>OBLS010000765.1_pt1 | contig 12313 bp, 10 predicted proteins | sample 1519901 | NCBI WGS metagenome assembly OBLS01 (sample SAMEA3113585, study PRJEB22503) | soil metagenome
AACTCCTCGAAGGTATGTGCGTACGTGCGCGGGCATTCCTGGGGGAGTGGCCCGCCCGGCGCGCAACCTCCACGATCGAGACGCCCCCGCTGATCAGGAGCGACACGAACGAGTGGCGAAGGTCGTAGGGCCGACCGGCCTCCAGGCCGGCGGCGAGGGCGGCGGGTCGGTAGATCCTCTTGCGCCAGTTGCGGTAGTCGTTTTCAGTTCCACGGCGCGCCATCAGATCGCGCGAAGACGAGTTCCATGCCATCTGATGCGCATTGCCACCCCGCGAGATCCTTAGCAAGCGGAGCGAGCAGCCGCACCGTCCGCGTTGTGTTGGTCTTTGTGCCCTTCTCGGTGCCGAGCGCAATGGCCGATCGACGAGCATCGTGCGTTCTCGGACGTTGCGCCAGGCCATCGCGGGAGCCTCACCGGGGCGCAACCCGGCGTACGCCGGGACGGACACGAGCGTGGCGTCGCGACGCCGAGCCCAAGGCGGATCTCTCGACGGATTCGGGAGCGAGCGGTCGCACCATCGCGAGACCTGCCGCGGCTTGCGCACCGCCTTGACCGGATTGCTCGCGATCCGGCCGTGCAGCACGCCAGCCCCAATACGCCCTGGAGGAATGAACATCGCCTTGCGGACGGTCGCATGACCGAAGCCGCGCGTGCCGCACGTGTGCCTCGCGCATCGTCCAGTCTAGGAGCGGAGCGTCAGCTCCCCGTTGCCGCGCAGGCAGCGCCCGAGGGCCTCGGCGTCCCTGCCGTTGATCGCGTCCTCCAGCGCCTTCACCTGCGGCAGCTCGTGGGCAGGAACAGCAGGCGCTGCTGGATGTTGTCACCCACGCCTGCAGCACTCCGAGCAATCAAGATTTCCTGGCAAAATTCTTCCAAACCGCGGGCGAGGCGCAATACGGTCTCCTGGGTAGCAATGGAGGAGGTCGAGAATGCCTATCAACGACGAGGCAACATCACCCGTCACGGCGGACGGTACGGAGACGCTTGAGCCCGGTGTCGCCTTGTGCCTGTCCGGCGGCGGATACCGCGCGATGCTCTTCCATGTCGGCGCATTGTGGCGGCTGAACGAGCTGGGCTTCCTCCCGAAGCTCGATCGCGTGTCGAGCGTGTCGGGCGGCTCGATCACGGCAGCCGCGCTCGGGCGGCGCTGGGGGCGGCTGCAATTCGACGGCGGCGGCGTCGCGCGGGCGTTCGCGGCCGAGGTGGTCGCGCCGTTGCGCCGGCTGGCGTCGACGACGATCGACAGCAAGTCGATCATCGGCGGCATCCTGCAGCCGCGCCGCACGGTCGCAGAGAAGGTCGCGCAGGCCTATCGCAAGCAGCTCTTCGACGGCGAGACGCTGCAGCACCTCCCGGATCGCCCGCGCTTCGTCATCAACGCCACCAACGTGCAGACCGGAAGCCTGTGGCGGTTCTCGAAGCCGTACATGGCGGACTATCGCGTCGGCATGTACCCGGCGCCGCAGGTGGAGCTGGCCGTGGCCGTCGGCGCGTCGTCGGCGTTCCCGCCCGTGCTCTCCCCCGTCCGCCTGTCGGTCGACGCCAACGGCTTCGCCGCCGACGGCCGCGGCGAGCTGTTCCGGCCCCCGTTCACGACCAACCCGGTCCTGACCGACGGCGGCGTCTACGACAACCTCGGGCTCGAGACGGCGTGGAAGCGCTACGAGACAGTGCTCGTGAGCGACGGCGGCGGGCAGATGCAGCCCGAGGGCAACGTGCACTCGGACTGGGCGCGCCACGCCCTCCGCGTGAACGGGCTGATCGACAACCAGGTGCGCAGCCTCCGTAAGCGGCAGACGATCGCGGCCTTCCTCAACAAGGAGCGGAAGGGCGTGTACTGGGGGATCCGCACGGACATCGCCAACTACGAGCCGCCCGGCGGCACGCTGCCCTGCCCAGTCGACCAGACGCTCGTCTTGGCGGCCACCAAGACGCGCCTCGAGCACCTGCCCGACGAGCGGCAGGAGCGGCTGATCAACTGGGGCTATGCGGTCTGCGACGCCGGAATCCGCGCCTACGTCGACGGCAGCAAACCGCCGGCGCGGGACTTCCCGTATCCAAGTCGCGGGGTGGGCTGAGCCGCCATGCCGCTGAAGCGCGAGGAGTTCGAGAAGCTGCTGCTGGAGTCGGAACGGCGCAGGCGGTTCACGCAGGACTCGCCGGTGTTCGCCGACGTCTGGCTCAGGTACTTCAGCGAGGGGCCCGCCTCACGGCAGGACCTGCTGCTGGAGCCGCACTTCAGCACGCCCGTCGCCACGCTCGCCCAAGCCGTGCGCGAGCGGCTCGGTGACCTGCAGCCCGAGCACCGGATGGCATATGCGGGCGAGTACGTGGCGGTCCAGCTCACACTGCGCGAGCTGCTCGTCGCCGTGCTGCCGCTGTCCAAGTGGTGGCGGGATCTGAGCCGGCCGACGGACGGCTCGGTCTTCGTGCATCTGGACAACTTCGCCAAGGGCGCGACGCTGACGCCAGAGGCCGGCGGCGAGCCGCAGCCGGTCCCACCCCCGGACCACGAGCTCGCCTGGTGGCTGCGCGTGGTCGGTGCCCTGCTCACCAACGCGTCGGCCAAGACCCTCGGGTCGCGAGACCTTCCCACGCTCCGCCGGCTCACGAAGCAGGTGCTCGCCGCGCTCGGCGCGGCCAACGACGACATCGGCGACGAGCGGCCGCTCTGGTCGGTGAGCCTGAACCGCGAGGTGCAGGCGACGCTGTGGCGATCGCGCGAGACGGTGAAGGCGGACGCCGCCAGGCGCGTGTTCCCACCCGACGTCGAAGGACTGGCGTGGGCGGTCGTCGATTCCGGCATCGACGCCACGCATCCCGCGTTCCTGAAGCGGGACAAGGACGGCAAGCTGCCCGAGCTCGACGACGATTTCGACTCGCAGACCATCGTGCACTCCACGTACAACTTCACCGGCCTGCGCGATCAGATCGCGGCGGCGCTCGCCGGACAGCCGGGCGCCGGCACTGAGGAAAAGGCGATCCGGGACGCTCTCGACGCCGGCCTCGCGGTCGACTGGCGCCTCTACGAACCACTGATCAAGATCGACCACAAGGAGCCCGACGAGATCTACAAAGTGCCGGGAGATCCTCACGGGACGCACGTGGCCGGCACGATCGCGGGCGACTGGCGCGAGGACGATCCCGGCGAGCCCACGCACGCGCTTGAGGGCATCTGCCCCGGCCTGCGGCTGTACGACCTGCGGGTGCTCGACGACGGCGGCGTGGGCGACGAGTTCGGCGTGCTTGCGGCGCTGTCATTCGTGCGCTGGCGCAACGCCCAGAGCGGTGGCACGGTCATCCACGGCGTGAACCTGTCGTTCTCGCTCGAGCACGACGTGCGTAACTCGGCGTGCGGTCGCAGCCCGGTGTGCCTCGAGACCGATCGCGTCCACAACGCCGGTGTCGTGGTGGTCACCGCGGCGGGCAACGAGGGGCGGGCCGACTTCACCTATCGAGGCGGCCCGCCGCGCGAGGGCTATCGCACGGTGTCGATCAGCGATCCCGGCAACACCGAGGTGGCGATCACGGTCGGCTCCACCCACCGCATCGAGCCGCATGCCTACGGCGTCTCCTACTTCTCTAGCCGCGGCCCGACCGGCGACGGCCGGGCCAAGCCCGATCTCGTGGCCCCCGGGGAGAAGATCACCGCCCCCGTGCCGGGTAAGAAGTCAGCGCGCATGGACGGCACGAGCATGGCCGCGCCGCACGTATCCGGCGCCGCCGCGCTGCTGATGGCCCGCCATCGCGAACTCGTCGGCCAGCCGGCCGAGATCAAGCGCGTCCTGTGCGAGTCGGCGACGGACCTCGGCCGCGAGCGCCACTACCAGGGCCACGGAATGCTCGACATCCTCCGCGCGATCCAGTCGGTGTAGCCATGACGCAGCCAGCACTCTCCCTCGAAGTCCTCCGCGCCGAGCACGGGGACTGCCTGTTGCTCCACCACGGCAACGACGTCGTCCTCATCGACGGTGGCCCGTCCGGTGTCTACAAGGCCACATTGAAGCCCCGCCTCCAGGAGCTGATTGCGGCCCGCGCGCGACCTCTGTTCCTGCAGATGGTCATGGTCAGCCACATCGACGACGACCACATCGTCGGGCTGGCGGACATGTTCGCCGAGGCGGTCGACCGCAAGGAGAACAAGCTGGGCCCGCCCGAGTGGGTGGCCGGCGAGCTGTGGCTCAACGCGTTCGGGGCGCTCACCGGGGCCAGCCCGACGGCAGGCGCTGGCGACGCCAGGGGCGCCGCGCTCAACGACCTCGCCACCACCGCGCCGGGGCAGGAAACGAAGGCGATCGCCGCCAGTGTCAAGAACGGCATCGCGCTTCACGAGGACGCGATCGCACTCGGCATCGACCGCAACGCTAGCGTCGGCGGCGGGCTCGTCCAGCGCGGCGGCGCGAAGGCGGCGGTCGACGTCGTGCCCGGCCTGACATTCACCGTGCTGGCACCGGATAAGCCCGAGCTCGAGAAGCTGCGGACCAAGTGGGAGAAGTGGGAGCACGACCACCCGGCCCACGAGGCCGCGAACCTCGACCGCTCGGTGTTCAACCTGTCGAGCATCGTCGTGCTGGCGCGCTCGGGCAAGCGGACGCTGCTGCTCACCGGCGACGCCCGTTCCGATGCCATCATCGCCGGCCTTGAGGCCGAAGGGCTGCTGACCAATGCCCAGCCACTGATCGTCGACGTCCTCAAGCTCCCACACCACGGCAGCATCCGGAACGTCGACGAAAATTTCTTCGCCCGCGTACGCGCACGCAACTACGTGATCTCCGCCAACGGGCGCGACGGCAACCCGGAGAACGACACGCTGAGCTTGCTGTGCGACTCGCGGCTGAAGGACAGCGACCCCTGGACGCTCTGGCTCACCTATGGTGCGGAGGCGGGCGATGGGAAGCCGGGCCTCCATCAGCGGTTCGACAAGTTCTTCGCCGCTCGCGAGGCCAAGCAGAAGCTCGACGTGCGCATCGCCAAGCCCGGCGAGCGCCATGTAATCGCGCTCTAGTCATCGCGTCCTCGCTGCGGTTTGACACTAGATCGCGGCACGTCTTCCGACGAGGCGTCCGCCCGTTGGCCTGTGGCTGCACGACCTGGACGCTCGTGCACAGTCGTCTCCGCCGGCGTGGAGCGCGTGCGTCCTTCCGGATCGAGAGCAGGAGCGTCGGTCACGTCCGGGAATTGTCCTTCTCGGACACGCCGTCGCCGGCGTCCCGTCACGCGTCGTTGCGCGCCCGGGATTCCCGGCTCGAAAATGCAGCGGACTGCTCAGCGTGCGTGCACAGGGGGCGCGCTCAAGCCGCTACAGGCTCACGCGCTCCAGCCCTCGACGAGGCGCCTGAGCGTGGCCAGGAACCGGGCCGCCAGGGCACCGTCGAGCGCACGGTGATCCCAAGACATGCACAGGTAGGCCATCGGCCGGACGGCGATGCTGTCACGGCCCTCAGCGTCGGTGACGACGACCGGCCGCTTCACAACCGCCTCGAGGTCCAGGATGGCGATTTGCGGCTGGTTGATGATCGGAGTCGCGAGCACCGCCCCGAAGGCGCCCGGGTTGGTGATGGTGAAGGTGCCGCCGCTCAGCTCGTCGGGCGAGAGCTGCTTGTTGCGCGCTCGCTGTGCGACGTCCTCGATGCGGGCCGCGAGCCCCTCGTGCGACAGTTCGTGGGCGTTTCGGATCACCGGCACGATCAGCCCTTCATCGCCGAGCGACACCGCGATCCCGAGGTGCACCTGCTCGTGCACGGTCAGCAGCTCACCGTCCAGCGTCGCGTTGAGGCCGGGATGCTCGCGTAGGGCGTCGATCGTGGCGCGCACCACGTACGGCAGGTACGAGCGCTTCCCGCGCGCCGCCTCGATGCGGCTCATGTCTGCTTCGACGATCGTCGTGCAGTGCGCCGCGGTCCGCAGCGAGCGCAGCATGTGCTCCGCGATGCGCTTGCGCATCACCGAGAGCTGGCGGCCGCCGGGCTGGGCGGGCTCCGCGAGCTCAGGCGCCGGGGCGGACGGCGCCTCCTCGCGGTAGGGCGACTCGATGTGCAGCGCGGGCTGCCGCTCGGGCGGCGCCTCGGGCTCACCCTGCCCGCGCATGTAAGCCATCACGTCCTTCTTCGTAACCCGCCCACGGCGCCCGCTGCCCTCGATTTGCGACAGGTCGAGCCCGTGTTCCTCCGCCATGCGGCGCACGACCGGAGTTACGGGCGGCGCGCCACCGTTGCCCCCTGTCCCGGGGTGCTCCTCCGCGGCTCTCGCAGGCTGCTTCGCCGCCGTCGGCCCGCTCGGATCCTGCCCTGCCGCCGAGCGTTCGTCAGCGGGCGCCGTTGTCTCGATCGTGGCGAGCACGGTGCCCACGTCGACCGTCTCGCCGGCCTCCACGGTCACCTGTGCGAGCCGCCCCGAGACCGGTGCGGGCAGCTCGCTCTCGGCCTTGTCGGTGGATATCTCGAGCAGTGGCTCGTCGGCCTTTACCTGATCGCCGGGCTGCTTCTTCCACTCGACGACGGTTGCCTCAGCGATCGACACCCCCATCTGGGGCATCGTCACCTCCACGACTCCGTCGCTAGTAGGCGAGGAGTTCACGACATGCCTCCCTCACATCCTCGACCTGCGGTAGCACGGCCCGCTCGAGCGGCGGGCTGAAGGGGATCGGCACGTCGGGCGCGGTGACGCGTACCACCGGACCGTCGAGGTCGTCGAAGGCCTCCTCTGCGATCAGGGCGGCGATCTCCGCGGCGACGCCGCAGGAGCGGGTCGCCTCCTGGACGACCACCACCTTGCTCGCCTTGCGGACGCTGCCGAGCACCGCCTCGCGGTCGTAGGGGTAGAGCGTGCGTAGGTCGAGCACCTCGATCGAAGCGCCGTCGAGATCCTCGGTCGCCTCGAGCGCAGTCAGCACCATCGCTCCGTAGGTGATCACGGTGAGGTCCTCGCCCGCTCGCGCGAGACGCGCCTCCCCGAGCGGGGTCTCGTAGCGCCCCTCGCGCACCTCGCCCTTGGCGCGTCGGTAGAGGTGCTTGTGCTCCATGAAGACGACTGGGTTGGGGTCACGGATGGCAGCGGCGATTAGCCCCTTGGCATCCTCGGCCGTGGAGGGGGCGACGACCTTGAGCCCGGGCGCCTGGAGGAACCATGCCTCCGGGTTCTGCGAGTGGAACGGGCCGCCCGAGAACCCGCCCCCCGACGGCAGGCGCAGGGTGATGGGCACCGACAGCCCCTGACGGTAATGCAGCTTGGCGGCCACGTTCACGAGCTGATCGAACCCGCACGAGATGAAGTCGGCGAACTGCATTTCGCAGACCGGCCGCAGGCCCTCGACTGCGGCACCGACCGCAGTGCCGATGATCGCATTCTCAGCCAGCGGGGTGTCCCAGACCCGTTCGGCGCCGAACTCGTCGATGAAGCCCTCGGTTACCTTGAAGGCGCCGCCGAAGGCGCCGATGTCTTCGCCCAGGCAGAAGACAGAATCGTCGGCGCGCATCTCCTCGCGCAGCCCCTCGGAGATCGCCTGAAGGTAGGTGAGCTCAGGCATGCACTTCCCCCCAACGCGACCAGGGTGCCTCGCCGTCGCCGAGCTCCGGGTCCGTCTCTGCGAAGACCCCGGCCGTGGCGACGCTCGTGTCGGGCATTGGTTGGTCGAGCGCCCACTCCGTCGCCCGGTCGAGCTCTTCGCTGACCGAGGCGCGCATCGACTCGACGTCGACGCCATCGCCAGCGAGCCGCTCCTCGTAGCGGCGGACCGGGTTGCGCGCCTCCCACTCCTCGAACATTTCCTTGGGCACGTAGCGCATGTCATCGTGCGCCCCGTGGCCATGCATGCGCATGGTCTCGGCCTCGATCAGCGTCGGCCCGCCACCCGAGCGTGCCCGCTCGCAGGCCGCGGCGGCGGCGTGGAAGACCGCCTCCACGTCGTTGCCGTCCACCTTCTCGCCCGGGAACCCGTACGCCGCCGCGCGCTCCACGGGGTCGACCGCGAATTCGAGCTCGTTGGGCGTCGAGTAGGCCCACTGGTTGTTCTCGAGCACGAACACAACCGGCAGCCGGCGAATGCCGGCGACGTTCATCGCCTCATGCCACTGCCCGTTGGCCGTGGCGCCGTCGCCGAACCAGGTCATCGCCACGCGGTTCTGGCGTCGCATCTGGAAGGCGATCGCGAGCCCGCACGCCACGAGCGCCATGTCGGGGAGCATCGACACCATCTGGACGCAGCCGAGCCGCCGGTCGGCGAAGTGCATGTTGGCGTCCTTGCCGCCCGTCACGCCGCCCTCGCGACCCATCATCTGCGCCAGCGCCCGCGCGGGGGTCACGCCGCGCACGAAGTGGGCGCCTAGATCGCGGTGCAGGATGCACACGCGATCGCGCGGTCCCAGCGCGAACGCCGGGCCTACAGCGGTGGCCTCCTGACCACGACCGTCATAGAAGGAGCCCGGCACTTTTCCTTGCTGGTACAGGCTCAGCGCACGCTCCTCGGTGGCGCGCATCAGGAGCATGTATCGCAGCAGCGCCCGGCGGTCAGCGCTGGTAAGCGTCGGCGGTTGCTGGCCGTCCTTCTGCTCGACCGGAACGTGTCCGGCGTCCGAGGTCGTCACGTCTCCCTCCTACGTACCCCTCAGAGCGTCCGCCTCAACCGGCTGCTGCGCGGGACGGACTTGGGTGGTGTCTGACTCCGGCAGAAATGCAACGGACGAGCCACATGCCATGGGTTCGACCCGGCCCCGCAGCGTTGCAGCTGCGAATCACTCCGCCGTTGCCGCGAGCGCTTCGTCCAGTTCCTGGTAACCCGTCCGGGCCGCGGTAGGTCCAGGCGAGCGGCACGCGGCTGCGGGTCCAGTCAAACTCGAAGTCGTCGTCGATCCGCTCGAGCAGCCACTCCAGATTCCCGCGGTTGAACGCGTCGACGGCCGCTCGCACCAGTTCGACATTCTCGTCCGACATCAGGCGGACACCGTCCAATCCAGCCGCTCGCGTACCGCCCGTGGCATTGCCGCCACGATCAGGTCGTACGAGTCCTCCACCATGTCGCGCACCATGGCGTCGGACACGGAGCCGTCCAGCGTGACCGTGTTCCAGTGGCGCTTGTTGAGGTGGTAGCCAGGCACGATCGCCTCATGCGCGGCCCGGAGCTGCTCCGCCAGGTCGGGCTCGCACTTCAGCGACACCTTCAGAGGCGAGGCAGCCAACGCGCTGATCGCGAACAGCTTGCCCTCGACCTTGAACACCGAGGTCTCCGGCCCGAAGGGGAAGGTTTCGCTCGCCCCGGGGAACCCGAGGCACAGCTTTCGCAGCCCACGCGCCGTCACCGAAATCGATCGTAGCCCGCCCGCGAGTATCTACTCTCGCCCCATGGACTCGCGCCGGCCGGCGATCAGGAGGATCGTGCTCTACGCGGCCGCGGTCGGCGTCCTGTTCGCGATAGCGGTCGCCACGGGCTCGATCCCGAGCTCCGACGAGGCACGCGACTTCGGTGACAGCCTCGGTCCGCTCGCGCCGTTCCTCTACGTCCCGCTCTTCGTGGTCGCCAACTTCCTCATCGCGTGGGTGATCCTCGCCGGCGCGGGCGGGCTCCTCTTCGGCACCGCGGCCGGCACGCCGCTTGCCCTCGCGGGCGTGACCCTGGCCGCTCTCGCGCAGATGGCCGTATCCCGAAGGCTGGCCGGCGAACACCGCGGCCTCCTCCTCCCGCAGCGCACCAGGCGGATCGAGAGCTTCCTCACCGGGAACGGGGCGGTGGCGGTGCTCGAGTCGCGCATCGTCCCGTTGCTGCCCTACGGGCTCGTCAACTACAGCGCCGGGCTCACGCACCTGTCCTACAGAGACATGGCGCTCGGCACGGCCATCGGCGCGGCGCCCAAGGTCTTCGCCTACACGGCCCTGGGCGGGAACCTTGGCGACCTCACCTCGCCGGAAGCCCTCACGGCTATCGCGCTGCTGATGATCCTTGGGATCGGGGGCGCGCTGTTCGTGCGGAGCCAGCTAGCCGCGAGCCGGCCGCCGCGTGAACCGCGAGTAACACCGCCGCCAGCATGAGCAGGGCGCGAGGTTGCACAAGCAGGGACGCCCAAGCGGGGGCACAGGTAGCGAGATGCACGATTCCGTGCAACCGCGGTGTCGCCGTCGCGGACAAGACGAACACCTGCACCCGCGAACGCGCCAGCGGCCAGCCCGATCCAGCAGATCCGGACGCCTTCGAGGCGGCTCAGCCTGCCGCCCGCCACGGGACGGCGAGCGGCAGGTTGAGGCGGATGAGGGCGAGGGTAATACGGGGCGGGTTAACCCCAACGTCGCCATCCGGAGCGCGTCCCTTTCGGCCACGGGCCGGGGCTGGACGAATGTTCACGAGTCTGGGATGCTCGCGCACCGATGCTCTCAACAGTTGCCGTAGGCACAGACGGGTCGGCCACAGCGTCGGAGGCGGTGAAGGCGGCCGTCGAGATCGCGCAGCGCTTCGACGCGAAGCTCGTTCTCCTGAGCGCCAGCCAGAAGGCCGCCCAGCCCGTCTCCTTGGGAGGGCCGTCTGCGGAGCTCCAATGGGCGTCCAACCCGGACTCCCGGATGCGCGAGATGCTGAGCAGGACCGAGCAGGACCTGCGCGAGCGAAACATCGACTGCACGACGATGATCGACGAGGGCGACCCCGCCGATGTGCTCACCCGGCTGGCGGAGGAGTGCGGCGCGGACGTACTGGTGATCGGCAATCGCGGCATGCACCGGCGCGTGCTCGGGAGCGTGCCCAACAGCGTCACTCACAAGGCGCCCTGCTCCGTGTACGTCGTCAAGACGACCTAGGCGGCCAAGGGACCCGGGCGCCCCGACTGGCCACGCGTGTACCGGCGCTGGACGGACGTTCTTCAACCGAACGTCCAAGCCTGGCGCGGTCACTGAAAGCGGGCGGCGCACTGGACCGATGGACGCGTTCAGACCGGTAGATCCGCCGGTCAGACCCCGACCCTCTCGAGGAGGCATGATGCCCTCGAAGCTCCGCCGTACGTCCCTGACCGTCAAGGCCAAGGCCTACCGCTCCGCCGTCACGCTCGCGGGGCTCCTTGTTTTGCTCGAGGCGCTTGGTGCGCCCCGTAAGCTTTAGAGGTTCCCTGCCGCAATGGGCCGCTCGGAAGAGCGGCGTCCGTTTGGCCCAGGCACTGGAGCGTTCGGGGATTCGCCGCCACTCGCTCCAGTGTCTGGCCAACTTCAGCCCTTCACCCTCTACCTGCGACTCGTAACCGCCGCGGGCGCGGCGGTGCTGGTGGGGCTGGCCCTCGCCGGGGCCGGCGACTTCGGCCCGCTGGACGCTGAGTTCTGGGTGCTCGCCGCGCTCGTCCTCGTCGGTGAGCTGTTCCCAATCCAGGTGCACGGCCCGGTCGGGGAGGACACCTTCTCGACGCCGTTCGCGTTCGCCATCCTGCTCACCTACGGCGTGCCGGAGGTCGTGGTCGTTCAGGTCCTGGCCACGCTGGTGGCCGACCTGGTCCGACGCCGTCCGATCGACCGCATCGCCTTCAACCTCGCCCAGCTCGCGCTGTCGTGGATCGCGGCCGGCGCGGTCTTCGAGGCCCTGGGCGGGACGGGTATCGGCGGCCCTGAGGGGCTTCAGGCCAGCGACCTGCCCGCGATCGTGGTCTGCGCGCTCGTCTTCTTCGTGGTGAACTCGACGCTCGCCCGCACCGCGGAGGCCCTGCTCCAGCAGACGGGAGTAGGAGACCACCTGCTCGGCGACCTGCTGTTCCGGAGCTGGTCGAACGCCACCCTGTTCGCGCTCGGCCCTCCCGTGGCCGTGATCGCGGAGAACTGGCTCTACCTCGTACCGGTGCTGGCACTGCCGATGGCCGCGGTGCACCGGGCGTCGAAGCAGGCGTCGGAGATGGAGCACCTCGCGCTCCACGACCCGATGACCTCGCTCCCCAACCGCGCCCTGCTCCTCCAGCGCACGGACCGGGCCCTCGAGCAGGCGTCGACGGGCGAGCATGAGATCGTCCTGGTCGTCCTCGGCCTCGACCGCTTCCAGGACGTGAACGACACGCTCGGCCGCGCGCAGGGCGACGCCGTGCTGGTGGAGATCGCGGCCAGGCTGATGCGGGCCGTCCGCTCGACGGACCTGGTCGCGCGCGTGGAGGGAGACCGGTTCGGGGTGCTGCTGTCGCCAATGGCGCGCGGGGCGGACGTCGCGGCCACGGCGGAGAAGATCGTCGACCAGCTCAGCCAGCAGATCGACGTGGCGGGCGCCACCCTGAGCGTCGACGCCACAGTGGGAGTGGCGTGCGGTCCCGCTCACGGCAACCGCGCTGAGCAGCTGCTCCAGCGCGCGGAGGCCGCCATGTAC
>OBLS010000766.1_pt1 | contig 12309 bp, 12 predicted proteins | sample 1519901 | NCBI WGS metagenome assembly OBLS01 (sample SAMEA3113585, study PRJEB22503) | soil metagenome
TGATCATGCACCGTTATTCTAGATCTTGAGTTATTCTCTCGAACTCAATTTCAGAGAGAACTTATGGTCCACACAATGCAGTTGGATGTCTATAAATGCTCTAAAGATGAGCTCTTAACATCCAGGCCATTTTCTCATGGATCTCCATCAATCCAGTTAGGAAATCGTTTGTACCAATATCGTGATACTTCCTATCGCATATTTCGAGATCTGAACGTAGACTGCGAATAATTTGTTCGTGATTGCCCAATAGTTTAGAAATCATTTTGAGGTCACCTGGGTACTCTCCAGGGCTCTCCTTGAGTCTGGACTCCTTGACAAATTCGGTCAATGTCGCTATTGACATTCCTCCAAGGGTCCTTGTCCGCTCTGCTATCTCATCAATCAGTTCGTCAAGTTTTTCATATTGTTCTTGAAAAAATTTATGTCTATCGTTAAAATGAGATCCTGTCACGTTCCAATGATAATTTCTAGTTTTGGTATACAAAACATATTCGTCTGCCAGTAATGTATTCAAAATCTTTACAACACCTTCTCTATTCTGCTGAGAGATCCCGATATTCAGATCACTCTTTGTTTTTTCAAGTGTTCTTAATGTCATATTATTAAACCATATTTATAATATATAAAAAGATCCCACTCGCCCCGGATTGAGAGGAGATTGTCTTGGATGTTGCATCTAATACATAAATTTCTTAAAGTACTGTCCCCTTGCGTCGATGTCAACATAACTTTTTATGGCAGCAAATGAAATAAAATCCGTAGCGTGAAATTATAGAAAACTCTTATAGAAATCATACTACAATTGTTAATATTATTCTAATAATACATTATTTGTAATGAAACAACTAAGACAACAACATAGAAGCAGATCGGAGATAATTGCGTCCATACTTGCAACAGCAAACGGCAATCGGATAAGGCAAACCGAAATACTCTATAAAACATATCTCTCACATACGCTCTTGAAGGACTATTTGTTGTTCTTAATTGAAAACGATTTAATAGAATATACTACCGGAGATAGATCGTTTAAAACCACTGAGAAAGGAATGCGCTTCCTTAGAATGTACTCGCAGATGAATGACCTAATGATTATTAAGCAGCACCAAGTAGCACCGTTTAGTACGTGAAGCATCTCGAAGTTATCATAACTGGTCCTCAAATCTTCAGGAACGTTAAACTACTATGCAGAACCTCATAAATTAGGATAGACACATTTTTCTGGAAATTCTTACTGTACTTTCTTCGCGTATTATAATATAATCTTGACCGATAGCTCTACTAATGTCGTGAGCTCAATAATAAATAAGATTCCACAAAGTCAAAACAAGGGGTTACGGATTCAGGGAATCATAAAAGTGCTGTTTATCAATAATGATTATAAACCTGCAATGACCTTGAAGAAAGGTCTAGAGGAATATGGCTACAAGGTTTACTATTTTACGAATGTATTCGCAGCACTTCAGGACGTTGAGAAAACTAAAATGGTAGATTACTGGATGATATTGTATGATATGAATGTATGTGATAATGAATGCCTATTATTTGCAAAACAAATAAGAGAATTGAGCCCGATTGTGAAAATATTTCTTATGAGTTCCTGAAGTTGAAGACGTTGTAATACGTAACGCTGTGATTGCGGGAGTCAATGAGATAATAAGAAAACCAATTTCAGCTGAAAGCTTGAACATAGTGTTACAAGATTACCTAGATGGAATCAACAATCCACTGGATTCAGCGCTTAAGATATGATCCTCATGTTTTCACAATTAAAATAAGTAGTCGATAGTAAGAGTTTTTCGTGTCATTACAAAATGTCCTTGAATATCTTCATTATTAATTATACACGAGGATATTTGAGTATTATCTAAAAGATAATGCATACAAAATATCCTGGGCATTTTTGCCCAGGAATACTCGAAATGAAATCTTGTCCACTGAACAGGCATCCATTCAGGGTGGTTGAAAGAGCTAAATTTGAAAATCCCAAGCCAAAACCTGAAACATTAATATCGCATCTGGAAATTGAGATTAAATGTCCCAGATGTAATGAGATCGTGGAGCTTTATTCTGGTTTTGATCGGCTATATTATTATTGCATGAGTTGTAGTTTATATCTGCGCGTTGGATAATGCCTCAACGCATAGTCTTACCTTAAACCACTAAATATTATATTCAATCCTGCATAAGATAAACCGTTTAGCATCTAACTCGTAAAAATATTGGGTGTAGGTAGCCGCTGTCATTCGCTCCGAAGATAGCCTTCGCAGATGGCAGCGAAGATCATGATAATGATGGTGGCTCCTCATCAGCATTACCAACAAAAATTACGATAATGATGATAAAAAGACTTCATGACGACGATTACTGCAATAAGATACATCACGGCGAATATCATGACGATAATAACGGGGCACTGGCCACGGCAGCAGGCAACGATTAGTCTAAACGTACCCTGAAGTCATTGTCTTAAAATTCCCTTTTTTTGCAATATAGGTTACATTCTAACATTTTTAAATTTGAGTTGTCACCCAATCACAATTGAACAATAAATCTTGATGATGTATTGTAGGCGCACTCCTATTGCATTCTCTAAGAGCTTTTTCCTGAGTTACTAATATTTTAAAGTAGGGAGAGCCATGCGATTGCCTAATATTAGACAGTGGAAATCAGTCGAATGCCGTTCATCGCAAATCGGTTATCTGATCCATCTCCATCTCATGTAGGTAATTAGCGACTCTCATGCTAGGCCCGAGATTGTCAAGGGGCTTATCTATATATTGATTGAGAGTCTTATTTGATTTCATGGGTACCCAAATGAGCTTTGCTAGAAAGGGCCAAGCAACTGATGAAATGATTCGTGTTTCAAAAGACGAAAGGATGAGTATTGAAGCCCTTATGCATGGAATAGCCAGAGGTAGTATTATTATTCCAAGAAACTTTGCGAGAAAGCAAGAAGCGGTCAGAGTTGTTGGAATAGGAGATGGCTTAAAGACCAAAGTAAATGTGAATATCGGAACATCGACCTTATATCAAGATCTCGATGAAGAGGTCTCAAAGGCAAAAATTGCTGTCAATCACGGAGCTGATACGATAATGGATTTGTCAGATGGAGGTGATCTCGATCTAATTAGAGAAAGATTATTAGAAGAAGCGAAAATAACCTTTGGTTCAGTTCCGATCTATCAGGCTTATGCCTATGGAGTCCAAAAATACAAGAACCCCCTTAATATAACAGAGGATGATTTTCTAAATGCGTTTGAAAAGAATGTTAAAGACGGAGTTGATTATACTACCATACATTCTGGCATTACTAAGGAGCTAGCGAAAAGGGTACTGGAGGTCAAAAGACATGGAGGGATAGTCTCTAAAGGAGGTACCATAACTGCAGCGTGGATGCTAAGATACGACAAAGAGAACCCTTATTTCAAACACTATGACTATCTTTGTGAAATAGCTAAGGAGTATGATGTGACGTTCAGCTTGGGCGATGCATTACGCCCTGGTTCGATATTAGATTCCCATGATGAATTGCAGGTTGAAGAGATGTTGAACGTATCAAGACTTACAAGGAAGGCTCATGACCAAGACATTCAAGTCATGGTCGAAGGCCCAGGACATGTTCCGCTGAATGAAGTGGCTGCAAATGTCAGACTCGCTAAATCACTCATAGGAAATGTTCCTTACTATGTTTTAGGTCCCTTAGTAACAGACATAGCAGCCGGATATGACCACATCGCCAGCGCAATTGGAGCAGCTGTTTCCGCTGCTGAAGGTGTTGACCTCCTTTGCTACTTGACGCCTGCAGAGCACTTAGGACTGCCTACTGTCGACGAAGTAAAGGAAGGTCTGATAGCGTACCGAATAGCGGCACATGCAGGAGACCTTGTCAAGCTGCGTGATAAAGTAATCGGCTGGGACAAAGAGATCACTGAAGCACGGCGAACTCTGAATTGGGAAAAGCAGATTGCACTATCAATAGATCCTGAACAGGCTGCCAAGATACATCACAGACGACAAGGTCAACAACATGGCAATAATGTTCCTTGTACAATGTGTGGAGGAGCTTGTGTATATATAATGTTACCACAACAGCGTAGGAATGAAGAAGCTATCACTAGAAAAAACGGCTCTGATGAGTAGAATATCTCCAATTTTTCTGATTACTTATAGGTGTATTTAGTTTTTCACAATCCATTGTCGTTTGATCCAGAATATAAAACAGGATTGGTTCTCTACTTTCTTTCTATTTTCGAGAAAATAGGGTTCTGTGATAAACATTACTATTACTAGTATTAGATTACACAATTATGTGGGGAGTCGATTGAGATGGCTTTTTATTTTATTTCTCTCATTATGCGAATACGCGATTTTATGATACCGGAAAGTACTTTGGTAAATTCAAAGATAGCGAAATTATTAATCCCACAGACCAGCTAACGTCATCGCCACCACTTGGAAAATAACACCTCTTCCATTGTTAATTTATGTGAGGTCAAATAATGGATTGTTTTCATAAAATCAATGCTCGTATTGCAATGCATATTCATAAAATCTACAACCGATCTTAAGATATTTTAGAAAAAGTATAGCTGAAATCATGACCCGATACCACTATATTTATTTATACATACCTAAATGAGAGACTTGGGTATGAGTGACAAAGCAGAACTAATCTCTGTAGTATATGATGCTATAAATGAGATTGGCAAAAACAAGATCCGCTCCGATGTAAGTTCAAATATAAAAATCGCAGATGAATACATGCAACAGATCTTAAATAAATCATCGGAGCGATTCAGCAACAGACTGGATATTAATACATTATTTGCGATATATGAGATATTGCTGCACTTTATGCTAGCAGCATGCACTATCCCCTCCCAGAGAAAGGTCAAAATTTCACGCCTTACCATCGACCTAGTTATACCGAATCTACATACCTTGTCAAGAAGTCCCCGTGATGCGATACTTCTACAGTATATCCGAAGCAATAAAGATATGACAGCCATCAATGAGCTACTGTCCTTACTTAAGCTCAAAACTGAGGATGTGAATAAGTGGTTGATTACGACCTTAGATTTGAGTGCCAATGATTCAACTCATATTATCAAATTAAACGGTTCGACGATTGATCGTTCACATATTATCAGTGATATTGATATTTTTTTGAAGGAGAGAAATGATAAAAGTTTCAGGCTCGTGCACTTCTAATCTTCTATAAATTATCTATCCTCAATAAGTATATCATTAAAAGCAGATTTATTTCCAAGTAGTTACTTAAAATTTACCTAAATACTTGTGTTCATTTCTAATACTGGACATAGAAAAATGAAAAATAGGGATAGAGCGGAAATAAATGCGATGATCCTTGACATTGCAAGCCACGGTAGGGTTACCAAGACGAAGATTATGTATAGAGCGTACTTATCGTATAACAAACTCGAAGAATATTTAACCGATCTGGGGGAAAGTGAGCTATTGGAATATGAAGTTGGAGCTCAAACATATCGTACTACAGAAAAAGGAAAACGTTATCTAGAGATACATAGTAGAATGAATGAACTGATCTCTATAAATAGAGAAACAGTATATTGAATCTGATCTGTACAATCTAGTGAATATTTTAGCTGGTGAAATTGGGAAAACTATAACCAGCAATAAGGTGTGATACCAAAGCTCAGATCCAGCGACTTTATCATGCACGATATATAATGGGTTCACTCGTGTGGTAGAAAAAATTGGATCGCTATGCTTACCATATACATTGACAACAGCATCATGCCAGTCTTTAATCCTATTTCTTTTTTGAACATTGGGATCAAAGCTATTATCGTAATTACAGTCACAAGTACCACTTGAAACATAAGTACTGGAGTTAACTCAATCACCGTAAAAAATCCTGCATGGTACATTGCTCCAAAAACCGCTACTGCAAGAAGTAACGTATTGTTTAGAATTTTAGATCCAAGCACATTGGCTATTGCGATGGATGCGCCTAACGCGCCCTTCCTTGCAAGTATCATCAATGATATTTTCTCAGGCATTTCTCCTGCAATAGGACTAATTATCACCGCAAGCACTATCACAGAAATCCCTATTTCGGCCGAAAATCCTTCGAGTGAATGGATGAAAGGACCTGCGCCTATTACGATTCCGATTGTTCCTGCTACGAATACCAATAGGGATCTTAAGGTACGCTCTGTTAATCTAGCAGTGGAACGATCGTTCCGGGTATCATCTTGCCTTTCCTTAACCGAATCCTTCTCGTTACTCTTTAAAATCTCCTCTGGCTGTTTATCAAGCTCGTTCGACATTCCTCTAGATTTAACCAGAGTATCATTTCTTTCTGACCTCATTTCAAACAGGGCCAATATAATATACACAACAAAGAATCCTGTGAAGATGAAACCGTCTAAGACATTATATCCATCAACGAATAGAAGTGCACTAACAATAGCAGTGACAAGCAGAAAAATCTTGTCCAGTCTGAAAGTACTGACATTGATTCCTTTTAGTGGAGATCTGGATATGCGAGTTGTTGCAATAATTAGCATAAGTGACAACCCCAACGTCATCATCAATAGATTGCTCCCTAATCCCGCTCCTATGGCTACTCCGTAAGAACCAGCTGCAGCAGCATAAATTACGATTGCAATTTCAGGAAGGGTCGTTGCCACACTCAAGATTGTCCTCCCCACAAATTTAGCACCGTACCTAGCCGAGAGGTGCTCGGCCCCATAGGAGAGTGCCCAGCTTGCTACTACTAGTTCTGCTAGCCAAATGACCATCGACGTTAGATTTTCGGAACTCAAAATAAGACTGCTATCTGACATAAGTTAATACCAATGCAATATATTGATTTCTTGTTTCATAGTAGCAAGCACTTTTCAGATAGCCTAGATAGTACGATAGATTTGGTATAGCGTTTTGTATCTAAAGTACCAGAATATTGTGCCTGCGCATCCCACATGAATTGTTTTTGGTAACGAGCAAGTATACATATCTACCTGGTTGTATCAAGTAAGTACCACATAACTACCATACTAAGTAACAGTAGATTGAACTAGTATTTAGGACAGTCTGCCCCTTAAGTCGACCAATCGATCTCCCGCAAGTCATCGAAAAAGGCAATTTCATGTTGGGTGCTAAAGGATAGCAACTTAACTCCAAAATACAACACTTACACGCGCACGCATATTGCATTCCAAAATGACCTCATACTGTCTAACCTTTTTATTACCTAAAGGTATAATGTGCCATACATGCCAAATAAGGTCTGCGTCCTCGGTGCAGGTAGTACGAAATATGGTAAGCTAAATGAAAGCGTTGTAGAATTGGCGTTGGATGCATCAAAGGAGGCTATCACTTCAGCTGGTATAACACCCAAGGAGATACAGTCCGGTTACATTTCAAATGTCTTTGGAGTTTCTGACAAGCAGGTCCATATGGCCCCTGTTATAATGAGCAACCTCGGCATTCCTTATACTCCGGGGTTAACCATAGAATCAGCATGTGGATCAGGCTCTGTAATGTTAAGAGAAGCATTTGCGAATGTTGCTGCAGGTTTTTATGACTGTGTATTGGCGGTAGGCGTGGAAAAAATTACTCAGGTAGGAACAGTTCAGAGTACTACACTTTTTTCATATTGTTCGGATTTCTTTTATGAGGGAGGAAATGGAGCTTCTTTCCCCGGACTTTTCGCATCTATCGCAAGGGCTTATCTTACTAGGTACAAGGCAACGGAGGAGGATTTAGCTTATGTAGCGGTCAAGAATCATGAGAATGGAATACTTAACCCCAAAGCTCATGTTCGTAAAAAAATAACGATCGAAGATGTAATGCAATCTCCTGTCGTAGCATCTCCGCTAAAACTTTATGATTGTTGTCCATTCTCCGATGGCGCTTCCGCCCTGATAGTTTGCAGCGAGGAATTTGCGAAGAAAAGAGGCAAAAGTTGCGTAGAAATAATTGGATCGGGTCGGGGTGCCTCCCCAGCTGCGGTACAGTCTCGTGAGGACATCACAACTATTCCAAGCACCGTTAATGCTGCGCGACAGGCGTATGATATGGCCAAAATAACACCCAAAGAAGTAGATTTTGCGGAAGTACACGATTGCTTTACAATTGCCGAAGTCATAGACACTGAGGATCTGGGCTTTTTCAGGAAAGGAGAAGCTGCTGGTGCAATAAGGTCTGGCTCAACTAAGAGGAATGGAGAGATTCCGATTAATCCATCAGGAGGATTAAAATCCAAAGGGCATCCGATCGGGGCTACTGGGATAGGCCAAGTTGTGGAAGTTTTCGAACAATTTACAGGAAAGGCGGGAGACAGGACAATCCAAGATGCAGAGATCGCAGTTACTCATAACTTCGGTGCTACCGGGGCAAGTGCAGCCGTTCACGTTTTCAAGAAAGTTAAGTGAGCTAATTTGTCTGATACAAGAGATCCAAGCCAGATCATCAACAGGAGAAGCAGGTTCATTGAAGGAGCTAGTCGCGGGAAGATTCTGGCAAATAAATGCACAAAATGCGGTTATTCCAATCTTGAAACTGTATATTTCTGTGAAAAGTGCTCATCTGATACATTTACTACAGAAGAATACGAGGGGTTGGGTAGTGTAGTTACATTCACTATTCAAACCGTAGCTCCAGAAGGATTTACTGATGCGGGCTTATATGCATGGGTCGTTTTCAAGGTAGACGGTGCCCCTTTCAAGGTATCTGGATTTCTCAAAGATATTCGTTCGCCTTCAGATTTACCAATTGGCTCAAAAGTACAAGTAACGGGTTTCGATGAAAAACATGGGTTGCTTTTAAGGCGCATTTGATATTTTTGAATAATACCTTTGACGACCTACCACCTTATTAAGATCCATCTGCTCATTGATAAAGAAGAATTACCGCGTTTATGCCAGATTGGCCTAGGACGGAAAATTCTGTAGCTTAGCTTAAACAAATTTGTAGGTATATAGAATTTAACAATTGCTTTTACATCACATTTTTCAATGTATTTGCGGTAAATGGAACAGCATCGTCAGCGATTCAGTGGAGAGATTACAAATGCAAGTGCCGTTGTAAATACTCAACTTTCAAAGCTGACTATGCTGGAAAGGAAATTCTCGAACATGGATTCTAAATTCAGCGCTGAAATATCCAATCTTATGAAGAATGGTAACAACGCGAGGGCAAAAGCACTTGCAAATGAACTGGTTAATGTTCGACGCATAAAGAATATTACTCGAAACATGAACCTGACCCTAGAAATGTTAGTAATTAGGTTTAGCACTCTTAAGGATTTTGGAGTGATTATGGACACTATTGAACCCACAGTAGATATGATAAAGAATATTCAGCTTGATATATCATCCATAGTGCCTGCCGCAAGCGGTGTACTGTCTGAAATGTCTGAGGTTTCATCAGAAGTTCTAAATGAAAGCACAAGGATTGATGGAAACTATGCTATTCCAACTTGTGTAGATTCAGATGCATTGGATATTCTAACCGAAACCGAATCAGCTATGGAACAGGATGCCAAAACGAAATTGCCCGAAATACCTACAGAAATAAACGAAACAATAGCCCAATCAGTCGATAACTTAAAGATGAAGAGATTATCGAAGGAAAATCAAGTCCTAGTCGAAATTTGACGACATAGCAGAAGTTGAGGTAGGTCATATTACATCGATAGTAAAATTTAATTTACAAAGTAGTTTTAATTGTCTAGGCTGAATATCGGGTGCAATGGAACAGTTGAGTCATGATTATTCACTTCACACAGAGAATAAAAGGTATGGGATTCTCGAGTCCGCCTCAAAACGAGTGCGGATGATCTTTTCTGTTATGGCAAGTCCTAACAGAATTGATATTCTTAGAATATTAAATTCAAAGGGACCGCTTACCTACTCTGAATTGAAATCACTAGCCGGGTTTAAATCGAAAAAGGAATCTGGAAAATTTGCATACCACCTAAGGAAACTGCTTAGACAGTCGTTAGTTGCTTTGAATAAAGGAGAACGAAGATATACAATAACCAACTTGGGAAAATTAGTCCTGAGCCTTGCTAGACAAATTGAAGAAAGGTCAATAGTTGAAAGTGGCAAAATGTATGTTAGGACAACCCATAATTCTATTGAGGAGTTTAATTCCCACAAGATAATCCAATCTATTGTTAGAGAGGCAGGAATGCCATTGGAACAAGCGCAGAAAATCACCGAAGAAGTAGAAAACAAGATCTACAAGTTCCAGGCCGCTTATCTTACATCTTCTCTAGTTCGAGAAACAGTCAATTCCGTACTTATAGAACATGGCTACGAAGAGTATCGGAGTAGGATGACCAGATTAGGCATGCCCAGTTCTGATCTTCTTGATCTGATAAATAATGCGGAAGGAATTGCAAATGGAATAGAGGGTATTATCAATAATGTTTCTATGTCGGTGTTTTCGGAGCATCTATTATTCAATTCTCTGCCCAAGGACATCTCAGATATGCATCTGGGTGGGGAGTTAAACATCTCAAATCCTGGGGCATGGGGCATAGTTCCTGATGTGGCATTCCTAAACATCAATGAATCTTCTGAAGGATTACAAAACTTAAACGGCAAGTTTTTTAATGTATCAAGGATTCGCTTCGATGAAAAGTCCAAATTCGCGGCAGCATTACAATTGCTTTTGGGTTTGATGAGCAGAGAGGCATCATCGGAGGTAGTGCTTGAAGGCATCACAGATTTTCTCTTGAACGACACCTTGAACCATGAGGTAATCGCATCATCTTTCGCCAAGTCTCTTATCGCGTCATCTGGTTCAAGTTCGTATTCTGAAGGTCGACCTGCTTTTACTATTCTGTTGCCTAGGAGTACTCTAGATAAAAAGACACTTGAGGCCTTACTTGAGGGCTACACAAAGTATACTGACATAACTCCATTACCAAGGGCCGGTCTGGCATTATATTACAGTGATGATTCCAATACGTTGGAAGAGGACTCCCAGACGATATCATCTGTAGTTAGGTCTGGAGGTAGGATAGCTATCATGCAAAATGGAACACGGACGAGCAATGGCATTCGCAAATCATTGGACGGTAAGGATGCGCGGAGTGTTGCATCTTTACAATCTCTTTCGATTAATCTTCCTAGACTTGCATATCAATCCAATAAGGATGAAACATATTTCAGGGCAAAACTCGCTCTAACGATAAAACCTGCATTGGAGGCGATGTTCATTAGAAAGAAGAATATTTTGAATGCGATAAGAAAGGGGTTATATCCGGTCATGGGGAGTGCTAGTTTTGAACATTTCGGCACAACTAACACAATTCTCAATCTTACTGGAGCAAAGGAATCAGTATATGATATTTTAGGATATAATCACGACTCTGCTGGAGATGATGTCCTGAGAAAAGTACTGAAGACTTCAGGTGATGTAGCTTTGGATCACGGCAGGCGAATGGATAGTGAGTTGGTAGGTGTCTCAATGATAGACGACGACAGTAGTACAAGATTTTCGACCTTGGATTCAGAAAAATATGGCAGGACTCTATTATCTTCGGGAGCCGAGTCAGCAAAACACTATTCGCAGGGGATTATAGTAAACGGAAAGGAACTTTTATTACAACCTCAAAAAGCATTAGAAGAATGTAAATCTATTGATAGTCTCCTAAGAGGCGGATTGTCGACTTCAATAGATCTAACCAACATTACTGCACAGGATGAATTAAATAAGATTATAGCCGCCAGTTCTGGACTTGCATTCTTCCGACCATTCGTCCGATCCCAGATATGTAGAGGGTGCAGCAGACGTTATGTTGGGTCAGATGTTAAGAAATGCGAGACGTGTGGTTCGGTATATTTAAGGGTACGTTGATTTTACACTCAATACGTAAGAGTGCTAACCGCATGTTCCCTTATCTGTCTGTTCCCCTTCTACCAATAGTAGAATGAAATAGCGTAACTAAAGTGAGATAGTCTTAGATTCTCATTGTATGCAAAGCCAAAATAATATGCAATTAAACCGATCCTAGATTATCTTTTCTGATTTTTCCAGTGCGGGAGTATTTGAAAAAGGATTATAGTTAATTCAAAGCAATGCTCGAAGGTAATCTGCCGGTCTGAAACTGAACTGTCTTCTTACCAACGAAACTATTCTACATGCAAATATCTGTCTGTCATGCCAATCTGGACTGATAATTTATGAAAATTAGTAGGCTAGAATCATTTGCTTCTCGATGGAAAGCATACACATCAAACCATTTCTAAAAAAAGAGAGAATGTATAATGTCTTTTTATTGTTGTTGTTTTTGTTATGGGA
>OBLS010000767.1_pt1 | contig 12303 bp, 11 predicted proteins | sample 1519901 | NCBI WGS metagenome assembly OBLS01 (sample SAMEA3113585, study PRJEB22503) | soil metagenome
GATCATCGTCGCGGCGATGGTGTTGGTGCCCGTGTCGAACCTGTTGGACCCGCCGGACTCGTTGCACGCGTTCTTCTGGTTGGAAACGACGTGTGTCGTGGCGTTCGGCGTCTCCTGGCTGGTCAAAGGCGGATTCCTCGGCATCCTCGCCGATCCGAAGCCGGTACCCGCGGTCCGGAGCTAAAGCTCGTCTGATCAGAGGGGAGACGCCGTGGACCGTCAGGCGATGGAGCAGCTGTTTCGTCAGCACCGCGAGGCGGAGGCGCGCCGCGACTACGACGCCGTGATGGACACGTTCACGTCGGACTGTTACTTGGAGACCATTGCACTCGGACTCCGCAGCGAAGGACGCGAAGCCGCGCGTGCCGCATACGTCGGATACTTCACTGCGTTCCCCGACCTCGCGCCTGATGACCAGGCCATGGCCTTCGGCGACGACGCGATGGTCGCGTGGGGCTTCCTGCGGGGCACCAGCGGAGGCGATTGGCTCGGCGTCCCGCCTTCCGGCCGATCCTTCGCCGTACCGTTCACGAACGTCGCGCGGTTCTCGGGCGACCTGATGGCGGGCGAGAGCATCTACTTCGACCTCGCGACCCTGTGCGAGCAGGCTGCGCTACCCCTCGACGAGATACGCGCCGCCGCGAAAGCGCGTGCCGCAGCTGCCCCTCGCCCGTCCTAGCGGAGCGGCCTACAGATCCGGCAGGTGCATGTCGAGGTTGGGGGCCTCGATGCCGCCGTCGACCTCGAGGATCTTGCCGGTGACGAAGCTGCTGGCGGGGGAGGCGAGGTAGAGGACGGCGATGGCGATGTCGTCGGTCTCGCCGAGGCGGCGCATCGGCGTCTTGGCGACCATCTCGTTGCGGAGATCCTCGTTCGTGAGCACGATCTCGAGCGCTGAGGTCGCGACGGACCCGACCGCGATCGCGTTGACGCGCACCCGCGGCGCGAGGTCGAACGCCAACAGCCGCGTCATGTGGGACAGCGCGCCCTTCGCCGTGCCGTACGCGACGAAGCCCCGGTCCGTCAGCCGGCCCATCGCCGACGAGATGTTCACGATGCTTCCGCCGTCGCCGGCGAGCATGTGCGGCACCGCAAGCTTGCTGAGCGTGAAGGCGGTCGTGACGTTGAAGTGGAAGGCGCCCTCGAACGCCTTCTCGCTCGTGTCGAGGAACGGGCCCGGCATGCTGCCGCCGGCGTTGTTGACGACCACGTCGATGCGGCCGAACTCGCTCATGGCCTGGTCGACGATGAGCTCGAGGTTGGCCGTGTCGTTCACGTCGCACGGGACGCCCAGCGCCCGCCGTCCCACGTCGGACACCTGGTACGCGACGTCCTCGAGCTGCTCCTTGGTGCGTGAGGCGATCACGACATCGGCGCCGGCTTCGGCGAACCCGAGGGCGCACGCGGCGCCGATGCCGCGGCCGGCGCCGGTCACGATGGCGACCTTGTCGGTGAGGCTGAAGCGGTCGAGCAGCATCGCGGCTCCTTAGCGAAAGACGAGGGGGGCGCGCTTCACGCCCGCGATCACGGCCGAATGGCTGCGCTCCACGTCGCCGGCGCGCTCGACTGTCTCGAACCGGTCGAGCAGCTCCTCGAGGAGCACTCGCGCCTCGATGCGGGCGAGCGCCGCGCCGATGCAGAAGTGGGCGCCGAAGCCGAAGGCGACGTGGTGGTTGGGATCACGCCGGATGTCGAACCGGTCGGCGGTCGGCCCGAACTGGCGATCGTCCCGGTTGGCCGACGCATAGAGCATCAGCACCGGGTCGCCTTCCCGGATCGACCTCCCGGCCAGCTCGGTGTCGCGGGTCGCGGTCCGCATGAAGCTGACCACGGGCGTCGTCCAGCGCAGCATCTCCTCGACGGCCGTCGGGACCAGCGACCGGTCACGGCGGAAGCGCGCCCACGACGCCGGGTCGTCCGCCAGCGCGACGACACCGCCGGAGATCATGTTGCGCGTCGTCTCGTTGCCCGCGACCAGCAGCTGGACGAGGAACATCGCGAGCTCGGCGTCGCTGAGGCGGCGTCCCTCGATCTCGACCTGGGCCAGCACCGAGATCAGGTCGTCACGGGGATCGGCGCGGCGGGCCATGGTCGTCGCGAGCAGCGTCTCGTGCATGTCGGCCTGCAGGGCTGCCCGCTTCTCCTCGGGCCAATCCGTCGCGCCCGGGATCACCGACTCCGACCACTCGAAGAAGCGCCGCCAGTCCTCGTCGGGGATGCCGAGCAGCGCGCTGATGATGTAGAGCGGGAAGGGCACCGCGACGGTCGAGACGAAATCGACCGGTCTCCCGGGCTCGATCCCGTCGATGAGCAGCTTCGCCCGCCGCCGCACGTCGCCCTCGAGGGCGCGCATGCGCCCGGGCGCGAAGCCGGGCTGCACGAGCTTGCGGTACACGGTGTGCTCGGGCGGGTCGGTGTGCATCATCGTCGGCGGCGAGTCGTAGCTGGCGCCGATCTCCATGACGAGGATCCCTCGCCCCGAGCAGAACGTCTCCGGGTCGCTCGACACCGCCATCACGTCGTCCCAGCGGCTGACGGCCCAGAACCCCTTCGTGTCGTTCCAGGCCACCGGCGCCTCGTCCCGCAGCCGCGCGTACTGCGGGAACGGGTCACCGGCGTAGAAGGCGTCCTCGATCAGCGGGTCGGTGAGCGGTTCGTGCGCGGGCATCGAGCGGCTACGGGCGGGTGAACGCCGGGCTGTTCGAGTCGGACGGGACGGCGTCGAGCGGCTGCGCAACCTCGTCGACCGACGGGCCGACCCGAGCGGCGATCGGCGCGAGTGCGTCGAGGTCGAAGTCGTAGACGTGCGCGGCGTTGCCGGCGAGCAGCTGTTGCAGCTCGACGGGATCGGTGCCGGCGAACGACCGTCGCAGGCTCTCGGTCGTGTAGGGGTGCGTGCCCTCGTCGTGCGGGTAGTCGCTGCCCCACATGAACTTGTCGATGCCGACGGAGTGGCGCGTCTGCGCCTCACGCGGGCTCGGGAAGCTGGCGGCGATCCAACAGTTGCGGGTGAAGTAGTCGCTGGGCTTGAGCGGCAGCCGCTCGTCGTCGGAGTACTTGATCTCGCCGACCCGGCCGGATGCCATCTGCGCGTGGTAGCCGTCGATCATGGCCAGCGTGCTCGGGACCCACGACGCCCCCTGCTCGGTGACGACGAACTTCAGGTTCGGATGCCGCTCGAACACGCCGGCGAGGATGAGGTGCCACAGGGCCCGGTGCGAGTACCACGACGTCTCGACCAGCCACAGCACGTTCGCGACCTCGTACTTGCCGTAGTTCGGCGATCCGCTGCCCGAGTGGTGGTTCAGCGTCACCTCGAGGTCCTCGCACGCCGACCACAACGGCTCGTACGCGGGGTCGTAGAGCGGCGCGATGTCGGAGTCGTCGGGACGGCCGGGGAGCAGGACGCCCCCGCGCAGGCCGGACTCCTTGATGAAGCGCACGTCCTGCACGGCCTCGTCGACGTCGTTGAGGAAGATCTGCCCGACGCCGGCGCGCCGCTCGGGAGCCACCGCGCACCAATCGGCGAGCCAGCGGTTGTGGGCGCGGATGCCGGCGAGGCGCCGCTCGAAGTCACGGGCCGACGGCGGCCGGGCGACCAGTGAGGCGGTCGGGAAGAACGGCGGCACCGTGTTCGGGAAGACGACCTCGCCGACGATGCCGTCTGCCTCGAGCTCGGCGATGCGCCGCTCGTGATCCCAGTTCCGCGTGCGGCCCTCTCGCTGCAGGTCGCCGAACGGGTTCTTGTACGCGCCACGCCAGGCGTCGAACTCGTCGCGGTACTCGGGCGCGAGGTACCCGCGGTACTGCTCCATCGACCCGCCGGCGTGGCAGTCCGCCGAGACGAGGACGTAGCGGTCGCCCCCCGGCAGCGTCGCGGCGTCGATCACCGCGCCGTCGCCTCTACGCGCTGGTCGATCTTGAACACCTGCATGGCGTTCTCGCGCAGGAACTTCGGCCACACGTGGTCGCGGAAAGGAACGTCGCAGAGCTCGCGGAAGATCCGCTCGAGCGAGAGCCCCATCGGGAAGTACCCGGCGTACATGATCTTGTCGGCGCCGCGCGTGTTCGCGTAGTCGACGATCGCCTTCGGGTAGTACTTGGGGGCGAAGGCAGAGGTCATGTAGTAGAGGCCCGGCCACTTGAGCATGAGCTTGACGGCCAGCTCCTCCCACGGCTCGGCGCCGTGCCGCATCACGATGCGCAGCTCGGGGAAGTCGAAGCACACCTGGTCGAAACGCTCGACGTGCTGACACGCCGACGGGAACCGCGGGCCGGCGACCCCGGCGTTGACGATGATCGGGACGTCGAGCTCGACGCACGTCGCGTACACGGCGTACGCCTTGGGGTCGTCGACCGGCACCTGGGGCAGGCACCCGGCCGGGAAGAACGTCACCGCCGCGAGGTCCTGCTCCTCCTTCGCCCGGCGGATGGCGCGGACGCACCCCATCACGTCGTTCGGATCGACCTCCAGCGAGAGGAGGAAACGCCCGGGATACCGGTCGCGGGCGTCGAGGGTCATCTTCGTGAGGCCGACGAGGCCGATCTCGACGCCGAACCGGTCCATCTCGGCGATCGTCACGTCGACGGGATCCTTGTCCTCGTCGAGCTCGTCGGGCACGTCCTTGAACATGTACTCGGCGAGGAACTTCATGTCCTTCGACTCGGCGTCCTTCGCGCCCTTCCGCAGGTAGTCGTAGACCGCCTTGCGATCGCGGTGCGGGAACCCGATCATCAGGTCGACGACACCGATCCCCTCCGGCATGGGCACGCGGTCGAAACTAGGGCATCGTGCGATCGACCCGCATCCTGCTCGAAGGGCGCCCGGGGTCGGGGAAGACGACCCTCGCCCGCCGCATCGCCGCCGGACTGCGCGAGCGCGACATACCGGTCACCGGCTTCACGACCGAAGAGATACGCGAATCGGGGCGGCGTGTCGGCTTCGCCATCGAGACCGCCGACGGACAGCGGGACACGCTCGCCCATATCGATCTGCCCGGGCCGCCACGCGTCGGCAAGTACGGCGTCGACCTCGCCGCATTCGAGCCGCTCGCGATCCCGGCCCTGCGGGCGGCTCCCGGATCGCTCGTCGTGATCGACGAGCTCGGCAAGATGGAGCTCGCGTCGAAGCCGTTCCGTGACGCGGTCGAGGAGCTGTTCGCGTCGCCTGCCGACGTGATCGCGACGGTGCACACGTTCCGCCATCCGTTCACCGACGCCTTGAAGGCGCGGGCGGATGTGGAACGACGTCAGGTCACGGCGGCCAACCGGGACGACCTCGCCCGCGTTCTCGTCCGTAAGCTCGTGGCATGAGCGCTGAGGTTCGGCAAGGCGACCTTGTGGAGCGTGGACGCGCCGCCGTGGCCGACCGCGATTGGCCACGGGCCCTTCCGTTGCTCCGAGAGGCCGACGCCGCGGGTGGGCTGGAGCCGAGCGACGTGGAACGGCTCGGCGAGGCGGCGTTCTGGATGGGCCATCTGGACGAGTGCATCGCCGCTCGGGAACGCGCGTACGCCGCGCTCCTGGAGGAAGGTGACGTCCGGAGTGCGGCGCTCGTGGCGCTCCATCTTTCCTTCCACTACGCCGGACGGGAGTCGATGGCCGTGGCCGGCGGATGGCTCGAGAATGCGGCCACGCTCCTGGCTGATCTCCCCGAGTGTGTGGAACAGGGGTGGCTGGCCTGGATCGAAAGCATCGTCGCCGCCGTGGTACTCGGCGACCGCGATGCGTCGTTGCAGTACGCGGAGCGCGCCATCGAAATCGGTCGCGCGCTCGGTGACCGCGACGTCGAGACATTGGGCGCATTGGAAAAGGGTGCTGCCTGCATCCACCTGGGGCGGGTAGACGAGGGCCTGGCGCTCCTCGACCAGGCCATGGCGCATGCCGTCAGCGGTCTCCTCGGACCGTGGGCGTCGGCGGCGAGCTACTGCGGCACAATCAACACGTGTGCCGCGCTGGCCGACTACCGGCGTGCCGCGGAATGGATCGAAGAGGTACGGCGCCGGCCCGGGGCCCGCTCGAGCGAGTTTCCGGGCGACTGCCGTCTCCACCGAGCCGAGATCCTGCAGCAACGGGGCGAGTGGGCCGAAGCCGAAGTCGAAGCCGCCCGTGCGTGCGACGAGCTGGAGACGTGGGATCTCGCGCACGTCGCTGTCGGGCTCTACGAGCTCGGGATGCTCAGCCTGCGGCGAGGTGACCTTCCGGCCGCCGAGCACGCCTTTCGCCAGGTCGAGGACTTGGGCGGCTCAACGGAGCCCGGCCGCGCCACGCTCGAGCTCCTGCGCGGACGTCCCGAGACCGCGTCGGCGTCCCTGAAGGAGGCCTTGGACGCGACCGGTGGCGACGCGCTGGCGAGGGCGCGGCTGCTCCCGACCGCGACCGAAGCCTCGTTGACGATCGGGGATGTCGAACGTGCACGACGGTATGCGGACGAGCTCGAAGAGATCGCCGACCGATATCCGATGGTGGTCGCACAGCGAGGCCGCGCCGCTCAGGCGCAGGGCGACGTGGCCTTCGCGTCGGGAGACCTCGATGTCGCACGCGACCGGCTTCGGGAGGCGACGCAGTCGTGGCGCCAAGTCGGTGCTCGCTATGACGAGGCGAGAGCACGAGTTGCGCTCGCGGTTGTGCTTCGCGAGGCGGGCGAGACCGACGTCGCCGACCTACAGCTCGATCGGGCGCTCGAGGTGTTCGAGCGCCTGGGGGCGATGTTCGACGTCGTTCGGGTGCACGATCTGTTGGGCAAGGCCGTTCCCCACTCCCGCGTCCTGCGCACGTTCATGTTCACGGACATCGAGGATTCGACTGCCCTCCTCTCGAGCGTCGGCGACGAGCAATGGTCCGAGATCTTGCGCTGGCACGACGTGACGCTGCGCCGCCGGTTCGACAGGCTCGACGGTCAAGAGATCAAGCAGCGCGGAGGCGGGGACGGGTTCTTCGTCGCCTTCACGTCCGCCCAAGCGGCGCTCGACTGCGCTGTCTCGATCCAGGAAGCAGTGGCGGAGGGCAGCCGGGATCGCGGCCTTCCAATTCGCGTCCGCATCGGAGTGCACGAAGCCGAGGCGACGCGCAGCGTCGACGACTATGGCGGTCGTGGCGTCCACGAAGCGGCGCGTATCGCCGCCCTCGCGAGCGGGGGCGAGGTCCTGGTGAGCGCCCGAACCCTGGAATCTGCCGGCGCACGGCACCGCGTAGGGCAGACCAGATCTGCGCAGCTCAAGGGGCTCGCCGATCCCGTCATCGTGTCGTCGCTGCGCGTGTCATGAGCGACTCGCTGCCGCGGTGGATGCGGCGCATCCCCACCACGGGCGGGGACACCCCCGAAGCCGTGCCGGCCGCGACGGTCGTCCTGCTGCGCGACGCGCCCGGCGGCGGGGTCGAGACCCTGATGGTGCGGCGCAGCTCGAAGCTCGAGTTCGCCGGCGGCATGTGGGTGTTCCCGGGGGGACGGGTCGACCCGGACGACATCCCGCCCGACGGCGACGTGATCGAGGCGGCGCGGCACGCCGCCGTGCGCGAGGCGCTCGAGGAAGCCGACCTCGTCGTCGAGGCCGAGGTTCTCGTTCCGTTCTCGCACTGGGTGCCGCCGCCGGTGACGGCGAAGCGGTTCGCGACGTGGTTCTTCCTCGGTCCGGCGCCGGCGGGCGCGGTCACCGTCGACATGGGCGAGATTCGCGACCACCGGTGGCTCCAGCCTGGCGACGCGCTGGCGCGGCGCGACGCCGAGGAGATCGAGCTCGCCCCGCCGACGTGGGTGACGCTGCACCGGCTCGCCCGTTGTCCGGACGTGGCGACGGCGATGGCCGACGCCCGCGCGAGCGAGCCCGAGTTCTTCGAGACGCACATCGCCCGCGTCGAGGGCGGCGCCGCCGCCCTGTGGCACGGCGACGCCGGCTACGCGTCGAACGATGCCGACGCGCCCGGCCCGCGGCACCGGCTCTGGATGCTGCCGGCAGGCTGGCGCTACGAGCGCACGTAAGGTCGGGGGATGCGCGCCGTCCGGCACACCGACAACGGGATCGAAGTCGTCGACGTACCCCGTCCCGATCCCGACGGCGGTTTGGTGCGCGTCAGCGTGCGCGCCGCCGGCATCTGCGGGTCCGACCTCCACATGCTCACGTGGGGGCCGATGCCCGTCACGCTCGGTCACGAGGTCGCGGGTCACCTCGAGGACGGCACGCCAGTGGCGATCTGGCCGCTCGTGCCGTGCGGCGAGTGCGACCGATGCGCCGCGGGCGAGGTGACACAGTGCCGGAGCGCCATACCCCACAGCTACGGCATCGGGCGCGACGGCGGGATGGCCGATGAGATCCTCGTCGAGCACAGCTGCGTGGTCCCGTTGCCCGAGGGGCTCGACGTGGCCGACGCCGCGCTCGTCGAGCCGGTCGCCTGCTCGTTGCACGCACTCCGGCGGGCCGGGCTGCGCGGCGACGAGCGCGTCGCCGTGGTCGGCGCCGGCGCCATCGGATTGGCCGCTGTCGCCGTCGCCCGCGCCATGGGATGCACCGTCGACGTCACCGCCCGCCATGACGCGCAGCGCGTCGCCGCGGCGACGATTGGCGCAGGCAACGAGCCCGACGGGGAGTACGACGTCGTCGTCGATGCCGCGGGCACCGAATCCGCGCTCAAGAAGTGCTTCGGGATGCTGCGCCCGGGCGGAACCATCGCGTTGGTCGCGAGCTACTGGGAGCCGGTCGCCTTTCCACAGTTCTTCTCGATCAAGGAGCCGGTCATCGTCGGCTCCAACATGCACGGCCACGACGAGGACGGCCGCGACATGGACGCGGCCGCGCGCGTCGTCGCCGGCATGCCCGAGATCACGGACGCGCTCGTCACCCACCGCTTCCCACTCGACCGCGCCGCCGAGGCGTTCACGGTCGCCGCCGACCGCGCCGGCGGCGCGATCAAGGTGCTGCTCGAGCCGTAGTCGTCTCGGGGTCGATCTTGGGCAGCAGCCCACGCCCCACGACGCCCACGAGCACCAGCGTCACGAGCGCCCCGGCAGCGACGAGCACCGCGCGGACGCCGACCACGTCGGCGATCACGCCCATCAGGATCGTGCCGAGTGGGAAGCCGGTCCCGAACGTCATCAGCCACAAGCTCGTGATGCGGCCGCGGATGTGGTCGTCCGACAGCGCCTGGATCGTGCTGTGGTCGATCGCGACGACGGTGACGTACGACGCGCCGAACGCGACCATGAACACCACGCCGACAATGACGCCGGGCGAAAGTCCGAGGCCGACGATCGCCGCCGCCGACAGCGCGAGACCGCCGGCGAGGAGGCGACTCGGCAGAAGGCGTTCGTCGAACGTGCCGATCACGAACGCGATCGCCACCGCGCCCACGCCAAAGGAGCCGAGCAGCAGTCCGTAGGCCTCGGAGCCGACGTCGAGCACTTCGACCGACAGCACGGGAATGAGCTGGACGACGGGCGCCGCCAGGAGCGCGAACGCGGCGTGCGTGCCGATGGCGACCTGGAGGCCGGGCTGCGCCCGTAGGTAGCGCAGGCTCTCCTTGAAGCCGGCGAACATCCCCGGGCGCTCCTCGTGAATCGTCTCGGGCGCGGTGTCGGCTCCGGTCATCACCAGCAGCGCGACGAGCACGAGGACGAAGCTCAGCGCGTTGATCAGGAAGCAGATCCCGGCGCCGACGTACGCGATGAGCACGCCGGCGAGCATGGGGCCGGCGGCGCGGGCGACGTTGAACTGCACGGAGTTCAGCGTGATCGCGTTCTGGAGGAAGCTGCGGGGGACGAGCTCGGGCACGATCGACTGCCACGCCGGCACGTTCAGGGCGATGATCACCCCGCCGACCAGTGACAGCGTGAACAGCACCCAGTAGGAGCCGTAGCCGGTTTCCCACGCGCCCCACAGAGCGAACGCCTGCACCATCAGGAGCGTCTGCGTCACGAGCAGCAGGCGGCGGCGCGGGAACCGATCGGCGAGCGCGCCCCCGACCGCGCCGAGCAGCAGCAGCGGCACGACCGAGATGAACGCGATCAGTGTCACCTTCGCCGCGCTGCGGGTGGCGACGGCGACGACCCAGAGCAGCGCCGCCAGCTGCATGTTGTTCCCGATGCTCGACCCGACCGCGCCTGCCCAGAAGACGCGGAAGTCGTGGAACGCCAGCGCCCGAACGGACCGGGGAAGCGGCCGGGTGAGGTCGGGTTCGAGCGCAGGCGCCTCGGCGTCGAAGGTCGCGCCGGACACCGGCCTACCCGGCCCGCACGTTCGCGACCTCCACGGTCTCGGTGTCCCGACCCGAGCGGAGGAGGGTGCCGGGACGATCTCCCGTGAGCACGCCTCCGGTCGCGATCTCGGTTCCGTTGACGAGCACGTGCTCGATGCCCTCGGCCTCGGCGTACAACCGGCCCGCGCCCGCGGGCAGGTCATGGCGGGTGTGGACGGGCCCGGGCGCGACGCGGTGCTCGTCGAACACCACGAGGTCGGCGTGCCAGCCCTCGGCGATCCGGCCGCGATCTCGGATGCCGTACAGCCGCGCTTGGACGTCGGTGAGGAGGTGGACGGCCTCTTCCAGCGGGAGCAGCTGGTGGGCACGGCTGGCGGCGAGGAGCGAGGTGGAATAGCTGAACGTCGCAAGCATGTCGAGGTGCGCACCGGCGTCGGACGCGCCCACGACGACGCGAGGATCGCGCCACGCCTCGGATCGCAGCCGCCACGACTCGGGGTCGTCGCCTCGCGCCGGGGGTGTGAGCACGGTTCGGAGGTCGTCGGTGACGACGATGTCGAGCAGCGCGTCGAACGGTTCGGCGCCTTGCTCGGCCGCGACCTCGGCGACGGTTCTGCCGGCGAAGACCTTGTTCTCGGGCGCGAAGGTCTCGCTGATTCGAAGCCGGTCCCAGCGCAGCATGGCGCGGAACAGGCCCGTGTCCGACTCGGCGGCCTCCCGGAGACGCGTGCGCACCTCGGGATCGGTGAGGGCGCGGATCTTCTCCTCGTCGGGCAGCGCCATGGTGGGCCCCCAGCCGGGAAGCGCGTCGAAGAGGAAGCCGGACCGGAAATTGAGGTGGAGCTGCATCACTGCGGGGACAGTGAGCGCCAGTACGCGCCCGCCCTGCTCGGCGGCGCGGTCGGATGCTTCCAGCTGGGCCAAGTAGGTGTCGCTGCCGGCCCCGACCACGAGGACGTTCCAGTTCAGCGGCCGGTCAGCGGACGCCGACATGGCGGCCATCAGCGCGACGTGGTCGTCGGAGAACGGACCGACCGTCGGGATGAACTCCAGGGTCGTGCCGGGGTGCTCGCGCACCACGCCACAGAGGGCGACGAGCTCGTCGCGGGTTGCGGCGCGTGACGGGACGGGCTCGCCGTCGCCGTCGTTGTGGGTCGGCGCGTGCGACGACGAGAAGCCCAGCCCGCCGGCGGCGAGCGACTCGCTTATCGTGCGGGTCATCGCGGCGACGTCGTCGTCGGTGGCTGGTTCGTGGCTGCGGTCGCCCATGGCGACGCGTCGCAACGCCGAGTGGCCGACGAGGAAGCCGGCGTTGACCGCGAGCGTGCCGTCGAGCCGGTCGAGGTACTCACCGAAGGTCCGCCAGTCCCACGGCACGCCGGCGGCGAGCGACTCGAGGGGCATGCCCTCGACGCGCGACAGCATGCGCATCAGGTAGTCGGCTTCGGTGTCAGCCAGCGGCGCGATCGTGAAGCCGCAGTTGCCGCCGACGATCGTCGTGACCCCGTGCAGCGGCGAGGGAGTGAGCGCCGGGTCCCAGAACGCCTGCGCGTCGTAATGCGTGTGGATGTCGACGAAGCCAGGGGCGACGATCAGGCCGGTGGCATCGATCGTGCGCGTTGCGGATTCGTCGACGTCGCCGATCCGGACGACACGCCCATCCTTGATGCCGACGTCGGCGCGCCTCCGCTCCGTGCCCGTCCCGTCGACGACACTCCCACCCGCGATCTTCATGTCCAGCATCGTTGCCCCCTCTCGATGCGTGCATAGACCCGAATAATTCTGGTCTGTGCACGCATCATGGAAGTCCGAGCAGCTTGGCGGCCTCGTCGGGTGTGGCGACGGGGCGGCCGACATCTTCGGCGAGGGCGACCGCCTCGCGCACGAGCTCCTCGTTGCTCGGTTGGCGCGGGCCGGCGTGGTCCTCGAGACCGACGCGCAGGTGCCCGCCGCGTTCGATCGCGACACGTGCGATCCCGCTCTCGACGACGTCGCCGCCGAGCACGGCGACGGCCCACGGCACGTCGCAACCGTCGAGCAGCTCGAGGTACGCGTCGAGGGCGGCCGCCGTCGGCCGCAACCCGAAGCCGGACAGGAAGCCGTCGTCGCCGCCGA
>OBLS010000768.1_pt1 | contig 12302 bp, 14 predicted proteins | sample 1519901 | NCBI WGS metagenome assembly OBLS01 (sample SAMEA3113585, study PRJEB22503) | soil metagenome
GGCGTCAGGTCAGCTGACGAACCCGCTGACGGTAGGCACCCGGCGTGGTCGACGTCTCCCGGCGGAAGTGCTGGCGCAGGTTGACCGCGGTGCCGAACCCGACCCGGCTCGCGATCACTTCGACCGGAAGCGTGGTGGCCTGCAGTAGGTCCTGGGCGCGCAGTATGCGTTGATGGGTGAGCCACCGCACCGGCGTCGTGCCGGTCGCTTCGACGAACCGTCGAGCGAATGTCCGCGGACTCATCGCGGCAAGCCGCCCGAGCTGCCGGACGGTGATCGGCTCCTCGAGGTGCTCGAACATCCAGTCCAATACCGATCCGAGCGCGTTGCCGAACCCTGAAACGGGGACCGGCGTGAACGCGAACTGCGACTGCCCGCCGTCGCGGTGTGCCGCGGTGACCATCCGCCGGGCGACCTGGTTGGCGATCTCGGGTCCGTAGTCCAGCCGGACGATGTGCAGGGCGAGGTCGATCCCGCTGGCTGTGCCGGCCGAGGTGAGCACTTGTCCTTCGTCGACGTAGAGGACGTCCGGTTCGACAAGCACCTCGGGGAAACGGCGGGCCAGGTCGTCGGTATCCATCCAGTGGGTGGTTGCGGCCCGCCCGTCGAGAATGCCGGCGGCCGCTAGTGCAAACGCGCCACCGCAGAACGACACCATCCGGGCTCCGCGCTCGTAGGCCGCGCGCAAGGCGCCGACCATCGCGCGGGGCGGGTCATGCGGGCACGCAGGCACGATCACGGTATCGGCGTCGTCGAGAGCCTCGAGGCCATGGGGCGGATCGATCGTCCAGCCGCCGTTGACCACCAGTGGGCGGACGACTCCGGCCAGCCGATGGTCGTACCACTCGACGCCGAGCTCCGGCCGGGGGATCCCGAACACCTCGCACGACACCGCGAAGTCGAACGGGTTCGCGCCGGGCGAAAGCACGGTTACGACCCGATGCACCATTGGCTGCTGCTTCCCTCCCCTTCGGACCAACCATACAACGGTGGCAGGATCGTTTCGGTGCCTGGCGTGCGGCGGTCTCGCCTCGCAATCCCTCCCCACACCACGCTGATAGTCGACATTCCCAATTGGCACGCCGGATCGTCGAAGTGCCGCCCGGTTCGAGCGGTTTGTGGATCCCCTCGGCGTGCCAATTGCGACGGAAAGAGGCGAGCATGGACACACTGACGGCGGATCGACTGCCGCGGATGAACAAGCCTGCTCCACAGGGAGGCATGCGGGAAACGGATCGGGCGCCTGCCGCCGGCGCCGAGCTGTTGGCTTTCGCACGGACACTCTGTGCGGCTTCGAGCCGCCAACAGCTCTCCCGCCGTTTCGCTGACGGTTTCAGCCGGCTGTTCGATCTTCCGATGTACGGGTTGTACATCGTCGACCCTTGGACGGGCGCGCAGCGGTGCGTGGCGTCGGCGGGCGTCAGCGACTCCTTCCTGGCGCGCTATGAGCGGGGCGGGCGGGAACTGAACTGGCTCGGAGCGCATGTCGACGACACCGGGCGCGCGGTCTACAACCTGGCGCTGATGTCGATGGACGAGTGGCTCGAGAACCCGCTCTACACGAAACTCAAGTACCTGCACGACATCCGCCACGAGGTCCAAGCGCCTGTGGTCAACGGCGACGGAGTCATCGGGACGCTGCACTGCGGCACGAACGATCCGCGCCGCGGGTTCACCCCGTACGAGGTTCGACTGACCGAAGCACTGGGCGGCGTGGTGGGCGCGGCGATCGAGGGAATCGACCACAAGGCGAGCTTGGCACGTGAGCGCGACCAGGCCTGGGTGGCACTCGAGCGCACCGGGACCGCCGTGGTGATCACGGATACCACCGCCGCCGAGCCACGGCTCAACGACACCGCCCGGCGCCTGCTGGCCGAGGTGGTGGACGCCGAGTATGTACTGCACCGGGTGATCGCGCGACTTGGCACCGCCGTGGGCTTCGCACGCCACGTCGATGTCGAACTCGTCGATGGTGGCGCCGGTCTCCTGTACGGCCAGTCCAGCTATGCCCGCGCCGTGGACGGCACGCTGGTCACGGTGCTGGAGCTCCAGCGGGATCGATCCGAGATCGGGGCGGCGACGCTGACGGCCCTGACCCAGCGCGAGCGCGAGATCGCGCTGCTCGTCGTCGATGGTCTGACCGACCGCGCGATCGCCCAGCGGCTGTACCTGAGCCACCACACGGTCAGCCAGTACGTCAAGCGCATCTACCGCAAGCTGGACGTGTCATCGCGGGTCGCTCTGACCCGCCGGCTGCTCGGCCCTCGCGACTCCCGCCACCGCAGTTGAAAGTTCTTCCCGTGCTCGTCCAGCCGGCCGCACACTTCGTTCAAGACGTGCGCCCATTGGTTCGTCACGATCGTGACGTCCACAGCACGTCCAGCCCATCTGCGGAGAGGAGCACTAGATGAGAACGGTTACCGTCACGGAGCACTTGACGCTCGATGGCGTGATGCAGGCTCCCGGTCGTCCCGACGAGGACACGCGGGGCGGCTTCGAGCACGGCGGCTGGGCGATACCCGGCAACGACGAGGTCATGGCGAGGGTGATGGGAGAAGGGATGGCCCGGGGCGGGTCTCTGCTCCTCGGTCGACGAACCTATGAGGACTTCTACGGCTTCTGGCCCCACCAGAAGGACAACCCGTTCACCGATGTCCTCAACGATATCGAGAAGTTCGTCGCCTCGAGGACGCTCACCGAGCCGCTTTCGTGGAACAACTCCACCTTGCTCGAGGGCGACGCCGCCGACGCCGTGAAGGAGCTCAAAGAGGAACCGGGCGAGGACATCGGCGTTCTGGGAAGTGGAGAACTGGTCCAGTCCCTGATCCGCCATCAGCTCGTCGACGAGTACCTACTGATGATCCATCCGCTCGTCCTGGGGTCGGGTCGCCGGCTCTTTCCCGACGGTGTCCACTCAAGCCTCCGCCTCGTCGACAGCGTCACGACGACGACCGGTGTCGTGATCGCCACCTACCGCGCGTGAACCGTCCGTCCCCACGCCGCTGGTTCCGCCGCCTGGCGGTCGGCCTGGCGGTGCTGATGGTCCTGGTATCGGCCGTCTACGGCTGGGCGTGGTTGTCGCTCGACCGGTCCACCGCCGCGAGGGCGATGCTGTGGATGGAGGCGGATGTCGGCGACCAGGACCGATTCCCTTCCCGTGTCATACCGGCCGGTGCGGTCGCAAGTCCGCTTCGTCGCGGTGGCGAGATCAATTTCTCCACACCGTCCGCCGTCGCGGCGAAGGCGGAAGGGGACCTCGCCGAGTTTCTGAGCGACACCGACACGTTCGCGTTCCTGGTGATGCAGTCCGACAGTTTGGTGTACGAGCGCTACTTCGACGGCTCGGATCGGCAGACACTCGAGACGAGCTTCTCCGTTGCGAAGTCGTTCGTCTCGACGCTGGTGGGCATCGCTCTCGACGAGGGTGTGATCGGCAGCGTCGAGGATCCCGTAACCGAGTACCTTCCGGAGCTGGCGGCGCGCGATCCACGGTTCGAGCGGATCACGCTGCGCCACCTGCTCACGATGACATCGGGCCTCCGGTACGACGAGCAGGCGCTCCCCTTGCCCTGGGGGGACGACATCGAGACGTACTACGGGACGAACCTTCGCGATGTCGCCCTCGACCACACGGAGATCGAGCAGCCGCCGGGGCAGGAGTGGCTGTACAACAACTACAACCCGCTGCTGCTCGGCTTGGTGCTCGAGCGCGCCACGGCGATGTCAGTGTCCGAGTACATGGCCACCCGGCTCTGGCAGCCACTTGGCGCCGAACGCGACGCCACCTGGAGCCTCGATTCCAAGCCGTCCGGGTTCGAGAAGCTGGAAAGCGGACTCAACGCGACTGCGGTCGACTACGCGCGATTCGGCGCGCTGTTCCTTCACGACGGGGAGTGGAACGGTACGCGCATCGTCTCGGAGGACTGGGTACGCGCAGCCACGGCCGTTGACGCCGCCACCGATCCGGCCCCGTTCTACCAGTACTTCTGGTGGGTCGATGTGGAGCGTCCAGGACGCTTCTACGCTCTGGGGAACTTCGGTCAGTACGTCTATGTGGCTCCCGATGCGGATTCCGTCGTGGTTCGACTCGGTGGCGACTGGGGGGTCGACAACGACACCTGGCTCGCCACGTTCCGCGAGATCGCCGACCAACTCGCGCGCGGCGACCAACCCAAGAGTTCAGCAGAAGGCGAGGACAGATGATCAGCGACGTGTCCCAGGTCGTGATGCCGGTCGAGGACCCGCAGGCCGCGCTGCAGTTCTGGACAACCACCATGGGTTCACGGCCGTCCGCGACGACACCTTCGGCGACGAACGCTGGATCGAGGTACGGCCACGGCACCAAGTCCAGCTGCTGGTGCTGAGCCCGCGGGGCGACGAACCACGGCGGACGGTACCCGACGACAGCGTTCCTGGCGGTGTGGGGTGCGCTGTCCTGAGCGAGTCGACCGGTCGAATCCGGCCGCGCCAGAAACTTTGAGCGATTTCGCCCGCTTGTGAATCACTGGCCCCCTCGCGGGTACTGAGTCGGCCCAACGGTAATCCCGGGAGGTAGCAATGGGGTCCACAGATATCGGTCGGCCCACTGTGGGGCGGCACGCCGAACAGTCCCAAGACAATGACCAAGGCGTCACCGAACGCGCCAAGCAGGCTGCTTCGGCAGCGTCTGACCAGGCCGGACAGGTTGCCGATACGGCGCGCAACCAGGCTCGGGAGGTCACATCCGAGATCTCCACCCAGGCACGCGAGGTCATGCACGAACTCCGCACCGACCTCCGCGACCAGTCGGTGACCCAGCGGGACCGACTGGCAGGTGCGCTGCGGCAGTTCAGTGACGACCTCGACCGGATGGCTGCGTCCGCCGACCAATCCGGGTTCGCCGCCTCGGCCGCGACCCAGCTCGCCGGCAAGAGCCGTGAACTCTCACAGTTCCTCCAAGGCCACGAGCCCTCCGATCTCCTGGACGAGGTCCGAAGGTTCGCTCGGCAACGGCCCGGTGCGTTCCTGGCCGGCTCCGCCCTTGCTGGGGTGCTGGTCGGACGGCTTACCCGCGGTGCGGCTGCTGGCAGTTCCGCCGACAGAGGCACCGAAGGTCTGCCGGACACCGGACCGTCGATCCGTGGCCACAACGGCGGGGGAACGCAGGGCAGTCTCGGAACTCCGTCAGCAACCCGACGCCTGGCCCCCACCTCGTCCGTCAGTTTGACCGGCACAGCAGACGAGGAACTGCTCGAGCCACGCGGAGACCAGCGATGACCACGCCGTTCGATGCCGAACACGCGCAAAGCCGTACGCAGTTCGATGCCCGACCCGACGTGGAGGGCCGCTCGCTGGGAGATCTGGTCGGCGAGGTCACGGACGACCTGACCCGGCTGTTCCGGCAGGAACTCGAGCTGGCGAAGGTCGAGGCCAAGCAGGAGGCCACGGAGCTGGGCAAGGGCGCCGGGATGCTTGCCGGTGCGGGGGTGGCAGGACACGTCGTCGTGCTGTTCCTCTCCGTCGCCCTGATGTTCTTGCTGGGCCGAGTCATGGATCTCGACCTCGCAGCATTGATCGTGGCCGCGCTCTGGGCCGTCGTCGCCGGAATCCTCGCATCCGTTGGGCGACAGCGGCTGCGCTCCGCGCAACTGTCGCTCGACGAAACCAAGGCAACCCTGAAGGAGGACGTCCAATGGGCGAAGAGACTCAAGGACTGAGGCAGGAGATCAGCGACACCCGGGATGAGCTGTCGCGTGACGTCGACGCGCTCACCGAGAAGGTGAGCCCGGGCCGCGTCGTCGATCGGCGCATGCGGCGTGCGAAGGATCGTGTCACGAGCATGCGAGACCGGGTCATGGGATCGGCTTCCGATGTCGGTGAACGCACCCGGAGCGGGGTGTCCGCAACCGGGGAGACGGTCCGAAGCAAGACGGAGGGAAGCCCGCTCGCCGCCGGACTGTTGGCGTTCGGTGCCGGCCTGCTGGTATCGGCGCTCATTCCACCCAGCAAGAAGGAGACACAGCTCGCCAGTCAGGCGGTGGACGCCGCGAAGGAGCACGGTGGGCCGATCGCCGACGAGGCGGCCAGCATCGGCCAGGAGGTCGGCCAGGACCTCAAGGACCGGGCCCAGGAGGCGGCCGAGTCGGTGCGGGAGACTGCTGCCCAAGCCGCGGATCGGGTCAAGGAGGAGGGCAGGTCCTCGGCGCGGACGGTCGCCGAGGAAGCCAAGCAAGGCGCCAGCTGACCACACGACCCGGCGCCCCGTTCACCGCTTCAGGTGACGGGGCGCCGTCGTGTGAGGAGACTCAGGCGGGGCATGGGCGGATGTCCGGGAACGGGCAGCGGTTCCGACGTCTCCGGTGAGCGGCACCCGACAGGTTGCCAGCAGAGAGGAGAGGGTCATGAAGTACATGATCATGCTGTACGCCTCGCAACAGGAGTACGACCTCATGGCCGGTAAGGCCACCGACCAGCCCGCGTGGTCCCAGGACGACGTCGCCGCGATGCACGAGTTCATGGGAACCTGGAACCAGGAACTGGTCGAGTCAGGGGAGTTCGTCGACGCGCACGGGCTGGCAGCTCCTGTTCACACCAGGAGAATCCAGGGGCTGAAGAACGGCGTTCCGGTCGTGACCGACGGACCGTACCCCGAAACCCAAGAGGTCCTCGCCGGCTACACGATCGTCGAATGCGAGAGTTTCGACCGGGCGACCGAGATCGCCGCACGCATCACCAAGTCCCCCAGCCCAGGGGACGTGAGCGGTGCCTACGTGGACGTGCGTCCGATCGCCGACGGTGTCGGCGACCTGGAGGTGTAGCCACCTTCGTGACCGTCAACGACCTCGAGGGCCTGCTGCGCCGGCTGGCGCCGCAGGTCCTCGGCGCGGTGGTACGGCGTTACGGGCATTTCGACACCGCCGAAGACGCGACACAAGAGGCACTCCTGGCGGCCGCCACCCAGTGGCCCAGGGATGGCGTGCCTGACAACCCCCGCGGCTGGCTGATCACGGTCGCCTCGCGCCGTCTGACCGACCTGCTGCGGAGCGAGCACGCGCGCCAGCGCCGTGAAGACGCCGTCGCTCGGTGGTCCTTGCCCGAGGAGTGGCTCGCGCCGCCGGCCGACCGGCCGCCGTCGGAATTCGACGACACGCTCATCCTGCTGTTCATGTGCTGCCACCCCGCGCTGTCGCCGGCATCGCAGATCGCATTGACGTTGCGGGCGGTCGGCGGGCTGAACACCGCGGAGATCGCCCGGGCGTTCCTGGTGCCGGAGGCCACCATGACCCGACGCATCAGCCGGGCCAAGCAGCGCATCAAGGTCAGCGGTGTCCCCTTCGGAATGCCCTCCGGCCCAGAGCGCTCCGAACGGCTCGGCGCGGTTCTCCACGTGCTCTACCTGATCTTCAACGAGGGTTACGCAGCGACGTCCGGACCCAGCCTGCAGCGCGTGGAGCTCTCGGCCGAGGCCATCCGGCTGACCCGCATGGTGCACCGGGTGCTGCCCGACGACGGCGAGGTGACGGGGCTGCTGGCGCTCATGCTGCTAACCGACGCGCGCCGTCCGGCGCGTACCGGGCCGGACGGTGCCTTGATCCCGATGGGTGAGCAGGACCGGAGTCTGTGGAACGCCGACGACATTGCAGAGGGCGTGGCGCTCGTCACCGACGCCCTACCTCGCGGGGCGACCGGGCCGTACCAGCTGCAGGCCGCGATCGCCGCCCTCCACGACGAAGCGCCCAGTGCCGAGGCAACCGACTGGCCACAGATCATGGCGCTGTACGAAGTTCTGATGCGGACGTCCGACAACCCCATGGTGGCGCTGAACCATGCCGTGGCGGTCGCCATGGTGGAAGGTGCGCACGCCGGGCTGGACCTGCTCGGAGAGCTCGAGGCGGACGAGCGAGTCGCCGAGGACCACCGGCTTCACGCGGTCCGCGCCCACCTGCTCGAGATGGCCGGCGATCGCAAGGCGGCACGCGATTCCTACCGAGCCGCGGCTCAGCGAACGACCAGCCTCCCGCAACAGCGCTACCTGCACGCCCGAGCCGCCCGACTCACCGACGACGACTGAGCGTGCCGTGTCGGTGCCTCAGAGGTCCTTGACCATCGGGTGTCGGCGTCCCGGCGTCGGAGCGACCGGGCAAGATCGGTGGGGTGCGCGCCTGGATCCTGCACGTCGACCTCGACCAGTTCATCGCGGCGGTCGAGGTCCGGCGGCGGCCGGAGCTGCGCGGTCTCCCGGTCGTCGTCGGAGGCTCCGGCGACCCCACCGCTCGTCGGCAGGTGGTCGCGACGGCCTCGTACGAAGCGCGGGCCTTCGGCGTCCACTCCGGGATGCCGCTGCGGATGGCCGCCCGCAAGTGCCCGGACGCCGTCTTCCTGCCGTCCGACCCGGCGGCCTACGAAGAGGCTTCGGCGGAGGTCATGCAGACGCTGCGCGAGTTCCCGGTCGTCGTCGAGGTCTGGGGCTGGGACGAGGCGTTCCTCGGCGCCAAGACCGACGACCCGGAGGCACTTGCGCACGCCATCCGGACGGCCGTGCTCGAGCGCACGGGCCTGTCCTGCTCCGTCGGCGTCGGCGAGAACAAGCAACAGGCGAAGCTCGCCACCGGCTTCGCGAAGCCGGCCGGCGTCGCCCGGCTGACCCACGACACCTGGTGGGAGATCATGGGCGACCGGCCGACGGAGGCGCTCTGGGGCGTCGGCCCCCGGATGGCGCACCGGCTCGCCGAACTCGGTCTGCACACGGTTCGCCAGCTCGCGAGTGCCGACTCCGACGTGCTCAGCCGCGAGTTCGGGCCGCGGATGGGGCCGTGGTACGGGTTGCTCGGCCGCGGCATCGGCGACACGCACGTGACCGACGTCCCCTGGGTGCCGAAGTCGCGCAGCCACGAGACCACGTATCCGGAGGACGTCGCCGATCCGGCCGAGATCGCCGAGCGGGTCGCCGGCCTGGCCCGCGCCGTGACCCGCGAGGTGGTCGACCAGGGCCGGACGGTGGTCCGGGTCGCGGTCAAGGTGCGGTTCTCGTCCTTCTTCACTCAGACCCGGATCAGCAAGCTGCCGGAGCCGACCCGCGAACCCGAGGCGGTAGCCGCAGCCGCGCTACGAGTGCTGGGCCGGTTCGAGCTCGGCCGTCCGGTGCGCCTGCTCGGCGTCCGGGTCGAGCTCGATGACGTCACGGCAGCCCGCGACGGTGGAGAGTAGGACCGTGGTCGACGTGCTGGTGATGGTCGAGGGCGCACTCGACGCCCCCCGATCGCTGTCGCCCACCAGCGCCGGCACCTGGCGGCAATGCGAGCTGAAGTATGCGCTGAGCTACCTGCACGGCTGGCAGGAAGGTGCAACGCTGCCCCAGCTGATCGGCAACACAGCCCATCGGGCCGTCGAGCTGCTCTACGGTCTGGAACCGACCGAACGCCGTCGCGACGTCGCAAGCCAGCTGCTGCGCGTCGCGCTGGCGGAGGAGGCCGGCCGCGACGAGGTGTCCGAATTGGTGGACCGGACGGCCGACCTGGCCGCACAGGTCAGCGCGGCCGGCGAGAATGCCCTCGACGGACTCTTCGCGCTGGAGGACCCGACCCGGATCAGCGTCGATCCGGGGGGTCTGGAGGTGGCGGTCCGGGCGGACCTGTACGGCGTGCCGGTCCGGGGCCGGATCGACCGGCTCTACGACGCCGCGGGCGCGTACGTCGTGGCCGACTACAAGTCCGGGCGGGTGCCGCGTCCGGAGTACACGGCGAAGGCATTCTTCGGGCTGTGGACCTACGCTGCCGCCCTGGGGGCCGCCGATCCAGATCGGGTCCTGCCGGACCGGATCGAGCTGCTGTACCTCATTGGCAGGGAGCGGCTGGCTCGGCCCGTGGTGCGGGCGGTCGCACTCGAGCATGCTCGCAACCTCGCCCGGATCTGGCGGCAGATCCTGACCGCCGTTCAGCGCACGGCCGTTACAGCCCGTACGAGCCGGCTCTGCGACTGGTGCGCGTTCGACAGCGTGTGCCCCGCACGGACCAAGGCGCCGCTCCCGCGGGTCGGCAGCGACGAACACACCGCCCTGGTCGGTGCACTCGGGCTGCATCGCCGCGACCGGGCCACGGTCGCCCACGTGCTGGAGCGGGTCGAGTCCCCCGGCGAGCGCCAGGAGCCGGAGGAGGCGGCGTGGTGACGCCGTTCGTCCCGCCCCCGTGGGCCGTCGGACGCGGCGACCGGCTCTCCGTGACCGCGAGCGCAGTGGCCGGCCGGTCGGGGCGGTTCGGATGCCCGGCCAAGGTGTCGCTCGGGGCACGCCGCATGGCGAAGTCGCTGCAGCCGAACGACGCCGCCCGATGGTGGCGCACGTGGGACCCGGCGTCGCGGCTGTTCTTCGCGCTGCGCGACGCCGGCGAGGCCGTCGACGAGGGCGCGAGCATCGACGGGGCCGCTGCGGCCGATCCGCGGCTCACGACGCCACAACGGCGGTTCCTCCGCCACGCGCTGCACGAGCTCGCCGAACTGCCCGACGCCGCCAGCCACTCCGCCGGCCGGCCGATGGAGGTAGGCCCGGAGGTCGAACTGGCCGGCGACTGGGGAGCCATCCGGGCGACGGGCGTCCACCTCGTCAGTAACGACGGAGCCGTTCGCGAGGTCGTTCGGCTCCGCTACAAGGCGCTGAAGGGCATGCTCGATCCCGGGCACGACGACTTCGTGGCCGTCGCCTGCTGGGTGATCGCCGGCGGCCGCCACCCGCACCACGCCGCGCCTCCGGAGCGGGTGCGGGTCAGCGAGTTCAGCCTGGCGGACGGGGCATACCAGGTGCTCTTCGACGGCGGCACCGCCGACGCGAAGCAGATCTACCGCGACCGCGGCTGGCCTGTGCAGGACGCGATGGCCGACCAGACCTTGAACCCCGGCTCCCAGTGCGCCGACTGCGACTTCCTCAACGTCTGCCCCGCCGTTCCCAAGTTCCGCGGCGTCCTCGGCCTGCCCGATCGGGCCGTGGCCACCCGTGCTGTCACCGCTGCCGACCTCGTCACCTACGACCGGTGCCCCACCCAGTTCCACGTGCTCCGACGCACGCACCTGCCGTCCGCGCCGCCGGAGGGTGGGCCCGAGGCCGATGGCGGCGACCGGCGCGACCGCGGGCTCGCCGCCCACAGCTGGCTGCGCTGGGCCCACGAGCGCAGCCCGCAGCGCGCCTGCCATGCGGACGACCTACCCGACCCCGTCACCCAGCCGGCCGCAGCTGCCGCCCTGGCCGCCGAGTTGAGGGTGTCGTCCGAGGCGTATGCCGCGGCCAAGCCCTACCTCGAGCAGCATCTCGACCACTGCCTGCTCGGGTTCAGCGGCGTCCATGACGTCCACTGCGAGCCTCTCCAGGTCGTCTACGACCCCGACGCCGACATGGTCGTCGTGACCGAACCCGACCTCACGGCTCGGCTGAACAGTGGGGGCGTCGTCTGGCGTGAGACCAAGACCTCCGACCGAATGCCGGCCGACGTCGTCGATGCCCTGCACGGCCATCCCGGCTTCGCCCTCGATGTCGCGCTGCTTGCCGCCGGCGTGGCCGGCGAAGCCGACCTCGGCGGCGCCGAGCTCGAGGTCCTCTCAGCCCATCGTGCGGAACTGTTCTACGTCCCGCTCGATGACGGCGTGCTGGTCTCGGCGGCGCAGCGGATCGTGGCCGAGATCGGTCACCCCATGGCGCGTGACCTGAATTTCGAGCCGCGCCCCTCTGGCGCCTGCCAGTTCTGTGATGCGTACGGCTGGTGCCTTCCACCCGAGGTGCCGGCCACCGCAGCGCCAGAGTTCGACGACGACGAGTTCGCGAACGTGCCGGACCCGTTCTGACGGTCTCGCCGAGAGCAGCTACGCGGGGTTCGGGTCTTGCACGGTCCAGCGGTTGCCGTCCGGGTCGGCGAAGAAGACGAACGCGCCTCCCGGTCCCCGCTGGACGTCACTTGTCTCGAGCCCACGCCCGGCAAGCTCGGCCCGGGCGGCGTCGATATCGTCGACCACCAGCTGCAGGCCTGCAACGGAGCCCGGCTCCGTGTCGACGATCCCGGTTCCCATGGCGATCGAGCACGGCGATCCCGGCGGCGTCAGCTGCACGAAGCGCAGGTCGTCGCTGACCCGATGATCGTGGTCGAGTGTGAAGCCCGCCTTCTCGGTGTAGAAGGCGATCGCTCGGTCGACGTCGGACACCGGAAGGGCCACCAGCTCGAGCCTGAAGTCCATGAGCCGTGACCATACCGGGGCTGCTGCCGTGCCGCCGATCAGGTCACGTCACGCCGCTTGAGCAGGATCGCCGCCAGGCCGACCGCGGCGACGGTGATGGCGGTGAGCCA
>OBLS010000769.1_pt1 | contig 12293 bp, 9 predicted proteins | sample 1519901 | NCBI WGS metagenome assembly OBLS01 (sample SAMEA3113585, study PRJEB22503) | soil metagenome
CCGCCTCGCTCTGCGGCGTCGTCGGGTTGAAGCCGACCTACGGGCTGATCAGCCGGTACGGCTTGATCGCGTTCGCGTCGTCGCTCGACACGATCGGGACGTTCACGAGAGGCGTTCGCGACGCCGCACTGCTGCTCTCGTGCATCGCCGGGAAAGACGTCATGGACGCGACGAGCCTCGATACGCCGAGGCGGGACTACACGGAGGGGATCGACGGCGGGATCAACGGCCTCCGCGTCGGCGTCGTGCGCGAGGCGTTCGGCGAGGGCGTCGAGGCCGGCGTCGAGTCGAGCGTCCGCGATGCGGTCGACCTGCTCGCAGGGCTCGGCGCCACCGTCGGCGAGACGTCGCTGCCACATACCGATTACGCCCTGTCGGCGTACTACCTGATCGCGCCGTCGGAGGCGTCGTCGAACCTGGCGCGTTACGACGGTGTTCGGTACGGGCTGCGCGTCGACGGCGCCGACTCCATCGAGATGATGACGCGAACGCGGGGCGCCGGGTTCGGGGCCGAGGTGAAGCGGCGGATCATGCTCGGGACGTACGCGCTCTCGGCCGGCTACTACGAGGCCTACTACGGGCAGGCCCAGAAGGTGCGGACGCTGATCATCCGCGACTACGAGGCCGCGTTCAGCGACTTCGACGTGCTGGTGTCGCCGACGTCGCCGACGACGGCGTTCCCGATCGGCGCGAAGGTCGACGACCCGCTCGCCATGTACCTGAACGACGTGTTCACGATCCCGGCGAACCTTTCCGGCATGCCGGCGATCTCGATCCCGAGCGGCCTCGACGAGAACGGCCTGCCGGTCGGCGTGCAGATCACCGCACCGGTGCTGCGCGAGGACGTGCTGCTCCGGACGGCGTTCGCGCTCGAGCAGGCGATCGCCTTCGACGGACGTCCTCGACTGGTCACCGATCTCGCCGCGTAGAGCTAGGCGACCGCTTCTTCGCGCTCCCGCAAATCGTCGCCGGATTCCTCACTGCGCTCTGGTCGGCCCGTCGAGATGATGATCGCGACGCCGACCACGACGATCGCGCCGGCGATGAACGTTCGGAGCGTGATCGTCTCGTCCAGGATGAGCCACCCGAGGAACACGGCGACGACCGGGTTCACGTACGCGTACGTCGACACGAGCGATGTGCGCGCGTTCCGGAGAAGCCACACGTACGAGGTGTAGCCCACCCACGACCCGATCGTGATGAGGTAGCCCAGGGCGAGCAGCGACTCCATCGAGAAGTCCTCGAACCGGATCAACGCGATCTCGCCGCGCGCAACGCCGGCGACGACGAGGATCAGCCCACCGATCAACATCTCCATGCCCGCTCCGACCAGCGGACGCTTCGGGAGCGGCGCGTTGCGCGAGTAGAGCGATGCCGCCGTCCAGCTCATCGAGGCGACGACGCCGACGAGGAGACCGGACAGCGGCGCGTACCCGTCGAACGCCGTCCCGCCGATCAGCAGCGCCGCGCCGCCGAACCCCATGACCAGGCCGATCGTGGTCAGCCACCCGACCTCGTGTCGCAGGAGCACGCGATCGACGAGCGCCATCCACAACGGAACGAGCGCGATGATCAGCGAGATCGTGCCCGATGGGACCGTTCGCTCCGCGAGCACGACGAGTCCGTTCCCGCCCGCTACGAGTCCCGCTCCGACGATGCCTGCGGCGATCCAGTTCTGACGCGTCGGGCGATCGCCCTCGACGTCGCCGCGCCGGACCGTCACGGCGTAGAGCACCAGTCCGGCGACGAAGAATCTGAACCCCGCGGCGATCAGCGGAGGGAGGGTCTCGTTCGAAACGCGGATCGCGAGATAGGTGGTGCCCCAGATGATGTAGACGGCCGTGAGGGCGGTCCAGATCAGTGCGGGGGAGGCGCGCGTGCGGTCACGATGGTTCGCCCGCGTCATCGAGCCACTGTAGCGGCGCTCCCGAGCGGTTCATCCCCTCATTGGTCCTCGCCGATACCGATTGGACTGCCTCGGGTTGCCCCATGGTGCGAAAGGCGGATCAGGGCCGTCGGATACGCTTCGCGCGTCATGGCGGAGTACGAGAGCGTCATCGGCCTCGAGTGCCACGTCGAGCTCTCGACCGAGACGAAGATGTTCTGCGGGTGCAGGAACGAGTTCGGCGCGCCGCCGAACACCAACGTGTGCCCGGTCTGCCTGGGGCTCCCCGGGTCGCTCCCCGTCCCGAACGCGAAGGCGATCGAGTACATCGTTCGGATCGGGCTCGCGCTCAACTGCCGAATCGCCGATGAGAGCTTGTTCCACAGGAAGAACTACTTCTATCCCGACATGCCGAAGAACTTCCAGATCAGCCAGTACGACCTCCCGATCTGCATCGAGGGGCACATGGAGATTCAGGTCGGCGCCGAGACCCGTCGGATCGGGATCACCCGCGTGCACATGGAGGAGGACACCGGAAAGACGACGCACGTCGGTCGGTCCGGGCGCATCGGTCAGGCCGACTACGCGCTGATCGATTACAACCGAGCCGGCGTGCCGCTCGTCGAGGTGGTGAGCGAGCCCCACATGCGCTCGCCCGACGAGGCGCGCGCGTTCTTCGCCGAGCTCCGCGCGACCCTCGAGGCGCTCGGCGTGTCCGATGTTCGGATGGAGGAGGGTTCGCTCAGGTGTGACGCGAACATCTCGACGCGGCGGGTCGGCGTCGCAGAACTGGGGACGAAGGTCGAGATCAAGAATCTGAACTCGATCCGGTCGCTCGACCGCGCCCTCAGGTACGAGGAGCAGCGGCAGCGCGCGGCACTCGATGCCGGCGAGACGCTCGTGCAGGAAACCAGGCACTTCGAGGAGGAAAGTGGGAGCACGCACACCCTCCGCTCGAAGGAGGAGGCGTTCGACTACCGCTACTTCCCCGAGCCGGATCTTCCGCCGCTCGCTCCGGAGCCCTCGTGGGTCGATGGGGTGGGCGCATCGCTGCCGGAGCTTCCGGCAGCGATGCGCGCCCGCTACGTCTCCGACCACGCGCTGAAACCGGAACAGGCACGGCTCCTCGTCGCGTCGAAGTCGACCGCGCGGTTCTTCGAGGACGTCGTCGCGCTCGGGGCCGACCCGCGCGCCACCGTGAATTGGGTTACGCAGGACCTCGCCGGGCTGCTGAACAAGGCGCGCGTCGAGCTCGACGAGACGAAGGTGATGCCCCAGCACGTCGCCGACCTGGTGCGGCTGATCGATGACGGAACGCTGTCGCAGACCGCGGCGAAACAGGTGCTCGAGGAGGTCGTGGAGACGGGCGACGAGGTGGACGACATCGTCGATCGCCGGGCGCTCCGCCGGGTGACCGACACGTCTGCGCTCGAGACGTGGGTAACGGAAGCGATCACCGAGAACCCCGGGCCGGTCGAGCAGTACCGCCTCGGCAAGGAGGGCGCCTTGAACGCCGTTCTGGGTGCCGTGATGAAGAAGTCGCGCGGCTCGGCGGACGCCAAGGCCGTCCGCGAGCTGTTGCTCCGGCGCTTGTCGGAGAGCTGAGCTCGGCGCGCCGGTGAGGGTCGATCCGGCTTCCCGGCGGTACCCGTGGTGGCAGCTCATCCTGCTCGGTCTGGTCGGCCTGCTCGAGGCGCTGATCAGCCCGATCGGCCGCATGTGGCGTTCGGACCAACCGCTCGAGCGGTACGGGCTCACCCACCTCGTATCCGTCGCGGGCGACGCGTTCGTCGCGATCGCCCTCGCCGGCTCGGTGTTCTTCGACCTTCCGGTAGGGGACGCGCGAGGGCGTGTCGCGCTCTACCTCGCGTTGACGATGGCGCCGCTGGCGTTCGCCGCTCCGTTCCTCGTCCCGCTGCTCGACCGAGCAGGGCCCCGACGCCAGATCTCGTTCGCGGCGGCGCTCGGCCGCGCCGTCGTGGCGCTGTACGCGGCTTCGCGGTTCGGGACGCTCGTGCTGTTCCCGGCGGCGTTCATCCTGCTGGCGCTGTCGAAGGTGCACGCGATCACCAAGAACGGGCTCGCCGTCGCGTACGCCGGTCGCACCGAGGGCCTGGTGGGCGCGAACGCGCGGCTCGGCCGGATCGCGGCCGGCGGTGCGGTGCTGGGGGCCGGGCCCGCTCTGTTGTTGCTGCGCTTCGGCGAGGAAGCGACGTTGTACGGCGCAGCGATCACGTACGCCGTCGCCGCGCTGCTGAACCTTCGATTACCCCACCCCAGGCTCCGCGGCGGTCAGGCCGAGGTGACCCGCACCGGCGGGATCCCCGCCCTCGCCGCGCCCGCGATCGGAGCAGCCGGCCTTCGCGCCGCGACAGGGTTCCTGCTCTTCGCGCTGGCGTTCGCCCTCGTACAGAGCGGCGAGCCGGCGTGGTGGTTCGGCGTCCTCGCCGCGGCCGGAACGGCGGGCGGGTACGTGGGCGATCTGATCGCGCCGCGCCTGCCGTCGTCGCTGAGAGAAGAGGCGGTGGTGGTCGCGTGCGTGATCGGCGCCGGAATCGGAGCGGTGCTCGCGTTCGTCGCGTTCTCGTTACCGGTTCTCGTCGTTTTCGCCATCGTGGTCGGCGCGTCCGCCGAGCTCGGGCGGCTCGCGTTCCAGAGCCTGATGCAGCGCCTCGCGCCGGGCGGCGCGCACGGGCGAGTGTTCGTTCGATACGAAGTCCTGTTTCAGCTTGCGTGGGTGGCTGGTGCGCTGATCCCCTCGATGCTTCCGATCGATTTTCGGTGGGGGTTCCTGATCCTCGCCGGGCTGTATCTCGTCGCCGGCGTCGGCTACTTGACGCCGGATCTGCTCGCCCGCCGCCGTGCGTGAGGTGGCGAGTGACGACGCGGCTTGCGATACGCTGCCGCGCGATCGCGCCGCATCGGCGGAAGCCCAACGAGGGTCAAGCGGCCAAGTCATCGGGAGGGAATCGAGCATGGCTGGTGAGTGGGTCAAGGTCGGGCCGGAGGGCGAGGTCGCCGAGGGCGAGATGAACTCGTTCGGCGCGGGCGACCGGATGGTCGCCATCGCGAACGTCGACGGCGACCTGCACGCGTTCGACGACGTCTGTACGCACCAGGGATGCTCGCTCGCCGAAGGAGAGCTCGACGGCACGACCGTCGAGTGCCCGTGTCACGGCAGTCAGTTCGACGTCACGACGGGCGAGGTGATCGGCGGACCGGCGACCGAGTCCGTGGACGTGTTCCAGCTACGCGTCGAAAGCGGCGAGGTCCAGGTGTTGATCAACGAGCAGTAACGATCGGCACCGCACGGAAGTTCGGCCCGTGATGAGACTCCGGAACCGATGACGACGTTCGTCATCGTCGGCGCAGGCGAAGGCGGAGGCACGGCGGCCGGATCGCTCCGCGACGCCGGATACGACGGAGACATCGTGCTCATCGGCGAGGAGTCGATGCCGCCGTACGAGCGACCACCGCTCTCGAAGGAATACCTCCGCGGCGAGTCGGGCCATGCCCTCGTTCGTCCACCGGAGTGGTACGACGAGAACAACGTCGACTCGCAATTCGGTGTTCGCGCGGAGCGCGTCGATGTATCGGCGCGAGAGGTAGAGCTCGGTGATGGCACCCGCGTCGCGTTCGATCAACTCGTCATCGCCACGGGATCACGCAACCGCCGGCTGCCACTTCCAGGGCTCGAGCTCCCCGGCGTCCATGACCTTCGCTTCGCGCCGGACGCCGACGCGATCAAGAGCTCGGCGAAGAACGCGTCCAAGGCCGTCCTCGTGGGGATGGGATTCATCGGCGCCGAGGTCGCGTCGTCGCTTCGTCAGCTCGGCCTCGACGTCACGGTCGTCGAGTTCGCCGGCACCCCGCTCGAGCGCGTCCTCGGTCCGCAGCTCGGGGGAGCGATCGAGGCGCTCCACCGCGATCACGGCGTGGAGATGATCTTCCACGACGCGGCGGAACGGTTCGAGGGTGACGGCCGGTTCGAGGCGCTCGTGACCAAGGAAGGTCGGAGGATCGAGGGCGAGATGGCCGTCGTCGGTATCGGCGTGCAGCCGGTCACGGAGGTGGCCGAGAAGAGCGACGTTCCCACGGACAACGGCATCCCCGTCGACGCGACATTGCGGACGTCGGTCGACGGGATCTGGGCGATCGGCGACGTCGCGCGGCACGACCATCCGGTGTTCGGCTCGATCCGCGTGGAGCACTTCGACAACGCGCTGAAGATGGGGGAGCACGTCGCCAAGAACTTGCTCGGCGCGAACGAGGTGTTCGACGACGCGCATTGGTTCTGGTCCGACCAGTACGACACGGAGATCCAGATGTCGGGGTTCGCGACCGAATGGGACCAGACGGTGATCAGAGGGAACGTCGACGAGCGGAGGTTCGCCGCGTTCCTGCTGAAGGACGGCCGGCTGCTCTCGACCTTCAGCATGAACTGGAAGCACGACGTGCGCCGTTCGATGCCGCTGATCGTCGCGGGCGTCCGCCCGGACTCTGCGCAGCTCGCCGATCCCGAGGTCGACCTCCGCAAGCTCAAGCCGCCGAGCGACTGATCGCAAAGCTGACGTCCGCGATCGCTGTCGGGACGCTGCTTCGCCGGTGATACGCTGACCGCGTTCGTTCTCCGAACCGACCCCCCGTAAGGAGCAATGCGGATGAACCGGCCCGAGATCCTCCTTGCCCCCGGGCCGACGCCGATCCCGCCCGAAGTGTTACTCGCACAAGGCAGCCCGCTCGTCTACCACCGCGGACCCGGCTTCGGCGCGTTGATGCGTCAGGTGACGGAGCGTTTGAAGCAGCTCTATCGGACCGATCGCGCCGACGTGCTGCTGATGACGTCATCGGGAACGGGCGGACTCGAGTCGGCGATCCAGAACGTCCTCTCGCCCGGCGACGAGGTGCTCGTGCCACTCGCCGGCTACTTCTCCGAGCGCTGGACCAAGCTCGCCGAGGCGCATGGGCTCGTCGTTCGGACCGTCGAGTACGAGTGGGGCCGTCGCGTCGACCCGGCTGACGTCGCGGCCGCGCTCGCCGAGACTCCCGTCAAGGCGGTGTTGCTCACGCACTCCGAGACGTCGACGGGCGTCATCCAGCCGGTTCGAGAGCTCGCGCGCGTCGCGCGCGACGCGGGCGCGCTCGTGATCGTCGACGTCGTCTCGAGCCTCGGCGCAGTTCCATTCGCTTTCGACGAGTGGGGGGTCGACGTCGCCGTCGGCGGGTCGCAGAAGGCCCTGTCCGCGTCACCCGGGCTCGCCTTCGTCGCGATCTCCGAACGCGCCTGGCAGGCGCACGAGCGCTCGACGATGTCACGGTTCTACTTCGACTGGAGCGCGTACAAGCGGTATGCCGAGCTGCCGCATCCGGAGAACCCGTGGACCCCCGCGATCAGCGTGATGCAGGGCCTCGCCGCCGCGCTCGAGCTCTACTTCGAGGACGGGGTCGACGGCGCGATGCGCCGCCACCAGATGCTTTCAAGCGCGGTCAAGGACGGCGTGCAGGCGCTGGGCCTCGACCTGTTCGGCGAGGGACTGCAGGACAACTGGACGGTGACGGCCATCCGCGCGCCCGAGGGGATCGATGCCGACACGATCAGCGACCGGATCCGTTCGGACTTCGGCGTGGTGATCGCGCCGGGTCAGGGACCGCTCCGCGGGAAGGTCTTCCGCATCGGGCACTTCGGCTATTACAGCGAGCTCGACATCGTGCGCGGGCTCGCCGCGCTCGAGATGACGCTGGAACGGCTGGGCTACCCGGTGAAGCGCGGCGCGGCCGTAGCCGCCGCCGAGGGCGTGTTTCAGGAGCACGCCTCCAGGGACGGGGCTGGCACCGAGCGCGGCTAGCGAACACATGAAGGTCCTCGTCACCGAGCCGCTGTCGGACGCGGGGCTCGAGCTCCTTCGCCGCGACTTCCAGGTCGACGTGCGCCTGGAGCTCGCTGACGGCGACCTGAAGCAGGAGATCGCGCCGTACGACGCGCTCGTCGTGCGTTCGCAGACGGATGTGACCTCCGACGTGATCACGGCCGGCGAGAACCTCAAGGTGATCGCACGCGCCGGCATCGGTCTCGACAACGTCGACGTCGAGGCGGCAACGCGACGTGGCGTGATGGTGGTGAACGCGCCGCAGTCCAACATCGTGTCGGCGGCCGAGCACACGATCGCGCTCATGCTCGCGCAGGCGCGCAACGTCCCCCAGGCGAACGACGACCTCAAGTCGGGACGGTGGGACCGCGCCAAGTACCAGGGCGTCGAGCTCCAGGGCAAGACGCTCGGCGTCCTCGGCCTGGGACGCGTCGGCGCGCTCGTGACGCAGCGGGCGACGGCGTTCGGCATGCGCGTGATCGCGTTCGACCCGTACGTTCCGAAGGAGCGGGCCAAGGAGATGGGCATCGAGCTCATGCCGACGCTCGAGGCGCTCCTCGTGCAGGCCGACTTCATCTCCATCCACCTTCCGCGGACGCCCGACACCGAACGGCTGATCGGCGAACGCGAGCTCGCGCTGATGAAGGAGGGCGCACGGATCGTGAACACGGCGCGCGGCGGCATCGTCGACGAGGATGCACTGGCGAAGGCGATCGAGGACGGCAAGCTCGCCGGCGCCGCGCTCGACGTGTTCGAGGCCGAACCGACCACCGATTCGCCGCTGTTCGAGTTCGATCAGGTCGTGGTCACGCCGCACCTCGGGGCCGCCACGGCAGAGGCGCAGGACAAGGCCGGCGCCGCGATCGCCGAGATGGTGCGGCTCGCGCTCTCGGGCGAGTTCGTCCCCTACGCCGTGAACGTCTCGGCAGCGGCCGAGGTCACCGAGACCGTGCGGCCGTTCCTCCCGCTTGCGCAGAAGCTCGGCGCGCTCGTCACCGGCCTCGCGCCCGGCGCGATTCGGCGTGTCGAGGCGCAGTACCTCGGACGGATCGCCGAGAGCGACACGCGGGTACTCACGCTCGGCGTGGTGAGGGGGGTGCTGTCCGGCGTCGTTCACGAGCCTGTCTCGTACGTGAATGCGCCGACCATCGCGCGGGAGCGGGGGATCGCGATCAGCGAGACGCGCTCGACCGTCTCGAGCGACTACGTGAACCTCGTGCACGTCCGCGGGGATACCGACGAGGGGCCGGTGAGCGTCGCAGGAACGCTCGTCGGCAAGCGGAACGCGGAACGGGTCATGCAGGTGAACGACTACGACATCGAGATGGCGCCCGCGCGGTTCATGCTGTTCTTCACGTACATCGACCGGCCGGGAATCATCGGCAAGGTCGGCACGATCCTCGGCGAACATCAGATCAACATCGCGACGATGGACGTCGGCAGACCCACGCGGGGAGGAACCGCGTTGATGGGACTCACCCTCGACAGCCCTGTGCCCGCCGACGTGATCGAGCGGATCCGCGCCGAGATCGAGGCCGGTCCCGCGCGGTTCATCGTGTTGCCCGACTGAATCGCAACGCCGGCGAACTTCGTTCCAAATCTTCCTCCGCGCGCGTCCGCGTGCTATCGTTTCGCGGCCATGTTGCGACTCCAGGTGTTCATCAGGGATCGGAAGGGCTTTCGAACGTCCTTCCCGGCTGCGGGCTGACACCCGCGCCCGCCGCCCGGCGGGCTCCCAGAACACCGAAACCCTCGTTCCACCGAGCCGTAGGAGTCGTCCGATGCGCACCTCAACCAAGCAGACGCCGCCCAGGACCGCCGTTCGTCGCATCGCGGCCGGCCGTCTGATCTCCATCACCGGCGGGGCTGCCGCGTACACCGCGCTCGGCTTCACCGTGTGGGAACAGACGCACTCGCCGTGGATGCAGGCGCTTTCGTTGCTGCTCACCTTCGGCGTCGCGGGCATCCTCGGGCCATTCGCCGGAGCGCTCGGCGACCGCTTCGACCGGCGCCGCGTCATGGTCGTATCCGAGCTGGTCTCCGCGGGGTTCTTCGCCGCGATGGCGCTCGTTCACGATGCCGGCCTGCTGATCGCGCTCGCGTTCGGCTCGGCACTCGCGGACCTGCCCTTCTTCTCCGCGTCGCGTGCCGCGATCCCTTCGCTGATTCAGGACGACGAGCAGCTGTCGTGGGCGAACAGCCTCGTCACTGTGGGGGTGCAAGCGGGCATCGCCGTTGGGCCGGTCATCGGCGGCGTCCTGCTCGCGGCGTTCGGCGACGCGTCGTGGGTGTTCGGGATCAACGCGGTCTCGTTCGTCCTGTCGGTCCTGATCACGCTCTCGGTGCACGCCCGGTTCCAGGATGACCGCGAACCAGCCGAGCACGGCGAGCACGACGGCTTCGCGGCGGGACTCACGTTCCTGTGGCGTGACGCCGTGCTGCGGCGGCTGGCAGCCGCGTGGCTCGTCTTCGTCATCGGGATGGGCATGAGCATGGTTGCCGACGCTCCCCTTGCCGAGCACTTCGGCGCGGGAGAGGTTGGATTCGGGTTCCTGATCGCGTGCTGGGGGCTCGGATCGGTGCTCGGTTCGGCCGCCGGCCGATGGATGAGCCCCCGGACCGAACCGAAATGGCTCGTCGCCGCGGCGTTCGGCATCGCCATCTCGGCGTTCGGGGTTGGTCTCGCGCCCGCGTTCGCGCTCGTGCTCGTCTCGCTCCTGGTGATGGGCACGTCGGACGGGCTCACGATCGTCGCGGAGAACGGGATCATGCAGCGACGGACGCCCGACGCGATCAGGAGCCGCACGATGGGCGCGTTCGAGGCCGTCATCTCGCTGGGACTGGCGATCTCGTACATCGTCGCGGGACCGGTGCTCGACGCTGTGACACCGCAGGGCGTGTACCTGATCGGCGGCGCCACGGCGCTCGCCGCCGCGGTGATGCTGGTCCCGCTGCGGAAGCTGCGGCCCGTCGGTGAGGACGAAGCGATCCCGCCGCCAGCGGCGCCGGGAGCGACCGTCGTCGGCGAGCCCGTCGCTCTCGCGACGGAGAGGTCGTCATGATTAAGCCCCTGGGGGGTGCCGGGGGGTAGCACAGTGAGCGAAGCGAACGTTGTGCGAACCCCCGGCTCGGCAAGGGCCGCCGTTCGTCGGCTGGCCCTCGGGCGGCTGATCTCGCGCACCGGCACGTTCGCTGGTGGCACCGCCCTCGCGTTCACGATCTACGAGGAGACGGGCTCCGCAATGTGGATCGCTGCCACCATGGTCCTCACGTGGGGATTCGCCGGTCTTCTCGGCCCGCTGGCCGGCGCGATCGGCGACCGCTTCGACCGACGCCGGGTCATGATCGCGTCGGACGTCGCCGGAGCGTCGTGCTGGGCGGTCATGGCGCTGTTCGATCAGCCGGCCGCGCTGCTCGCGATCGGGTTCTTGGCGTCGGTGTCGGAGGCGCCGTTCTTCCCCGCGTCGGCCGCGGCGATACCGAACGTCGCCGGCCGGGACAACCTCTCGTGGGCCAACAGCCTCGTCGCGGTGGGTTCCAACATCGGCCTCACGATCGGACCGCTCCTCGGCGGCGTCCTCGTGGCGACGCTCGATCCGGCGTTGGCGTTCTTAGCGAACGGCGGGTCGTTCGTGGTCTCTGCGCTCCTCGTGATGAGCGTTCGAGGGAACTTCGCCGATCCCGAGCGCAACGGCGACGACGAGGAAGCGCACCGGGGCCTCGTCGCGGGCGTCAGGTTCATCGCTCGCGACCGCGTGCTCCGGACGATGACTGCCTCGTGGTTCGCGTTCATCATCGGTATGGCCATGACGATCGTCGCCGATCCGGTCCTCGCCGACGAGTTCGGGACGGGGTCGTTCGGCTATGGGCTCCTCACGGCGACCTGGGGATGCGGCACGGTCGTCGGGTCGTTCCTCGGCCGGCGCGTCACCGAGCAGAGCGAGGGCTGGGTGATGTTCGTGTGCAGCGGTCTCGTCACGCTCACGGCGTTCGGCGTCGCGGCGTCGCCGTGGTTCTGGCTCGTCCTCGTGTGGCTCGCCCTGTTCGGCATCCTGGACGGTCCGACGCTCGTCGCGGAGCAGAACCTTATGCAGCGCCGGCCACCGGACGTCGTCCGCAGCCGCGTGTTCGGTGCCTCCGATGCCATCCATCACGTCGCGATGCTGATCGCGCTGGTCCTTGCCGGTTTCGTCGTTCCAGCGGTCGGGCCGAGGGGCGCGTACCTCATCGGCGGGGTCACCGGTGCGGTCGGCACGGCCATCCTGCTGCCGCTGGTCCGGTGGTTGCCCGATAGGACGGGCGAAAGCGCGCCGACGGTCGCCGCCGCCGAGACCGCAGCCGACAAATCGACCGCGGTCACGATCGAGCCCGTCATCCGACCCGCCGTCGCGAGCGCGGACACGACCGCGCTCCCGTCAGATCCGGCCTGACGCCGCTTGAACGGCTGTTCAGCATTGTGGTTCCATGCGTGCACGCGCCCGTCGGGAGTGCTTTGCAGGCGAACACGTACGACGCCATCGTGATCGGCGGGGGCCACAACG
>OBLS010000770.1_pt1 | contig 12291 bp, 11 predicted proteins | sample 1519901 | NCBI WGS metagenome assembly OBLS01 (sample SAMEA3113585, study PRJEB22503) | soil metagenome
AGAAACTTTATGAATCACTAAATGTTACACCGGATAAAGAAGTAATAACATATTGCGGGATTGGTGAAAGAGCTGCGTATACTTGGTTTGTTCTGAAATATCTTCTTGGTTACCCTAACGTAAAGAGTTACGATGGTTCATGGCTAGAATGGGGTAATACTATGGGCAATCCTATTGAAAAATAAAAGATATATTTTAAAATTATAAGGATTTCATATTACCAAATAATAGTACTAAAAATATTCCTTTTCAAATATTGAACCATAAAAAATATTTTATAATTTTAAATGTTAGAGTTAAGGGCAATACAAATGTTCAGTATTTGGTAATTTCATACAATCTTCTTTAATGTTAATGTTTATACTATCTAGCAATGTATTTTTTGGATTAGAAATATGAGTATCACTTAATATAATAGCGATATTATTACCTAAAAGTTTGTCAAGTTCCTCTAGAGTTTCGGTATTGTTAGGAAAAGGATTTTGTGTTGTTGGATGAGCAACAGCGTATCTATTAATGTCATTGTTACCTATGTACAAAAAACAGCTGTTAGTGACAGTACAGATATCGTTATTGATACTGCTGTTGAAATGTACCATTATTCGATCTGTGCCATATTTTTTTATAATGTTAATTGCTCTATTTGGAGATAATTTAGTAACAGGATAAACAGATAGACCAGTCCACATTCCTAATTCCAATGTTTTTTCAATTGTCTCCTCTACATTATGATTAACAAGTATTTTATTTCTATTATATTCATTATTGTTGATGTTGTTAAGTAATATATTCTCTATCCTTTTTATTCCTTCAAGTTTATTATGATGAGGTAGATGGATTGTGATAAGCATATTCTTTTTTGCTGCTATATCCATTTGTTTAACAAATACCTCTTCTTCTAAATCAGTAATCAGATCATATCCTATTTCACCTATAGCTACAACTCGTTCTCTATCCAAATATTTCTTTATAGACTCCATAGCATCAATTGCTAATAGCCTTTTATAGGCTTCCTTAGGATTTACATAAATACAGACAAAATGTTCAATTCCAAATTGTTTTGCTCTTGTAGTTTCAAATGAGATAATATGTTCCCAATAATCTTCAAATGTACCAACAGACGTCCTTGGACTTCCAAGTCAAAATGAAGGTTCTACTATAACTTCTATACCTGCCTTTGACATTGCATCATAATCGTCTGTGGTACGAGATTACATATGAATATGTGGATCAAATAGGCTACTCAATGATTAGATCATCATCTTTTATCTTTTCCCTATAGATACATCTAATTATTCATTATAAATGTAGTCTAATCTTTCTATATAAGAAGTTGGAGGCATATTTACACAATAGCTTCAGTTTATCCTTATTTTTTGTCCTCTAAAAAGAAGCACTGAAACCACCCACTAGCAACTTTTGCAACCTCTTCTAATGTGCCTGGCTCTTCAAATAGATGAGTAGCTTTGGGAATAATTACAATCTTTTTCTTTTTTTCTATCCTGGTAAGTTGCTTCAATGCCATTTCATTTAGGTCTATTACTTGCTTATCTTTTTCTCCTACAATCAAAAGTGTGGGAGATTCAATGCGATTCAGAATGTCTGAACTGGCCAAATCAGGTCTACCACCACGTGATACAATAGCATAGACTAAACTAGCCCTTTCAGCTGCTGCAACTAAAGCAGCTGCAGCTCCTGTACTAGCACCAAAATATCCAACCTTTAGATTTTTAAATTCATCACTTTGTGATATCCAATCAGTTGCAGCAAGAAGCCGTTTAGCAAGTAATTTAATGTTGAATCTATGCTCTCGAGTAATATCATCTACTTCTTCCTCTTTAGAGGTGAGAAGATCAATTAGCAAAGTAGCAATACCAGCATCATTTAATACTTTAGCAACATATTGATTTCGTTGGCTATGGCGACTGCTTCCACTTCCATGAGCAAATATGACAATTCCTTTAACATCGATATCAATAGTTTTAGGTACAGTTAGATTACCCTCAATGACATTCTGCTCATCATCTGCTATTCTTATAATATCTTGATGATGTAGCTGCTTATGTTCAGATGTCATTTTCTTAACATTGTATTACAATTAGTTGATTTATTTACTTTTAGATATATTCTTTTTGTTATCCATATACTCATGATTAATCGAAATAACAAAATTAAAAATCTAAATTAAACAGATTAGACTATAAGTAAGCCTAAAATAAAATCTAAAAAGATAGTGCTAGCATTATTAGTTCCACCGAACCCGCTTGAGATAATATGTTGTGTAGATCTAAAAACTATGTCAAATTTGTTTCACATCCCCTAGCCCCATCCCATAAGTGGGTTCATATATGTTGGGTTTGATATTAGATTTTGTAAAAAAGGAAAGGAGGAAAAAAAGGGATAAATGCTACTAAAACTTTTTACAACAATAGGAAAAATTCAAAATATACCAATGCTAAGAATATAGCGATAATAAATAAATTCCGTGAGATGAATAGTCAGAATTATAAAAAGGAGGTTTCTTTTTTGTATTTTTATTTTTTCTCCAAAAATATTTTAATTGTTAATCTATCTTATACCATAGTATAAATAAATTTGTCAGAATTAGACCAGTTTTACAATAGTTCTTCTTTGAGTACTGACTTTTATGAATTGACTATGGCATCTGCATATTTTTCTTCACATCAAAATGATAAAGTAGCTATATTTGAATTGTTTGTAAGAAAGCTTCCAACTAATAGAAACTATTTAGTTGCTGCAGGATTAAACCATGTTATAGATTTTCTTTTAAATCTAAAATTTAAAACTGAACATATTGACTATTTAAAAACTCATGATATACTCAAAGGATCAGATGAAAAATTTTTTGATTATCTTTTACAGTTGAAGTTTACTGGTAATCTGTGGGCAGTTCCAGAGGGATCTATAATTTTTGCCAATGAGCCAATAATACGAATAGAAGCACCAATAATTGAGGCACAATTGGTTGAAACTTTTATTTTATCATTAATTAATTTTCAAACTCTGATTGCATCAAAGGCTTCACGAATAGTTAATGCGTCTCATGGTACTCCAGTAATAGAATTTGGTTTTAGAAGAGCACATGGACCACTAGCAGCATTATTAGCAAGTAGATCAAGTTTCATAGCTGGATGTTCGGGGACTTCTAATACATTAGCATCATACGAATTTGGAATTCCAAGCAATGGAACTATGGCTCACTCATTTATAATGAGTTTTGAAGATGAAGAATCAGCATTCAAAGAATTCTTAAAAGTATTTCCAGATGCTTTTTTACTAATAGACACATATGATAGTATCAAAGCAGTAAAAAAGATAATTCAGAATAAAATAAAATGTAAAGGATTAAGAATAGATAGTGGAGATCTTTTGAAATTAAGTAAAGTTATAAGAAAATTACTTGATGATAAAGGATATTATTCAACTAAGATTATGGCAAGTGGAGATTTAAATGAATATATAATAAATGATCTAAAAAACAAAAAAGCTCCAATAGATTTTTTTGGAGTAGGAACAGAATTAACAACTTCAAGAGATGAACCAGTTTTAAATGGCATTTATAAATTAGTAGCTATTAAACAATATTCTAAAACTAAAAACAAATATGAAATATTATATAAAATGAAAACGTCTATTAATAAAATTTCTTATCCCTGTCCAAAACAAATATTTAGATTTGAAAAAAATAATCGATTTATAAAAGATATAATTGCTTTAGAAAATGAGAATATAGATAATGCAAATCCACTTTTGCTTCAATATCTAAAAGACGGTCAATTAATACAAAAATTGCCAACTTTACATGAAATAAAAAAATATCATCAAAAACAAATAACATCTCTACCTGAAATATTTAAAAAAATCGACAATGAAAAAGTAAAATATCCTATTTCATTAAGCAGAAAACTACAAATAATAATAAAAGAATTAAAAACTAGAAATTAGAGTGATAAAGAATAATGGTATAAATATAAAATTATCATTATTATTAATATGAGAAATTTATGAATAACAGATATGCTATTTTGGTAATAGATATGTTAAATGATTTTATTAATGGAAAATTACGATTGGAAGGAGTTGAAAAAATTATACCAAATATTCAAAACTTACTTGAATTTGCTAGAAAGCATAATATTCCCATAATATATTGCAATGATTCACATCTTCCAGAAGACAGAGAATTAAAAATCTGGGGAAAACATGCAATGAAAGGATCGAAAGGAGCACAAATAATTAAAGAACTAAAGCCAATGCCCAATGATCATATAATAACAAAGAATACCTATAGTGCATTTCTTAATACGAGATTAAAAAAATTGCTACAATCATTTTATCAAGGACAAGGTGCAAATTCCCTTATAGTAACAGGCATTCATACAGATATTTGCGTTAAGCATACTGTATACGATGCTTTTCTAACCGGTTATAATATAACAGTTGCAGAGGACGGAGTAAAGGCACTTCCATTAGTAGATAAACGGATATTAAAATACATGAAAGAAAAATATGCTGTTCAAGTTAAGAAGATCAAAGACATTTTAAAACAAACTATGCAACTTTAATACAATCAACCAAAAATTTTTGGTTGAAAATTAATATTAGATTGAATTAATCAAACAATATTATAGATTATTAATTTCCCAATAGTTAAATTAATCTTACAGCACAATCTTCTAAAGATTTAACTCGTAGTCTACCAACTGCAACTGCTTATGAAATAAAAGATGCTGAAACTTTATAAGAAATGTTATCTAATTTTTAATTACATTGAATTCTCCTACTAATAAAAAAAATCGTGACGATAAGGAAGAGAAAGAAAATGTAGATTTTGCTGCAATACTTACTGGAAGAGAGGAAGTGCCACAAGTAGATACATTGGATACTGCTTTAGCAACATTTCAATCCAACAAAAAGGATGATGATAATAAGGAGAAGAATGATCTAAAATTCTCTGTTAAAACCACAGATATGAGTAAAATAAAGGAAGTTCATATTTACACGGGAAAACCAAGTGAAAAAGGAGACGTAGTTGCAGACTTATATAAATCTGAAACTCCTTCAGGAGAAGTTATTATGGATAACATATCTGAGGGAAAAATAAAATCAAAAGACCTGAAAGGACCGCTTGAGGGTAAGAGTACACAAGAACTGATCAAAAAAATGGAAAAGGGAGAAACCTATGTAGATATATCTACAGCGGATAAGCCAAAGGGAAAAGTAAGAGGAAGAATTAAAAAATTAGCACCACCGTCTTGAGAGATAGATATAAGTAGATTGATCATATGATAGAATAATTAAAAATAAATACAATAAATGATTCTTCTTATAATTAGATAACATCATAATCTATTATTTTGAGATATTATTCCTTCCTGAGAAATTAATGGGTAGGAATATAGGAAATAAGGAATATAGCTGTAAGCTTTCTAATTATGCAAAAGACGTATTAAATACTATAATAACAAAAGAGTACATATGTCATTGAACTACATGACACCAACACACAAGTATATAAAAGAGGTGTAACTCATGTGGTGGGATAATACAATACTAGAGAATATGGTAACTGTAGATAGTAAATGGCTCGCAGCACACCTAGATAATCCTGACGTGGTACTTATAGATAGCCGAGGAGATTTGTCATATAGGTTTGGACACATTAAAAATGCAAGAGTCCTTGGAGTTGAGCGTATAATTTCACTTGCTAATAACGGGGCAAACTTGGTAGTAGATAGTCCAACTGCCGAAAAGATTTTTGGTGATCTTGGTATTGATGACTCTAAAATAGTTGTAGTTTATGGTGAATATAAGGATCCTTCAGCAGCAAGAATAGTCTGGACTTTGATGTATCATGGTCATTCAAATACCAAGCTCTTAGATATTGGATTCAGTACATGGCAGCAAAAAGGGTTGCCAATTTCTCGTGCTATTCCACCTATTAATCATGCTCAATTCATATCTAAACCAAATTCTACAATCAGAGCAGATGCAGAGATGATTAAAGCAAAACAAAATGATACCAATATAGTAATTGTTGATTCAAGAACACCGCAGGAACATAAACAGGCTAGAATTCCAGGTTCGATATTACATAGTTGGGAAGAGGGACTAGATACTAATGGTATTACTATGCTCAAAAGTAAAGAAGAATTACAAAAGGATTTTGAACATAATGGAATCACTAATGACAAGGAGATTATATGCTATTGTCATTCTGGTGCTAGAGCTTCTCATAAATACTTGCAATTAAAGCAGGCGGGTTTACATAATATAAGAGTATACGATGGGTCAATAATTGACTGGGCGCAGCGCCATAACCCACTCAGATAATCTTTTGGAATCTGTCTAAATTAATATATTGCAATTGCAATTATAGAGAGGTTTATTATTTTCATCGCCTTTACGGATCTTTTGTTGTAAACCTAATGGTACAAAGATATTCCACCAATCTTTAAAACTCCTCATATTATTTGTTAAAATTTACTATCTCAACAAACTATATTATATTACTTTTTTATCATCTTTGTTAATTTAACTAATGGACAGATCTAATTTTTAACATAATCAGCATTATCTAATCAATTTTGTTGTTTATATAAATAAAAAATGTATTAACTAATTTAGCTAAACTTAATTATTATAATAAGAATTGAATAGGTATGTCTAATTTAAGAATTGGCAGCAAAACATCCACAAGAAGTATTTCAAGAAAAAAAAATAAAAAAGGAGCAGGAAAAAAAACTACTAGTTTTGAAGATGTCAATCTGCTTCTTAAAATAGCTGATTTACATAATACAAATTATGATTTTCAAGCATCAGAATGGTTCTGGAGTAAATTGCACAAAGACGAAATTCCTAAATCAATTGATGAGTTTGAAAGTAAATTTCCTCAAGGAAGTAAAGAGTTCCAATTGTTTGAAAGATTTACATCAAAATTTGAATTAGCAGGACTTCTTATTGAATATGGATTTCTTGATGAAAATTTATATTTTGATAGATATGGCAGTTTGCAGAAAGAATGGGAAAAAGCTAAACCCATAATATATGGAATAAGAAAACAATGGAATAGTCCTCATTTTAGAGAGAATTTTGAGATTCTTGCTCTTAGAGGAAAAAACTGGACAGAATCTCACTTATCCAAAATTAAATAATAGAATAACAGTAATGAGATAGTTGAATGATTTAATACTTATTCATACTATAAAATATCTCAATTTAATACTAGAGAATAAGTATATAGCCTGTAAAGTCCTTTATTTATTATTAAGTGACCAAAGAATCAAATTAATCAAATACCAAATACTAATTAGAACAATTGTTGATTTATTTGTACTAATAGTTTGTTGATCTGTATTGTATTTTACCAAATCATAATATATCAATATACTAGCTTTATTAGTTATGATAATAAAAAAAACGATCGTCTTAACTAATTAGTTAGTAGAAGTTTGTTGTTGATCTACTGTCGTAGTCATAATCTGAGATCTAATCGAGGCCAAGGATTGATCAATTTGATATACTGCTAGTTTGTCTCTTCCAAGTATCTCGAACTTTTGAAGAATGGTTTGAAATAATGTCTCTTCTTCTATTTGTTCACTTACAAACCATTGTAAGAATGAGTATGTAGCACGGTCTTTTTCTTTTTCAGTCATGTCTACTAAATTGTAAATGAGTTTGGTAACAGTTTGTTCACTCTTTAAACCAGATTGGAAAGTAGATTCCAGTGAATCGAATTTATCTTGAGGTTTTTCTATTGCGGGAATTATCGCTTCTGCTCCAGCATTATTAAGATAATGAATGAACTTTAGCATATGTGTATTTTCCTCATTAGCTTGTTCAAAAAAGAATGCTGCACTTCCATTATATCCAATTCTTTCACACCATGATCCCATCGCAATATATGCATAGGTAGATGATGCTTCATAAGAAATTTGATCATTAATTCCTTTTGCGATTTCTGATGAAATTCTCATTGTAACACTCTTAGTATTTTTCAGATATCTATATTTTTGGGATTGAGGTTTTTTAAAATGCTAGTAACCTATTTTCATTTAAGACTATAAATTAAGTCTAACTAGAATTGAATACAAAAATTTGGATAGTATAATATGTATTAATATAAGCTGGTTTCTACTATCATAATAGATGAGACTATTACATTTGATATTAAAATACCTATAGAAAAACAAGTAACTAAAAAAAAGATATAAAGTATTAAGAGAATTTTAACTATTCTTTGGAAGAGGCCAAAATTTATGTCAAATTGTTTCACATCCCACTGGTCCCATTGCGATAGTAGTTCTCTAATTGGATTCACTCAAAATCAACAAATTAATGTAATCAAAAAAATAAAATGAAACTAATAGCGGGTCCGCCAATCAGAGGTATTGTAGATGCGTTGTCTTTGGATCTATGCATGATAAAATAAATGATGATAACAAAAAGTAAATAAAAGATTTAATAAACACTGTTATTAAAATCATTAAAAATCTTTTTTTGGTTTCATATTTGGAAAGAATAATTTTTGGTAATTAGTATATAATATAAAACCACTATTAGGTTATAAAATATACTGAAAGAGCATCAATATATAAACTGATTTGAGCTATAAATATTTCTATTTTGACAATTGTTATACCTAATAATTCAACAATTCCATATACAGGTTGGCCAATATATCGATTGGGTAATTTATCATCAAAATCAATAATTATAATTATTATCATTAAGATTTAAATTTAAAATTTATTACAATTACTATTTACAGAATGATTGTTATTTCTTAAATGGATTATTAACTTTTTTAATATGATAGTAGTCACAATAATTTTCTTTCCAACTATTTGAAATAAAAACTATTAAATTATAACTTAAGTATCCAGACATATATTATTATAATGAAAATAAAAAAAGGTATTTGAATAATTTATTTATTCTTTGTCATGATCTTTTTTATCATGCATAAATCCATAGATAAATTCATCTACTACTCCTCTTATTGGTTGACCATTAAAATGTTGACTAGTCTGTGCATCATCTAAATTTATGCTTATTGTATTGTATTTATTTATAGATATTTGTGTATTTACATCACTCCATGCTGGTTTTAGAAGATCTTTCTTTTCTATAACATCCATTATACCTGTTATCGTTGTTGTACCATCTGGTTGAACTTGAATTGTACCTGCTGTTGAATTATCTTGTTTGAAATTCATAAGAATCATATAATGACGGTGTGTTCCATCTAAACGAACCATTGTAAGTTTTGAACCAAAATCCGTAACATTTCCATTAATTACTTCTATTTTCCATTTACCATCAAGAACATAACTTGTTTGTTCATTATTAAATTGCATTGATGTTTGTTGTTGTTGTTGTTGTTGTTGTGCATCGTCTTTAATTACTAGAGAATTTATTGAACCTTTTGCAGAAAAGGTATTTTGACCACCAGTTGTTGCTGCCGTAGCTGTTGCTGTATCTGTTATCTGTCCATACGCGATGAAAGATGAGGATGTCTGCATTAAAGCCAGCGTAAATAGTAAAATTATTGTCGGTGTCGCTATAGAATATGCCAATATTCTTTTATTCATTAACTTTAGATGGTGTGATATTATAAAAGAATTAGAGATAATTTATCGAAGATTTAATAAATTTTTTTATTACTATTTTTTTCTAAAGATTCTCCAATACTAAAAGAAAATTAATAGTTTCACATTCCACTGGCCCCATTCTATAAGTGAGTTCATATATTTTGAGTTGGTATTAGATTTTGTAAAAGCAAGAAGGAGTAAAGAGGAATAAATGCCATTAAAACTATCTACAACAATAGGGAAAATCCAAAATATTCCTCGAATATATGAGAAATAATGGTTCTAAAGAACATCATCAAAATACAATTTAAAACGTTTAATTGCATTTGGAAATTTTATAGGTAAAGATAAATCTTTTTATGACATCAATAAAAAGATCAAGTTTTAGAATTTCTTAATACTAAAAAAGTTATGATGAAGATCAAGATAAAAGATTGATAATATCTAGTAACAATTTTATCTGCCTTACTATTCTTATTGTTGTTGTAATTCAAATTATAGCAAACAACAACATTCTTTCATATTCTTCTTCTTTGTTCTAACAAATGAATTTTCACACTCAAATAAAAAACTTAATAATATACAAAATTTAGAAATCTTATGTATCACTCATATAATTATTTTTTGATTATAAAAGAGAATGGCAATAGAAATTTTTTTTATAATCTTTAAATTGTATAATTAATAGTACAAATTGTGAGAGCAGTCATTTTTGAGAAGCAAGGATTTGATAACCTTAAAATCAAAGATAATGTGCAAAATCCACAAGTTTTAGATTATGATGTTTTAATTAAAGTTATAGCAGCAGGAATAAATCCTATAGATTATTATGTGATTTCTGGTTATAGAACAATACAACAACAACAAAAGGAAAAAGACCAACAACTAAAACAAAAGGCTCCTCCAACATCAGAACTACCAGTAAATCCTCTTCCCCATGTTCCTGGGGCAGAATTTGCTGGAGTAGTTGAAAAGATAGGATCTCATGTTAGAACCATAAAGAAAGGAGATAGAGTTACCATCTATAATAGAGTTTTTGATAACACTTGTGACATGTGTATTAGTGGTAATGAAATGCTTTGCAGAACTGGTGGAATAATAAGTGTTGTTAATAACGGAGGTTTTTCAGAATATGTTTCCATTCCTGAAAGAAATGTATTTAAAATTCCAGATAATATTGATTGGAATACATCTGTAAGCTTGCCAGTATCAGGATTAACAGCATTTCATGCATTAAAGGAAACACAATTGAAGATTAATGACTCATTACTCATTTTCGGTGCATCGGGTAATACAGGTATGATTGCAGTACAGTTAGGTAAGAGAATGGCATCTAGAGTTATTGCAGTTTCTACAAAAAAGTGGATTAAAGACGAGTATGGTGCAGATTATTTAATTACAGATTATAATCATATTATAGACAAAGTTAAAGAAATAACTAATGGAAAAATGGCGGATATTGTAATAAATTCTCTCGGCAGAGATACATGGAAAGACAGTTTCTCTTCCATTGGAATTAATGGCAGATGGATTTCTTTTGGTACGATGACTGGAAATAATGTAGAGTTAAACATACAGGAATTATATTCAAAACAGATAAAGTTAATTGGATCTAATGGAGGGAATAGAGAAGAATTCAGAGAATTAATAGAATTTGTATCTTATTCTAATACAATTGGTGATCCCTTAAAAATTAAAGTTTGGAAAAGATTTAATCTTGAAAATATTGATAAAGCTATTGAGGCTCTTCTTGACAAGAAAAGAGAGGGAAGAGTTCTGTTAGATATAAATAAAGAATAATTAACTTATAGAGAGAAAAAACAAGATAACATAAATGGATAAAGTTGTAATACCTAAAAATAAAAATATAATTGTTATTGTTATTTTATTTTTGATATTTATATGGATATTTTTATAGCTGTATACTCTGTAAAAAAAGGGAGATAACTTATTTTGGATATTAGTTTTATAGAAATCACTGGTAAGTTAAAAGAAGAAGGAGCAATGATGTAGTTTCAAAATGCTGATTATTAGAATAATAAAATTATAACACGTAGAACATACATTTCACTCTTTTATTGTTTAAACTACATTAACTGTTCCAACTTTATTAAAGGGTTTGAATCCCACTGGGTCTATTACAGACCTGTGTCTTTATTTACGCCTATTCTTATTTATCACATAGAAGAAATGCCCATTAATGTTCTTCCATAGAAATTACTACACATATTAATAGTATTTGATAATAATGATTAAATTAACAACACAACTACAACAAAAACCAATGTACTACATTTAGCACTTATAATAGTAAAAGGAACTACATTATTGTTGGAAACACTTGGAAATTTGATCTTGATATCAAAAGGTCCCAAAACCTAGAAACATGGAATAAATAATCTAGTATTACTTAAATATCAAAAAAATATATATAATTTTTGCAATAAAAGTGAATATAAATAAGTCTAGTTTTGTCTACTCACAGATTTTGTCTCTTTTTTCTATTATATTGCTATTATTATCTCTCAATTATCTAATTTCTGTATTTGCTTCAACTGAAAAGAACAAGGATGATAATAAAGATTTGTTGAATTTGAATATAAAAATGAATTTAAACAATATACAATTAAAAGATGGAGATAAGATAAAGATTGTGGCATATGTTAATGGAGAAACA
>OBLS010000771.1_pt1 | contig 12284 bp, 9 predicted proteins | sample 1519901 | NCBI WGS metagenome assembly OBLS01 (sample SAMEA3113585, study PRJEB22503) | soil metagenome
CTATTGAGAAAGACAGGGAATTGCCGTCAGCTTTGCAGTTATTCTACGTCCAACCGGGCCAAGGGAGCCAAACCACCAGGGCGCCTTACCTGCAAAGCTTCCAGTTCGTGCAGTGCTACGTGGAAGAGCCGGGAGAGGTCGAGGCTCGGATAGTCAGAGGTTGGGGCGAAGGAGGCTAGCCCTATGTTCAGACGCAAAGTCTTGAAGAGAGCGGGCCGAGGCGGGAGATTCCATAAAGGGTGACGAACATACTCCTCGGTAGGAGGATCGTTAATCAACCTCTCCGTACAATAGAGCCAGACGGTAACTTATCCTCCTAAACGTTCCTCAAGTTTCGGGAAATCTTCATCCTAGATTTGAGCCAATGAGCGGCGTACATAGTAGTCCGCTTCCGGAGAGGTTCAGATCGTGGTAGCTCTGGTGTACCGCCTCAGAGTTTCGTATGCTGTTTCTAGGACGTATTGCTTTTGCACGCATAGAGAGGAGATCTTCAGAATGCCGCTATACAGAAGCCGCACGGTCTTCGAGATCGTGCGAGGCGTGAAGGCGTTTCTCAACTTAGAGGTCGGTCTCACGCGCGGTGTAGTGTCAGACTTCCGGCGAGATAGCGGGAATGATAGCCAGGCCGAGAAGCTCAAAGAAGTGCAACGGCGATTGAGGAAGAAGACCCAAAGCTTGAAGGAGGTTCGCAAACAGGCGGCCAGCAAAGACCGGGAACTCGCGCGGTTGAAGAAGGGAGCTATCAGCAGCTCGGACTACCACCTCGGGCCCGACAACCTGATCTGGATTTTCGGGATGGGGAGGTCTGGGAATACGTGGCTCAGCTCTATGATGGGGAGTCTGAGCGGGCACGCTATTTGGTCCGAACCTTGCATAGGCCAGCTGTTCGGCACCTACTATTATTCTCCCAGGCAGTCTAGGCAACGCAAGAGCTCGAAATTTGTTTTGGGTGATCCTGTAAGAGAGATCTGGCTTAGTGCCATACGTTTGTTCGTTCTAGAGAACGTCAACGGCCGGTTTCCAGCGAGCATCCGGCATCTGGTGATCAAGGAACAACCGGGTTCTGAGGGCGCCCCGTTACTCATGGAGGCGTTACCGGAGAGCCGGATGATCCTGCTGATCCGGGATCCCAGGGACGTGGTGGCATCTTGGATGGATGCTCGTAGCGAAGGGGGTTGGGGTTACCACCGCAAGACGGCAAGGGTTGCAAGAATTGACGGGACTGACTTGAAGCAAGCTTCACGGTTGGCCGACGATTACTCAACGAAGGTAGGGAAGGCCAAGGAGGCTTACGAAGCTCACCAGGGACCTAAAGTGTTAATCAAATACGAGCAGCTAAGAGAAGATACTCTGGGCACCATGCAGCGGCTCTACTCTTCTCTTGGGATCGAGATAAGCGAGCAAGAGATGGTCCGGGTAGTGGAAGAGCACTCCTGGGAGAACATCCCCGAGGAGAACAAAGGCGAGGGCAAGTTCTATAGGAAGGCAACTCCGGGCAGTTGGCGGGAGGATCTGAGCGCCGAGGAGGTGAGGATAGTCGAGCGGACCACGGCGCCCTTGCTCAAGGCCTTCTATGGGGATTGAGGCGGTACGATCGGTAGTGCGCCAGACTCTTTCGCTGGGGCGGGGTTGCCAATTAGCGCTTCCCTCTTGAGGGATGGAGCCGGAGTTCCAACCCTCGGGCTGCTCGGCTGCAAGATCCGTAGCGACTGCTGGAGCAGCCAGCACGTATCGCATACACCCCTACGGCAGGCGCTGTGCCGAAGTACCTCAAGAGAGTTAGCCAGGATAGTACTCTTCAAGCAGAGGAGCGGTAATCTCCTCGACTATATCTATCTGTTCGAGTGAGAGATCCTCCCTCCAGCTTCCCGGAGTCCCCTTCCTATAGAACTTGCCTTGTCCCTTCTTCTCCTCGGGGATGTTCTCCCAGGAGTGCTCCTTTACCGTCCGCGCTATTTCCTTACTGCTTACTTGAACCTCCAACGCTGAGCAGATCTGCTCCAGCACACCTACGGTGTCAGCCCGCAGATCCTCATACTTGACGAACGCCTTTGGCCCTCTATGGAGCTCGTAGGCCTGTTTTGAGTTGCCCACAGCCCTCAAGTACAGATTCGACCTTTGCCGAACAAGATCGTTAGGGATGCCGTTATATGCACGGCCGCCACCTCCCCAACTCCCGGGTGTGGTGGCGGCATCAAGGACAGACGCCACCACATCTCGCGGGTCGCGCACCAGCAGGATCATGCGGCTCTCCGGCAGGGCTTCCATGAGCAGCGGCGCGCCCACGGAGCCGTTGGGCTCTTTCACTACCAGGTAACCTCGCTCCGCAAACTTAGGATATCTAGCGGCGGCTCCGTCCAGGACGAAGGTCCGTATAGAGGTAAGCCACGTATCTCTATGGTGATCGTTCAGGATGGTTTGCTCCCGGACACGCAACCGACTAAAAGGTCCTTCGTAGTAAAACGAGCCGAACAGCGCCCCTACGTATGGCTCGCGCCACTCGACGTTGTTGTCGAGCGTACCGATCATCGCGCTCAGCCAAGTACTTCCGCTTCTGGCTGTACCGAATATCCAGATCAGGTCGGCGGGGTCAATAACGCTATGTGGCTGCGCTCTGTTCGCCGGACGCTGTCGTAGCGCATCAAGTTGCGCCTCTCGCCTGTGCAATCGCTTCTCAGCGTGCGCCAGTCTGCGCTTCAAGTCTTCAATCTGATTGGCCTCATCGAGAGGCCAGCCACGTCCCACTCCGGCTTCGAATCTCATAAAAGCTCTTAGCCTTCTGGGCAGTTCGAGAGTCCTGTAGGTTCTAAAAGCTGGCACTTTCTCGAAAACCTCCCCGTTAGCTTACGTTGATGTTCCGGGTATGCTGGGCGTGGAACACAATAGCTCAAAGACCGACAAACGGGATAGCCGGTTGGGAACACTCACCAGCTCAGATCCTTCTCGTAGCCGAGCCTGATCAGTAGCTCTCCAGCCTCTTGCTTGAAGACCTGCTTGTCGTCTTTCGTGAAGTAGTGCTTCCAGTCTCCGGCCATGCCCTTGCGGAAGAACGAGTTCGAGTCCTCTGTGCCCCTTTGCCTTCCACCGGTCAACTGCTCGAAGCTGTTCTCTTCCACCATTCGCTCGATAACGGCGCGGGCGTCATCTACCTTTAGGAAGGAAAGCAGGCGGGAGAGTTCGACGTAGGGCTGTTCCAGCAGGTTCTCGTATTTGACCTCTATGTACCTTTCTCCGAATAGCTTACGTCCGTCTTCGGCGCCTTTCGTGACCGAATCAATCCACCTCTTGGCCAGGTTGCGTAGCACGGCTTGGGGGAAGACGCTCTCTCCAGTAGCGAGAAAGGCCTTGGGATTTGCCAGAAACCTGTCTCGCTTGTCGAGGACGCGTGGGTTGACTTGCAGAGGTCCCCCTCTATCCTTCGCGTTCCTCCAGAGGTTGTACACGTTGGAGATGGCCACGTCTCTGCCGTCCCTTATGATATGGATGATCTTGGCCTCTGGGTACACCGAATGCACCTCGTCCAGGCTGAAGGCGTAGTGGGGAGTCTTGTCGCCGACGATCTTCGCGCCGGGCTTCTCCTCGAGTCCTTCTTGGAAGAGAGAGTCGGCGATCAGGCGCACAAGGTTGGGCACGAAGACCTCGAACTCTCCCTCGGTCCATATCTTCATGTCGTGCCAGATCTTCAGATCCTCTGATTGTTCGAGGGCCGCGTAGAGACTCCTGGCTCCCTCGTGAAGTTTTGTCGAGCGCCCGAAGAACATCCCTTCTCCCTTGCAGACGATCTCCGGGTGGGAGCCAAGGATGTGCTGTAGCCAGGTCGTCCCCGACCTTGAAGAGCCGAGGATGAAGAAGGTGTCTAACCCTCCCTCTCCAGCCAGAAGTCGGGTACCTGAGCCTCGAGATTCTTCAGCATTCTCTTCGGTGACCGATTCATCTTCAGAAGAAAGCGGCACGAGCGTGGTCCGACGAGAGCTTCTGGCATTTCTCTGCTGCGTGCTTATGTATGCTTGACGCTCTTCCATGCTCATGTCGAAACTCTCGCGCGGCTCTTCTGTCCTGAGCATCTTCGGCCTGAGCAGGTCCGCCCTGATGTTAAAGTCCCCGTGTCCTCGAGAGAAATTCGGATTGTAGTAAGGATCGCTGTCGAGGGCCTCGCCCCAACGCTCCCTCATGTACTTGGCCGCTGCAGGGTCTATTCTCCGTTCTCGACTTGCGGTCTCGTGGTGGTAGAGTTGTGCGTGGGGGTTGTAGACGATCAGGTAGCCGCGTTTTCGTATTCGCATGCACAGGTCTACGTCATTGAAGGTCGTCGGTAGGTTCTCTTCGTCGAAGCCGCCGACCTCGTCGAAAACCGCCCGACGAGTCATCATGCAGGCAGCGGTAACGGCATTGTAGTTTCTAATCGACTGTAGGGCCTCAGCGTAGCCTCGAGAGGAGTTAGGGAACAGGTGGTGACTGTGGGTGGCGACGCTCGGACCCCAGGGTGTGCCGACACCCGTGGGGACACCCGCGTGCTGGATGCGGCCGTCGGGAAAGAGGAGCTTTCCGCCTACGGCCCCGACATCCGGCCGCTGGGCGAATCCTAGCATTGTCTCTATCCACTCCCCGGAGATCACCTCCGTATCGTCGTTGAGGAGAAGCACGTACTCACCTTCGGCCTTGGAGACGCCTGCGTTGTTGATCCGAGAGTGGTTGAAAGGTTCCCTGAACTCCAGTACACGATGTGGTGTGGAAGCCAGGTATTGGACCGTCTTCGGGTCGGTGCTGTCGTTGTCTACGATCAGAATTTCGTAGTTAGGGTAGGTGGTCAGACGCTCGATGCTCTCCACGCAACTCTTCAGGAGGGTCAGGTTATCCCGCGTTGGGATAACGATGCTTACCTTTGGCGTGTTCTCTACCTGCAGTTCCACCCGGAATAAGTTGGGAGCGAACCCGTCTTCCACGGAGCCCTTCAAGCCCCGACGCTCCAACGCCTCCGAGATAGCCCTCCGGCTCCGCTCTTGTGTGTAGGGCTTGCTATCCGAACCAGTGGTGACAGAGCCTTCGACCACCTTCCAGTGGTAGAGGATCTTGGGGATATGGTGGATTCTATGTGTTCTTTCAGTGAAGCGCAGGAGTAAATCGTAGTCCTGGGAACCCTCGAAGCCTTCCCTGAACCCGCCCACTTCCTCTAAGAGCATTCTTCGGAACACACACAAGTGCCCAATGTAATTGTGGGAGAGAAGAAGATCTGGCGACCAGTCCGGTTTGAAGTGAGGACCCCGTCTGTTCCCTGCTTCATCTTTCTTGTCCTCGTCGGTGTAGATGAGATCGGTGTCAGGATGCTCCTGGAGGTGTCTGACCACCTCGAAGAGGGCATCCGGCGCTAGCTCGTCGTCATGGTCCAAGAGTACGACAAACTCTCCCTCAGCCAGTGAAAGGGCTGCGTTCGAGGATGCCGATATCCCAGCGTTCTTCTCCAAGCGCTTGATCTTTATCCGATCGTCCAAGCGTTCGTAGCACGAGAGCACTTCTCGAACGTGCTCCTTTGTAGAGCTGTCGTCGCAGATGCACAGCTCCCAGCGGGGGTAGATTTGACTCAACACGGAGTCCATGGCCTTTTCTAGCCATCGCTGCTCCGGGTTAAAGACCGGGAGCACCACGCTGATCAGAGGCTGGAGCGCGAAGAGAGACGCCTCGGCTCGCATACGTCTCATATCGCTAGCCCTAAGGCGGTTGTTGCGTACGTAGGCTGGATACACATAACGCAAATAAAAGCGGCGTGTCTCCTCGGAAGATCTCCCCGGTCTTTGCCGCTCTTGTGACAGTCTGGTACCCACCGGACTCCCTGATGCCTTAGACCTTTAACAATGCGTTAAGCTTGTGTCTCAATGACCGATAGATGCCCAAAGCCCTCCAAGTACGGGACCTTTCTATGCCGCGCACGTATTCTTCCAAAATACTGTTGCGAGCCCGAAGTCTCTCCATCTCGGTCTCGGAATGCGCAACGCGTTCGAGTTGGCTTTCGAGGAAGGTCCGCTCACGGTTGCGCAATATTAAGGCGTCCCGGAAGGCTTGGACTTCGGTCTCCTGCATCTGCCTTATCTCGTCTAGTAGGAGTCGTATATCCTCCCGATATTCGTCGCACTCGTCTAACAAGGTTCGGTCACGGTCTAGGAGCAGGTATGCTCGTTCGTCTTCCAGGTCTAGTATTTGCACGTCGCTGCACACGGCGATGACGAAGTGGTTTGCCGGTGGCTCAAGGCTGAAGCGAAGTTTGTCGTAGACGGAGGAGACGCTATCCACTGCGACGGCGGACAGATCACCGGAATCTCTATAAATGAGGCCGCCAGCCACAGCTCCTTGTCTGTACACCGACACTCGTGCGAAGTGCCGTTCAAGCATCCTCCGGAACTCGGAGACGTACATCGCTGTCTTATGTGCGGGATCTTCGTAGTTGCGTTCGTTGTAGTAGGCTTGCTTGTCCGGGGCAGAAATGACGAGCAGTCCGTCCCGCTTAAGTATGCGCTTTGCCTCCTTTACTAGACCTTGAGGATCTTCTAGGTACTCTACCGCCTCGAAAGCAACTACCACGTCGAATTGCTCGTCAGCGCTGGACGGAGGCGGCGGAATGGCTGCAGCTTGGACGACCCCTCCGAAGGATTCGGGAGAACTGGGCATTCTCACCACGGACTCGCTGCTCTCGATGAGGAGCTGGTCCCCATAGCCCACGTCTTCGCAGCTAATGAGAGCTACGGATTTTCCTTCGACATACCGCTGGGCAAATCTATACCTGGTCAGGTTATCGTAAGCTCTCTCTGCTTTCGTAGGTTCCAAACTTGCGAGCTGCTGGCCTAAATCCATCGCCTACCTATCCCCTCCTGCAAGCAACGGCGATGACCCATCACTTGTTTCCCACGAACCAGCTTCAACTGATCACTCTGGGCTATCGGTCCTCTCGAGTTGAGCTCCCTGCTGATATTGGCCGCTATGCCAGGAAGACCTGCTAACTTCCTTTTGACCTCAAAAGATTGTCCAATGATCACGGGACCGGCGCTCCATCTCATCGATATTACAGTAGCTCCATGTTCAACGTACTATAGATTATAGGATCACGTGCAGCGAGTTACTCTTCGAGGTGGCGAGTTCGTTAAACTGTGTCGCTCGTGACCTGGGTCTTGAGGATACGCTGTGAGGACGGACTGATAAGTCGTGGATTCGGGGTCCGCCTGAATCAGATCCAGGACCTCTTTCGGGACTTGACTGTTGTTGATCTCTATCTCCGTGTCGAATTGCCCAAGGCGGGTACTAAACGACGTCAGGCGGCAAGGTGGGAGGAGATCGATCGCGGAACGGCCGACGCGGATTACGGCTGGAACCTTTGCGAGGGCCGGCACGATAACCCCTATCACTCCGGCTCGGTGGACTGTTCCGGAGAAAGCCGGACGCCTCCCATCCACGAGTACAGCCACGATACAGGGTACACCTCGATCACCGGCGGTGCCTTCGTACCGAACGACGGCTCCTGGCCCAACTCCTACGACTCAGCCTACCTCTTCGCCGACTTCGTCTGTGACAAGATCTTCCTGCTCAAGCCCAAGAGCGGAGGCGGATTTGCGAGAATCCTGTTCGCGACTGATCCTGGAGCAGGTGGTCGCGTCGCCATGGCCTTCGGCCCCTACGGGAGCAGTGGTACGGCCCTCTACTACACGACCTTCGCCGACGACGGGAAAGTGCACCGTATCATCTACAGCGGCAGCTAGACTCCGGCCGCTGGGAGAAGCATGCCTGGAGAGACGCTCGCAGGATTGTCCAACTGGTTCTCCCGTGGTATATATGGCCGATCACCTAGGGCGGTTGTCCTGAGCCATGACCCGACTCAGCGCGGCAAGATGCCTGAGTTACGAGGTCTGCCTGTATAGGGACATGGTCTACACTACAATCAGTAACCGCCGGTATTAATTTGTATAGTGCCCGGCGAGACCATGCGGAAGAGGACGTAGGATTTTGAGCGACCAGTTGATCATCGCGGGTTTCCACCGCAGCGGCACGTCTGCGACCGCCCAGTTGTTGCATCGGGCGGGACTGTTCCTCGGCTACGAGCTGCTCGAGGCGCTCCCCTCAAACCCTTACGGGCACTTCGAGGACAGGGAAATAGTGGACCTCCACCACCAGATCTTCATGGACAATGACATGACCTGGCTGGTCGGGGAGCCCTTCCTACCCCTGGTGAGGGGGCCTCGCTGGCAGCGCATGCGGCAGATAATCGAGCGCCGGAACTCGGAGCAAGCTTTGTGGGGCTTCAAGGACCCGCGGGCGTGCTTGTTCCTTACCCTCTGGAAGTACCTCCTTCCGGACGCCAGGGTCCTGCTCGTCTACCGGCACTTCTCGGAATCGACGTACTCGCTGAGTCAGCGCCACTCCTCCAACCTCTTTACGGGCGAGGGGAACGCGTACATACACGAGCGGTTCTGGGAGGAGCCGGATCTAGCGCTGCGGATGTGGCTAGTGTACAACAACGCGCTGCTCGCCTTCGCCCGCGCCTACCCGGAGGACACCCTGGCCGTGTCGCTGGACATGATCCGGGACGGCTTCCCCGTCGTCTGGGCCATAGAGCGGCGCTGGGGACTGGGCCTGAGAGATGTGCCCGTGGGAGAGACCTACGATCCTCGCATAACCGCCCGTCGGACGAGGCGGCAACCGGTCTCGGACCAGCGCCTGATCCCGAAGGTAGATGCGGCCTGGCGGGCGCTAGAGGAACTGGGCAAGGAGACTGAGAAGATGCTGGTGCAGAAGGAGGCAGCGGTTGTCGGAGAATGACTTCTACACACCGACCGACCTGGACATGCTGAGGATGGAGAACGAGCTGCTGGCCTTCGAGGTGCGCTTTCTCAGGGCCCGCCTGGGCTGGCCGGGGAGAGGTTCCGGCTCTTCCCCGTCCCTGACTCGCCTGGCCCAGCTCGAAGAAGCCGAGAGCGATCTGGTGCTGCTGGTCAGGCGTATTTCGTCCAGCCCGCTCGGCCCGTTCTTGCGGCTCAGGGGGGAGTTCAGGACCCTGGAGGAGCGCTACCTCTCGTCGGAGGCGCAGGAGGCGTCGTCCCGGGACCGGCTGGCGTACCTGGAGCTGGCGGAGCAGGACCTCGTCTTGCTGTTGCAGCGGATGGGGAGGGGGCCGCTAGGCCGGGTGTTCAGGCTCAAGAGGGAGTTCCGAACCCTCGAAGAGCGGTACCTGTAAGCACCGATGGGGGTGGCTGCTTTAAACGTCGCCGTCGGCCATCCGGTCTTCTACGCCGGTCGGTTCGTGCACCGGGTAACCGGCCTGCCCGAAGGGTGCGAGCTACTCGGCGACTGGGACGTCCTCCCCGCCCAACTGGCCGCCGTCATGGAGCGTGCCGACACCCTGGTGGTGCTCGACCCGCTCTCGTTCCCTTTCGAGGCCCTGACCGGGACTCAGCAGGACGTCCCGCTCATCGTGGTCCTTCCTTGGGAGCTCGACGTGGACACCCTCGTCGCAGTCTTCGGCGAGCCCGTCTTCGCGCGCCTGGGATTCTTTGACCGCGTGGCGACCCCGGATTCGAGCGTGTGGGAGCTGCTGTGCCGGAGGTACGGCTGGGCCGAGGGCCAGCGAGTCCGGATCGAAGGTTCCAGCCCCGAGGAAGCGGCACGGGAGATAGGGATAGTGCTAGAGGCGGAAGCGGAGGTGCCGGAGATCTTCGGCGACGGCAGCTACGAGGCGAACCGGTACTGGAGGGAGCGCGGCGACGTGCTCGCGGGGTCGATGCCGCACCACGCGATCTGCAGCGTGCTGCTTGGCTCCAACTTCAACAAGGCCATGCACCAGGTGCAGAGGACCGCGCTCGAACCGCAGTTCGCAGCCGCGCGTGGCGCCCGCGCCGAAGACATCCCCTTCGATGTCCTCGAGGTCGGCACCGGGATCGGCCGCTGGGCGGCGAGCTTCGACCCCGCCGGGACGCGCTTCTGCGGGGTGGACATCAGCGAGGGCATGGTCGCCGCCGCCCGCGCCAACTTCCCGCAGAGGAGCTTCGAGCAACTCGGGCCCGACCTCGGCTTCCCCTACGAGGACGAGAGCTTCGACCTGGTCTTCTCCGTGAGCGTCATGCACCATAACCCCACGCCGGCCAAGAGGACTCTGCTCTCCGAGATGTGGAGGGTGGCGAAGCCGGGTGGACGCCTCCTCTTCCTCGAGGACTTCGTCACCGGGGGATGGTCGGAGAAGTCAACGGTGTATCCCATGTCGGTGCTCGGGTTCGTCGAGCTGCTCCTCGAGGCGACGGCAGGACGTGTGGTCCTCGAGCACGTGGAGTCGCTCCGGTACCCGCACGACGACTGGGTGAGGGGTGGGATCATCGCCGTCTCCAAGCTCGGGGTGCCGAAAAAGTGGTAGACGAGAAGGTCTTTATACTCTCGAACGACGTCGTCCCGAGCCTTGGGATGCCCGTCGCCGCGCCGGGCCTGCGGGCGTTCGGGCTCGCTGAGGGCCTGCGCGCCAACGGTGTAAAGGTGAAGACCCTCGTCACCCGCGGATTCACCGACCGCCAGTGGCTGCGGTTCGGCCGGTCCGTCCCGCACCCGACGGCGCCCCACGCCGAGGTCGTCAGCGCGCGGCGGCTTGCCCGCTACCTCGAGACCAATGCGCCCGCCGTCGCGGTGCTCATAAACAGCAACCAGGTGGACCACCTGAGGCCCATACGGGGCGTCCGGTACGTGCTGGACTTCTTCGCGCCGAAGATGCTGGAGACTCTCTACCAGCACGGCGAGGGGTACCCCAGGGATGAGCTCGCCGCGCTCAGGCGCCGCAAGATCCGGGCCATAGAGCTCGCCGACGCCTTTATCGTGAACGGGAAGAAGAAGCTCCCTTACTTCCTGGCCTGGATGCTCCAGGCCGACCGCGACGTACGTACCTTACCGGTCGAGGTAGTCAACATGTGCGCCCCTGTCTCCTTCTCGGGCGAGGCCGGACCTGTGGGGAGCGGCGTTAGGTTCGCCGTCGCGGGCTACCTGCAGTCGTGGAGCACGCTCGGGAGCTGGGTGAAGGTGGTCGAGCGCCAGCTGGAGCACCCGGGGATGAGCCTCGACCTCCTCCTGCCGTGGCACTGGGGCGGGGCGGCGGAGCGCTCCCACGAGTCAAGGGCCGACCTCGACAGGATGGAGGAACACGACTCCGTAACAACGCAAGGCCCCATGACCTTCTCCGAGTTCCAGGCTTTTCTGTCGAAGATCGACGTCTCCATAGACCTCTTCCAGCACAACCTCGAGCGGGAGTACGCGATGGTCACCCGCTCCGTGATCTCTCTGGCGTGCGGGGTACCGGTTATACACCCGCCGTTCACGGAGGTGTCTCCTATGATCGCCGAGTATGACGCCGGCTGGCTTATAGACCCTCCGGACACGAAGGCACTCGAAGACGTGATCAGCGGCATCCTCGACGACCCGGACCTCGTGCGGCGGAAGAAGGAGAACGCCAGGGCGCTCGCCTCGGAGGTCCTCGACCCCGCGGTGGCGGTGAAACCCCTCTTGCGGATCATGGAGGGCTGGTAGTGGGTGAGTGGAAGCGCATGTACTTCATGACGCCGACGTTCCGTCCCGTTGGCGGGGTCGTCAAGGTCTTCGACTATGTCAACCACGCCCGCTCTCTGGGCTACGAGCCCATAATCGCCTGTCCCGAGCCGTACAAGCCAGGGCTGCCGCTCTTCGAGATCCCGCGCTTCTCCGGCATCTCGCCGGATAACGGCGTCAAGTTCACCGACCTGGAGAAGGTCACCGTCGGGCCACACGACCTCGCCTTCCTCTCCTGGCCGACGCACTACGAGATCGTGGAGGCGCGCCTCAGCAGGTGGACGCGCCACGAGCAGGTCATCTTTATCGTACAGAACGTTCGCTGGGCAAACCCTTCATTCACGGGCGGCTACGCCCTGCGCCTCCTCTCGCGCCCGATGGCCCGAATCATGACGAACGACGTGGTCCTCGAGGCGGTCAAGCCGTACCTGAACCCCTCCTCGATGAGCGAGGTGATCCTGCTCGGCAACGATTCGAGAAGGGAGCCTGTCGGGTGGAAGGAACTGCGGGAGCTTTACCACTGGTCGGACGTCTTTCTCGCGACGCCTCTCGTCGAGGAAGGCTTCTACATGCCGGGGCTCGAGGCGATGGCCGCCGGAGCGGTCGTGATCTCCTCGGACGCGGGCGGCAACCGGGCCTACTGCCGCTTCGGCGAGAATTGCGTCGGGGTCGGGTTCGAGGACGCCGGGGGCTACGTCGAGGCGTTGAGGAGCTTGCGCGAAGGCGGT
>OBLS010000772.1_pt1 | contig 12281 bp, 11 predicted proteins | sample 1519901 | NCBI WGS metagenome assembly OBLS01 (sample SAMEA3113585, study PRJEB22503) | soil metagenome
GATGCCGGCTCGCGCGCCCGATCGGCCGGCCCGTGCTGCGTCCGAGAGCGCGTCGGTGCCGGCGGGCCGGTCGTAGTCGAGCCACGGGTTGTAGAGCTGGTGATGTCGTGCCGCCGACCCGAAGTCCCAGATCACCGGCTCACCTCCGCGGGGCAGTACGGCGAACCGGATGAGCTTGTCCATGCCCCAGGTGCCGATGTGGGTCGACGTCATGTAGCGGATGTTGGCGAAGTCGAACGTGAGCAGAGCACCCAGCTCGGAGCGCTCGAGCTCGTTCTTCAGCCGTTGCAGGCGCTCGGTGCGCAGCCGTTCGAGGTCGACACGTTGCTCCCAGTCGACCGCATTGGGTCCGTACGTGCGGATCGCCATCGCTGCGAGTCCTTCCGCGTTGCTGTTCAATAGAAGTTACCGCCGGTGAACGGCATGTGGCTAGTGTGCCTCTGGCCGGCTGAGGAGGCGACGTGGAAGAGCGGACGGTGACCGACGTCCCGGCCATCGGCGCGCGGCTTCGAGCGGAGCGCACCCGCCGCGGCGTCACCGTTCGCGGGCTGGCTCGCGACATCGGTGTCTCGGCGAGCCTCATCTCCCAGATCGAGACGCAGAAGAGCCGGCCGTCGGTCAGCACGCTGTACGCCATCACCACCGCACTCGGCATCCCTGTCGAAGACCTCTTCGGATCCTCGGACGGGCACGCGCACCGACCGGACGAGGACGACGCAGCGTCCGAGAACCGTACGCACGCACCCGCAGTGAGGGCGGGTGGCGTCGCGGAACGGGGAGCGACGCAGGCGAGCACGGACGGCAGCCACGACCAGCTGCGGGTGATGGGGCCCGATCGCGGCCGCGCGTTGGGGCCGCTCGTCCCGCCGGCGGACCGGGAGCTGCTCACGCTCGACTCGGGCGTGACCTGGGAGCGCCTCGGCCAGCTGCCGGGCGTCCACATCGACTTCCTGCTGATCACCTACCAGCCCGGCGGCACCTCGTCGAGCAGCGGTGAGCTCATGCGCCACACCGGCACGGAGTACGGCTACCTCATCAGCGGCGAGCTCATCCTCACGCTGGGCTTCGACGACCATCGCCTGACGCCCGGCGACTCGGTCTGCTTCGACTCCGCGACCCCGCATCGGCTCCGGAACGATGGGGCGGTGCCGGCCGTCGGCGTGTGGTTCGTGCTTGAACGCGGGTAACGCTGGCTAACGACCCCGAACCGAACCTGTAACGCCACTGTTGCACGACGTGAACAAGGAGCATACGCTCCGCCCCAGGAGCTGCGTCCCACCATTCCGAGGCAAAGGGGTGTCAGCCATGGCTGACGTGACGCTGCGTTCCGTCCTCACCATCATTGCCGGCAAGGTCGTCCATGACACCGCGAGCTGTCACCGAGCGGGGGCGCGTCATGACTGACAGCGAGCAGCACGGGATCCGCCGTCGCGACGTCCTGCGTACGGGTGCGGTGGCAGGCGTCGCCGCAGCGCTCGGCGGTGTTACGTCGACAGCGGCCACGGCCGCCGGTCAGGGGCAAGGCGTCAACCTGGAACGCCTGATCCTGACCAACGGGCAGATCCACACGATGGACGCGGACAACCGCGTTGTCGATGAGGTGGCGATCGAGGACGGGCGTTTCGTCGAGGTCGGCAAGGTCACGACGAGAGCCGGTACGGCCGTCAACCTCGGTGGCCACGTGGTCGTTCCCGGGATCATCGACAACCACAACCACATCGTCCTGATGGGCAACCGTCCCGGGCACCACACGCCGCTGGAGAACGCTTACTCCATCGCCGACGTCCAGCAGACATACGCGGCGCGCGCGCAGGGCATCCCCGCCGGCGCATGGATCACAACCATCGGCGGGTTCCACCGCAACCATCTCGTCCCGCCCCCCGATGCGCCGCGCCTGCCCACCTTGGCCGAACTCGACGCCGCGGTGCCCGAAAACCCGGCCTACATCTCGGAGGGGTTCAGCGGGCCATCGGTCACGAACACCCTTGGCAAGGCATTCTTCGAGCCGCGCGGGATCGTGGTCGGCGCGGACGGTGCCATAGCCCCAGGCACGGCGACCGGGCAGGCCACACTCGCCCTCCGCCAGACGCTGCTCACCTTCGACGAGCGAAAGCGCGGGGTCCGTGACGCGATGGCGTACGCGGTTGGCCTCGGTGTGACGACACACCTCGATCAGGGTGCCTTCCAGGCCGTCGGTGCACCGTCGGACGGCGCCGCCCACGAGGACAACTTCACGATGCACCTGCCGTTCCTGTCGGTGTACGACGACGGCGACGGCATCGTGCGGCTGCGCATCAACTTCCTGCACATGGATCCGACGCTGGAGGTCCCGACGCTGACCGAACGGCTGAAGAACGCGTTCCCGTTCTTCGGTAACGACTGGGTCCGCACCGGGGGCATCGGCGAGTTCCTCGCGCAAGGCCTCGGACCGAACTGGCTCGAGGCGGCGCGGCGCGTCGCCCAGGCGGGCTGGCGCGGCGAGGTCCACTCGCTCAGCCCGACCGACTTCCAGACGGAGATCCAGGGCTTCGAGACCGTCAACGCCGAGTTCCCCATCACCGACCTGCGGTGGGTGGTCGCCCACGTGCCCTTCATCACCGAGGACTACGTCAACCGCCTCAAGGCAGTCGGCGGCGGCTTGTCGCTGACCGGTTGGCGGTATCTCGCCGGCAGCCCGACGGGCAACGGCCCGCCGTTCCGGATGATCGCCAACAACGGCATCAACGCCGGGATGAGCTCCGACGGTATGCAGATCGCGCCGATGAACCCCTGGCTGCACATGTACTACGCCACCACAGGCCTGAACGCCCGCGGCGTGCTCATCAATGGCGGCCAGCAGATCACCCGGCAGGAGGTGCTGGAGCTCTACACGAGCAGGAACGGGTGGTTCCTTCGCGAGGAGGATCAGCTCGGCTCGATCGAGGAAGGGAAGCTCGCCGACCTCGTGGTCCTCAACGGCGACTTCTTCACCGTGCCTGACGAGGAGCTCAAGCAGACCAGGTCCGTCCTCACGATCGTCGGCGGCCAGGTCGTGCACGACAGCGGCGACGTTGGGCGACGGCCATGAGCCACGAGGAGCAGCACGTGATCAGCCGCCGCGACGTCCTGCGTACGGGTGCGGTGGCCGGCGTCGCCGCTGCGCTCGGCGGTGCAGGAGCCGCAGCCGCAGTGCCCGCAACAGCCGCCCCGGCTACCACGTCGCGCAGCTCGAGCTCGCGACGTCGATCGCTCCACACCACCGGAGACATTCAATGAAAGGACACGGTGCAACGTGAACCGACGTTCACTGGCAAGTCTTGCGGCGCTCGTCGCGGTCGCCATGGTCCTCACGGCTTGTGCCGACGACGGTGACGACGGCACAGCCGGTGAGTCCCCCGCCGCCGGAGGCGAGCCAACGGGCGAACCCATCGTGGTCGGCTCGACGCTCTCCCTCACCGGTGCCTTCGCGGCGACCGGCGCCATTCACCAGATCGCGGGTGAGCAGTTCGTCGAGCAGCTCAACGAGAACGGCGGCCTGCTCGGGCGCCCGGTCGATTGGACGGTCCTCGACGACGAGTCCGACCAGGCGCAGGTGACGCAGCTCTACGAGCGGCTCATCAGCCAAGACCAGGTCGACCTCATCATGGGGCCGTACGCGACGCCCAACATCCTGTCCGCCGTCGCCGTCGCCGAACGGCATGGGTACGTCCTGCCGCAGCACACGGCCGTGCTCGCGCCGTTGCTGACGTACGAGTGCCAGTTCCCGGCATGGTCGATCGGCACGACGCCGAACGAGTACGTGCCCGAGCAGCTCTTCGACGCCGTCGAGAGCCTCCCGACGCCGCCGCAGCGGGTGGCGATCGCGACCAACCAGAACGGGTCCACGGACTTCGTCGGCTACGGATTACCAGACGACGACAGCGACCCGGGCATGGTGTCGATCGCGGAGGATCGCGGCTACCAGGTCGTTGCCGAGATCCGCTACCCACCGTCGACGACGGACTGGGCGCCGATCGCCACGCAGATCCGCGACGCCAACCCCGATCTCGTCATCAACAACGGCATCGGTGTCGACCCGGTCAACCTGCTCACCGCGATGGGCCAGCTGGGCTACCAGCCGCCGATGATGTTCAGCCTCTTCCCGGCACCCGGCCCGCCGCTCGGGCTCGGCGCCGCGGCCGACGGTCTGATGTCGGTGTCCATCTTCGAGTCGAGCGACGCGACGGCAGCGGACTACGGCGAGGATGCCGCGGCGATCGTCGCGGAGTTCGAGTCGAGGGCGCAGGCGGCCGGTCTTCCGTACACCGCGTTCGAGACGCAGGCCGCGGCGTCGTGGAACGCGTGGGAGATCCTCGTCGAGGGTGTCGAGAACGCCGAAAGTCTCGAGCATCAGGAGATCTGCGACGCCCTCCACGAAGACGGCGCCGAAACGACCTTCAGTGGCGAGCTGTCCTTCGACCCGGACGACAACAACTTCTGGCCAAGCACGCAAGGGATCAAGCAGATCCAGGACGGCACGTGGGTCATGGTCTGGCCAGACGACCGCGCGACCGCGCAGCTCCGGCCGCCGGTCGGCTGAGCCGCACAAGGCTGCGCTGTGGTGTCCCCGTGGCACCACAGCGCAGCTGTTCCATCGGTCCGAAGGGAGCGTCATGGGCACGGCCGAGGCGGCGTTGTCTGGCGCACTGGTCGGCGGGCTGTATGCCCTCATGGCCGTCGGGCTCTCGGTCACCTGGGGCATGTTGAAGCTCATCAACCTGGCGCACTTCGCGCTGATCCTGCTCGGTGCCTACCTCTCGTACCAGCTGGCCACCTCGTGGGGCCTCGACCCGTTGCTCACGGTCGTCGTCACCGCCCCGGCGCTGTTTGTCGTCGCCGCGCTGCTGCACTACGCGTACGACCGACTGGGCATCAGCGAGCTGAACTCGTTGCTCGTGACCTTCGGGCTGCTCGTCATCGCTATCCAGACCGTGAGCAACATCTGGTCCGCCGACTTCCGACGGATGACCAACGAGGTCAACCCCTACTCCGCTGAGTCAGTGTCTATCGGCGACTTCGTCTTCCCGTTGCCGACACTGCTCGCCTTCGGCTGCGCAGTCGTGGTCGTCGGCGTGGCGCAGCTCGTGCTCAGCCGCACGTTCGTGGGGCGGGCGCTGCGAGCGTTCGCCGAGGACCGGACGGTTGCTGCCGCCTTCGGCATCGACCACCGCCGGCTCGGGATGCTGCTGGCCGGGACGGTCGGCGCGAGCGCCGCGATCGCCGGCATGCTCTTCGCCCTGAGCAACTCCCTGACGCCGTCGACGCCGTTCGAGTGGTTCGGCATCGTCTTCGCCGTCGTCATCCTCGGCGGCATAGGCAACGTGGTCGGCACCCTCGTGTCGGGTGTGCTGGTGGGCTCCCTGAACGCGGTCGTCGCCGTGGTGTGGTCGCCCGCGGCCGCCCCGTTCGTGCTGTTCTCGGCCATCATCGTGGCGTTGCTGTTCCGCCCGCAGGGACTGTTGCCGTCGACCGGGGGTGCGCGCTGATGCGGCGTGGACTGGTCGCCCTCGTCGTCGTCTCGGCGCTGCTCGGCGTCCTGCCGTTCGTGCAGGACGAGATCAGCCTCTCGGCGTTCTACATCGTCCTGCTCTCCACCTTCTTCTTCTGGACGGCGCAGTCGACGAGCTGGAACGTCCTGTCCGGGTACTCGGGGTATTTCAGCTTCGGACAAGGTGCGCTCGTCGGTCTCGGCGCCTACACAGTCGCGGTGCACGTCGGGCGCAACGACGGCAGCTTCTTCCTCGCCATGGGCGCGGCAGCCGTCCTGTCGGCGGCCCTCGCGGCGATCGTCGGCGGGCTCGCCTTTCGCTTGCGCTCGTTCCGAGGCGAGGTCTTCGCCCTGCTGACGCTCGCGGTGCCGTTCATCCTCGCATCGCTGGCCCGGCTCAACGAGTCGATCGACGGCGGTCAGGGCATCATCGTGCCCGTCCCCGAGTTCCCGGAGGGGATCGGGAGCTTCCAGGACTTCCTCTATCTGCTCAACCTCGTCGTCGCTGTCGTAGCCGTCGCGTTCGCGCTCGTCGTCCAGCACAGCCGGCTCGGGTGGGCGCTCGGGGCGATCCGCGACGCCGAGGACGTGGCGGAGGGGCTCGGCGTTCCCACCTTCCGCGCCAAGATGGTGGCGATCGTCGCGAGCGGCATCCTCGGCGGGGTCTCCGGGGCAGTGTTCGCGCTGCAGATCGGCTTCGTGACCGTCGAAGGCGTCTTCGGTCTGACGATCCCGCTGTTCGTCATCGTGATGTGCGTCCTCGGTGGGCGTACACATTGGCTCGGCCCGGTCATCGGGGCGATGCTCATCGTGACGCTGCAGGACCGGCTGGCGACGTCGGGACTCGAAGGCTGGCGCCTCGTCATCCTCGGCTCAGTGCTCGTCGTTCTCGTCGTCGCGGCGCCGGAAGGATTGCTGCCGCGCTTGCGTGCCCGGCCCTGGCTCGCGCTGGCCGCGTTCCTTGTCGTCACAGCCGTGACGGCCATTGTCGGCATCGGCGAGGAGGAGATCGACTGGGTCGGCGCCGGCATGGCCGCGGCCGCCGGCGTCGCGTTGTGGCCCGTGGCCGGGCGCATGCGCGAACCATCGGTGGTCGACCAGGTCGAGCACGTCGAGCCAGCCGCTGCGCCAACCCCCGCGACGTCGCCGCCGGTCACTGGGACCGACATCGACGCGACGTCCGAGGGCGCCGTGCTGGTCGAGTGTCGCGACGTCGTGCGCTACTTCGGCGGCGTCAAGGCGCTGCAGGGAATCACCCTCGACATTGGACCGGGCGAGCTCGTCGGGCTGGTCGGCCCGAACGGCTCCGGCAAGACCACGCTGGTCAACCTCTTAGCCGGGTCACTGCGGCCGACGTCCGGCAGCATCCGGGTCGCGGGACAGGACATCCGGCGGCTGCCACCGCATCGCATTGCCCATGTCGGCGTCGCGCGCACCTACCAGACGCCGCATCCGTTCGAGTCGATCACCGTACGCGACAACGTCGCAATGGCCATCCTGTTCGGCCGACGTCGCGTCGGACTCGCCGAAGCACGCACCACGGCACAGGAGTTCCTCGAGATCGTCGGGCTCGCCGCCCGCGCCAACGCCTACCCGGCGCAGATCAACCTGCACGAGCGGCAACTCCTCGAGATGGCGCGGGCCACCGCGACCAACCCGCAGGTGCTGCTGCTCGACGAGGCGCTCGCCGGCCTGAACCCCGCCGAGATCGACAACGCGGTCGAAGTCGTACGGCGCATCCACGCCGCCGGCGTCACGATCGTGATCGTCGAGCACCTGCTCCGCGTGGTCAACCAACTGGCGACGAGGGTTGTGGTTCTCGATCGGGGTCGCTGCCTGGCCGACGGCCCGCCGCAGACCGTCATGCGCGAGCCCGCGGTGGTGCAGGCCTACCTGGGGAGGCAGGCCAATGCTTGACGTGGTCGGCCTGGACGCGTTCTATGGGCAGGCGCAGGCGCTGTGGGGCATCGACCTGCAGGTCGGAGCCGCCGAGACAGTGGCGATCGTGGGGCCGAACGGCGCCGGCAAGTCGACCTTGGTGCACACCATCGCGGGTCTGCACCGCGCACGCCGGGGCCGCATCACGGTCGACGGGAACGAGGCGACGGGGCTGGCCGCCCACGCGGTGTGCGGGCTCGGCATCGCGATCGTGCCCGAAGGCCGGCGGGTCTTCGCGCACATGTCCGTGTACGACAATCTCTGCCTGGGCGCCTTTCGGCGATCGGCTCGTGGCGCGTACCGGGACGCCCTTGCCGAGGTGCACGAGCTGTTCCCCCGGCTGCAGGAGCGGTCGAGCCAGCTGGCCGGCAGCCTGTCCGGCGGCGAGCAGCAGATGCTGGCCATCGGTCGAGCGCTCATGTCGCGGCCCCGCCTCCTGCTCATGGACGAGCCGTCGCTCGGGCTGGCACCGGTGGTCGTCGACGAAGTGTTCGACGCCATCGAGATGATCAATGCCCGTGGCGTCGGCGTGCTGCTCGTCGAGCAGGACATCGAGCGCGCGCTCAGCCTGGCCCGTCGCGGCTACCTGCTCGCCGAGGGTCGCGTCGTGGCCTCCGGTCCGGCCATGGAGCTGCGCAACAACGCCGACGTACGCCGCAGTGTCCTCGGCCTCTGATCCCGCGTCGACCGCATGCCAGCCTTCCCTGCGGCTCGCAAGCCGCGCCTTCAGCCGTGCGGGTCGAACACGCACCAGACGCCGACCGCCGGCTCCGTCCCGTCGTTGCGATAGCTGTGCGGGTTGGTCGACGGGAAGGACACCGCGTCGCCCGGGCCGATCGTGTACTCGTCGAAGCCGAGCGTGAGGGTCAGCTCGCCCGAGATGATGTAGCCGTACTCAACACCGGCGTGGCGCATGAGCTGACCGGTGCTCGACGACGTCCCACCCGGCGCATACGTCGCGAGGATGAAGTCGACGTGGACGCCCGGCACCCGCCCGAGCCGCTCCCACGTCACCCCGGAGTCGAGCTCGAGCACTTCGCGCTGATCAGGTCGTACGCGCGGGCCGACGAGACCGTCGGGGTGCGTGTCGACGCCGGCCGCGGCCGCCGCCGCCGATGCGGCGAGCGCGTGCGCGACCGACGGGAGCCGCCCGACGACGGGCGCTGCCGATTCTTCGGCAGCGGGGACGTCGAACACGTCCTCCAACGAGATCCCGAGCGCCTTGGTGATGGCATACAACGTGCTCACCGACGGCCTGCTCCGGCCGGTCTCGATCTGGGAGATCAGGCTTGCGGAGACCCCTACATTCCGGGCGAGCGCTCGTGCGGACAGTCCGAGACGTACCCGCTCCGCGCGAATCCGCTCGCCGACCGGCGGAAACGAGTGGGGCAAGGGCCACCTCCTGTTCTGCGCCCGAGCGTACAGCGGCGGTGAACGCGACCGGCGCCGCCGAGCCCTCCCCGCGCGTGGACGACCACCTCCGGGCTGGTGGTTCCCTGGGTTGCCTAGAGCTGCCGGAGCGCATCCTCGATGCCGCGGTGGAACGTCGGGTATGCGTAGATCATGTGCCTCAGCGTGTCGACGGGCACCGCCCCGTGGACCGCCACGGCCAGCGCCGAGAGCACCTCGCCGCCCACGGGCCCGGCAGAAGTAGCCCCGACCAGCACGCCCCGGTCGGCATCGGCGACCAGCTTGATCAGGCCGGCATTTCCGGCCTTGTGGATCCAGCCGCGCGCGGAGGACGGAACCTGCGCCGTGCCGACCGCTACCACGAGCCCGTCCTCGTGGGCCGCCGCTTCGGTAAGCCCGACCGAGCCCACCTCAGGGTCGGTGAAGGTCACCCGCGGTACCGCGCGATAGTCGGCGGCCGGCCCGCCCCGGCCGAGGATGTCGCGCACCGCGATGTCGGCCTGGTACATGGCCATGTGGGTAAACGCCCCGTGCCCGGTCACGTCACCTACGGCCCACAGCTTCTCCCCGGCCCGCATCCACTCGTCCACCGTGACCGCGCCCGCGGTGCGATCCAGCCCCAGGCTCTCCACGCCGAGGGCCGACAGGTCCGACCGGCGGCCAACCGACACCAGCAGCCGCTCGGCGCGCAGGTCCACCCCGGCGGTGACCGTGAACCGCTCGCCGTCATATGCCACGCCCGACGCCCCGACCCCCGTGTATACGGAGATCCCGTCAGCCTCCAGCGCCTCCTGCACCAGAGTGGACGCCTCGGGCTCCTCCATCGGCAGCAGCCGGTCCATGGCTTCGACCACCGTGACGGCCACGCCGAACCGGGCGTATGCCTGCGCCAGCTCCAACCCGACCGCCCCGCCGCCGAGCACGAGCATCGACGCCGGCAGCGTCTTGGCCTCGACGGCGTCCCGGTTGGTCCAGTACGGCGTCCCGGCCAGCCCGTCGATCGGTGGAATCACCGGCACCGTGCCCGTGGCGAGCACGATCCCGCGGCGCGCCTCGTACGTCGCGCCATCCACCTCGACAGTGCCCACGCCGGTCAGCCGGCCTCGGCCACGGACGAACCGGCCGCCCTTGCCCTCGAACCGGTCCACGGCGACCTGGTCGTTCCAGTCGTCGGTGGCCTCGTCGCGGATACGGGCGGCCACCGGCTCCCAGTCCGGCGCCACCTCCGCGTGGCCGGCCATGCCGTCGACCCGGCGGGCCTCGGCCACCAGGTTGGCCGCACGGATCATCATCTTGGTCGGTACGCAGCCCCAGTACGGGCACTCCCCGCCGACCAGCGTGCTCTCGACGCCGACCACGGCCAGCCCGGCCTCGGCGAGCCGCCCGGCGACCTCCTCACCTCCCACACCCAGGCCGAGGACGACGACATCTACCTGCTCGGTCATCCGTTACCCCCGTCCTTCGTTTCGGTGCGCCAGGCGCTCGGCTTCGTTCTTGATCGAATCCAGCGACCCGGCGACCGTATGCTCCCACTTCGCGGCGACCAGGTCGCCCCAGCGCTCGCCGGCCCACCACAAGTCGGTGCCCAGCGTGCCGCGGTACTCCAACGTGGTCCCGCCTCCGGACGCGGGGGTCAGCTCGAACCGCTCCACGACGTGCGGCACAGGGCCGCGGACCAGCCGGAAGTCGATCCGCTCCGGCGGGGTGAACCGCACCGTCTCGACCGTCGTCGCGACCAACCGCCCGCGCACCGGAGTGTGATGCGCAGCGAGCACCATGTCCGTACCACGCTCGAGCACCCGGACCTTCTCGGCCACCGCCTGCGGCTGCTTCCCCAGGTATGTCGCCGCGATGACGTCGAAGACCACCTCCCGCGGCGCGTCGATCGCGACGACCTGCGGCCCGAGCTGGCGGACCCGCCGGCCGACGCCCAGGTCGGGTGCGATCACCCCGGTGACAAGGCCGACATACCCACCCACCAGCGCAGCACCAGCGACCGTCACCCCGGCAGCAATGGCGAACATTGTCCGACCCTACGGTCAGAGCGGCGTCGAGCCACTGTGTGCTGGGTTACCGAGCGCGCTGGTGGATAGGGACATCACGTGCGCAAGAAGTCCCACGGCGGCAAGCGGATGCGGCACTCCGGCGAAGGAGAAACTGGAGGACGCGCGGTGGAAAGGTGGCCGGACGCTTAGCCGCGGCGGGCCCGGGCGCGCCGCTTACCCTCATGCATCGCCTGCACCCGGGCGACTGGGATCGCCCGGCCTTCCTCGATCAGCTCAGAGCTCAGCGACTGTGGGAGAGGCATCCCTACGGTCCACGGATCGCCCTCGCCGAGCATGAGTGCAGCTGTACGTACGGTGAAGTCGGCCGGCACAACGCGATCAAGCTCATCCCAGGCCACCGGGAATGACACCGGCACACCTGGCCGAACGCGCGGGCTGTAGGCCGACACAACCGTCGCCCCACCGGATCGGGTCGAGTCGAGGAACACCTTGCCTCCCCGTTCCTCTCGGACGTACGCCGTTGTGGCGAGTGCCGGATCAAGGCGTTCGGCGCGCGCGGCGACTGCCCTGGTGGCAGCGGCGACATCGTCGATCGTCGCCTGGTCGTTGATCGGCACGAACACGTGCACGCCCTTCGCGCCACTGGTCTTGACCGCACCTGCCAGCCCGACCTCGATCAGGACGGTACGAACAAGCTGCGCCGCATGGACGGCCTTTGCGAAGGCATCCACCACGGGCGGGTCGAGGTCGAGCACGAGGTGTGTGACGCGATCCCATCGGTCGGCACGAACCAGGGTCGGGTGGTACTCCACCGCACGTTGGTTGGCGAACCAAAGCAACGTACGACGGTCGTTGCAGAGAGCGTAGGAGACCTCACGCTTCGATGCCTCTGCCCACAACGGCACCGTCCGCACCCACGGTGGGGTGTACTTGGGGACGTTCTTCTGCATGAACGGCGCCTGACCACGAAGCACCCGTACCACCGACAGCGGCCGGTCCCGGAGCTGCGGGATGATCCGGTCTCGGACGGCGTCCAGGTACTCCACGAGATCCCGCTTCGTCGCGTTCGCCCCATCGAAGAGCGGTTGGTCGAGGTTGGTCAGCGGTACCCCGTCCCGCACATCGTCACTCATCGGACCACCGTCCCACGTCGACGCCGGCCTCTCGTAGATCCCTCACGTCCCTCGCGTGGTCTCCGGTTGCGCAGCCCTTGGGTCACAACCGCAGAACCTGGACTCGCTCGGTCAGTCATCGGGCCGCGGCGGGTGGGTGCGGCCGGTCCGGTGAGCTCGCTCATACGTGGTGGCCTGAAGACGTCGGCGGCTGCCAGGAGTCGCGTCCCCTGGTCGGGGTTGGCTCCGAAGGAGTTGCCGGCTCGCGGCGATGGAGGGTGTTCCTGGTGGGGTCTAGCTGGTTGGACC
>OBLS010000773.1_pt1 | contig 12279 bp, 11 predicted proteins | sample 1519901 | NCBI WGS metagenome assembly OBLS01 (sample SAMEA3113585, study PRJEB22503) | soil metagenome
GGAGCCCGGCGACGATGTAGGCCTGCGCGGCAGCGAGCAACAGGAACTTCAGGCCCGCGAACGTCGCCCCCAGCCGCGGGGCCGTGTCCCCGCCCTCCCCGTCCAGCGCGGCCAGCAGGAACACGTCCTCGACGGCGTCGAACAGGGCAGCGCCGATTGCGCACCAGATCGCAACCGGCCCGAATCCGGCCATCCGGCGCCAGCCGCGTGCTGCAGCCAGGTCGCGGGTGGCGGCGGCCGCCAGCGCGAAAAAGGCTCCGTAGGCCAGCAGGTAGGCGAAGTCCAGCCGCAGTGACAGCCTGGCCGCGTCGGCGCCCTCCTCCCCCCATCCGCCCAGGATCTCGGCGGCGCGCTCCTGGGAGAACGCGAACTCCCAGTCGATGATCCCGGGGTACCCCTCACCCTTGCGCGACGGATCGACGGCGAGCAACGCGAACGCGAGCAGAACCGCAACCCCGCCGCACATGATCAGCCAGCGCTTCCGCGTCATCGCGCAGAAGCTACCCCCCGGGAATCGACGAGACCTCGTCGAGGGCGTCGCGCACGTCCGAGAGGCTGGGGGTCTCGACGAGCTCGCGGCTGCCCCCCGGGCCGGTCACGACCACGGCGGGCTCGGCCGGCAGGCGCCTCTGGACCGCGAGCAGGTCGTCCTCCTCGAGCCGCTCGGGTATCTCCGGGTCCTCGAAGTCCCGCTGCCACTGCTCGATGTTCAGGTTGAGGACCCCTTTCGCGATTTCGTCCAGCACCTCCTGGGTGACCCCGAAGCGCTGCGCCTCCCCCTGGTTGCGGAAGAAGAGCTCGATGAACTGCCACTGCTGCCCCTGAAGGCCCGCGGCGACCGCGCCGTAGGAGGCGATCCCGCTGGCGCGCTCCGTCATCGACCAGTGCCGGTAGAGGAACTTCACGTCGCCGTCCCTGGCCTCGTCGGCGATCAGCGGGTCGACCACGTCGCGCTGCCAGTCGGCGCAGTACGTGCACTGGAGGTCGTTGAACACCTCCACGGTGACCGGCGCGTCGTCCTCGCCGAGCCGCTCGTCCAGCTGGGGCAGGCCGCCGATCAGCCTGCGCACCTCGCCGGCGTGGTCGATCTGGATGGGGTCGGTGTCCCCCTCGTCCAGGGAGAGGCTCGCGAACAGCGCGATCAGGGCCGCGGCCGCGCCCGCTCCGATCAGGACCCCGATCAGGCGGGGCCTCCGGCGCGGCGCGGGTCGGCTCACCCTGCGAGGGCCTTGTAGTAGCGCACGGCGAGCCCCGTAACAAGCGTCCGGAACGCCTCCTCGACCGGGGTCTGGGTCTCGCCCGCCCAGCGCCCGAGGCCCCGCGCCTCGATCGACTCGCTGCGCGCGACAACCTCGTCCACCAGCTCGGGATGCTGGTCGCAGAAGTAGGCCCCCATCGAGTACAGGTCGGACTCCTGCAGCGAGGCGACGAACGACTCGGTCGCCCCGGGAGTTGCCTCACCGCTCATGAGGGCAATCGTAGTCCAGCCTCCCTAACGCTCCATCAGCCGGCTCTGGCTAGGCTGGGCCGCCCATGGCCGAGCGCGACGAGATCATCGCCTTCTGCGACGAGCTGCTGGAGATCGGCACGTTCGACGACTACGGTCCCAACGGGCTGCAGGTGCCTGGCGCGGCGGAGGTGAGCGTCGTGGCCACGGGGGTCTCGGCGAACCTTGCCACGCTTGCCGGCGCCGCGGACGCCGGCGCACAGCTGGTCCTGACCCACCACGGCCTGTTCTGGGAGTTCCTGCCGCGCCCGCTCAGCGCCCAGATGGCGGCTCGCCTGAGGCTGCTGCTCGAGCGCGGAATCTCGCTCGCCGGGTACCACCTGCCCCTCGACGCCCACCCCGCGGCCGGCAACAACGCGCTGCTCTGCCGTGCGCTCGGCTTCGAGCCCGCCGAGCCGTTCGGCGAGGCCAGGGGCCGGGCCATCGGCTTCGCCGGCGCCAGCGACAGCGGCGTCGCGGCTGAGGCCCTGGTCGCACGGGTCACGGAGACGCTCGGACGCGAGCCGCTCGTCCAGGGTGATGGACCCGACGTGGTCCGATCGGTCGGCGTGGTGACCGGCGCCGGCGCCGGGACGATTCATGAGGCGGTCCGGCGGGGCCTTGACGCGCTGGTGACGGGGGAGCCGGCGGAGCACGCCATGGCCGACGCGCGCGAGGGCGGCCTCCACTTCATCGCGGCGGGGCACTACGCGACCGAGACGTTCGGGATCCGGCGGCTCGGCGAGCTGGTCGCCGAGCGGTTCCGGCTGCGCCACGAATTCATCGACGTGCCGAACCCCGTCTAGGTCCCCTTGAGGGGGTCCCGCCGGGACGTGCGAAGAGGCCCCGAAAACGCGCACGATGCGACGAAACGTTTGACACGTCGGCGTGAGGCGATATACATCCAAGTCGGAGGATGTAGGCGAAAGAGAGGTGCTGATATGGCCGTTCACCTGACGCCCACGGAGCTCGCGGACGAGATGGACATGGAGCGTCCGGACGTCCTGCGCAAGTGCGTCGAGATGAATGTGCCGGTACTCGAGGGCCGCATCGACAAGACGCTGTTCTAGTCTTCGCTGCGCGCACTCCAGGCCCAGAACAACAGGGCCGCGACGGCCTAGGCGCCGCACGGCTTCGCCCTGACCAGACGGCCAGGCCTGACATAGACTCCACCCTGGAGCCCGCCGAGGGCGGCTTTCCGCTCACAAGAACAGCCAGGAGGAGAGATGGAGTCAGCGACCGCCGAGAAGGCGGCGACCGAGGTCGCCACGGGCAGCAAGACCCTTGCTGACCTGTTCCCGCTCGCCGTGCGCAAGCACGGCCCCAACCGGGCGGTTCTCTACAAGGATGACTCCGGGCAGTGGGTGCCAAAGACCTATGAGCAGGTCGGCGAGATCGTCAAGGGCCTCTCGCTGGGCCTGATGGACCTGGGGATCGAGAAGGGGGACAAGGTCTCGCTCCTCGCGAACACCCGTCCCGAGTGGACCTACTTCGACTTCGCCGCCCTCAGCGCGGGCGCAACGGTCGTGCCGATCTACCAGACCAACTCCCCCGGGGAGTGCCAGTACGTGCTGGAGAACTCCGACGCGGTCGCCGTCGTGGTGGAGGACGAATCGCAGTTGGAGAAGGTGCGTGCCGTCAGGGACCAGTGCCCCAAGCTCAAGCACGTGATCTTGATGGAGGGAACCGCCGGCGACGCCATCTCGATGGACGATTTGGCCGCCCGCGGCGCAGCCGGCTCGGACTCCGACTGGGAGGACCGCTGGACCTCGGTCACCTCGGACGACATCTGCACTTTCATCTACACGTCGGGCACCACCGGGCCCCCGAAGGGCTGCGTGATCAGCCACGGGAACTACCGCTCGATGCTCGACATGGTCCATGAGGCCAACGTCCTGGGCGACGACGAGCTGACCTACCTGTTCCTGCCGCTCGCGCACTCCTTCGCACTGCTGATCCAGCTAGGCAGCTTCGACCTCGGTGCGACGCTCGCCTACTGGGAGCGCGACCCGCTGAAGATCGTGCCCAACCTGAGCGAGATCAGGCCGACCTACTTCCCGTCCGTGCCGCGCATCTTCGAGAAGATCTACACCGCCGCCACGGCCAACGCGGAGAAGGAGGGCGGCCTCAAGCAGGCCATCTTCGACTGGGCGGTGGGCGTCGGCAAGAAGGTGCGCGACAAGGAACGCGCCGGACAGTCGGTGAATCCGCTCCTGAAGGCCCAGCACGACCTGGCCGACAGGCTGGTGCTCGCGAAGATCCGGCAGCTCTTCGGCGGCAACCTGAAGCTCGCCGTCACCGGAGCAGCCCCGATCAATCCCGACATCCTGAGGTTCTTCGACGCCGCGGGCGTGCTGGTCGTCGAAGGCTGGGGCATGACCGAGACCTCAACTGCCGCGACGATCTCGCGGCCCGAGGCGTTCAAGTTCGGGACCGTCGGCAAGCCGTTCTCGCAGTGCGACGTGAAGATCGCCGACGACGGCGAGATCCTCGTCAAGGGCCCGAACATCTTCCAGGGCTACTACAAGAACGAGGAGGCGACCCGGGAGACGATCGTCGACGGCTGGCTGCACACCGGCGACATCGGCGAGGTGGACACCGACGGCTACCTGAAGATCACCGGCCGCAAGAAGGACATCATCATCACGGCGGGGGGCAAGAACATCACTCCCGCCAACCTCGAGGCCGAGATCAAGCAGAGCCCCTACGTGTCGCAGGTCGTCGTCATCGGCGACCGTCGCCCGTTCCTGACCGCGCTCGTGACGCTGGACATGGAGGAGGTCGCGAAACTCGCCCAGGAGAAGGGCTGGCAGAGCGACCCCGCCGAGATCGCACAGAACGCGGAGATGCGCGCGCTCCTCCAGGAGCACATCGACAAGGTCAACGAGAGGTTCGCGCGGGTCGAGCAGGTCAAGAAGTTCGCGATCTTGCCCAAGGACCTCTCTCAGGAGGGTGGGGAGCTGACGCCCACACTGAAGGTCAAGCGCAACGTGGTCGCCGACAAGTACGAGCAGGACATCGAGGCGCTCTACGCCTAGCTTCCTGGTCGCCCCAGACTCCTTCAAGGGCACCTTCACCGCGTTTCAGGTCGCCGAGGCGATCGGGGCCGGGCTGGAGGCTGCTGGGGCCGAGGCGGAGTTGCTGCCGGCGGCGGATGGCGGCGAGGGCACGATGGAGGCGCTGCTTGCGGTCCTCGGCGGCGAGCGGCACACGGCGCCCGCGCACGACCCGCTCGGCAGGCCGATCCAGGCGGATTACGGGCTGCTCGAGGACGGCCGCAGCGCGGTCGTCGAGGTGGCCGCGGCGGCCGGCCTGGCGCTCGTCGGGGAGGACGAGCGCGACGCCGAGACCGCCTCGAGCGCAGGAACCGGCGAGCTGATAGCGGCGGCGGCTGCGGCCGGGCCCCGCCGGATCCTGATCGCCGCCGGTGGAAGCGCAACGACCGACGGCGGAGCCGGCGCCATCGAGGCGATCGAGGCGGCGGGCGGCCTGGATGAGGCCAAGCTGGAGGTCCTGTGCGACGTCTCCGTGCCGTTCGAGCGGGCCGCTGAGGTCTTCTCCCCTCAGAAGGGCGCCGACCCGGCGGCGGTCGAGCGCCTGACGGTACGGCTGACCGCTCGGGCCGGCGCCCTGCCGCGCGACCCGCGGGGCAGAGCCATGACGGGCGCCGCGGGCGGTCTCTCCGGCGGCCTGTGGGCGGCCTTCGGGGCGCGGCTGGTGCCGGGGGCCGCGTACGTCCTCGGGCTGCTCGGCTTCGACCGGCGCCTGGAGCGCGCCGACGCCGTCGTCACCGGAGAGGGCCGTCTGGATGTCCAGAGCCTGGAGGGAAAGCTGGTCGGCGAGATCGCGAAGCGCTGCCGCGAGGCCGGGGTCCCGCTGCACGCGATCGTGGGACGCATCGACCTGAGCGCCGAGCAGTCCGGCCGGCTGCGCCTGGCCTCGGCGCATGAGGCCAGCGACCCTCCGGCGATGGAGTCCGCCGCCCGGGATCTCTTGGCGCAGTTTGCGGCTTGAGGCGGGCGGCCCCCGCGGAGGGGCCCCTGGGCCTGACTAGGCTCGCGCCCGATGAAGCTGGTGATCGGGATCGTGCGGCCGGAGAAGGCCAACGACGTCCTGGAGGCGCTTTACCGGGCGGAGGTCCGCGGCGTCTCGCTGAGCCGCGTCCAGGGCCACGGCGGCGAGCTGGACCAGGTGGAGACCTATCGCGGCACCACGGTGAAGATGGGCCTGGCGGACAAGGTCCGATTCGAGATCGCTGTCTCGGACCCCTTCGTGGAGCCGACGATCCAGGCGCTGCGCGAGGGTGCACAGACCGGCGAGGTCGGCGACGGGAAGATCTTCGTAGTCTCGCTCGAGCAGGTCGTCAGGATCCGCACAGGTGAGACCGACAACGCCGCGGTCACCCCGGTGGGCCCGTGAGCGCCGTCCACCTTCTGGCGCAGGCTGCGGAGGTCGACACCGGCGACACGGCGTGGATGCTCGCGGCGACGGCCCTGGTCCTGATGATGACTCCGGCCCTGGGGCTGTTCTATGCAGGGCTCGTCCGGGCGAAGAACCCCCTCAACACTTTCATGATGTGCGCCGCGTCGATCGCGATCGGAGCGGTCAGCTGGGCGCTGGTGGGCTATTCGCTCGCCTTCGACGGGACCGGCGACCTGATCGGGGGCCTCGGCCACTTCGCCCTGCAGGACGTAACGCTCGCGCCGCGGGACGGGACCACGATCCCTCACCTGCTGTTCATGGCCTTCCAGGGAACCTTCTGCATCATCACCATCGCTCTGATCTCGGGCGCAGTGGTGGAGCGGATGCGGTTCAGCGCGTTCATCGTGTTCGCGGCCCTGTGGTCCATCCTGGTCTACGCCGTGCTTGCCCACTGGGCCTTCGGGGGCGGCTGGCTGTTCGAGCGCGGCACCCTGGATTTCGCCGGCGGCGTCCCGGTCGAGATGGCATCCGGGTTCTCGGCGCTGGCGGCGGCGCTCGTGGTCGGGGCCCGCAAGGACTACGGGCGCCAGGCGCTGCTGCCGCACAATGCGATCTACGTCCTCCTGGGCGCCGGGCTGCTGTGGTTCGGCTGGTTCGGGTTCAACGGAGGCAGCGGGTTCGGGGCGAACGAGGCGAGCGTGCTGGCGTTCACCAACACGCTCCTCTGCCCGGCCGCCACATTGTTCGTCTGGATGGGTTTGGACGCGATCCGCGGGCGCAAGGTGACCGCCGTCGGAGCCGCCACGGCGATCATCGTCGGCTGCGTCCTGATCACGCCCGCCGGCGGGTTCGTCAGCCCGGGCTGGGCGCTTGCCCTGGGCGCCCTGGGAGCGCTCCCCTGCTACGCGATGATCGTCTGGCGCCCGCGCACCCGTGTCGACGAGACCCTCGACGTCCTGGCCGCGCACGGGATCGCCGGCTTCACCGGGATTCTCGCCATCGGCTTCGTCGCTCAGGCGTCGTGGAACGGCATCTCCGATGGGCTGATCTACGGGAACGCCGCCCAGCTCACAGACCAGGCGCTCGCCGCCCTGGCCGCCCCGGCCTATGCGTTCGCGGTCACCTTCGCATTGCTTAAGGCCATCGGCGCCGTGATGCCGCTGCGCGCCACCGAGCGCGAGGAGGCGATGGGCATGGACGTGATCTACCACGGCGAGGAGGCGTACCCCACGGGCGAGGGAGCGATCCTCGTCCAGCCGGACGTCGAAGGCGACGCCACGCTGGTCAAGTCTGGCTAGCTCAGCGGTCTCCGGCGGCGGTCTCGCCTTCCCCCGACTGCCGCAGCACGCCCCGTCGTTTGCTCCAGGATCCGGCGCCAGACCGAGCTGCCCTCATCCTCCTGCCCCTTGACGGTCTCGACGCCCTTGCGAGGCCCATCACGAGGTCCACCATCGACACCTCGCCGACGTTGGTCGCAGGGGACGGTGTATTTGCTGCCAGGCCATCAGGTTCCGCCCGCGCACGCCCACCTTGCCCATGAGGCGGGGGATCACCCCAAGTCGGCCAGCCAGCCTGGAGACGACCGTCCGGGCATGGGCCGCTACCCTGCGGCCCACCCGTGTTCCAGGTGTACGGCGAGCTAGGACGCCGAGCCGTTCGAGACGATGGACCACGCGATGCACACAGGCCGCCGCAAGCCGGCGAGGAGGGCACGGGCCCGCCCACTCGCCGCGGTCGGCGCCGCGGTCGCCTGCGCCCTGGCCGTGGCCACGGCCACCGGCCCCGCGGCTGCTCGCGCGGCCGATTCCCGCGCGAGCGCGGGACCCGATCGCCCCTTCTCGACTCCCGTGGCCCGCGGCATCGCCGCCGCGGGCACGGCCGTCTCGGAGAGCGCTCTGCGGAGGGGCCTTTCGCGCGGCCTGCGCCGGGCCGGGGGCCGTAGCGGAGCCTGGGTGATGGATGCCGACACCGGGCGAATCCTCTTCGCCGGCGGCGCCGGCCGCCGTCTGCAGCTGGCCTCCAACGCGAAGCTGTTCGTGACCGCCGCCGCGATCGCACGCTTCGGACCGGAGTCGCGCCTGAGGACGGCCGTCTGGGCGGGCGACGAGTTCGAGCGGGACGGGGTCGTCCGCAGCGGCCTGTTCCTGCGTGGCGCCGGCGATCCCACCCTGAGCTCACCGGACCTGCGCAGGCTCGCCGGGCGAGTGGCCGCGGCCGGAGTCGAGCGCGTCGAGGGCCCGCTGCTCTTCGACGACAGCTTCCTCGATCGCCGCGACGGCATCCCGCAGCGGGGGATCGTCCCGGACTCACTCGGGACGCTGTCCGCACTGACCCTCGACGGCGGCCGGTCCCACGCCCCGGAGCTCCTGGCCGCGCGCCGGCTCTCGGACGCGCTCCGCAAGACCGGCGTCAGCATCGGACGCAGGGTCACGCGCCGGGAGACGCCCACCAACTCGAGGGCAGGCCTGCGGGTTGCGGTGGTGAGCTCGCCGCGGATCGCCGACCTGGCCCGCCTGACCAACACGCCGTCCAACAACTTCCTCGCCGAGATGCTGCTGAAGGACCTGGCCGGGGAGTTCGCGGGCCGGGGAAGCACGCGAGCCGGGGTGAAGCTGGTCAGGCGCTTCGCGGCACAGCGTGGTGCCCGCTTCCAGGGCGAGAACGGCTCGGGACTGAGCCGCACGAACCGCGCCTCGCCCTCGTCGGTCGGATCGCTGCTGCGGGCGATGCTGGACGATGGCAGTGCCGCCGAGAACGAGGCCCGCGAGGCGTTCATTCAGTCGCTTGCTGTCGCGGGCCGCAGCGGCACCCTGGCCTCGCGCATGCGCGGCAGCGCGGCTACGCGCCGCTGCGCCGCGAAGACGGGAACGCTGACCGGAACCAGCGCCCTGTCGGGGTACTGCTTTCGCGGGGACGGCGAGGCCACGATCTTCTCGATCCTCAACAACAGGGTCAACACGGATCGCGCCAGGGCCGCGCAGGACCGCATGGCGGCGTTGATCGCGCGCTACAGGCCTTGAGCGAGGCCCGCTGCGGACGAGGCGAGCGGACGGGCAGCGCGAAGCCGCTTCTTTCCGTTCCCCTTCTGACGCTTGCGCTGCTTGGGTGAGGTGCACCCACGCGGCTTCGGGTCGAGGGAGTCGGTCGTCGCGGTCTGACGCCCCCCCTTGCCGCAACTGATCACCGGGTCCTTGAAGCCGTCGCGGGCGAGCAGGACGTCGTTCTCGGTGCCTCCGAACAACCTGTCGCGGCCTTTTTGCGCGAACAGGGCGTCGCGCCCGCTCCCACCGTACAGCCGGTCGTTCCCGGCGAACCCGATCAGGCCATCCGCGCCGGATCCCCCGTAGAGGATGTCGTCCCCCGCCCACCCGGCGATCGTGTCCCGTCCCGGACCCCCGCGGATCCGGTCGCGGCCGGGTCCGCCACGCAGGCCATCCGCACCCTTCTGGCCGTTGAGTAGCGCAGGCACGTCCGCGGGGACGCCGGCGGCCTGCGTCGCATCGAGCACCAGGAGATCGTCACCGTCTCCGAGGGTCGCGAGCATCGAGTTCACCGCGCGCGCATCGCATGAAGCAAGCGTCGCCGAGACCTGCGCGCAGCCCTGTCCCGACGCCTGCAGCCCTCCCTCGTCGGTGACCTCGTAGCGGTCGCCGACGTCGCCGAAACCGGCCTCCTCCGCGGACCGGTGGCGCACCTCGACTGCGCTCGGGGTGCCGGAGAAGCCTGTGATTCGTAGCGCCGCCCCATCCACCGCGACCGCCGTCGTGTCGGCGAAAGCGAGCCCCGGCGCGGCCGACAGGGTCGCCGGCACGGCCACGAGCAGCGCGCCCAGCCGAGCGCGCCTGCTGCTCCGGTGAGTGCCGTTCATCCCCATCGGTCGTCGCATCCAACGTCGGCGACGCGCGAAAGTCTCGGTCACCGGGACACGAGCTTTCGGAGCCCGTGCTCGTCCAGCACCTCTGTCCCCATCTCCTCGGCCTTGGCGAGCTTCGAGCCCGGGCTGTCCCCCGCGACGACGTAATCGGTCTTCTTCGAGACGGAGTTCACGACCTTGCCACCCGCGCGCTTGATGAGCTTCGTCGCCTGCTCTCGGCTCAGATCCGGGAGCGTTCCGGTCAGGACCAGTGTCTTTCCCTCGAGTGGACCGCCCACGATCCGGCGTTCCGACGGATCGAGCTCCATCCGCAGCCCCGCCTCCCGCAGGCGGCCGATCAGCTCCTCTGAGCGCTCCTCGTGGAGCTCTTCGAAGATCTGCTCCGCCAGCACCGGACCGATGCCCTCGGCCTCTTCGATCTGCTCGGGCTGCGCGGCGAGCAGTCTCTCCATGGTCCCGAAGTGTTCCGCCAGGGACTCGGCATTGACATAGCCGACGCCAGGGATGCCCAAGGCGTACAGGACCCGCGAGAACGGCTTTCGTTTGGCTCCCTCTATCTCCTCGATCAGGTTCCCGGCGGAGAGCTCGCCGAATCCCTCCAGCTCGGCGACCCGCTCAGCCGTCAGGGCGAAGATGTCGGCCGCGTCGGAGATGAGTCCCTCCCTGAGGAAGCGCATCGCGTTCTTCTCTCCCAGCCCCTCGATCTCGAGGGCGCCACGAAAATGCTTCACGTGCTGGAACTGCTGTCCCGGGCACCCGGTGCGGTTCGGGCAGCTCGTGAACACCGAATCCTCCGGCTTCACCGTCGCGGTCCCACACAGGGGGCATTTCTTCGGGGGCCTAGGCTTCCTCAACCGCCTGTCCTTGCGCCGCTGGATCACCGGCGACACGACCTGAGGAATCACGTCGCCGGCGCGCAGCACGACGACCTCGTCCCCCTCGCGCACGTCCTTGCGCTCAAGGTCTTCCTCGTTGTGCAGCGTCGCGGTGCTTACGGTGACCCCGCTGACGTGGACCGGCTCGAGCATCGCAAAAGGGAGCAGGTGGCCGGTGCGCCCCACGTTCCAGACGATCTTCTTCAGCTCGGTGGTCGCGGTCGAGGGAGGAAACTTCCACGCAACGGCCCAGCGCGGCTCGCGGCCGGCGACCCCGAGCTCGCGCTGGAGGCCGCGGTCGTCCACCTTCACGACCACCCCGTCTATCTCGAAATCGAGCTGCTCGCGGCGATCCTCCCACCAACGGCAGCGCGCGGCGACCTCATCGATTCCCTTCAGCACCTGGATCTCGGGGTTCACCCGGAAACCGCGCTCGCGCAGCCATGCGATCGTCTCGCTGTGCCTGCTGGGCTCGAAGCCCCTGTGGGCGCCGATCCCGTATGTCCAGATCTGTAGCGGCCGCGAGGCGGCCAGGCCGGGGTCGAGCTGCCGGATCGACCCCGCGGCGGAGTTCCGGGGGTTTGCGAAGGTCGGCTCGCCGGCGGCTGCCCGCTGCTCGTTCAGCTTCGCGAAGTCGGCGATCGGCAGGTAGACCTCGCCGCGGACCTCGAGCAGCTCAGGGGCGTCCTCGATCGAGAGGGGGATGGCCCTGATGGTGCGCAGGTTCTGCGTCACGTCCTCGCCGATGCGCCCGTCTCCGCGTGTCGCTCCTCGCGTGAACACGCCGTCCTCGTAGGTGAGCGAGATCGCGAGGCCGTCGACCTTGGGCTCGGTCACGTAGCGGATCTGGCGCCCGCTGATGTCCAGCCGCTCCAGCCGGCGCTCCACCCGTTCCGCCCAGGCGCGCAGCTCGTTCTCGTTACGGGCGTTTGCGAGGGACAGCATCGCCTCGGCGTGCTCGACCCGGGCGAACTTGTCGAGCGGCCTCCCTCCGACGCGCTGGGTCGGCGAGTCCTGTGTCACCAGGTCAGGGTTCGACTCCTCGAGCTCCCGCAGCTCTCGCAGCAGGTCGTCGTACTCGGTGTCCGATACCTCGGGGTCGTCCAGGACGTAATAGCGGTGGTCGTGATGCGCGATTCGGGAGCGCAGCCGCTCGACGCGCTTCTCTGCCTTGGGGGCTCCCGCCATCAAGCGCTCGCCGCCGCGAGCATGCCCTCGAAGTCCCACGAGCGCAGCGTGTCCAGGCCCGACCGGTCAGTCAGGTCGAAATGGACCGGGGTCACCGCGATACGGCCACGCGCCACCGCGTTTATGTCGGATCCCTCCTCGTCGTCGTGCGACGGCTCGAAGCCGTAGATCTCATAGCGCCGGCGCCCCTTGTCGGCGTCCTCGTCCACGAGCCTGAGCTCGTCGTTGTACAGGCGCTTGCCCAGGTGGGTGACCTCCACGGCCGTGACCTCCCCGGCTGGGAAGTTGACGTTCAGCAGGGTGTCGGCGGGCAGCGGCTCCTCGGCGAACTCCTGTACCAGGCGAGCCGTGAAGGCCGCCGCGGTCGAGAAGTCGAACTCGCTGCCGAGGTTGAAATCCATCTCCCTGCGCGCCGACTGCTGGGAGACCGCGAT
>OBLS010000774.1_pt1 | contig 12250 bp, 15 predicted proteins | sample 1519901 | NCBI WGS metagenome assembly OBLS01 (sample SAMEA3113585, study PRJEB22503) | soil metagenome
GTGTCAGGGCGAGCGGGCGGCTCTGTCACCCGTCGGCCAACCGGGCCGTCACCGCCCTCGACCACCTGTGGCGCCGCTCCCGTTGGCTGCAACGGCGCGGGCTGGCATGACCCTCACGCCGCCGTCACCCGGCCGCGGGTTGCGGACCGCCGCATGACGGGGGCGACGCAGGACGACGCTCCCCGTCATATGGCGGGTGGCGACGACCGACGCGCCACGGGCGTCGACGACGGTCCCAGCGACGGCGACGTGGGCGGCAGTGGCCCTGGCGACGCGGAGGTCGGCGACCGCGACGGCCCTCACGACGGCGGCCCTGTCGACGGCGACGCCGTGCGGCGGGAGCGCGCCGCGCCGCCACGGTGGCGGCGGTGGGTGCTGCCCGGCGGACTGGCGCTGGTGGTGCTCGCCGCCGGCGGGGCGGCGCTGGCGCTCGACGCCAAGCCGGCCTCCAGCGCCGTCGGCGCGGCGTCTCCCACGACGCCGGTGCTCTCGGCACGGCGGGCGCCCGAGGTGCTGGCGGCGCCGGTGGCGCAGCGCCGGCTCGCCGTCGACCTCCAGTCGTGGCTCGTCTCCTCGCCGGCCGACACGTGCCTGGTCGTGGAGACCCAGGGCGACCCCCTGTTCGAGCACAACCCGACGGCACCCGTCACCGGCGCGTCCACCCAGAAGCTGCTCACGGCGACGGGCCTGCTGCTTGCGCTCGGCCCCGATGCCCGGCTCGAGACCCGGGCGGTGGCCGCAGCCGCGCCCACGGACGGCGTGGTGGCGGGCGACCTGTTCGTCGTCGGCGGTGGCGACGCCACGCTGGGCACCCCGGGCTGGATCACCAATTCCCCGAGCCCGCGCGACAAGGTGATCCACGACGTCGACGGGTTGGTCGACGCCATCGTCGCTGCCGGTGTCACCCGCATCGACGGCGGCGTGGTGGGCGACGGCAGCCGCTACGACGGCGACCTCTACAACGACTCCCTGGCCCAGCGCTTCGTCGACCAGGACCAGATGGGGCCCATCGGCGGCCTGATGGTCAACGACGGGTTCGCCCTGTTCTCCCCGGAGAAGTCGTACGCCTCCACCGTCCCGGCCGCCGACCCGGCAGCCGACGCCGCCCGGGTGATCACCGACAGGCTGAGGGCGAAGGGTGTGGCAGTCGGTGGTGGCCCTCGATCGGGCCGGGCACCTGCGTCGGGGGCGGAGGTGGCGTCGCTCGCGTCGGCACCCGTCTCGCAGATCGTGGCGGAGATGCTGACCCACAGCGACAACGAGACGGCCGAGGCCGCCGTCAAGGAGGTCGGCCTCGCAGAATCGGGCGACGGCTCGTGGGCTGCGGGAGCCGCGGCCATGCGTCGGCTGCTCGCCGACGGTGGCGTCCCGCTCGATGGGGTCGAGATCGTCGATGGCAGCGGCCTGTCGAGCGGCGACCAGCTGACCTGCGGGACCCTCGTCGACGTGCTCACCCGCGAGCAGACCGGGCCGGTGATCCGGGACGGCCTGGCCGTCGCGGGAGAGACCGGCACGCTGGCGACGTGGAACGGCACGTCGGTCGACGGTCGGATGCGGGGCAAGACCGGCACGCTGCGCAACGCCACCGCGCTCGCCGGCCAGATCGAGCCCCTCCAGGGCGGCACGGTCACGTTCGCGTACGTGGCCAACGTGCCCGACCCGGGCGAGGTCACGTCCGGACACGTCCGGCTCACGGGCCTCACCGACATCCTCGTCGCCTACCCCCGTGGCGTCGACGTGGCGACCCTCCAACCCGAGCCCTGAGGGACGCGTGGCACGCTGGCCAGGTGACGGTGTCGCCGATGTTCCCGCTGGGCACCGTGCTCCTGCCCGGGATGCTGCTGCCCCTGCACGTGTTCGAGCCCCGCTACCGGCAGCTCGTCGCCGACTGCCGGGCTGCTGACGGCACCTTCGGCGTCGTGTTGATCGAGCGCGGCTCCGAGGTGGGCGGGGGCGACGTGCGGACCGACGTCGGCACGCTGGCGCGGATCGCCCGAGCCGAGGAGCTGCCCGACGGCCGCTGGGTGCTGGCGACGGTGGGCGTGCACCGCTTTCGCGTCGAGGCGTGGCTGCCCGACGCTCCCTACCCGCGCGCCGAGCTGGTCGATTGGCCCGACGACCCCGGCGGCGCCGGTGACCTCGACTGGAACGACGTCACCGCCCTGCTGCGCCGGACGGCGGCGCTGCGCCGCGAGCTGGGCGAGCCCGCAGCGCCGCTCGACCTGGCGCTGGCGCCCGATCCGGTGGTCGCGAGCTACCAGGCGGCGGCGGTCGCACCGGTCGGGCCCGCCGATCGGCAGCACCTGCTGGCGGCGCCCTCGCCAGCGGCGCGCGCCGGCCTCGTCCGCGCGATGCTCGTCGACCAGATCGAGCTGCTCCGGGCGCGGCTGGCGAGCGGGTGACCGGGTTCGACAGGCCCGGTGTCGATAAGCCCGATCGGGCGGGACTGGCGTGGTACAACCAGGACTTCCCACTCCACGAGGAGCAGTGCCGAGGTGCCGGAGCCGCAGTCGAAGTCCATCCCCGAGGTCTCGAGCGAGCTGTGGGCGCTCACCAAGACCTACGCGAAGCAGGAGACCGTCGACCCGCTCAAGGGCGTGGGCCGCTACCTGGCGTTCGGCGGGGCCGGGGCGCTGCTGATCGGCTTCGGGGTGGTCCTGCTCATGCTCGCCGCGCTCCGGGCTCTGCAGACCCAGACGGGCACCACCTTCACGGGCAGCTGGTCGTGGCTGCCGTATGTCATCGTGCTGGTGGTCGCCGCGGCGCTGGTCGGGCTCGCGGTCAGCCGCATCACCAAGACGGAGAGGTAGGCCGATGGCCGCGCGCACTGCTCCCACCGCCCGCATCACCCGCGACGATCTCGAGGCCAAGTTCCGCGAGCTCGAGGGCGGCGCTCGCGACCAGGCCGCGTCGGCCAAGGTCACGATCGTCACGGCCGGGGTGATCGCCGCGGTGATCGTGTTGCTGCTCTCGTTCCTGCTCGGCCGCCGGGCCGGCAAGCAGCGCAGCACCATCGTCGAGATCCGCAGGGTCTAGCGCCATGGCCCGTGCGCGAGTGAGCCGGGTCGACCGCGTCCTGCGCCTGATCCAGGTGCGCGGCATGAGCCGTGGGGTGATGGGCGGGTCTGGGCCGTGGTTCTGGGTGTTCGTCGCCGCCTGGACCGCCCGCAGGGTCCGCCGCGTGATCGGCAGCGAGCCGGTGGTCGTCTACCGCGGCGAGGTGAAGCCCGGGCACACGATCGAGATCGACCACCTGGTCGAGACCTACGGCGGCAAGCGGGTGCGGGGCTTTCGTCGGCGCTGAGCACGGCGTTGAGGGCATTCTCAGCCGCGCACGCGACAATGGAGCCGACATGCGCGTCCTGCTTCGCAACCCGCGCCGCGAGCTCGAGCTGGCCGGCCCCCTGAGCGTCGGCAAGCTGCTGCGCCAGCTCGACCTCAACCGCGAGTCGGTGCTGGTGGTCCGGGGCGACACGCTCGTGCCCGGCGACGCCCTGCTTGCCGACGACGACGAGATCGAGATCCGGCCCGTGATCTCGGGAGGTTGAGGGGAGGTGGTCGCGCCCCGATGAAATGCACCGTCTGCCGGGGTCCCGCCGTCATCGACCTACGGCGTCACAACGCCAACTTCTGCGGCGACCACTTCGTCAAGTTCTGCCGTGACCAGGTGGCCCGGGCGATCCACGACCACGCCATGCTCGGGCCGGGGGAGCGGGTGCTCGTGGCCGTCTCCGGAGGGAAGGACAGCCTCGCGCTGTGGGACATGCTGCTGGAGACCGGGTACGACGTCGACGGCATGACGATCGGCCTGGGCATCGGCGACTACAGCTCGGCCAGCACCGACGCCGCCGTGGCGTTCGCCGAGTCGCGTGGCGTGCACCTGCAGCATGTCGACCTCCGTCGCGACTACGACTACGACATCCCGACGGCCGCGGCGGCCACGAGGCGGGTTCCCTGCTCGTCGTGCGGGCTGTCCAAGCGCCACCTCATCGACAAGGCGGCGCTCGACGGCGGGTACGACGTGGTGGCCACCGGGCACAACCTCGACGATGAGGCGGCCGTGCTGCTCGGCAACGTGCTGCGCTGGAACACCGAGTACCTCGGCCGTCAGCAACCGGTGCTGATCGAACGACCGGGGTTCCCTCGCAAGGTGAAGCCGCTCGTGCGCCTGGGGGAGCGCGAGACCGCCGCCTACTGCGTGCTGCGGGGCATCGATTACATCGTCGAGGAGTGCCCGATGGCCGAGGGCAACCGGCACCTCCGCTACAAGGACGCCCTCACGGCGATCGAGTCCGAGTCGCCCGGCACCAAGCAGGCCTTCTACTTCGGCTTCCTGGCGCGGGCATCCGAGCGGTTCCAGGGCGACGTCGAGGCGGCCCAGGACGACCTGAAGCCGTGCGCACGGTGCGGGTCACCGACCACCGGCGACGTCTGCGCGTTCTGCCGCCTCGTCGAGCAGGCGTCGGGGCGCGACCCCGTGCCGGTCGAGCTCGTACGCCCCGGGCGGGGCCGGAGATGAGCCGGGCCTTCGGCGACGGCGAGCAGGTCCTGCTGGTCGACAACAAGAAGCGGCGCTATCTGGTCACCCTGGCAGCCGGCGGCGAGTTCCACACCCACGCCGGCGTCATCCGCCACGACGACCTGATCGGCTCGCCGGAGGGCACGACGTTCCGCTCGACGCATGGCGCGGCGTTCCTGGCCATCAGGCCGACACTCGCCGACTTCGTTTTGAAGATGCCCCGTGGCGCCCAGGTGATCTATCCCAAGGACCTCGGGCCGATCCTGATGCTGGCCGACATCTTCCCCGGGGCGCGCGTGCTCGAGTCCGGCGTCGGCTCCGGCGCACTGTCGATGACCCTGGTGCGCGCCGGCGCCGCCGTGACCGGCTACGAACTGCGCGACGACTTCGCTCGCCGCGCGCGCCGCAACGTCGCCACGTTCCTTGGCGAGGGCGCCCTCGAGCACTACCGGGTCGAGATCCGCGACGCCTACGACGGCATCGACGAGGACGACCTCGATCGGGTGGTGCTCGATCTCCCCGAGCCGTGGCGCGTCGCCAAGCACGCCTCCAAGGCGATGCACCGCGGCGGTGTGCTCGTGGCCTACACGCCGCAGATCACGCAGGCCGTCCAGCTGCGCGCCGAACTGGCGGGCACCGGCTTCGGCATGGTCGACACGATCGAGGTGCTCAACCGGAGCTGGCACATCGAGGGACAGTCGGTGCGGCCCGACCACCGCATGGTCGCCCATACTGGCTTCCTCACGAGCGCCCGCCTGCTGAGCTGACGGTCGCCGAGCGGGAGCTGGGAAGGGATTGGGGGTGAACGTGCTGGACGTCGCGCTGGTGATCGTCGCCATCAGCGCCGCCGTCGGCGGCTACCGCCTGGGGTTCATCGCCCGGGCGGCGTCGTGGCTCGGGCTCGCCATCGGCGTGACGGCCGGCGCGCTCGTCCTCCCCGGGCTGTTGCGCCGGGTCCAGGACGCCAGCGACGTGACGGTCATCCTCATCGCGATCGCCTCGCTCGCCGGCTGCGCGCTCATCGGCCAGGCGCTCGGGCTCGTGCTGGGGACGCGGCTGCACGTGGCGCTGCCCCGCGGCGCCGTGCGGCGCGTCGACCAGGTCGTGGGAGGGGTCCTCGGCATCGCCGGGCTGCTGGTCGGCCTGTGGTTGCTGCTGCCCACGCTGGCCGACGTCCCCGGATGGACGGCCACGCAGGCGCGGGGGTCGGTCATCGCCCGCGAGGTCAACGCCCGCTTCCCCGACGCCCCGGACACGCTGCAGGCGCTGCGGCGGTTGGTGGGCGAGGACCCGTTCCCCCGCGTGTTCGACGCGCTGCGACCGGCACCCGACCCCGGGGTCGTGCCCGGCTCGAGCGGCCTCTCCGACGAGACGGCGACGGCCGTGGCCACGTCGACCGTGAAGATCGAGGGCGAAGCGTGCGACCGCATCCAGGAAGGCAGCGGGTTCTTCGTCGCCGACGGCCTCGTCGTCACCAACGCGCACGTGGTCGCCGGCGAAGACGACTCCGACGTGGTGCTCTCCGACGGCACCACCATCGACGCCACCGTGGTCGGGTTCGACCCCGAGCGCGACCTCGCTGTCTTGCGGACCGCCAGCACGGGCCGGGCGGGCCTGGCGCTGCGCGAGGCCGACATCGGTACCACGGGCGGTGTGTTCGGGCACCCGGGCGGCGGACCGCTCGAGATCAGCCCCTTCGAGGTGGGCGAGGAGATCACGGCGGTGGGCACCGACATCTACGACGGCGGCCCCACGGAGCGCGACATCCTGGTGCTGGCGGCCGACCTGGCACCGGGCGATTCGGGTGCCGCCCTCGTCGACACGCAAGGACAGGTCGTCGGCGTCGCCTTCGCCATCGCCCCCGATCGCGGCGGGGTGGCCTACGCGCTGTCGATCGACGAGCTGCGCGAGGTCCTGGCGGGCGATCTCACGTCGGAACGAGACACCGGTGGCTGCCTGTCGTGATCAGGCCGCCGCACAGGTGAGCTACTCGACCTCGATGAAGATGCACTCGCCGGGGCATTCCTCGGCGGCTTCGATCGTCGCTTCCTCTTGGCCGGCGGGCACGACGGCGAGGCCCTCGGCCCCACCCGGGTCGGAGAAGACCTTGTCGCCTTCCTTGACGTAGGCCAGGCCGTCGTCCAGCAGGGTGAACACGTCGGGGGCGATCTCTTCGCAGAGGCCGTCGCCGGTGCAGAGATCCTGGTCGATCCAGACCTTCATACCTGTGACTCACTCCTGGCTCGATGCGGAGACGGACCCGAGGCACCGTGGCTGGACTCCCAGCGGTGGAAGCACCTCAGTCGCGCGCCACACTAGCGAACTCCGACGATAAACACGGCAGTTTCGGGAGAAACTCAGGAAGAACTTGGCCGGGTTGTCAGGCGGCCGGTGTAGGGTCCGAACGAGGGTACCGAGGAGGTGGTCACCGTCGACGAGCTAAGCGACGAGGGTCGTCAGTCCGCATCGGATGCCGGCCTGGCCGGGCAGCGCGACGAGATCCGTGCCCTGGAAGAAGAGGTGCTGGCGCTCCGGCGGCGGCTACAGGACGCCCCCAAGCGGGTGCGGACGCTCGAGGAGCGCTTGCTCGAGACCAAGGGCCAGCTCGCCCAGGCGGTGGCCCAGAACGAGAAGCTCACCTACACCCTGCGCGAGGCGCGCGAGCACATCGCGGCCTTGCGCGAGGAGGTCGACAAGCTCACCCAGCCCCCGTCGGCCTACGGCACGCTGCTGTCCCGCAACGACGACGGCACCGTCGACGTCTACTCCGGCGGGCGCAAGATGCGGGTCGCCGTGCACCCGGCGCTCGACGCCGACGACCTGGTGCGGGGTGGCGAGGTGGTGCTCAACGAGTCGCTCAACGTGGTCATGGCCCGCACGCCCGAGACCACCGGCGAGGTCGTCACGGTCAAGGAGCTGCTCGAGGAGGCCGACCGGGCGATCATCCTGGGCCGGGCCGACGAGGAGCGCGTGGCCGACCTGTCCGAGGGGCTCAAGGGCGAGACGCTCCGCGCGGGCGACTCGGTGCTGATGGACCCGCGGTCGGGGCTGCTGCTCGAGAAGTTGCCGCGGCCCGAGGTCGAGGAGCTCGTGCTCGAGGAGGTCCCCGACATCTCCTACGCCGACATAGGTGGCCTCGACGACCAGATCGAGCAGATCGCCGACGCCGTCGAGCTGCCGTTCCTCCACCAAGAGCTGTTCGCCGAGCACAAGCTCCCGGCGCCCAAGGGCATCCTGCTCTACGGCCCACCCGGCTGCGGCAAGACGCTCATCGCCAAGGCCGTCGCCAACAGCCTCGCCAAGAAGGTGGGCAACCACGCGGCCGACGCCAAGGCCAAGAGCTATTTCCTCAACATCAAGGGCCCCGAGCTGCTCAACAAGTACGTCGGCGAGACCGAGCGCCAGATCCGGCTCGTGTTCCAACGGGCCCGCGAGAAGTCCGAGGAGGGCTGGCCGGTCATCGTCTTCTTCGACGAGATGGACTCGATGTTCCGCACCCGCGGCACCGGCATCAGCTCCGACGTGGAGTCCACGATCGTGCCCCAGCTCCTCGCCGAGATCGACGGGGTGGAATCCCTGCGCAACGTCATCGTGATCGGCGCGTCCAACCGTGAAGACCTCATCGACCCGGCCATCCTCCGGCCCGGGCGCCTCGACGTGAAGATCAAGATCGAGCGGCCCAGCCAACCGGCCGCCGCCCAGATCTTCGCCCGCTACCTCACCGCGGATCTGCCGCTCGACGCCGGCGAGGTGCAAGAGCTCGGCGGCGGCGACGGGTCGAAGTGCGTTCAGGCGATGATCGAGCGCACGGTCGACGAGATGTACCGCACCGACGCCGAGAACGAGTTCCTCGAGGTCACCTACCAGAACGGCGACAAGGAGATCATGTACTTCAAGGACTTCGCGTCCGGAGCCATGATCGAGAACATCGTGCGCCGAGCCAAGAAACTCGCGATCAAGCGCCACCTGGCCGACGGCGCCAAGGGCATCAGGCTGTCCGACATGCTCGAGTCGATCCACCAGGAGTACAAGGAGCACGAGGACCTGCCCAACACCACCAACCCCGACGACTGGGCCAAGATCTCGGGCAAGAAGGGCGAGCGCATCGTCTACGTGCGCACCATCGTCAACCGCGACGACGGCAGCGCCACCGGCGGCCGCAGCATCGAGCGCGTCGCCACGGGGCAGTACCTGTAGGCAAGGGCCGAGCGACGCGCCTCCGAGGGCTGACAGACACCAAGGAAGGTCGCCTGGCGATCATCGTGGTCGTGGGCGGCACGCTGGTGGTCGGCGGAGCGGTGGCCAACGTGCTGATGAGCAACGCGGCCGACGGGCATGCCGACGACGTGCGGCGGGCGCTGCGGCACGACCTGGCGGCCGTGTCCGACGAGACCCTGGCCGGCTACCCGGGCACACGCGACGTCATCGAGTCGTCGGCCGAGCGGGCGGTGCGCGACCTACCGGCCAAGGTGGTCGGCTCGCTCTGGCGCGACGACGACCAGATGGTGGTGGTGGCGGTGGAGACCCGGTGGGGTTTGCAGTCCCGGTGCGTCACGGCCGAGCTGCGGGGTCGCGCCACCGTGCTCACCGAGGTCGACCACGGAGGCTGCTGATCGGGTGAGCCCCGGCGTCACGATCCGGGGGTAACGTCCCAGGCGTGGCCCTCCACAAGATCCTGGGCATCGAGACGGAATTCGGGATCATCGTCCGCGGCGCCGGCGAGTCCAACCCGATCGCGGCCTCGTCGGTGCTCATCAACGCCTACGTGCACGAGCTGGCACGGGCGGGTGCGGGCCATCGAGAGAGCCCCAAGGTCGGTTGGGACTTCGAGGACGAGCATCCCGACATCGACGCCCGCGGGTTCACCGCCGAGGGATCGCTGGCCCCCGAGGTCGAGACGCACCTGGTCAACGCCGTGCTCACCAACGGCGCCCGGTACTACGTCGACCACGCGCACCCGGAGCTGTCGAGCCCCGAGTGCGCCGACCCGCGGTCGGTAGTCGTGTTCGACAAGGCGGCCGAGATCATCCTGCAGCGGTCGATGAGAGCGGCACGCGACCTGCTCCCCGAGGGGCAGGAGATCGTCGTCTACAAGAACAACTCCGACCGCAAGGGCAACTCCTACGGCTGCCACGAGAACTACCTGATGGACCGCCAGGTGCCGTTCTCGCGGATCGTCACCCACGTGATGCCCCACTTCATCAGCCGCCAGGTGTTCACCGGGGCCGGCAAGGTGGGCACCGAGGTGGCCGGGCTGACGTCCGACGACGTTCCCTTCCAGCTCACCCAGCGGGCCGACTTCTTCGAGGAGGAGGTGGGCCTCGAGACCACGCTCAAGCGGCCGATCGTCAACACCCGCGACGAACCACATGCCGATGCCCAGCGCTACCGGCGCCTGCACGTGATCGTGGGCGACGCCAACCTGTCCGAGGTCGCCACGTTCCTCAAGGTCGGCACCACCGCGATCGTGCTGTCGATGATCGAGGACGAGTTCCTGCCCCGCGACCTCACCCTGGCCACGCCGGTCGCGGCGCTGCGCAAGGTGTCCTACGACCTGTCACTCCGGCAGCCGCTCGACCTCGCCGACGGCACCAGCATGACCGCGGTCGAGATGCAGTGGGAGTACCTCGACCGGGCCAAGAAGTACGCCGAGGAGCACGGCCTCGAGTGCATCGGGTCACCGGATGCCGGTGTCGAGGTGCTGCGGCTCTGGGAGCAGGTGCTCACCGGCCTCGAGGTCGACCCGTCGACCGTCTCCGCCCAGGTCGACTGGGCCGCCAAGCATCGTCTGATCAGCGCTTACCGCGAGCGGCACGACCTCCGGTGGGACGACGCGCGCCTGGCGGCGATGGACCTGCAGTACCACGACCTGCGGCCCGATCGCTGCCTGGCGGCCCGTGTGGGGCTCGAGCGGCTCACGTCCGACGCCGAGGTCCAGCGGGCCGTGAGCGAGCCGCCTGGTGACACGCGGGCCTACTTCCGGGGCAGGTGCCTGCAACGATGGGCGCCGCAGATCGTGGCCGCCAACTGGGACTCGATGGTGTTCGACGTGGGCGGCGACCCGCTGCGGCGGGTGCCCATGATGGACCCGACGCGTGGAACGGAAGCGCATGTGGGTAAGTTGATGGCCGAGAGCAGCAGTGTCGCTGAGTTGTTGGACCGGCTGGGCCAATAGGAAGGTGCGGGGCACATGGCTGAGCGAGAACTGAAGAAGAAGTCCACCCCCGCTCGCGAGGAGGAGGTCGTCGAGGAGACGCCCGCCACCTCGGAGCAAGGCGAGAAGATCAAGGCCGAACTCGACGACCTGCTCGACGAAATCGACGAGGTGCTGGAGACCAATGCGGAAGACTTCGTCAAGAGCTATGTCCAGAAGGGCGGCGAGTAGACGTCAGGTTGCATGACGTTCTGACCGCGTTACCGAGCCTCGAACACAGGCGCTTCCCCGGCAGCACGGGGAGCGCCTGTGTCGCGTTCGGCGGTGCGAGGTCGACCACCGTCACAGGCGTGACAGGCGGTGTCGCGGTCAGCCGGTAGCCTCCGACACCGATGACCCTGCCGACCTTCCGCGCCGACGACGACCCCGGCCCGTCGTTCCTCGAAGTGCTCAAACGCGCCGGGGGCGAGCAGCGCTGGGCCGACGTGCCGCGCGGGCTCACGCCCCACGAGATCACCCATGGCACCACGGTCGTGGCCATCCGCTACGCCGACGGCGTGGTCATGGCCGGCGACCGCCGGGCCACCAGCGGCAACCTGATCAGTCACCGCTCGATGGAGAAGGTGTTCCCGGCCGACCGCCACTCGGGTGTCGCCATCGCCGGCGCCGCCGGCCCGGCCGTCGAGATGGTGAAGCTGTTCCAGCTCCAGCTCGAGCACTACGAGAAGGTCGAGGGCGGCGAGCTCTCGCTCGAGGGCAAGGCCAACCAGCTCGGCCAGATGGTCCGGAGCCACCTGCCCGCCGCCATGCAGGGCTTCGTGGTCGTGCCGCTGTTCGCCGGCTTCGACACCCGGCGGGGGACGGGCCGGCTCTTCGAGTACGACGTCACCGGTGGGCGCTACGAGGAGAGCGACTTCGCCTCCACCGGCTCGGGCAGCCTGCACGCCGGCACGGTGATCAAGATCGGCTACAAGCCCGATCTCGATCGCGACGCGAGCATCGAGCTCGCCATCAACGCCCTGTTCCAGGCCGCCGACGAAGACTCCGCGACCGGCGGGCCCGACCTCGTGCGCGGCATCTACCCGGTGGTGGCCACCATCACCGCCGACGGGTTCGCCCGCCTCGACGACGACGACGTCGCCGGCCGGTTCCGGGCGCTCGTCGACCGACTGTCCATCCCCGGCAGCACGACCAGCGTGGCGACCAGCCCGACCGCGGGCAAGACCCCGACCAAGAAGGGGTCGAAGCGATGAGCATGCCCTTCTACGTCGCCCCCGAACAGTGGATGAAGGACAAGGCCGACTTCGCTCGCAAGGGCATCGCCCGCGGCAAGGCCCTCGCCGCCCTCCTCTTCGCCGACGGCATCCTGATCTGCGCCGAGAACTCGTCGTCGACGCTGCGCAAGGTCAGCGAGATCTACGACCGCATCGCGTTCGCGGGGGCGGGCAAGTACAACGAGTACGACCGGCTGCGCATCGCCGGCGTGCGCCACGCCGACCTCAAGGGCTACTCGTTCAGCCGTGAGGACGTCGACGCCCAGAGCCTGGCCAACGCCTACGCCCAGATGCTGGGCGACG
>OBLS010000775.1_pt1 | contig 12247 bp, 14 predicted proteins | sample 1519901 | NCBI WGS metagenome assembly OBLS01 (sample SAMEA3113585, study PRJEB22503) | soil metagenome
TCACCGCCGCGATCGTCGAGCGGCTCCAGGCCCGCGGCGACCGGCCGGGCCAGCTCGCCGTGGCCGAGCTGATGGGCGACGCCTACCGGGTCATGGCCGAGCGCTGGGAGCGGATCGGTCGAGCAGCCCTCGAGCCTCCAGGTCCCGTCGAAGCTGCTCGGGCCCGGTGAACCGGACGGCGTCGAAGCCGAGCTCGCCGGCCGCGGCCACGTTGGCCGGGCTGTCGTCGACGTAGAAGGCCGCCCCTGGGTCGAGCCCGAACCGGTCCAGCAGGAGCCGGAAGATGGCCGGGTCGGGCTTGATCATCCGCTCCTCGCCGGAGACGAGCACGCCGTCGAACCACTCCAGGAACTGATAGCGCTCGCGGGCGATGCCGAAGGTCTCGGCGGACCAGTTGGTGAGGGCGTACAGCGGCACGCCGGTGTCGCGCAGCTCGTCCAGCAGCTCGACGGTGCCGGCGATGTCCCCGCCGAGCATCTCGGTCCAGCGCTCGTGGTAGGCGGTGATGGCGGCGGCGTGCACCGGGTGGCGCTCGACCAGCTCGGCCACCCCCTCGGCGAACGGCCGGCCCCGGTCCTGCTCGGCGTTCCACTCCGGGGTGCAGACCGTGGCCAGGAACTCCTCCACCGCCGCCTCGTCGGCCAGCAGCTTGCGGTAGAGGTAGCGCGGGTCCCAGTCGATCAGCACCCCGCCCAGGTCGAACACCGCCGCCTTGGTCGCCAACGATCGCCTCCTCGATGCCCGTCGTACGCTTACCGACACTTTAGGAGGCCCCCGCCAGCCTGGAGGCACCATGCAGGCCGATCCACCCGTCGCCCCCCCGCGCCTGACCCGGCGCCGGCTGCTCCAGCTCGGCCTGGCCCTGCCCCTGCCGATGGTGCTGGCCGCCTGCGACGACGCCACCACCGACCAGCCCGGCGCGGCCGCCCCGGCCACGACCGCGCCTCCGGCCAGCGCCACCACCGCCGCCGGGACCGCGGGGACGCTCGCCCCCACCCCGGCCTGCGACGACGGCGACGACCCGACCCCATCGCAGACCGAAGGCCCCTACTTCACCCCGAGCTCGCCCCAGCGGGCCTCGCTGCTGGAGGCCGGCATGGGCGGGCAGCGCCTGGTCGTCGCCGGGACCGTGCTGACCACCGACTGCCGCCCGGTCCAGCGGGCCCTGCTCGACTTCTGGCAGGCCGACGACGCCGGCGAGTACGACAACCAGGGCTACCGCCTGCGCGGCCACCAGTTCAGCGACGCCGACGGCGCCTGGCGGCTGGAGACGGTCGTGCCCGGCCGCTACACCGGCCGCACCCGCCACATCCACGTCAAGGTCCAGGCCCCCGACGGCCCCGTCCTCACCACCCAGCTCTACTTCCCCGGCGAGCCGGACAACGACCGCGACGGCATCTTCTCGCCCGAGCTGGTCCTGGACGACGTCCGCGACACCGGCGACGCCCGCCAGGGCAGCTTCACCTTCGTGCTCGAGGGCTAACGGCCGACCGCGTAGGCCTGGCGGCCGCGGGGGTTGGCCGCGGCGACCAGGAAGCCGGTGGCCGGGTCGCGGCCGGCGGCGCAGGTGCGGCCGAGCGACCAGGGCTCGGCCAGCTCGACCAGGTGGCCCCGTTGCCGGAGGCCCTCGATGGTGGCCGGGTCGTGACTGGCCTCGATGACCAGCTTGCCCGGGGAGGCGCGGCGGGGCCAGAAGGAGCTCGGGAAGTGGTCGCTCTGGAAGCTGGGGGTGTCGGCCGCCCGCTGCAGGTCGAGGCCGAAGCGGGCGTGGGCCAGGAAGAACTGGAGGGTCCACTGGTCCTGGGCGTCCCCGCCGGGGGTCCCGAAGGCCAGGCAGGGCTCGCCGTCGCGGAGGGCCAGCGAGGGGCTGAGGGTGGTCCGGGGCCGGGTGCCCGGGCGCAGGGAGCTGGCCAGCCCCTCCTCCAGCCAGAGCATCTGGGCGCGGGTGCCGAGGCAGAAGCCGAGGCCGGGGACGATCGGCGAGCTCTGCAGCCAGCCGCCGCTGGGGGTGGCCGCGACCAGGTTGCCGTGCCGGTCGACCACGTCGACGTGGCAGGTGTCGCCGAAGGTCGGCTCCCCGGATCCGGCCAGCTCCTCCTCGGTGGCCGGCCCGACCCCGGCCGAGGGCAGGCGCGGGGTGCGCCCGGCCGGCGAGCCGGGGCGCAGCTCCAGCGACGCCTCCTCCCCGGCCAGGGCCCGGCGGTCGCCGGCGTAGGCGGGGTCGAGCAGCCCGTCGACGGGCACGTCGAAGGCGGCCGGGTCGCCGTACCAGGCCTCGCGGTCGGCGAAGGCGAGCTTGGCGCACTCGGCCAGCGTATGGACGTACCCGGCGCTGCCCAGGCCCATCGCCTCCAGGTCGAAGCCCTCCAGCAGCCGCAGCTGCTGGAGCAGGACCGGGCCCTGGCCCCACGGGCCGGTCTTGCAGACCGTCCAGCCGTGGTGCCCGGCCGACACCGGCTCCTCGACCGTCGCCCGCCAGCCGGCCAGGTCGTCGCCGTCGAGCAGCCCCCGGTGGCGGCGGCCGCTCACGTCCATCACCTCGGCGCCGGCCAGGTAGCCGGCGATCGCCTCGGCCACGAAGCCCTCGTAGAAGGCGGCCAGGGCGGCCTCGATCTGGCCGTCCCGGTCCGGCGAGGCCGCCTCGGCCTCCTCCAGCAGGCGCCGCCAGGTCGCGGCCAGGGCCGGGTTGCGCAGCCGCCCGCCCGGGGCCGGCACGCCGTCGGCCAGCCACACCTCGGCCGAGGACGGCCACTCGGCCCGGAACAGCCGCTCCATCGCCCCGATGGCCCCGCCGACCCGGGGCACGGCCGGGAACCCGGCCCCGGCGTAGCCGATGGCCGGCTCCAGCACCTCGCGCAGCCGCAGCGTGCCGTGGTCGCGCAGCAGCAGCATCCAGGCCCCGAAGGCCCCGGGCACACAGGCGGCCAGCAGCCCGGTCCCCGGGATCAGGTCCAGGCCCAGATCGGCGAACCGCCCGATGGTGGCCGCGGCCGGGACCGGGCCCTGCCCGTTCACCACCAGCACCCGCCCGTGGGTGGCCGGCGCGGCCAGGATCGGCACCTCACCCCCGGGCCCGTTCAGGTGCGGCTCGACCACCTGGAGCACGAGCCCGGCCGTCACCGCGGCGTCGAAGGCGTTGCCTCCCCGCTCCAGCACCGCCATCCCCGCCGCCGAAGCCAGCCAGTGGGTCGAGGACACCATGCCGAAGGACCCACGCAGCTCGGGTCGGGTCGCGAACACGCCCTAAGCATAACCACCGGCGGCCTATTCGCTTGCGGGTTTGGCCGGGGCACGCCGATGATCGGTGGACCAGCCGCGAACAAGGACCCGTTCGATCATGCTCCGCGTTGTCGATCTGACCGTTGAGGTCGGGCATCGTCTGCTCGTCGCCGAGGCGAGCTTCACGGTCGCGCCCGGGGACGTGGTCGGGCTGGTCGGGCCCAACGGGGCCGGCAAGACCAGCCTGCTGCGGGCGGTGACCGAGCGGGCCACCTCGAGGCGGGACCCGGCGGTCAGCCTGGTCGGGGAGCTGGCCTGGCTGCCCCAGGAGTCGCCGCCGACCACGGCCTCGACCGGGCTGGCCCGGCTGCTGTCGGCCCGGGGGCTGGACCAGGCCCGCCAGGAGCTGGAGGAGGCGCGGCGCAAGATCGACCAGAGCGCCGACGACCGGGCCCGCGACCGGGCCATCAAGCGGTTCTCGGGGCTGCAGGAGCGGTTCGAGGTCGCGGGCGGCTACCGGGCGGAGTCCGAGGCCCGGCGGGTCGCGGCCGGGCTGGGGATCCCGGCCGGTGGGCTCGACCGGCCGCTGTCGGGGCTGTCCGGTGGCGAGCGGCGCCGGGTCGAGCTGGCCCGGGTGCTGCTCAGCCAGGCGACCACGCTGCTGCTGGACGAGCCCACCAACCACCTGGACGCCGACGCCAAGCGCTGGCTGGCCGGGTTCCTGGCCGACTTCTCCGGCGGCATCCTGCTCGTCTCCCACGACCTGCCCCTGCTCGACCGCGACGTCACCGGGGTGCTGGTGCTCGACCCGATGACCGCCTCGATCGAGACCTACAAGGGCACCTGGACCCAGTACCTGGCCGCCAGCGAGGTCCGGGCCCGGTCCGAGGCCAAGGAGCGCAAGGTCCTGGAGCGCGACATCAAGCGGCTCTCGACCTTCGTCGAGAAGTACCGCCACTCCAACGAGACCATGGCCCGCCGGGCCATGGTCACCGAGCGCCGGGTCGAGAAGATGAAGGCCAACCTGACCCCCGAGCGCAGGTCGGGGCGGAAGGTGGCGGTCCGCTTCCCCGACCCGCCGCCGTCGGGCCGCTTCCCGCTGGACGCGGTCGACCTGTCCCGCTCCTACGGCGGCCCGCCCGTGTTCAAGCACGTCAGCTTCGACCTCCAGCGGGGCGAGCGCCTGCTGGTCCTGGGGCTGAACGGGGCCGGCAAGACCTCGCTGCTGCGCATCCTGGCCGGGATCGACACCCCCGACGAGGGCGAGGTCCGCCTCGGCCACGGGGCCGAGCTCGGCTACTACGCCCAGGAGCACGAGGGCCTCGACCCGGCGGCCACCGCCATGGAGTCGCTCCGCGAGGTCGCCAAGGCCCCCGACGACCTGCTCCGGGGCGTCCTCGGCCACTTCCTGCTCGGCGGCGACCAGGCCCACCAGCCGACCCGGACCCTGTCCGGGGGCGAGAAGACCAAGCTCGCCCTGGCCCGCCTGGTCCTGGGCCGCCACAACGTCCTGCTCCTGGACGAGCCGACCAACAACCTGGACGTCCAGGCGGTCGAGGCCGTCCGCTCGGCCCTGGAGACCTACAAGGGCTCGGTGGTCCTGGTCAGCCACGACACCCCCTTCGTGCAGAGCTTCGAGCCCGACCGGGTCCTGCTCATGCCCGACGGCGCCCTCGACGTCTGGAGCGAGGACTACCTGGATCTGGTGGCCCTCGACTGACCCCGGGGTGGGAGGACGGCCGTGGCCACCGTGACCATCCTGGGCGCCGGGGCCATGGGCAGCGCCCTGGCCACCCCGGCGGTGGCCGCCGGCAACCGGGTGCGGCTCTGGGGGACCTGGCTGGACGACGGCATCCTGGCCGAGCTGCGGGCCGGCCGGCCCCACCCCCGGACCGGTGTGCCCGTCGACCACCGGGTCGAGCTGCACGACGCCGGCGGCCTGGCCGCCGCCCTGGACGGCGCCGACCTGGTCGCGCTGGCGATCAGCTCCGAGGGCGTGCTCGAGGTGGCCCGCCGGGCGGCCGCCGCCGGGCTGGCCCCCGGGACCCCGCTGCCGCTGTGCACCAAGGGGTTCGGGCGCCGGCCGGACGGGCGGGTCGAGCTGCTGCCCGCGCTGCTGGCGCCGGTCCTCCCCGGGCCGGTGGTCGCCGTGGGCGGCCCCTGCAAGGCCAACGAGGTCGCGGCCGGGCGGCCCACGGCGGCGGTGTTCGCCGGCGCCGACGGGGCGGCCGTGGAGCGGTGCGCGCTGGCCCTGGCCACCCCCGCCTACCGGGTCGAGCGCAGCCGCGACCTCGACGGGGTGGAGGCGGCCGCGGCCACCAAGAACGTCTACGCGATCGCCGTCGGCGTCTGCCACGGCCTCACCGAGGCCGGCGGCGAGCCCTGGCACGACCTGGCCGCCGCCACCTTCACCCAGGCCGTGGCCGAGATGCGTCGCCTGGCGGTGGCCCTCGGGGGCCGCGAGGAGACCGTGCTCGGCCTGGCCGGGGTCGGCGACCTGGAGGTCACCTCGCTGTCCGGGCGCAACCGGGTGTTCGGCACCAGGGTCGGCCGGGGCGAGCCGCCGTCCGAGGCCCTGGCCGCCATGGCCGCCGCCGGCCAGACGGTCGAGGGCGTCCCCGCGGCCCGCCTGGCCCGCGAGCTGGCCACCACGCTCGGTGCGCAGGGAGCGCTGTCCCTGCTGGCGGCGGTCAACCAGATCCTCGACGGCCACCCCGACCCGGCCGGCCTACTCGCCGGGGCCGTCCTCCCCCGGTGACGGCGCCGGCAGGCGGCCGGTCCGGCGCAGGCTCTCGCGGAGCAGGAACTCGATCTGGGCGTTGACGCTGCGCAGGTCGTCGGACGCCCAGCGCTCCAGCGCGTCGTAGAGGCGCCGCTCGATGCGCAGCGGGTAGACCTTGCGGTCGGCCATCGGCCGCTCAGGTGTAGAGGGAGCCGCTGTTGACCACCGGTTGGGCACCCCGGTCGCTGACCAGCACGACCATCAGGTTGGAGACCATGGCCGCCTTGCGCTCCTCGTCCAGCTCCACGATGTCCCGCTCGTTGAGGCTGTTCAGGGCGTGGTCGACCATGCCGACGGCTCCCTCGACGATCCGCTGGCGGGCGGCCACGATGGCGTCGGCCTGCTGGCGGCGGAGCATGTCGGCGGCGATCTCGGGGGCGTAGGCGAGCCGCCGCAGCCGGGTGTCGAGCACCGCCACCCCGGCCACGTCGAGGCGCTCCTGGAGGTCGGCCTGGAGGGTGGCGATCACCTGGTCGGCCGCTCCTCGCAGCGACTCCTGGCCCTCCTCGTAGCTGTCGTAGGGGAACACGCTGGCCACGTGGCGCACGGCCGTCTCCGCCTGGATGTCCACGAAGCCGTCGTAGTCCTCGACGTCGAAGGCGGCCTGGGCGGCGTCGGTGACCTGCCAGGTGATCACGGCCGAGATCTCGATCGGGTTGCCGTTGGCGTCGTTGACCTTGAGCACGTCGGTGTCGAGGTTGCGGATCCGCAGCGACAGGTTGCGCCGGTTGGTCAGGGGGTTGACCCAGTGGAACCCCGAGCGCCCGACCGTGCCCAGGTAGCGGCCAAGGAACACGGCCACCTTGGCCTGGTTGGGCTGGACGATGATGAAGCCGTTGAGGGCCACCACCAGCAGCAGGCCGAGCAGCACGGCCCCGGCGACCCCGGCCCAGGACACCGCGTCCCCGGTGAGCGAGGTGAGCAGCAGGGCGGCCACGGCCGCGGCCAGCAGCAGGCAGATGACCGCCGCGGGGATGCCGGGGATGGTGGGGATGGTGCGGTCGCGGGTGGCCATGCCGACCTCCGTGATACGAGAGTGATATCACTCTTATATCACAGGACAACGAAGGGGGCCGAGGGGTCCCCCCGGAACCCCTCGGCCCGCCCGGCCCCCCCGGCCTCTAGGCTGTCGGTGCCACCGCGTGGCGCCGCCCGGCCAGCCCGAAGTACAGGCCGAGCGCGGCGCTCGCCTCGCTGCGGGACGAGGCCAGCCAGAGGGCCCCGACGCCCAGGTGGACGATGTTGTGGAGCGGGTTCACCCGAACCCGGTGACGACGAACCCGAGCAGGCCCACGAGCAGGTAGACGGCCCCGAAGACCTGGGCGAAACGCTGGACGGGCATGTGCTGCGCGACCTCCTGGGCGGCTGTCGATGCGGGACGTGGCCGGCTCGCTAGGTGTTCGTCCCGGCGCCTCGATCGGTTCATTCGACCGCGGGATCGACTTCTTTAGGTCGCGAACCGCTCAACCCGGCCCCCGGGCCATCCGATGGCAGGGGGGTCCGTCCCCGATCCCTGGAGCGCGCCGTGGAGCTGGTCTTCCCCGAGGAGCAGGCCGTCCAGCTGCTGCGGGCGGCCGAGGAGCAGGACGTGGCCGCCGGGGGGGTCTTCTCGGCCGGACCCGGCGGCGTCCAGGTCTGGAGCGAGCCCTGGAACGGCGACGGCGGCACCAGCGGCAGCAGCGTCCAGCTGGGCAGCGTCGAGTGGACGGCCAACGCCCCCACCCGGTCCTACATCACCATCCACCGCTGCCGGGTCACCCGGGCCGGCCAGGCCCGCGGGATCGAGCCCGCCGACCTGCTCAAGCGGGTCCTCGACCTGGCCGGCCTGCCCCACGCCGCGGCCAGGGCCAACCTGGCCGCGGCCGAACCCAGCTAACCCTCCGAACCGGGCGCGGCGCTGGTACCCTCGCGTCGTCCCTGTCCCCGTCCGGAGGTTTGCTCAATGGCCGAGGCGAACCTGGTCCCCATCGTCATCGAGCAGACCAGCCGTGGCGAGCGCTCGTTCGACATCTTCTCCCGGCTGCTCAAGGACCGGATCATCTTCCTGGGCACGCCGATCGACGACACCATCGCCAACCTGGTCATGGCCCAGCTCCTGCACCTGGAGAGCGATGACCCGGACAAGGACATCTCGATCTACATCAACTCGCCCGGCGGGTCGATCACCGACCTGCTGGCCATCTACGACACCATGCAGTACGTCAAGCCGGACGTCTCCACCATCTGCATGGGCATGGCCGCCTCGGCGGCCGCGGTGATCCTGGCCTCGGGCACCAAGGGCAAGCGCTACGCCCTGCCCCACTCGACCATCCTGATCCACCAGCCGTCGGGCGGGGCCCGCGGCCAGTCGGTCGACATCGAGATCCAGGCCCGCGAGATCCTCCGCCTGCGCAAGCTGCTGGACGAGATCATGGCCAAGCACACCGGCCAGGACGTGGAGAAGATCGCCAAGGACACCGACCGCGACTTCATCATGTCGGCCGACCAGGCCCTCGAGTACGGCATGGTCGACGAGATCATCACCGCCCGCCAGGTCGTGCCCGTGATCGGCTCCAGCTCCGCCCCGGCCGGCGTGTCCCGGCCGTCCGGCGACGGCGCCGGTCCCGAGCCGACGGCCGCGCCCCCGGCCTCCTGACCTCGTCTCCTCCCCCGGGAGGAGACGACGATCGTCGCCGGGCAGGATGACCCGCCCGGCCGGGCACGCTACCGTCGGGGCATGCGCGCGCCTGGGTCCCTGCTCCGACGGGTGCGGGAGCTGCCCCCGACGGTGGCCGACGGGCTGCTGGCGGCCCTGCTCACCGCGATCGCCCTGCCGATGCTGTTCCTGCCCAGCGAGAACTTCGAACGGTTGTATGCGGCCGGCTTCCGCGACCCGGGCCCGCTGGCCGTGCTGCTCACCCTCTGCCAGACGGTGCCGGTGGCCTGGCGGCGGCGGGCCCCCTACGCCGTCCTGGCCGCGACCACGGCCGCCGCCACCACCCACATGGCCCTCGGGTACAAGCCGACCTTCGCCGAGGCGGCCATGGTGGTCTCGCTCTACACGGTGGCCGCCCACCGGCCCCGGCGCCAGGCGCTGCTGGCGGCCGGCCTGTTCAGCGTGGCCATGGTCGGCTACGGGATCGTCGCCGACCAGCTGTACCCGAGCTCGATCGAGGACAGCCTCCAGGCCTGGGTGCTCACCTTCATCCAGTTCGGAGCCGCCTTCTTCCTCGGCGACCTCCAGAAGCGGCGGCTGGCCTATATGGCCAAGCTCGAGGCGCTCAACGCCCAGCTGGCCACCGAGCAGGAGCTGCGGTCGCGCTGGGCGGTGGCCGAGGAGCGGGCCCGGATCGCCCGCGAGCTGCACGACGTGGTCGCCCACTCGGTCAGCGTGATGGTGGTCCAGGCCGGGGCGGCCCGGCGCACCCTGGCCACCAGCCCCGCCCAGGCCACGACCGCCCTCGGCCAGATCGAGTCGACCGGCCGCCAGGCCCTGGTCGAGATGCGGCGACTGCTCGGGCTCCTGCGCGACGGCGACCACGACGCCGCCCTCGCCCCCCAGCCGGGCCTGGCCCACCTGGAGTCGCTGGCCGAGGCGGCCCGCGAGGCCGGCCTGCCCGTCGAGGTCGAGGTCGAGGGCGAGCCGCGGCCCCTGCCGGCCGGGGTCGACCTGTCGGCCTACCGGATCGTGCAGGAGGCCCTGACGAACTCGCTCAAGCACGCCGGCCGGGCCCGGGCCAGGGTCCGCGTCTGCTACGGCCGCGAGGCCCTGGAGGTCCAGGTGTCGGACGACGGGACCGGCCTTCCCGTCCAGGCCCGGGATGGCGGCGCCGGGCTGGCCGTGGTCCGGCTCCGGCCCGGCGGCCTGCTTGAGGTCACCGACCCGGTCGCCCCGGCGGCCGGCGGCGGCAATGGGCTGATCGGCATGCGGGAGCGGGTGGCCATGTTCGGCGGCAGCCTCGAGGCCGGTCCCCGCCCCGGCGGCGGCTACCGGGTCGCGGCCCGTCTGCCCCTCGACAGCCGTTGATCCGGGTCCTGATCGCCGACGACCAGCCGCTGATGCGGACCGGGTTCCGGATGATCCTGGACGCCGAGCCCGGCCTGGAGGTGGTCGGGGAGGCGGCCGACGGCCACGAGGCGGTCCGGCTGGCCGGCCACGTCCGGGCCGACGTGGCCCTGATGGACGTCCGCATGCCCGGCATGGACGGGATCGAGGCGACCCGCCGCCTGGCCGGCGAGGGCGTCCAGGACCCGGTCCGGGTGCTGATCCTGACCACCTTCGACCTGGACGAGTACGTCCTGTCGGCCCTGCGCGCCGGGGCCAGCGGGTTCCTGCTCAAGGACGTCCCCCCCGAGGACCTGGTCGACGCCATCAAGGTCGTGGCCGCCGGCGACGCCCTGCTGGCCCCGTCGGTGACCAGGCGCCTGCTCGACCGCTTCGCCGCCAGCCTCCCCGACCCGGCGGCCGCCCGGCCGGCCGCCCTCGACACCCTCACCGCCCGCGAGCTCGAGGTCCTCGGCCTGGTCGCCCGGGGCATGTCCAACGCCGAGATCGCCGAGCACCTGGTCGTCAGCGAGACCACCGTCAAGACCCACGTCGGCCGCCTCCTCTACAAGCTCGACCTCCGCGACCGCGTCCAGGCGGTCGTGCTCGCCTATGAGACCGGCATCGTGAAGCCGGGCACCACCTGACGGCACGGCCGGCTAGACCGCGAGGCCGTCGAGCTCCTCGAGGCTGGGCGCCCCGCGGATCGACGGGCTGAGGGTGCCCCAGACGGCCAGCACCAGGCCGAAGGCGGCGAAGACGGCGACCGCGGCCCGGGCCGGCACGTTGTCGAGCAGCACCCCGGCGACGAGCGGGCCGAGCGGCGCGATCAGCAGCGAGGTCGTGCTCCAGATGGACTCGACCCGGCCGATCAGCCGGTCGGGCGTCATCGCGATCCGGTAGCCGTGGACCACCGAGTCGGTCGAGGGGATGGCCAGGGCGGTGGGCAGGATGGCCGCGACCAGCACGTACACGTCCGGCCAGATCAGGAACAGGCCGCAGCCGGTCCAGGTCCACAGCTCCAGCACCAGCACCCCCCGGACCGGGAGGAGCCGGCGGACCAGCGGCGACAGAAACGAGCCGAGCAGCAGGCAGGCGCCGAAGACCGCCAGCAGCAGGCCGACCCGGCCGCCGGAGAGCCCCTGCCGCTCGCCGAGGACCACGAGCGCGAGCAGGACCCCGGGGCCGATGAAGTTGGCCAGCCCGAACAGGAGCGCGCAGGTCCGCAGGAACCGGTGGCCCCACAGGAAGCGGGCCCCCTCGGCCAGGCGCGAGCGCAGCGACGAGCGGTCGGGCTCGCGCTCCTGCTGGAACGGCGTCCGCATGGCCAGCAGGGACACCGTCGAGAAGGCGTAGGAGACGACGTCGACCAGGAACGGGAGCACCCGGGCGAGCGTGAACAGCGCCCCCCCGAGCGGCGGGCCGGCCAGCCAGACCACGGCCATCCGACCGGAACGGGCCCCGGCGGCGCCGGGCAGCTGCCGCACCGGCACCACCGCGCGCAGGGCGCCGGCCTCGGCGGCGTGGAACAGGGCCGCGCCGCTGCCCTCGACGAAGGCGACCAGCGGGATCATCCAGAAGGCGAGCCGGTCGGACAGGATCGCCACGACCAGGCACCCGACCGCGAGCACGCGCACGGCGTCGGCCCCGATCATCAGCCGCCTGCGGTCCCAATGGTCGGCCATCACGCCGGCCGGCAGCGCCAGCACCGTCGAGGACAGGGCCCGCGCGAACGCGACCACCCCCGCCTTGGCCGCCGACCCGGTCAGCGCCAGCACCAGCAGCGGGTAGGCGATCAGCCCCGACTGGGTGCCGATGCCCGACAGCAGCTGTCCGGTCTGGAGGAGCAGGAAGTCCCGGTTGCGCCGCAGGGGAACCGCGGTCACGCGTCGATCGGCTCGACCGTGACGCCCCGCCCGGTGAGCCAGGCCTCGGCCCGGTCGAGCTGGTCGGCCGGGCCGGAGAGCTCGAGCAGGAACCAGGCGACGCCGGACTCGACGTCGACGTTGGCCCGGCGGACGTTGACCACCGCGGTGGTCGCCCTGACCAGGTCGTGGAGGATGGGCCGGTGGACCAGCTCCGGAGGAAGGGTGCAGTGGACCAGGCGCCTCACTGCTCCGGCCTCCCGATGGTGGCGTTCAGGGAGCCGGAGCGGAAGCCATCGAGGTCGAGGGTGACGAAGGTGAAGCCGAGGTCGTGGAGGCCGGCGACCAGGCGGGCCC
>OBLS010000776.1_pt1 | contig 12241 bp, 10 predicted proteins | sample 1519901 | NCBI WGS metagenome assembly OBLS01 (sample SAMEA3113585, study PRJEB22503) | soil metagenome
TTTGAACTAACATCCCCTCTATCGAGGTTGCAATGCTTAACATGTTTTTACATTTCGTATCTAGGTACCGCTGAACCGAAGAATTGTCTGCGATGCTCCTCCAGCAAACTGCATATTTTTCCAACGACCAAACGAAAACAAAAAATGGACACGTAAGTGGCTCACTAACCATTAACCTGGCTATTGACGAAGGTCATGGTCAAATATATGGTAAAATACATGGTGAAAAACATCCCAGGCCAAATATGAGACATCTTCACTCTGGAGAATTGGATAGGCTTGACTGATAGTATATCTTATATATGCTCGTTTTACTCTATTTTATCAAGAGATAGAGGTTCAATATTTGCAAGTTGATCGCTCAAGCCAGCCAAAAATTCCAGGTATTTCTTCTCTGATTGATAAAGATATTCCTAATGGACTGATACTGGTCTGTGGTCCTATTGGCTCAGGCAAAAGCGTTTATTGCAGGCAGTTTATTCTAGATGGGGTAGATGCAGGGGATTATTGCATATATGTAAGCTCGAATTCTACTGAAAATCAGTACCGAAATATGTTCTCAACCATCAAAGGATCCACCCTGAGCGAGAGAACGAAATTCATAAACCCTTTAAGATATTCTGCAAGGGGATTTGAAGACAAACTTAGTCAAACACTTACTAGTTTGGTTGAAACAATTGATGAATTAAAGAAAACTAATGATGATGCGACAGGCAAAAGAGGATCTATTCGCCTTGTAGTTGATTCATTAACACATCTTTTTGTGCTATTTGGAGAGACAGCCATAATAAAATTCCTCACCGAATTGTCACTTATTCTGCATGATGCTGAAGCAATGGCTATTTTTACTCTGACAGCAGATGATGGTGATGAATCATCTTCGACTTCTTCATCAAAGAACATGGTAAATATCCTAAGTTCTGTTTTCGATGGAATAATAGAGATGAGGCTTAGTCAAGGAGACAAAAATAATAATGTTAATGATTCTCCAAAAAGAAGCATTAGGCTACTCTCAATTAGAGGTCTTCATCATGATCCCTCATGGGTGAACTTTGAAATCCTGGAAAATGGTAGTATTGTATTTCCTGATCACTTACCTTCCTCTTCATTTGTATGTGCGCTATGTGGAAAGGTAATAACTGGAACGCCGATATTTGATTCAGAGTTCACATTCGATACTCGGAATTGTTTGGAAACATATAGGAAGCTAGCAGGAGTTTATGGTTCGAACATTTCTGAGATTGGGTTGCCATCAGAAGTATTGAACGTAAACTTTTTCTTTATAGATATTGTAGGTCTTTCTGATCCCTCCTTATCTGTCAAAAAACAAATAGCAAAAATTGAAAACTTGAACAGAATGATTACATCATGTGATGTATTTGTGAAATCAACAAACGATAAGAAAATAGTATTACCGACAGGTGACGGAATGGCCATAGGTTCCCTTTTGAATCCCGAACTCCCCATCAAACTCAGCATTGAGCTTCATAAAAAACTTCACACACACAATTATGGTAAAAAATCTAAAGAGGATTCGATTGCTGTGCGCATTGGGATAAGCTCAGGTCCAGTTTTTATCGTGAGTGATATTAGTGGTAACCAAAATGTATGGGGACCGGGAATTATTATCGCCCGCCGGGTCATGGATTTAGGTGATAATATGCATATTTTGCTCGCAGATCCCTTAGCCAGCCAATTAATTGCACTCAAGGATGAATACAAGATGGTTGTAAATCCTATAACAATCTATGAGATAAAACATGGACAGAAAATCCCACTTTATTCGGCATACTCGCAGGAATTTGGGAATCCTAATCTACCTACAAAAGTCACTTATTACATGGGTAAAAATAATACAAATACGAATACCGCCACGTGATATGCAACAACAGATGAACAGATAATAATCTCTAAGAAGCCAATTGCTCTAAATGTAATAGTCATACATTAGATTTAATGTTGATCAAAAAAAGTTACGGCATAAGTGCCATACCATACTAGGATCTGCTGTGACCCAATGAGCTTCTAATTTATTTGTTGAGCTATACCGCAATTTATGAGTCCGTAGGGGATGATTACCTTATTGTGTTATCCTAAAGATTTGGGATTTATTTCTTGTGCAACTCTATACGGTATGAGTAGGATTTTATTAGAGTCATAAACTGCAGCATGTATAAGGAATGACAAACAGCAAGGAGCATGTATCTCTAAATGAATCAGAATGGCAAATAGTACTGGATGCTCTCAGTAATACGATATTCAACGAAGAGCTGACTGAAGAATCGAGGAAAAACGCGAAGGAATTGTTCCTAAAATTGCAGAAGCAACTGTCCAGATAACTCATGATAACAAAATGTCAAATGAATTATCTTAGGACTTGAATTTTATATTATTCTCTACCTACTTTTTCCTGCTAGTCCATTAAGGCTATTCGTTTTCCGTTAGTTAATCTTATCGATCATTACACGTTGTTTGTTAGGAGTACTAGATATATAGGTTGGTCATTTCCACTACATTCAAAATCTATTTCTATTTATTTGATTCTGACCGAATCTGTCTTATAATATCAAGTACGGCATCTGCATCAGCAGCCTCTGGATCGAGCTCAAGGTATGAATTTAACATTTCCAGTGCTTCACTTGGTTTTCCTCTCTTTAATAAAATCATGCCACCATCTCTTATAGCATCTGGGTTATGCTGATCTATGGAAATTATCATCTCGTTTGCAATTTCCGCCTTATCTATATCCTGTGACTCGTAATAGCTACTCTTAAGGTTATTTAGCATCCGAATTATGACCTGAGCTGCTGTAGCCTTTTCAACAAAACTACGAGTCAAAGGAACGCTTCTCTGGGGGTAAAATTGATCAAGCAATTCCTTTAAAGAATAATCGTCCATTATTCTGCCCTTATTGAAGGGATCAATAATTATCTCGCTATTGTCTCCATCCAAAATGTGTTTCAATAGAAAGTGTGATGGGAAATTAACTGGATATAGAATGAACCCCAAATTATGGGCAATTCGCATGTATAATATCGATAAGGTAATGGGTATTCCTGTCTTGCGTTCCACAACAACATTAAGGTAGCTATTTAGAGGATTATAATAGTCCTGTAGGTTAGGCTTGAATTCCTTTTCCTTATACAAATAATTATTAATCTCATCTATTAATTGTGTAGGCCTGAGGGGCGTCAACTTCTTTATTGATAAACTGAGCTCGTCGCTCATACTATCTATTTCTTTTAATTTTGTGTTTACATTCAAATCAGGGTACGCCAAAAGTCTGGAAACGTGAAGAGAATACTCTGCTAATCTATCTGTCTGATTTGAAGAAACAATAGAATTAACAACATTTGCTTTCCAATCTTCAATCAAATAGTGGAGATTATCGGTTCCCAATGAGCACAATATATGGTCATTGTATACTTATACTTATAAGCTGAAGAAAGCATTTATCCGCCCTATATACTCGCAGGTATCCGCAATGCGATAAATGTATCGTCGCAGTTACAGGCTATAAAACCTGGGTAGCTCAAGCCAGATCTTGTATAGGTCCAAGTTCCTTATTTTATCTTTTTACTAGACCGTATAACAGTATAGTTTTGGAATAAAACAGTCTATTGAGACAATGGATTCGAGGATTTGCGTTTGATGACAATATTTGTTCGCACAGATTAGTGAATGTGTGAATTAATGAGCCTTCGGAAATACAATTTTAATATGGCGAATCATGATATATAGGCTTAGGATATAGGGATTTATATATGGAAATTGAAGCGGGCGAATTAAAACAAAAGATAGACAGGAAAGATGAAGTTTATATTCTGGACGTTCGAACACCACAAGAGTACCAAGCGTGGAAGATTTCATATAACAAACACAAGGATCCGCCTCTAATACCGATTGACCAGCTGTTGTCATCAATCCAGGTTGCGATGAAACATATTCCAAAAGATAAGGAGATTATTACAGTCTGCGCCCATGGTAATCGATCAATGATGGCTGCAAGGGTCCTGTCACAGTTTGGATATGATGTAAAGAGTTTGAAGGGAGGAATGGCTCAATGGAACAATATATACGATATTGCAATGATGCCAAGTTACGAGAATTTAGCCGTGACTATATGGCAAATAAGACGAGTATCCAAAGGGTGTATGGGATACATAATTAGTTCGAATATTGATAAAAATGCTGTTGTAATAGATCCGACATGTGCAATTGAGGAATCTTTTATGAAAGTCGCTAGGGATAATCGCTTGAATATAACAAAGGTGATCGACACTCATATGCACGCAGATCATGTATCAGGTGCATCTAGGCTTGCTAGAGTGACTGGCGCTGATCTTTATGTGAGCTCGATAGAAGGATATGAAATTAGAGACGGTAATGGATTAACTGTACATCAGATTAAAGATGACGATAAGATATCTATAAGCAATGGGATTCAACTTCATGCTATACATGTACCCGGTCATACAAAGGGGAGTATGTCTCTTAAGTTAAGTTTGGGTGGCGCCTACGGTCCCTATCTATTCACTGGCGATACCCTATTTGTAGATAGCGTAGGAAGACCTGATCTAAGAGACAAAACAGAAGAATTTGCAAACGACCTTTATGATAGTTACCATCACAGGATCTTAAAAGATTTCCAAGACGATACAATTGTCCTTCCGACACATTTCAATAGCAACTTAATCGCTTTGGAACACGGAAAGCCAATATATAATACGCTCGAAGCGATAAAGAAAAAAGTTAAACTTCTCTCTGAAAGCAAGAAAGAATTCACCAAGTATCTAGTAGGAGCACTTTCTCCCAGACCATCTAATTACAAAACGATAATCGAAATAAACAAAAATATGATTCCATGTGACCAAATAGAAATAGGTGATTTGGAAGCTGGTCCCAACTCATGCGCACTCAAAACATAATTTCATACACAAACCATTATTGTTCACTGTAGCGATAGATGTGACAATGATATTGCCAATCTGGGTAGTAGAAAATAAGTCCATAGAATCTGAACAAGAGGTTCATCTAAAAATAGACAAGACTAAATACGTGTTCAGTAACATTCGTCCTCATCATATATAATATTCGACATTCGTTTATTTCTATAATACCGGATAGTTGTTTTTGATGCAGACTATGACTATAGTATTGCAACTTTTTTCAAGGACGAAATCGCTATCTCCTATTAACTCTCATTATAATTAGGTCGATAGTATAGATATCTTACTTTAAAAAAGGATCAAAATACGCTCTTCCCAGGATCTTTCCTGCTTTTAGTGCAGTCAGAACTTCATTAACTTCATTTAATCTGTGCTTCGTATTCGCCACTCCTTTTAACTTCCCTGACCTTGCTAGATCAACGAGTAATCGCAGTTCATGCTTTGAGCCAACATTTGTACCTAAGATTGATGCTTCCTTAAAGGTCAATCTTTTTGGATTTATGACAGCCGGCTCGCCGCCTATTCCGACTAGGATCAATCTGCCAGCATTTGCAAGGATTTTTGTGGAGTTTTCCACACTTTCATTATTAACTACAAAGTCAAAAACTGCATTGATACCTTTGCCTCCAGTTATCCTTTTGATACTGTCAGTCAGTTTTTCTCTTGTAAGGTTAACAGTTGCGTCTGCCCCAAACCTCTCTTGTGCCATTTGTAACTTCTCCGCGGTCCTCCCAATCGCTATTGTAGTAGTTGCGCCAAGTAATTTTGCTATCTGCAAAATATACATCCCAACACCGCCTGTCCCATAGACTGCAACTGTGTCACCAAGACCAATTTTGCCAATTGACTGTGCTGCATGAAGGGCAGTAATTCCTGCACAACATAAACTAGCACCAAATTCATAAGGCACATCTGATGGGAGTCTTACTAATCTTTTATAATTCACTCTCATATATTGGGTATATCCACCGTCGGCAGAGAAACCATACATAGGTAGAGAATTGATATTTCTACAAATGTTTGAATTGCCTATAAGGCAATAATTACAGTCACCGCAAGGAGTTATAAAATGGACAATGGCTCCGTCACCCTTATTTATACTCTCAACTTTTTCTCCAAGCTCTTCTATATCCCCCGCTATCTCGTGTCCTAAAACTACGGGCCCATTAACAGGAATGACACCCGAGATAACATGTACGTCACTATGGCATACAGAAGCAGCTCGGATTTTTAGTAGCACTTCATCAGAATTTATCCTTGGAACAGGATTGTCTTCAATTTTGATGGGCTCTCCGACCCTATAGAACCTGGCAGCGTCTGGCATTATAAGATCTGTGAAGTAACAGGCTATATATTTTTGAGAAAAGGAAAACCCTTTCTAGCCATTAATTGCAACGATAGTTGGGACAAGAAAAATTATCTGTCTTAAAGATCATCCTCAAGGCTACCTCTGCCTGCTATTATGTGATAAGTAATGCCCTGTCTAAAAATTTAAAGTTGACTATAGTATCCTTATGCGCCCCCTTCAGTTCTATTGATACTAGTTATTATTTTAACTTCATTATCTCATCTTTGTACATTTGATATCTTGTCTGAAATTCTTTACCGTATAGTTCCAAATAAGCGTCTAGTTTTGCAGGTTGAACTTCTAACGCTAACAAAGTTAAAAGCTGTCTAATTTCAGGCTCATTGGTTAGCGGGGTATAAACGATTGCGGATAATAAGAGGTTGAATTGGTTGCTAAGACCAATAATCTGGGAGGCGTGTCCCAGGAATAGTTTCGCGTCTAAATAATCTCCCTCCAGGGCGGCCAGACAGAAATCAAATAGTAGATATTGCGCAGGATATGTACAACCTAGTTTCCTCAATTCATCTAATCGATCAACCGAAGCCACTTTAGCGTCTGCAGAATATATTCCTTTAATAAAATTTGTCAAGAGATTAATAATATCACGGAATGTGATTGTTTTATTATTCAATCCTAATCTTTCGATAATCTCTTTTTTATTCTTTATAGAAACTTTGGCATCGAGCTGGATTTCAAGTCTATTATTTATGGGGAAGTTTTCAACTAATAGTAAGATATCAGAAATATCAGCAGAGTCAGTTGTGCTGTTCATATTATATGAAGTCCAATCATCATCTCAGCCTTTTAAACTATCATAATTTCATAACACCTTTCAAATAAAAGTGAAAGTACTAAATTAAATTAAATTTAATAATTTGCAAAAAGACGAACTTGGTCACTCAGGACTATCAACGCGGTCTCTATGCGTAGAGGTAGTATTCGCCAGTTTCAATTATTACGGCACTGTCTCTGCCCTTAATTCCTCAGCTCTTGTTATACCCTGTTTATCTTTTTCTATCTGTAAATCTTTAGAAGATGTGGCTCGAGCATGACAACTACATTCGCATTGGTATTGGTTTTGTTTATTATCATAAAGTAATTCAGGACAGTTCTCGTGATCTGCTATTTCACAGTTGTTAGAAATCTTCACTCCTGTATCTAGTCTGCAGTGCTATTTATTTATCATGATACATAACCTTAGGATTCTTAAATCTTTACAACTTTAAGCAGGTTAACAGAAGATAGTTAATATGCTGTAACATACACATATTATTCTGCTCCCAGTAGCCCCAAAAGATCAAATTCCTCAGACGGTCTAGACTTTATTTCTGCGATTGAAATTAGGTGACCGTCTGGATCTTCGACTATTGTATGCTTGCCAAACGGTTCTTCCCTCGGTGCCTTGAAAAACGTAACACTCCTTTTCTTCAAGATCGTAACTATATTATCGAGGTCATTAACCATGAAGCCAATTAAAACACTTTTTTCGCCCGCGTTTTCTTGAAGAGCCTTTGCTTTTTTCTTCACCGGGTGCAGAGCTATAGTTGTATCTTTATGAAAAAACTCTGTCCAATCATCGGAATGAGCTTTGACGGGTAGCTCAAGAGTATCCTTATAAAATTTTACTGAACGCTCCATATCTGAAACCAAGACAATTACTGCTCCCACTTTTGTAAATAACAAGATATTGCGATTTCTTATTTTAAATCATAGTTATTAATTTATCTGTAAATAGAAAGACATTTAGAGAAAAGATGCAATTTCTTCCAAATCTCTAAAAGTCCGTATTGCTTGATGAACATACTCAGTGCACATTGATGTGTTGTATTCATGACATTCTGTTTTTTCAGCCACTATCTGATTGTCACTGTACGAATTAGCCATAGTCAAGTTGAAATCTCTTCGTTATTCACAACTCTGAACTCTTCATGTAATTGCATCTTCTTCATATGGGGATCATAAGGCACAGGCACAGTGATCCGTTCATATGAGAGTAAAAGATGACCTAGAAATTGGATCCACCTACAGAAGGACACAAATAAGTATTTACCTCCAGTTATATAATTGTCACATAAGGTCATTTTGGATGTAGATCCTGGAATTGATGATGCAATAGCTATAATGACAGCATTAAGATCGTATGAGATCGAACTTATAGGAATTGCCACCGTATATGGAAACGTAACACCGCAGGTTGGAATAATGAACACATTAAAAGTGTTGGAATCTATGAACCGGATGGATATTCCGGTTATATTAGGAGCACAACGGCCGCTAATGAAGGATCCTCTTCCCAGCACAATTAAGAAAAGAAAGGAAATAATTCACGGGAAATCTGGTCTAGGAAACTTGTACTCGAGTCCTTACCTCATCAACGAAGCATTGAAAAAAAGGATTATCAAGGGGAATATGCCATCAAAAATTACCAATCATAAGAACTTTATAGAGTTCGTTGATGAAATTAACAAGCATTATAGGGACGGTGATATTTCAATAATAGCTACTGGACCCTTAACAAATATAGCACAAGCGATTTTGTATAGACCTGAGTTTATTACTAAAATAAGCCAACTCTCAATCATGGGAGGTGCGTATCGTTTAGGTAGCAATATTACAGGCAACATAACCAAGTATGCAGAATTCAATTTTTATTGTGACCCTGAGGCCGCTAGGGTAGTTCTAAGCTCTCCCCACTTGAATTCAAAGATCAAAGTTGTTGGATTAGACGTCACACAACAGCCATCATGTGAATTGAATAGGGAATTTGTAAATAAGGTACGCCAAAAGCTTAGCATAGAGAAACCATCCTCAATGGAACTTATTCTATCCTTATTGGATTTTAAATTGTCTCATTACACTGTTTTCCATCTTCATGATGTACTAGCTGTATTACTTCACGAAAAACCTTCATATTTCTCTTTTAGGAGGGGAAATATTGAGATAATGTTAGGAGGAAAATTACGTGGACATACGGAGTTTATTGATGACAGAACCTCTGGAAATGTCCAAGTAACAACAGCCGTCAAAGATCATGAGTTCACTAATTTTCTGTACAGCAGACTCGTTTAAAAGAGAATAAATTTTGATGCAATAAGCAAACATAGATATTCATATTACCTTGAAGACCGAATAAATCTAAACTGGAGTTCCTGCTATCTCCTTTTCTTTTTCTCGCTGTGGAACTGCTCTGACTTGTATCACTTCTCGGATAGTTTGATTCATTGCAGCCTCTGCGATGTCGCTGGCATGCTCTGCAGTCCTTCTAATGTCTTCCAAAATGATTTTAATGTCTACATTTGCAGATTTACTGCCTGCCGTATTTTCTCTATCAAGGAAAGAAATAACATCTGCCTCCAGATTACGCATATCCTCGGCTTTAGCCACCACACTGTCAGCTAGAACATAGTCTCTTCTTAGAAAGGCTTCAACAGAATCGCTAAGGACGGATAGAGAAAGTTGACTCATCTTTTGTATTTTGTCAAAGGCCTCTTTCGTAATTTTCTGATTTAGCCTTATTTGTTTGCTTGATATGCCAACTGCATGATCAGCAACCCTTTCAATGCTCTTGACAGCAACACGATAGCTCAAGCAGTCTGCTGTCCCCTTCAGACCCATTTCCTGTAAAGCGCGTTCATTTTGTGTAGCCATGACAAGATTTCTTAGAATATAAAGGCTAAACCTGTCAACTTCATCATCAGACTTTATAACTGCCTCAGCTAATTCATGATTTAGCTCACCCAACGCAGACATAGCATCCTTATGCATCGCAGTTGCAATAAGAAACATCCTTCTTACAGCTGTGTTTATAGACAGCTCAGGAAGAGTAAGTAAGACCTGGACAGTTATAATTTCTGAAGAGTCCGCAATTATTTCCGTTCCTACTAAGTTGCGGCGAATTACCTCCCTGATCGCATCTCTCTGCAGCGGACTAATTCTACCCGATTTCGCCTTTAGATGCATAATATTATATCCCGCCAGATACATTGAGATTACTTTTCGTTTCAAGGAGTTTTCGCTCTCTATATGCGTTATTATAGCAGTTGCTTCGTTAAGGGAATCAGAGGATCTCAAAGAATTAGGCACTATTGATAAGGAATGGTTTGTGTCTCTCACTATGTTAACTAGATCTCCTGCCTTCAAATTCATCTCGTTCATCCACTTTTTTGGTAAGGACAAAATATAGGTTGAACGACCGGTAAACTGTATTCTACGTACTTCATTATTGCTGCTACTGGAGATAGAGCTCACCATCTGTTATGACCGTCCTTTAGTTTTTACATATTATTGCCGTATTTATATAGTTTTCATTTGCACTATGTGTATTATATAGATCGAATACAACAGGCTCTCAAGTAACATGCGTGGTCGGATATGCGCGAACGTTCAAAAATTATATGTTACACTTGTCAGCCCATAATTAGGCTTTGAGTAGTGCCAGAGTCTAACACAAACGGAAGATCTTGCTCGCCGATAGTTTTCGGCCCAGGAAGTTGAGAATGGACTAGAATATTGGTAGTCAATCTTCCTTATCTATTCCGTCAAGCGAGATTATTATCCCAGCCAATTTACCTTTAGTACGAGAAAATAAACCTGATAATCTTGCTTTGAACCCATATTTCATACTTCTTTGTTTTAAAGCATGCTCAAGTTGAACTGGACTAGCAAAAGCCGCGTTTCCGTTCAGCCATTCACCTTTAGGCTGTCCTCTTATTCCGGAAGGAACAATTCGTACTCTAGAATTGTTTCGCAGGCGCTTGACCTTGCCAGTTTCATTCCTCGTCACGACAAAAATCTTATCGTCATTAAGTGTGAACCATACAGGCGTACGCACTGCTTGTCCATTTCTTCTGTAAGTTTCAAGGTTGATATATTGGTGTCCAGAGAATATCGATATCCTGTCGGATCGTTCGGACATAAAATTAGTAGCACCTAACCTCTATTAGCACTTTCTGTCGTCACTTAGCGGGTGGAGTCTACCTTCAGTCATGAGCATCCCGATCTTGGTTTCAGCCTTAGACCTCATAGCAGAGAAGTAACCCATGAATTCTGCCACATGATATCATGATGAAACTCTGTTCTTGTATCTTATAGTATTTATGGCCATTTTTAGCACAGAATAAACGTTGTTACTTGAGCCTCATAAATGAGCCCTTAGGAAACGAAATTTTTATTGGATGTCTAAATGCAGAATGAATCATGACTAATTCGCCTTTGTTTAATCTAGCAATATTATTTTTTGTACTTTCATCTAGCATAGAGTAGGGCTGAGTAGATAATTCAGATAATCCTACCTTAGCCGTTATATGTAGTCCTGTATTTTCCTGTAGCCGATAATCCGTTGCACTTTTGAATTGCTGCGCAGAAAATAAAATCGTCTCTCTTGCCCCTCCTGCAATAAGAGTCCTCATTATCTGCTCGGCCACCGGGTTCATCGTTCGCGTATCATGGGATCTCGGTACAAATCTGTTAATTTCATCAATAAAGATTAAAATATATTTTGGACTTTTCTTTTTACTTTTAGTTCTGTTTCTATTGTTATTATCATCGTAATTATCTAAATCCTCTCTTGCGGAATACATTTCGTCAATACTTTTCATTACATCTCCAACGACGAATGACTGTTCTGCCAACGACGATATAGTTCCTACATCTATAACAAATACATCGCCAGATTTTATTTTCTTGACTTTATTTCCAAGATATGTGCTTGTTACCTTTTTATCGGTAAACAAGGCAGATTTCCTAAATCTCTGCAAGTAACCACGAAAGTGATGCAGGGAAGATTTATGTGACACTATATTTTGAGGATATTCTTCATACTCGAACAAATCTGTCCATATGGAAATTTCTTTTCCAGAACTGTCTCTTATTGGCCAAGCCTCATATACATAGTCTATTATGGAGGAGAGATTGTATTGAGGATCATAAGCATCGGGAAGTAATA
>OBLS010000777.1_pt1 | contig 12237 bp, 12 predicted proteins | sample 1519901 | NCBI WGS metagenome assembly OBLS01 (sample SAMEA3113585, study PRJEB22503) | soil metagenome
GACCACCGGGACCACAACCCGGGGCTCTACCAACTGAGCTACCGCCACCGCGCTACGTGAAGGATAGCGGGGTCTCGTCGAGGTTCCGGCGCAATTCTTCGATGCTCTCGTAGACCGCCGCGGCACCTGCGTCCAGTAACTCCTGCTTCGACCAGCCGCCCGTGATGACGCAAACCGTCTCGAGCCCCGCTCGACGAGCGGCCTCGATGTCCCAGCCGGTGTCGCCCACCATGACCGCTTCCGAGGTCCCCGCCTTCTCGAGCCCGGCTTGCACGAGATCGGGCTCGGGCTTGGTCGCGTCGACGTCGTCCTTGGTCGTCCACGCATCCAGAAGCTTCCGTGCGTCGAGGAGCTCGAGATAATGGTCGAGCTCGTTTTGGGGTGAGGAGCTCGCGAGCACGACGGTGGCGCCGAGCTCCGTGAGGTCCTCGATCAGCTCATGCGCCTGAGCGAACGCCTCTACCTCATCGATCAGCTCGGCGTAACGCTCTGACCTCGTCTCCTCGATCGCCTGGTGCAGCTCGTCGTCGATCCCGGGCACGAGGGCGGGGACCAGCTGGTCCCCGCCCATGCCGATATGCCGGTGGATTCGCCAGACGGGCAGTGAGACACCGTGTGCTCGGAACGCGCGGTACCACGCGATCGCGTGGTGGTAGTTCGTGTCGATCAGCGTTCCGTCGACGTCGAGCAGCGCTGCCCCGGGCACTAGGCGCGGACCGGCGTCCTGGCGAACTCCTTGACGAGCGTCTTGCAAAAGGCCGGGAGGTCATCCGGGTTTCGGCTCGTGATGATGCCTTCGTCGAGGACGACTTCCTCGTCGACCCAGTTGCCGCCGGCGTTTCGGATGTCGGTCTTCAGGCTCGGGAACGAGGTCAGCGTGCGGTCTCGAACCACGTCGGCCTCGACGAGCATCCACGGTCCGTGACAGATGACCGCGACCGGCTTACCGCCCTCGACGAAGTCCCGGAAGAACCGCACGGCGTTCTCATCCATCCGCAGCGTGTCCGGATTGCCGACGCCTCCCGGCTGCACGAGGGCGTCGTACTCCTCGGCACGCGCCTCGCCGACAGTGCGGTCGACGGTGAACTTGTCGGCCTTGTCGTAATGGTTGAACCCCTGGATCTCGCTCTCCTCGAGCGAGACCAGCTCAGGCGTGCCGCCGGCCTGCTCGACGGCCTTCCACGGTTCGGTCAGCTCGACCTGCTCGACCATGTCCGTCGCCAGGAAAGCGATGCGTTTCCCACTTAGATCGGCCATTGCTCCCCCTCCTGTTTCTTAGGGGATACCGCCTGCCGACGGGGGCTAAACGGTCAGTACGCGAGATCCCGCTGAGGTGCCCTGTCGCCCGCAGAGCAGCCGTCGAAGATTCTTAAGGCCTGCATTACAAAAGGCTTACGCAAACCGCGTCCGACCTTGCCGAAAGTGGGTACCGAGGTACGAGAAGGGCCGCGCGCCGTTTGGCGGCTCATCCCGGGGGGTCTAGCCGGGGGGAGGACGGCGCGCGGCCCTTTGAATCATTCCCCGCTGGCTTATCCGGGTAACACCTCGCTCGAAGCTCTGCGCGCTCCTGTCTCCTAGAGCGGTCGTGGTTGGCTGTGGTGGATGACCCGCCCGCTGCCAAAAACCGATCGCCGGTCGGAGAGGTTGCGCGTGACGTCGGACGGCCCGAAAAGGGGCAGGGCTGTACGTCCACTCATACGCGTAGGGCGGCGTCTTCTAAGGCGCTATAACGAGAAAACCCCGCGTGTGCGGGGTCTTCTCAGCGCGCCCGGGAGGATTCGAACCTCCGACCCGCGGATTAGAAGTCCGCTGCTCTTCCACTGAGCTACGGGCGCCCGCAGGAAGCGTAGCGCCGGCGCTGGCTAGGAACGGGCGCCGAAGTCGGCCGTGAGGATGGTCACGGACCGGCCGCCGTACTCGCCGGGGGCCGACGCGACGGTCACTGCGCCGATCCCGATCTCGCGCCAGTCGCGCGAGAGAATGTTCTCGCGGTGGGGCGGGCTGTGCATCCATTCACGCACCGCGAACGCGGGGCCGTATCTATCGGTGCCCCAGAGCAGGTTCTCGCCGACCGTCCATGAGCGGAAGCCCCGCGAGGGGTAGAAGCGCTCGATCCGGCGCCAGAACGCCGTGCCGTTGGCGCTGTCGTGTTCGAAGTAACCCCGGCGGGCCATGTCCCTGGAGTGGAAATCGGCCGCGGCGGCCAGGCGCCTGTTCTGGTGAAGAGGTCGCAGGCCCCGACTCCGACGGATGTCGTTGATGCGGCCGATCACACCCTCCTCGAGAACGGCGAGCGCAGACTTGATGCGATTCCTTTGCTGGGGAACGTTCGTGCGAGCCGGTGCGCTCTGTCGGGTCAAGGTCTTGAGCCGAAGCTCGACGTGGCCCTGGAGAGTGCCGCTGGTCGCCGCGTCGCTCGCCGCCACGGCAAAGCATGACGCCAGCGCGAAGACAGCAACCAGGATTGCAAGCCCCCCTCGCATAGTTCAGAGATCGGCGGGCATCCCTCGATCGATGTCCCCCAAAAGGGGGATTTCAGGAGGCCGTTAAGGGGCTGCGCGGGGTTCTGCAGCGGCTCGATCGCCGGTCCGCCGCGGCAGCCAGGCGAAGAGGAGCACCTGGATCGTCCCAGCGATCGGAATCGCCGCGAGGGCGCCGAGAATGCCCGCCAGCTTCGCTCCGATCAGCACGGCGATCAGGATCGCGAGCGGGGAAAGCTGCACCGTCCGGCTGTAGACGAGCGGCTGCAGGATGTGGTTCTCGAGCTGCTGGTAGATGACAAAGAAGATCAGCACCACGATCCCCGCCGGGATCCAGTCGATGAAGGCGACGGTCGTGACGATGATCGCCGCCAGCGTCGCGCCGGCGAGTGGGATGAGATCGAGGATCGCGACGAGCAACCCGAGCGCGACCGCGTAGGGAACGCCCAGGACCAGGAGCACGATTGTCGAGGAAATCCCGGCGATGACGCTGATCAGGAGGTTGCCCGTGACGTACCCGCCGACCGTTCGGTAGATGTCGCGTCCGATTCCTCGCCACTTGTCGCGCGAGCGCTCCGGAATGAGCCCGTACAGGCGCTCGATCCACGTCGGGCCTTCGAGGAGCATGAAGAAGGTCATGAACGCGATCGTCACGATCGCGACGACGAAGGTGAGTACGCCCTTCGTGACTGCGATCGCAGTGCCGGAGAGACCGAGCAGGCGCGCCACGCCCCCGTCTGCGACCGCCTCGCGGACACGCTGCTCGAGTTCGTAGCGCTCCGCGAGGCGGCCGAGAGGGCCACGACCCTCGGAAACGTCGTTGACGTAGCCCGGGAGTGCGTCGGCGAACCCACGGGCCTCGTCGACCAGCGTCGGCACGAAGAGCGAGCCCATGGCGACGATGCCGCCGATGGCGAGGAGGAAGGTCAGCGCCGCGGACCAGCCGCGGCGCAGGCCGCGGCGCTGGAAGAACTCGACCGCCGGGTTGAGGGCGAGCGCAAAGAAGATCGCAACGAGGATCCAGGTGAGGACCTGCCGGGAGATCCAGACGACGGCAAGGAGGATCGCGACCGCGAGGACGATCGCGATGACCGCGAGGATCGTGCGCGGCCGGAAAGTGACCACCCGTTCTTCGGGCACTCCCGTGCAGGATCGCGGCAGGATCGGACGGCCGCGCCCCGGCGATGATGAAATGCAGGCGTGAGCCTCAAAGGCAGGCCAGTCGAGCGCGAAACCAAGCTGCCCGACGGGCGCAGCCTCCTCGTCCGGGTCGCGGTGGCGGCCGACTTGTACATTCCACGCCGAGAGCGCCAAACGGTCACGCTCGAGCTGATCGGGGACGGCCGGGTCGAGGCGACTGTGAACACGGTTCTAACGCCGACCCAGGTAAGCGAAGCCCGTAAGCTGGCCGACGAGGTGGCGACCAAGCTTCAGTCAGGCGAGTTGAAGCCGACGGCCTCGGCGATCGAGCCACTCGCCGACAGCATCCGGTGAGCAACGCGACACTCCATACGAGCGAGGGCGCGATCGAGGTCGAGCTCTACCCTGACGCCGCTCCGAAGACGGTCGAGAACTTCGAGAAGCTCTCGCGCGACGGTTTCTACGAGGGTGTGATCTTCCACCGGGTAATCCCCGAGTTCATGATCCAAGGAGGGGATCCGACGGGCACCGGGATGGGCGGCCCCGGCTACGAGTTCGAGGACGAGTTCAACGAGCATCGCGTGGAACGGGGCGCCCTCGCGATGGCGAACGCCGGCCCGAACACGAACGGCAGCCAGTTCTTCATCGTCACCGCCGAGGCCACTCCCTGGCTCGACGGGAAGCACACGGTCTTCGGGCGAGTGACGTCCGGCATGGACGTCGTCGACCGGATCTCGCAGACCGAGCGCGACGCCAACGATCGGCCGCTCAAGCCGGTGACGATCGAGCGCGTCGAGCTCGGCGACTCCTAGTCAAGCCACTCGGGCCGGTCGAAGCCGGCGTACTCCTGGATCGCGCCGGAGATGGACTGCACGATCGCCGTGTCGCAGACAATGTTGCGTAAGGCTGCTCTTTGTTGAGGCAAAAGCTAGATGTCCCGCACCCAGAGGCTCACCGACGAGACGGAAACGCCGAGGCGCCTCGGGATGTTCTTCATCGACTCGCCTTCTTCGCGACGAAGGCGCCGCGCCTCGAGGTCGCTCGCGCGTTTTCACCCGAGGCAACGAGCGAAGAGACCGGACGTCGTCGGAGAGAGCGGGCGGCGGGAATCGAACCCGCGTCTGAGCGTTGGAAGCGCCCGGCTTTGCCATTAAGCTACGCCCGCGCGTGGCTCCGTAGGGTAGCGCTATCTCCCGCCCGGACCCGTACTCGTGGACGCTTCATCCCGAGGCATCGCTCGCCGTTCTCGGCCTCGCTTTCGCGTACTTCCTGGCCGTCCGGAACCGCGAAGCAGAGGGCTGGCGCATTGCCGCTTTCGCCGCCGGCTGCCTGCTCCTGCTCGCCACCGCAGTCACCCCGCTGGACGCGTTGACGTACCACCTCCTGTCGGCGCATCTGCTCCAAAACGTCGTGCTCGCCGAGTGGGCGCCGGCGCTGCTCGTACTCGGCATCCCGCCGGCTCTCGCCGCCGCGATCGGGAGGGCCCGCGGCTTCCAGTTGCTCACCCGCGCTCCCATCGCGCTCGGCCTCTGGCTGACGACGTATTTCCTCTGGCATCTCCCGGTTCTTTACGACACGGCGCTCGAGCACTACGGGCTCCTGCACCTCGAGCACGTCTGCTACGTGGCGGCTGGAACGCTGCTCTGGTGGCCCGTCCTCCAGGACGAACCGCATCGACTCTCCAGCGCGGCCCGGGCGCTGTACCTCGTTGTCGCGTTCGTACTCGCCAGCCCGATCGGCCTGCTGCTGGCACTCCTGCCCGAGCCGGTATACGACTGGTACGCCGACGGCGGTGGGCTCTGGGGATTGTCACCCCACGCCGACCAGCAGATCGCCGGAGTGACGATGTCCGTCGAGCAGGCGATCGCCTTCTTCGCCGTCTTCGCGTTCTTCTTCTTCCGTTTCCTCGCCGAGGAGGACGCGAAAGGACGGCCGGCCGAGAAGATGGGCCGTTCGGCCTATTGAACTCAGCGTGGCCGACTGCGAGGGTGAGTGAGCCGCCATGCATTCCGTCGAGCTTCTTCGCAGTGACGTCGACGCGCTTCAGGAAACCCTCCTCGGTGAAGCGCTCGAGCACGCTCCCATCGGAGCGATCGCTCTCGACGAGACCGGCCGCCACCTCGCGGCCAACCGGCCGGCCTGCCGGCTCACAGGTACACCCGCGAGGAGCTCCTGGCGGCCCACGAGACCTCGCGGCAGAGCCCGAGGAGGTAACCGCCAAGCTCGAGGAGATGACCATGGGCGACCTGGCCAACGGCATGACTCGCATGGGCTGCCAGGACGGCACCTGTGTCTCCGTCGAGCATCGCGTCGGTGCGACACGAAGCGGCGGGCTGCCCCACTTCGTGCTCGTTTTCTGGGAACAGCACGCGGACGAGTAGCAGCCGGGGCCCGGCCGAAGCGCTACGCTCATTCCAGCGTCGGGGTGTAGCTCAGCCTGGTTAGAGTGCTGCGTTTGGGACGCAGAAGTCGCCGGTTCGAATCCGGCCACCCCGACTGAACGATCCAGGCCGCGCTCCTAGCGCCTGGCTAGGCTCGCCGCGTGGCCGAGTCAGAGCGGCACCCAAGGCTCGGCTACGCCATGGCGTTCACGGCGGCCACGCTCTGGGCGGTCAACGGCGTCATCTCGAAAGTGATCATCGAGTCGGGCGGAATCGCCACCCAGCGGCTCACCGAGGTCCGGACGACCGGTGCGTTCCTCCTGCTCGCGGCGGCGCTGGGTGTCGCCCGGCCTGCGAGCCTGCGCCTTCGTCGCGGCGAGCTCGCGATGCTGCTCATCTTCGGTGTGCTCGGGCTGGCCTTCGTCCAGTGGTTCTACTTCGAGGCGATCAGCCGGCTGGACATCGGCGTCGCTCTGCTGATCCAGTACATCGCGCCGGTGCTTGTGGCGCTCTGGGCCCGGTTCGCCTACCACGAAGCGGTGCGACGGCGGATCTGGGCGGCGCTCGCCCTTTCGATCCTCGGTATCACCCTGCTCGTCGAGCTCTGGAACGGACTGACGCTGGACGGACTGGGAGTGGCCGCGGCCCTTGGGTCGGCCGCCACCTTCGCGGTTTACATCCTCTCCGCCGAGCGTGCGGTCGCACGGCGCGATCCCGTGTCTCTCGTTTGCTACGGCTTTCTGCTCGCTTCGGTCTTCTGGGCCGTCCTCCAACCCTGGACGTCCTTTCCGGTCGAGCTGGTCGACGAGAGCGTTTCGCTGCTCGGTCGGCTCGACGACCTCTCGCTCCCGGTCTGGCTGTTGATGGGATGGATGGTCGTGCTCGGAACGATGGTTCCGTTCGCGCTGCTGGCCGCGTCGCTGCGACACATCCCGGCTTCGCGCGCGGCGATCACGGCGATGTTCGAGCCGGTGGCGGCCACTGTTTTCGCCTACGCCTGGCTGGGTGAGTCGCTGACCGCGTTTCAGTTGATCGGTGCGCTCGTGGTGCTCGCCGCCATTGTTCTGGCGCAAACTGCAAGATAAAAACGTCTCATATCCCCCTTTTGGGAGCAATCGTCCGGCGGGTCTGGTACAAATGCCGCCTTCGTGGTTCGGGGGGGCCGCACACTCTTCGTCCTGACGATCACGGGCATCGCGCTGTTCGGGCTTTCGCCTAGCGCCGCACCGCGGGATCTCGGTGGACTTCAGAGCCTGAGCGCGCAGGAGCAGAGCCTGCTGCAGGCGATCAACCAGGCGCGCGCGGCGCGCGGTGTTCCGCCCTTGCGGGTCGGCGTCAGGCTCCGCAGCGCCGCGCGCGCGCACTCATGGGCAATGGCGCAAAGCGGCGCCTTCACGCATGGAAACTGGTATTGGCGGCTTCGCCGCCACGGCGTTCGGGCACGGACACTGGGCGAGACAATTGGCTGGGGCGCCGGCGCGGACGGAACGGCGTCGGCAATCGTGAGCATGTGGCTGGGAAGTCCGCCCCACCGCGCGACGATGCTGAACCCTGGGTTCCGGCGAATCGGCGTCGGTGTCGCGGTCGGGACGATGGGCGGCCTGCCCCGCGCAAGTGTCGCCACAGCCGACTTCGCGGGCTAGCTACTCACTTAGTAGATCGCGGAGTTCCGCGATCTTCTCGCGGCGAAGCTCGTCCCGCTCACCCCGACGCACGCGCTCGAGCAGCCCTTCGACGATGGAGGCGAGCTCGACGGGGTTGAACGGCTTCGTGATGTATTCGACACCGCCGAGTTCGAGACCGCGGGCGCGGTCGCGGAGCTCGGCGCGAGCGGTCAGGAAGACCAGTGGAATCTGGCTCGTGGCGTCGTCCTGGAACAGGCGCTCGGCAACCTGCCAGCCGTCCATCCCAGGCATCATCACGTCGAGAAGCACGACATCGGGCTTCTCCGTGCGAGCGATTTCGAGCCCCGTCTCGCCGTCGGCGGCCTCGAGCACCTCCATCTTCTCGGCCTCGAGGTTGACTCGGCAAAGCAGTCTGATCGGCGCTTCGTCGTCGACGACCAGAACCTTGGTCATGGTTACTGCTCCCTCACCGCGCCGGTCGGCAGCTCGAAGACGAAGCTGGCGCCCTCTCCGGTCTCCGAATCCATCCAGAGACGCCCGCCCATTGCCGATGCGAGGCCGCGAGCAATGAAGAGCCCGAGCCCGCTTCCACCGCCGGCTGGGCCAACGGCGTCAGCGCGATAGAACTTCCGGAAGATCCGCTCCTGTTCTCCCGGCGGCACGCCCGATCCTTCGTCGACGACGCGCACTTGGACGGCGTCAGCCGTCCTGCGCGCGGCGATGGTCACCGTCCCACCCTGGGGAGAGAACTTGACCGCGTTGTCGACGAGATTGGCCAGGATCTGGCGTACCTTCTCGCGGTCGGCCGCGGCGTCGAGCGGCTCCTCGGGCACGTCGATCACGAAACGGCCCCCGTTCACGAGCTCTCGCTCCGCGCTCGAGACGACGTCGCTGACGACGTCCCGGAGATCGGTCGGGGCCAGCTGAACCTGGAGATCGCCTGCCTCGAGCCGGGCGACGCTCAGAAGCGCGTCGACGATCCCCGTCAACTGCTGAGCCTCGCTTGCGATGTAGCTGAGAAACGTGCGGCGCTCGTCCTCGCCGAAAGAGATGTCCTCCCGCAGGAGCGTCTCGGCGAAGCCGTAGATCGACGTCAGCGGAGCGCGGAGCTCGTGTGAGACGGTAGAGATGAAGCCGGACTTGAGCTGTTCGACGAGCCGGTCGGATGACACGTCCCGGAAGGCATAGATGCGACCGGCGACGGCGCCCGCCGGGTCGCGCATGACTGCCTCGCTCACGGAGAGCCAGATCTCCTCGCTTCCTCGCGGGATCTGGATCAGGCCGCGCCCCTCTTCAGTCGTCTCGTCGGGATCAAAACTTCGGAGCACGTCCGAGGGTGCCCGGCCGAGCGCCTCGGATCCGGGAACGCCGGTGATCTCCTCCGCGGCCGCATTCCAGAGAACGACGTTGCCGTCGCGATCGACGGCAACGATCCCGTCGGCGACGTTTCCGAGAATCGCGAAACTGCGCTCGCGCTCCAGGACCACGCGTTGATACAGCTCGGCGTTCGAGAGGAACGCGGAGGCATTCCCGGCCAGCGCGGCCACCGCTTCGATCTCTTCCTCGCGCCATGCCCGCGGTTCCCGCGCGTAGACGGCGAGCACACCATGGACAGCGCCCTCGGAACCGACAAGCGGCACGCCGAGAAAAGCACGATGGCCGGACTCGAGGATCGGATCGGTGGCAGCGATGTGGCGTTCCACGTCGCCCAGGACCACGGGGCCGCGGGATTGGATGACCTCGCCGGCGAGCTCGCCGACCGCCGATGCCCGAGAGCCGAGCGCCGCCTGCGCGTCGTCACCATGGGCCGCACTGACGACGAGCTCGTCGCCCTCGATCAGGCTGACAGTCGCCGAATCGGCGCCGACGAGACCGGGGGCTTGCGCCACGATCTCGTCCAGGATCGCGTCAGGATCGAGCTCGCTCGCCAGCAGCGTCCCGGTCCGGGCGAGCTGCTGCGCAATCGCGCGCGACTGACGCTCCGCTTCGTACAGCTCAGCCCGTTCGAGCGCGCCGCGGGCCGCACCCGCGAGGTTCTGGGCGAGCTCGATCTCGTCGTCGGTGAAGGCCTGTTCCTCCGCGAAGAAAACCAGGCCGAGGCCCGGTTCGTCACGGCGCGGCGCCTCGACGGGAATCGCGAGCAGGGAGACGAAACCGGCGTCGTCCGCGAGCGATGCCCAGTTCGCTCCGAAACGATCGTCTTTGGCGACCGTCGGCGCGGCCAGGATGCGGCGGCGGCGCGCGGCATCGAGCAGCGGGGTGGATCCGCCGAGTCCCTGGTGCAGGAACTCCGCGAGGCCCTCGGGGAGCTCGTGCGACCCGGCGAGGTGGAGCTCGCGCGGCTCGGGCATCAGCACGGCGGCGAAAGAGCCGCCCAATGCCTCGCTCGCCGCTTGCGCGACGGCGTCCAAGGTCTCGGTCAGCGACAGCGGTTGAGCCAGGATCGAGGCAATGCGGAAGAAGCCGCGCTGAATCCGAACCTGCCTCGCGCTCTGCTCGATACTCGCGACGTTGCGCAGCGCGACCGACCCGAGGCTGGCGAAGGCTTCCAGAACCTCGAGGTCCTCGGAACTGAACACACGGGCCGAATCGCGGGTGCCAACCCCGATCACGCCGCGGACTTCGCCCCACCACGTCATCGGCGCAACCATGGCGGCGGCAAAATCCTCGTAGGCCGGATGGGGCGCTTCGACCTCGTCGTACTCGGTCGAGACCGTGCCGCGGCCTCGCCGCATCGCCTCACCCGCGAGCGCCTTGTCAGCAGGGAACTCGAACTCGATCAACTCCGCCGGCAGCCCGTAGACCGCCGCGCACCGCAGCACTCCGCGGCGGGCATCGTAGAGGTAGCAGTCGGCGGCGGACACATCGAGCAACCTCGTCACCTCGACGACCAGGCGCTCGAGGACGGTCTCGACCCGCAGCTCGCTCGTCATCACCTGCGCCGCTTGCACGAGCGCGGCCTGCCGGTCTAGCCGCTTTTGGTTTTCGTCCAGCAGCTGGGCAGTGTGGATTGCGAGACCGACTTCGCGCCCGACCGCCTCCGCGAGCGAGATCTCGGCCGGTGACCACGGTCCGGCCTGGCTGCGATGGAGCCCGAAGGCGCCAATCGTGTGGTCAAAGACCAGAATCGGCGCTGCCAGGACGGCGCGGGTACCGAGGTCGAGCAGGGTCTGGACGCTGCCAAGTGCAGGGTCGGCGAGCTCCGGCGCGTCCGCGACGTCAGCCACCGCGAAGGTCTTCCGTTCCCTGAGCGCGAGGTTCGTCACGGGCAGCTTGGGCGCGGCGCCGCCGATCGGTTCGATGCCCGGCGCATCCCACTCGGCGCGGATCGGGGTCTCCTCGCCGAACTCGCCGAGCCGGATGAAGCAACGGGTCACGCCCAGCGCCTTGCCGGTCTCCTCGACCGCGACGCGCAAGACCGCTTCGATGTCGTGCTCCGAGCGGACTTTTCGGCCGATCGCGGCAATCAGTTCCTCACGTTCGAGCGCCTCCTCGAGTTGCACGGCCGAGCGGGTGCGCTCCAGCGCGAGCGCGGACTCGGCCGCGAGCGCCTCGAGCAGGGCGATCTCGTCGGCCGGGAACGGTCGCCGCTGCCGGGTAGTGGCCGCCGCGAGCACAGCGATCACACGCTCTCCGTAGATCAACGGGACGAAAACGGCGCTCTTAGCTCCGACGCGTTCGGCAAGACGGCGATTGACCCGCGGTGACGAGTGGACGTCGTAGATCGCCAACGGGGCGGCTTCGAATACGCAGCTCGCAATGGCCGACGGCTCGTTCTCGAGATCGATCCTCACGGACGTCCACCAGTCGACGTCGGCGTCCTCCCCACGTGCGTGCAAGCCCGTCGCCTGCTTTCCGTCGTCGCTGATAAGCGCGACGGCCGCGAACTGAAGCCCGAGGCGCGTTACCACCTCGTGGAGAAGCACCCGAGCGATCGACGCCGGGTCTTCCGCGTGGGAAAGGCCCGCCGACAGCGAGGTCACGGAGTCGAGTCCGTCGGAGCCGGGAGCCGAGGTCCGCGTCGGTGCCGGCTCGGGTTCAGGCTCCGCCGCCGGCTCGGGCTTAGACTCGACGGCCGGGGACGTCGAGGTGCGGCGCCGGTAGGCAAGCAATAGGGCGGCGGCGAGGAGAAAGATCGCGGCGGCCACTCCGAGCAGCAGGTAGCCGACGGCGGCCGCGGCGAGCGGGAGCGCGATGAGCAACACGCTCCTTCGATGATACGGCGAGACGCGGAGCAAAACGAGGGAGGCCCGCCGCTCGGGGGGGTTGTTGCGGCGGGGCGCTCCCGAGTGCTCACCGCGGATCGTGGCCAGGTACGCGCACCGCGGTTCGCGTCGCCCAGTGCGGAGGACGCTACCCCCGCCCGGCGGAAAAGCCAATAGGCCGACCGGCCCATCTTTGAAAGCGAGAAAAAGGGCGCCAGACCGCGACTACCATGGGCGGTAATGGTGAAGCGAGTCCTCCTGGCGTCGCCGCGCGGTTACTGCGCGGGCGTCGAGCGCGCCGTCGAGACCGTCGAGCAGCTGCTCGACCTCCATGGCCCGCCGGTCTACGTCCGCAAGCAGATCGTCCACAACGCGCACGTCGTCCGCGAGCTCGAGGAGCGCGGCG
>OBLS010000778.1_pt1 | contig 12232 bp, 8 predicted proteins | sample 1519901 | NCBI WGS metagenome assembly OBLS01 (sample SAMEA3113585, study PRJEB22503) | soil metagenome
CACAACTCGTCGACCGTACCGACAAGCTCGCTCGCGTCCATCCTCCGGCCTCCTCCATGTCGCCCGCGTCGCTCGGTCCAGCCTAAGCGCCGCGCACATCGCGGTCAATCCGGCAGGTCGCGGGCGACCCTTCACGCACGAACGAGCGCTGTACGAGCAAAACAGCGTCGCTGTTCGCGCAATGCGGTAGCGGGACGACGGTCTGGAATCACGCTCGCTGTTCGTCCAAGGCGAGCGTCTGCGATTCGCCGTTGCGACGTCGCTTCCATGCGGTGGCAGCAACATCGCCGATGGCAGCGGGACTGCCCGAAGCCGCCCTGCTCAAACGTACTAGTAGAGAAACCTCCCACTGGTGCAGGCAGGCGGGAGTCGACGGCGCTCACGCGCACCACGATGCTGCGACGAGTAGTGGCGCGTCGCCAAAGGCTGAGTTAGGGTCGGCCAGCCCCACGAGGACTCGCTCTCTTTCAACGGAAGGACTCGCTGTGGTCTCGAAGCTTCGCGCGCGGCTTACCTACGCCAACGTTGCCGCTTCCGTCGCGCTGTTCATCGCGCTCGGCGGCACCTCCTACGCAGTCGCCACTGGCTCGATAGACAGTCGCGAGATCAAGAACAACTCGATTCGCGGGGCCGATCTCCGCAATAGCAGCCTCGCCGGCGCGGACGTACGCGACAACAGGCTGACCGGCGCGGACATCCGGGACAACCGCCTCACCGGCGCCGACGTCCTCGAGTCGTCGCTTGGGAAGGTGCCTAGTGCCGGCGCCGCGGATACGGCTAGCACTGCGAACAGCGCGACGGTGGCGGGAACGGCCCTGCAGACCTCCCGCAGCGACTCCGTCTCCGCGCCGGCAACGACCCCCGGCCAGAATTGGACGCTGCTGAGCGCGGATGTGCCGGCCGGCAGCTACGTCCTGATGGGCAAGGCGACGCTCGACAACTCCGATGCCGCAGCGGTGGAAATACGGTGCTTCATGCGGGTCGGCTCCACCGACCTGGACAGGGCGAACATCGGTCTCGGCCCGCAGCCTGGCGATGAGGACATCGCCCCGTTCACAGTTACGAGCGTTCACAGCTCGGCCACGCCGTTCACGGTGGTGCTGGAGTGCACCAACCAGGGGAACGACCCGGGAGACACGACCGCCCAGGACCGCAAGATCGTGGCGCATCCCGTGGCGGGCGTCGTGAGCACGCAAGCCGCGGGCCCGTAGCCGAATGGTCGGCGGCCGAGATCGAGGCCCTTACGCGCGACACCGGCCAGACTGGTCGAACACGTCAGCGACGACGAGGCAGCGAGCCATCGTAGGGACGGATCGACGGACTTCTGGCGCCGCCACTGGTAGCGGTGGCAAGCGAGCGTGTCGGTAGACAAGCAATTCACGCTGGCTCCGGACGAAACCGGTCGCCGGCACGCGCCGCGTTCGACTGCCGCTTCTGCGTGAGAGCGGGGAGCGAGCATATGGAAGCGCCGTGGAAGCGACAAACCGCAACAGACCGCAGCAGATATGTGTGGCCCGCCGCTCACCGAGCGGCTCGAGCGACAGACGACAGTAGATGGCAGCAGCTGCTCGCGCCTTACAAGCAAGAGGTCGCCCGTTCGAGCCGGGCACCGCCCATCACCGTTGAGCGCGGACGCGGATTTCGACGCGACAGGATCAAGCCATTACGCCCGAGGGGCGCGACCGGAGGGTCTGCTGGGGGCGGGAGCAGGCCTAAGCGCGAAGTCGACGGCCTCTTCGGAGCTCATCTGCGTTCCGGCCGCGTGTGCCTCGCTCCAGCCCAGTACGCCGTAGCGCGCGCGTGCTACGGCGAAGAATCGTTCTTTGAGCTGCGCGTTTACGTCGGCGTCACCGACCGTGCCGAGCGCGGTCGCGGCGCCGAGCAGGCGTGCCGCGCGCGCCGGATCACCCCGGCGGGTCTCTATCGCGGCGAGGCCGCCAAGGGCCTCCGAGGCCAGGTGGGTAATCACCTGGTCCTTACACACGCGAAGCTGCTCGTAGAACGCGTCTTGAGCCCGCTCGAGGTCGTCGAGGAAGAGCGCCTCGAGGCCGGCGTTGCCGAGTACGAATGCCAGTGGCAACGGGTCACCGAGCTCACGAGCGAGCGGGAGCGCAGCGGCGAGGAACGGGCTCGCGCACTGCGCCTTGCCTCGTTTGATTGCGTTGTAGGCACTGTTGTTGTAAAGCCAGATCAGCTGGCGTGAACTGCCGGACTTTCGCAGCGCGGCCTCGGCCTCCTCGAGTTCTGCTGCTCCGGCATCCGGCGGCACCGAAAGGGCTCGCTCCGTCAGGGCACGAGCCGTGATCCGGTCGTCGCCCGCCTGGCGTGCGAGCGTCAGCGCCTGGTCGGCCAACGCCCGCCGGCGGCGCTGAGGCAGGCTGTCTTGCACATCGAACTCCGCAAGGCCCAGGAGCGCCTCCGCGATGCCGCCGGCACCGCCGGCCTCTCGCGAAATGGCAAGCGCGGCGAGCGCCAGCTCCCGTGCGTCCTCCAGCGGGCCTTCCCAGTCATGCAGTGACCCCTTCGCGTCGAGGAGGAGGACCTGCGCGCGGCGGGCCCGGGCGCGATCGGCGATTGGAGCCTCGTCACCTGCCGCGTCCAAAGCCGCCTCGATCCAGCCGCGACCCTCCCGGTGCCTGCTGCGAATGTCCCAGAACACCGCCAGCAGGCTGGCGAGGCGGAGCGCCATGGCCGGCCCGTGCTGGAGGCTCCAACTGAGCGCCGCGCGGAGGTTGTCTACCTCGGCGTCGAGCCGCGGCAGCCACTTGGCCTCCCCATGGGTCGTCAACAGCTCCGCTTCGGCCCGCTCCGCAAGGGCGAGGTAATGCTGGCAGTGGCGCGCCTCCACCTCGGCTCGGTCCGCGTGGCTGTCGAGTTGCTCGCGCGCGTACTCGCGGACGGTCTCGAGCATCAACAGGCGCGACTCGCCGCGGGCGTCATGCCGGCGCGACAGCAGCTGCTTCTCGACCAGGCCTTCCAGCACATCGAGGCCAGCGTCGGCAACTGCTCGAGCCGCCTCGGTTGTAGCCCCGCCGGCGAACACCGCGAAGCGCGCGAACGCCTTGGCTTCAGACGCGCTGAGGAGCGCGTGGCTCCAGTCGATCGTCGTGCGTAGCGTGCGGTGGCGCTCGGGGGCGTCACGCGGTCCGTCTCCGAGCGCGTCGAGCGCGCTGGCGAGGCGCGTGTTTAGCTCTTGGGGATCGAGCATCGTCGTGCGTGCCGCCGCGAGCTCGATGGCGAGCGGCAGCCCGTCGATGCGGCGGCAGATCTCCGCGACCGCCCGGGTGTTGTCCGCCGCTAGCTCGAAGCTCGCGTCGTGGCTCCGCGCCCGCTCGACGAACAACGTCCCGGCCGCGGATTGCGCGACGGTCGTCGGGTCGGTGTCTACGGGGACCTGAAGCGGGGCGACGGCGTACCGGTGCTCGGGTTGCAGCCGCAGCGCCTCGCGGCTGGTGACGAGTACCTTGAGACCCGGACAGGCGACCATGAACTCGCTGAGCACGGGTGCGCCCGTCAGCAGGTGCTCGAGATTGTCCAGCACAAGCAGCCCGCTCTTCGGTGCGAGGAACCGCTCGACGGCGGATTTGGGGCTCTCGCCGTTGAGCGGAGTGACCCCGAGCGCCTGCGCGATCGCGCTGGGGACGTGCTCGGCGTTCGCAGTCGCAGCGAGCGAAACGAACCAGCCGCGATCGGGGAAGGCGGCCTCGAGTCCGCGCGCGACTTCGAGAGCCAGCCTCGTCTTGCCTACCCCACCGGGACCCGTGAGCGTGACCAGCCGAACGTCTGCGCGACGCAGAAGCTGCGAAACGGCGTGCCGGTCGCGTTCGCGGCCGACCGTGCGCGTGAGCGGAAGCGGGAACCGGGTCGCTTGGAGTTCGGCGTTTCCGACTGGTGCTGCGGCCAGCGTCGGATCCTGCTCCAAGATGCCCCGTTCGAGCTCGCGTAGCCGCTCCCCCGGCTCGATACCGAGCTCTTCGACCAGGGTCCTGCGCGCGTCCTGGTACGCCTGGAGTGCATCCGCCTGGCGCTCGCAGCGGTAGAGGGCGAGCATTAACTGTGCGCGGAGTCGCTCGCGGTAGGGGTGCTCGCCGATTAGGCCCTCCAGCTTCCCAACCAGCTCGGTGTGGCGTCCGAGCGCCAGCTTCGCCTCGTTCAGCTGCTCGATGGCGGCCACGCGGAGGTCCTCCAGGCGAGCGATTTCGGGTTGCGCAAACGACTCGAAGGCGAAGTCGGCGAGCGCCCTGCCGCGCCACAGGGAGAGGGCCTCCTCGAGCGCCGAGGCGGCGGGCTCGGGCTCGCCCGCAACGAGGTGGCTCCCCGCCTCGGCGACGAGCTGCTCGAAGCGGTGGCTGTCGAGCAGCTCCGGGTCAACCTCCAGCTCGTAGCCGCGCTCGCGGGTGACGACCCTCGCGCCCGGGCCGTTGTCGCTGCGTGCGGTGAGCACCTTCCGGAGGCGGGAGATGTGCACCCGGACCGCCTTGGCCGCCGTCGGAGGCGCGTTGTCGCCCCAGAGCTCGTCGACGAGCCGGTCGATGCTGAGGGTCTCATTGGGGTGCACAAGCAAGAGCGCCAGAAGTGCACGTTGCTTGCTCCCCCGAGGCGCCACATCGTCGCCGTGTTCGAGCACCTCCAGCGGGCCGAGGATGTGGAAATCCATATGCAGAGGAGAGCGGGGGCTCGTCCGACCCAACGTACAGGAGACCCGCCGCGCGCGCCAAGCGCTGTTATCGCGGTTTTATCGCGCTGCAACGCCTGCCCGGCAGGATCGCTGCAGCCCAGATTCTCACCGACCGGGCAGCCGCCGATGCGCCCGCCCGCCACAGGAGGCAGTTATGGCCCAGGCAGTCCCCACACAGCATCCCGCCGTCGTGCTCCGCTCCCACTACCGGCAGGTCCGCGCGCTGCTCGCAATCGCGATGATCGCGCTCGTGGGCTTGACTGTCGCGGTGGTGGTTCTCGCCACCGATAACGGTGCCGTCGGTGTCCGCGCCGTGACACCCATGAGCGCACCTGCCGACCGGCCTGACGGTCCGCGCCAGCTCCACGCGCCCGGCCAGGGCTACGAGCACGTGCCGGCGAACGGCACGAGCGGACTCCGGTAGGTCTGCCTTCGAGCTCCGACGGGATCGTGCCAAGTCGAGGGTCCGCTCCTTCGGGCCCTCGACCGGCGCGTCTGGAAGCGCTGTGGAAGCGACAAACTGCAGCAAAGGGCAGCAGCTACAAGCGCCCGTCGCTCGCCAAGCGGACTGAGCGACACACGGCAATAGACAACGGCAGCTGCTCGCGCCTTATAAGCAAGAGGGCGCCCGTTCGAGCGGGGCACCGCCCATTCTCAGAAATCGGCTTCAAGAAGGGGGAGCGCGCGAACCACTCGACTTCGACGCGCAGCTCCAGGTGGACGGCGACACTGCGGCCTGACACTGGACGACATCCCAAGTGCGCCCGCGAGGCCCCAACGCACGCGAGCCCGGCCGCGGCCGGGCTCGCGCGTGACGCTGGATCCGTCCGGTTGCTAGCGCCGATGGATCTCGCCGCAGGCCACGGGGAGCTCGCCCTCGAGCGGGGCACCGAGAGCGGTTGTCCGGCCCTCGTACTTGCCGTTCCCGTCGATGTCGTGTCCGTGAATCACCACGTGCAGCTCGTCGAGGCGTCCCGCGAGGTTTGCGGGGACCTTGATATTGCGCGTGTAGGTGAACGTGCCGTTCTTCCGCGCCACGGGGAAGCGGTCGAGTGCGAGGACCGAGTCGGCGCTCGTGTCTCCGCGTGTCGTGAAGGAGACGAGCACCGGGCCGTAGTCGTCGAGGCCCTCAGCCGTCTCGATCAGGCCGTCGTCCACGAGGTGGTCCCGCCGGTTGGCTCCGGGGCACATGGCAATCTCGCCGGCGGCCTCCTTGCCGTGGATGTGCATCGCATGCGGCAGGCGGGGGCTTAGACCCATCGCCTTGACCAGGACACTGAGGCGCCTGCCCTTGCGCACGAGCTTGGCGGTGCCGCTTGCGTTCGAGTTGCCATCCGCGGTCGGGAGGTGGGGCACGGCGCCAAGCTTGGCGCGGTACTGCTCCGCACCCTTGCCGGGCCGGGCGATGGCGGCGGTCGCCGCGATGGCCACCAGAGCTAGGGCCGTGAGCGCGAAGATCGCGATCTTCGAGCGTCGGCGTTTTGAAAACACGAGTGAGGCCTTTCGTTTGAGTTAGCGGCTCCTGCCGCCTGCTTGTCCGTTCCTACGAAGCAGCCCCTCCGTTTGGATTACCCTTCCGGTGGGCTCGGCGCCGACTGGGGCATCTGCGGCTTGCACGAGACCCTGCGGCTTCGAGGGGCAGCGGTTGCACTGATCGCTCGCATGCCGCACGCGCGGAAGCGCTTTGGAAGCGGCAAACCGCAGCAAAGCGCAGCAGCCACGCGCACCCAATCGCTCCCTGAACGGCTAAGAGCGACAGACGGCAGTAGACCGCAGCATCTGCGCGCGCCTTACAAGCAAGAGGTCGCCCGTTCGAGCCGGGCACCGCCCATCCTCACGAGCCCGTTTCGAGCGCGGAGCGCCCGGCCATGGGATCAGCGGTCGGACACGTCCTGAGCCGCGTTGTGGAACTTCGCGCGCGACCCGGACGCCTACGCGCCCGGCGGATCCGGTTTGTAGACCCGGCCCGCAGGACGCCTTCCGCCCGGGGGAGCACGCTCGAGCCCCGCGGACCCAATTGGCGACCGTCCCACTCAGGTGGGCGGCGGCACTTTTTGGGTGTACAGTCGCCTCGAACGGTTGCTGACCTGCCGGACTCGGACCTGCGGGGTCTAAGCGACCCGACGCCTACGTATCTGGAGGAGCGGAACAGCAGAGATGGCCGTCGGCCCCCGGCCTAACCACACCCTCGAGAGCGAAGCGACCGAGCACCGTGAGGTCGTCGTGGTCGGCGGCGGCCAGGCGGGACTTGCGATCGGCTATTTCCTGGCTCACCAGGGACGCGACTTCACGATCCTCGAAGCAGCTCCGGAACCAGCGGCGGCGTGGCGTGCGCGCTGGGACTCGCTCAGGCTGTTTACCCCGGGCCATTACAACTCCCTGCCAGGCCTGCCCTTCCCTGGGGACCCAGGGCACTACCCCGGCCGCGACGAGGTCGTCGCCTATCTGGACGACTACGCCCGTCGCTTTGACCTTCCGGTTGAGTTGGATAGCCGTGTCCGCTCGATCCGAAAGACCGGTCTCACCTACATCGTCGAGCTGGACGATCGGGCCTACGAGGCCGAGCAGGTGGTCGTTGCGACGGGCCCGTTCCAAGTGCCGTCCGTGCCCGCTATCGCCGACCGCCTCGCCCCGTGGGTGGTGTCGCTGCACAGCACCGCATACCGGGCCCCGGAAGCCATCCCCGAAGGACGGGTGCTCGTGGTCGGCGGTGGCAACACGGGGTTTCAGATCGCTGAGGAGCTGTCGGAGTCTCACGAGGTCCACCTCTCGATCGGATCGCGCCAGACGCCACTGCCACAGCGCATCCTGGGCCGCGACTTGTTCTGGTACCTCGACACCACCGGCCTCATCCGCAAGACGACGGCCTCGCGGATCGGTCGCCGAATGGAGGGCCGCGACACTCTTATCGGTTCCACCCCGCGGGCATTACGTCGCCGGCACGGGGTGAAGCTTCACGGGCGCGCGATCGACGCGGCGGGATCCGCGGTCAGCTTCGGCGACGGCACGACGCTCGAGGAGCTCGCCACTGTTATCTGGGCAACCGGCTTCCGCGTCGATCACTCGTGGGTCGACGCTCCTGTCTTCGATCAGAAAGGGGGCCTCGTGCACCGGCGCGGGGTGACGGACTCGCCGGGGCTGTACTTCCTCGGCTTGTCATGGCAGCACACCAGAGGCTCGGCGCTGCTCGGGTGGGTCAAGGACGACGCCGAGTACATCGCCCAGCAGATCGGCGCCTGCGCGAAGGCCGCGCCTGACCGCGACTCGGGGGGCCAGCCGCCTCAACGCGGCCCCAGCCCAGCGACTTCGTCCACCTAATCACGGAGAGCGAGATGAGCACTACTTCAGATGCCTTCCCGACCGGGGTCGCTGACCTTCCGGAGGCTCGGGCGCCCGAACTTGTTGAGCTCGGCGACGGCGACGAGTTCGATCTGTGCATCGCGCCGGTGGCGAAGAGGCTCGGCAACGAGACGGTGCGGATGCTGGCCTACAACGGCTCGATCCCGGGGCCGATCCTCAAGGTCCAGGAGGGCTCGGAGGTGGTCGTCAACGTCGAGAACCAGGGCGACATGGAGGGCACTGTCCACTGGCACGGCCTGCGCCTCGACAACCGCTACGACGGCACCCACACGGTGCAGGAGCCGATCGGGGTCGGAGAGCGCTTTCAGTACCGCCCGGAGTTCCCGGATCCCGGCGCCTACTGGTACCACCCGCACATCCGCCAGGACTACGGGCAGGAGATGGGCTTGTACGGGACGATCCTCGTCGTCCCGGCCGATCCCGACTACTGGGCTCCGGCGCACCGGGAGCTTCTGGTTACGCTCGACGACGTCCTAATCGAAGACGGCCGGGTGGCGCCGTTCGACCCGAGCCAGACGACCTACTCGGCTATGGGCCGCTTCGGCAACGTGATGCTCATCAACGGCGAGCCAGAGTTGCACCTCTCTGCCCGCCGCGGCGAGGTCGTGCGGCTCTATCTCACGAACACCGCCAACACGCGCGTCTTCAACTTCGCTGTGCGAGGCGCGCGGATGAAGCTCGTAGGCGGGGACAGCGGCCGCTGCGAGCACGAGGAGTTGGTGGAATCGGTCATCGTCTCGCCGTCGGAGCGGGTAGTGATCGACGTCCTGTTCGACGTCGCCGGCGCGGCCGCGCTCGAACACCGGACGCCCGAGCGCACGTACTCGCTGGGTGCGGTGAAGGTGACGGACGAGCCGGCCGAGCCCGGGCCAGCTGAAGCCTTCGACACTTTGCGGACGAACGCGGAGATGGTCGCCGAGCGCGAGAGGATCGCACCGTACCTCGATGCTCCGCCTGACAAGACGCTGGTACTCACGGTTGAGATGGACTTCGAAGCCCCGGCAGGGATCGTCGAGTACTACTGCCCGATGCACCCCGAGGTCGTGAGCGACGAGGCGGGCAAGTGCCCGAAGTGCGCGATGAAGCTCGTGCCGCGGGCCGCCGCCGTGGCCTACACCTGCCCGATGCATCCGGAGGTCGTCAGCGCCGAGCCGGGCAAATGTCCCAAGTGCGCGATGAAGCTGATGCCCGTGGCGCGATCAAGTATCGGCGCGGACGTCGCCGCCTCGGAGGCCGCTCCTCACGGGCACGCCGAGCACGAAGAGCACGGGCATGCCGCGGGGACCATCGAGTGGGAGGACGACATGGTCGAGGTGAACAAAGGCACCACCCCGGCCAACACCCGCTGGAAGCTCGTAGACCGCGACACCGAAGCGGCCGGGAAGGACATCCACTGGCGGTTCACCGTCGGCGACCAGGTGAAGATCCGCCTGATCAACGAGATGGAGTCGGACCATCCGATGCACCACCCGTTCCACATCCACGGCGCCGGGCGCTTTCTCGTGGTCGCCCGCGACGGCGTAGTGGAACAGAACCTCGTCTGGACCGACACCGTCCTAATCACCCCGGGCCAGGAGCTCGACCTGCTGCTCGACGTGACGCACCCCGGGATCTGGATGGCCCACTGCCACATCGCCGAGCACCACGAGAGCGGCATGATGTTGAACTTCGAAGTCGCTCCGCGCTAAGCCGCGGAACCAAAGCGCTCGAGCAGCCGGCGTATCGCGGCCGTCCCGAACTCCATGCTCTCCACCGGGATCCGCTCGTCCTCCGCGTGGACGAGCTCCATGAAACGCATCTCGGGCGGCAGCTGCATCGGCAGAAACCCATAGGTCTGAACGCCGAGCCTCGCGAAATAGCGGGCGTCTGAGACGGCCGGCAGCAAGAGAGGCATCGGCCGCGCAGCAGGATCGAGCTCGCGCAGGATGGCGCCGAGCGTTGGGAACAGCGTCATGTCGACGTCACTCGGCCCGGGGTCGAAGCGCAGCAGCTCAAGTTCCATGTCGACCTTCGCCAGGTCACGCAGCTCCCGGAAGACGTGCTCGGGCTCGAATCCGGGGAGCAGACGACAGTCGAGATCCACCGACACCTCGCCGGGGATGACGTTCGCGGACTGGCCGCCCCGGACGATCGTCGCGCTCGCGGTGTTGTGCAGCACCGGGTCGAAAATTCGACCGCGATCGCCGAGCAGGTCGAGCACCCGGTCCGCCGTGCGCGGGCGTAGAAGCCCGCGGAGAGGGAGCGCAACCGGGGTGGGTACCTCCGCAACTACCGCCTCGATCATCGATCGGGTCACCTGCGTCACGTGGACCGGAAGCCGCCGGCGGCCCAGTGCGTCGAGGAAGCACCCGAGCGCGCCCATCGCGCCGCCGCGGACCGGGAGCGCGCCGTGCCCGGCAGGCCCGCGGAAAGTCGCTCGAGCCACGCACAGCTGCTTCTCCGAGACCATCATCGGATAGAACCGGCGCCCGGCCACGTCGAGCGAAAAGCCTCCGAACTCGCCGATCGCAAAACGGACCCCATCGAACAACTCCGGATGCTCCTCCACCAGGAAGCGAGCCCCGAGGTTGCCACGCGCCTCCTCGTCGCTGAGGACGCAGAGGACGACGTCGCCCGCCGGACGCACGTTCTCCGAGGCGGCGCGCAGGAAGGCGGCGATCATCATCGCCACGCCGCTCTTCATGTCGAGGGCACCACGCCCCCACACGTAACCGTCGGCAATCTCGCCGCTGAACGGCTCATGCGTCCAGGTGCCCTCCGCGGGCACCACGTCGATGTGCCCCTGCATGAGGAAGGCAGGAGCAGTCCCTGTTCCCTGTAGACGCGCAACCAAATTCGGCCGTTCCGGATCCTTCGCGAGGATTCGCGGCTCGACCCCCGCCATGCGGAGGAGCCCGGCGATCCATTCGATGCACGCCTGCTCGTTACCTGGCGGGTTCGTCGTGTCGAAGCGGATCAGCCGCTGCAGCAATTCTGCTGGGCGCTCTCTCAAGGCACCGTCGGAATCCACGCGCCCATCCTCGCGGACGCATGGGTCGCGTGCCAGTCGTCGGTAGGCGCGCGTCTGTCCCAGAGTCGGCATCTTCAAGCAGGCCACAAGGCCCGATCGCCAGGAAGCCAGCGGTCTTCAGTTACGACAGACTCCGGACTGCGGGCCCGCACCCCTTGCCGGTTGCCGTCACATCAATCGCGGAAGGGCGCGAGCCGAATGCTCAGGTCGCTCATGGCGAAGCGGTGCAGGTACCAGGCGCGGCCACGAGGGACTTGCTTGGCCTCGGCTCGGAGAAGCCCGGCGAACTCCCGCTTGAAGCCCAACCGCGGGTACTCCTGGATGACGCTCTGGCGGACCGCATCGGGTATCTCGTTGCTGCGTAGGCCGAACACATCGACGGATGCGCCGCGCGGAGCCGGACCCGTTAGCTTGGTGCGATGGTCGATGCTCGCCAAACGGTGGTGTTCCGATGGCTGGCTGCCGGTGATGCGGGCGATTTCGACGCCTTCGATGAGCTGCTGCACCGCGACGTGGTAGTCCACGCGCCGCTCGGTCTTTCCACCGCCACGGTCGACGATGAGAAGGCGGTTTGGAGGGACGCGATTGCCGCCATGCCGGACCTCCGCCATGACGTCCAGGAAGTCGTCGTCGACGGCGGGGTCGAAATGGCTCGTGTCGTTGTGACGGGAACGATGGCGGCGAGCTTCGCCGGTGTCGAGGGATCCGGACGCAGCTTCCGGATCGATCAGGCCGTAATCACCCACCTTCGTGACGCGAAGGTGGGTGAGGCGTGGGAGATTGCGGATATCGCTGCGCTTCGCGCACAGGTCGCCGACTAGCAGTGATCCTCCGAGCGTCAGCCTCAGCAGCCTCGCGGACTACCGCTTGCGCGTGAAAGCGACAGCGGCATGTCCCCTCACGTTGAGCGGTCGTGTGGAAGCGCTGTGGAAGCGACAAACCGCAGCAGACCGCAGCAGCAGTGGGCGGACTAACGCTCGCCGAGCGGTTGAGTGCCAAGCGGCAGCAGACGGCAGCAGCTGCTCGTGCCTTACAAGCAAGAGGTCGCCGGTTCGAGCCGGGTACCGCCCATCCGTGAAGCCGACTATCAAAGCGCCACCTGCCGGCGCAGCGGATGAGCTCGTCGAACAACGTGCTGTGGAAGCGTTTCGAAGCGGGAGCGGTCACCCGAGTGCGGGCTTGAC
>OBLS010000779.1_pt1 | contig 12229 bp, 13 predicted proteins | sample 1519901 | NCBI WGS metagenome assembly OBLS01 (sample SAMEA3113585, study PRJEB22503) | soil metagenome
AAGGTGGCCTTGTTCGGGCCAGATCGGTCCTGGGAGAACCCAGGCTGACACCAAGTAGCTCGCGGAGGCCGCCGCCACACGGGACGACCTCCGCGAGCCACTTCCCGGACACGACCAGCGCGGCGGCCACGTGGCACGTTGCACATCTGCGACATCCGGTGATCGGACGTGACCGACACCGTCAGCCTGCGCGCATACCCGGCGGGCAGGGACGGCGACCTCGAACACAGGGTCGCAGGTCCCTACGCGCCACCCAGGACCTTCTCGCGCTGACGGTACTCGTCCTCGTCGATCTCACCGCGGGCGAAGCGTTCCGCCAGCAGCCGTTTCGGATCGGACCCATCGCTCGGCGGTGCCGGCTGCCGTCGGTCACCACCCAGGTAGCGCACCAGCAGCACGATGCCGGTGATCAGCAGGCCCCAGAACAGCACCATCATGAGCGCCATCAGGACGAAGCCCCAGCCGTCCATGCCGTTTTCCCAGTACATCGTGACCTCCTCAGTTGCTCCTGCACCTGTTGCAGTTCATCGGCGTCCGGCGCCCGGGAACTCCGTGGGCTGTTCCTCATTCCGCCCGTTGGGGTCGTCGGTACGCGTCGTGTGGCTGTCGCCGGATCGCCAGGGGCCACCGCGCACTGGCCCCACTGCTGGCGTTTCATCGCTGTTCGCCCTTTCTTGTGGGGATCCGTCAACACTGCGCGTGGCCCACCGCATTGGGCATGGGCGACGGTCCCGTCCTCACCGGGACCAAAGGCCCGACGCCGGGAGACGGTCAGGAAGGCATGTTGCGATCGAGTCAGAGGACTATCAGCCAGGCCGTACCGAAGTAGATGATGACCGAGAGCAGGTCCTGGACGACCGTGGCCAGCGGCCCGGAGCCGAACGCGGGATCCCTCCCGAGCCGATGGAACGCCCAGGGCAGAGCCATGGCCACGACGGTCGCGATCGAGGATGCTGCGAACAACGCAAGCGCCACGGTCAGCGCCACGTCCGATTCGTGCCAGATCGACCACACCAGGGGATACGTCAGCGCCGCGAGTAGGAGGCCGAGGGCGACACCGGTGAGGATCTCCCGTACGGCGATCCGCGCGACGCTGACGCCGACGGACAATCCGCGGATGATGAGCGCCTCCGTCTGGGTGCCGACGGCGTCAGCGATGTAGACGACCCCTGGCACGAAGAACGCGATCAGCACCTGCTGTTCCAGCACTCGCTCGTACGAGCCCACGATCACCGCGGCCAGCAACGCCCCGGCCAGCCCAACGAGCAGCCACGGTGCTCGGTGCCAGAGCCGACGCGAGATCGCCTCCGTGGAGGCGTCGCGGGCCGAGGCGGCCGATCCGAGGAAGCCGCCGAGCCGGGCCACGTCCTCGTCGTGCTCCTGGAGCAGGATCGCGAGCAGGCGGACCGGCGGGATCACGCCGAGGAACCGGCCCTCGGAGTCGACGACGGCAAGCGCCGGCTCCTGGTGCTGGACCGCCCGCCAGGCGGCGTGCTCCTGATCGGTGCCGGGCGCGACGATCGGCGGGCGGGGGTCCATCACGTCGCCGACGCGCGAGTGCACCGGCGCGGCGAGCAGTCGTTCGATCGAGACCAGGCCCGCCAGGCGTCGGTCGTCACACACCGCCACCACGGACGCGGACTCGAACGGCCGGCCACGAAGGCCGGAGACGACATCCTCCACCCGGTCGTCGGTCGCCGCGACGGGAACGGCGAGCGAGGCGTGCTCCGCGGCAGTGCCCAATCTCGTCGAGAGCTCCCCCGAGCGCGCTGTCGTCGCTCTGCCTGCGGTGTCGAGCATCGAGACCTCGGTCCGGTTAGGTGATCGGCGTCGTTCCTGAGCGTGGTGCCGCGAGACCGACCGTCGACAGGGCCGGAAGTCCCGAGACCTGAGGCCGGCCCGCCGGGTTGGTGCGAACAGGGTCCTTCTCGGACTCGTCAGTGTCGTGACAGATAAGATCCGCACCGGAGGGGGACGCCCGTTGGACGAGCAGCGTCAACGACTACTGCCGCAACTGCCGCTCGACGAACTCCTGGCCGAGCTGCAGTCGCGGCTCGACGCTGTGGTATCGGCCCGCGACGGCGTGCACGCCCTGCTCGAGGCGGTCGTGTCGATCGGGCGTGAGCTCGAGCTGGAGACGGTGCTGCAGCGGATCGTCGAAGCGGCGATGACGCTGACCGACGCCCGGTACGGGGCGCTGGGGGTGATCGGCGAGGACGGGCAGCTGGCGCAGTTCATCCCGGTAGGAGTGAGCCAAGAGCAGATCGCTGCGATCGAGGAGTGGCCCCACGGTCGAGGCCTGCTCGGCTTGCTGATCAAGGAACCGCAGACGTTGCGGCTGACCGATATCAGCGAGCATCCCGAGTCGTACGGGTTTCCGCACGGCCACCCCACGATGCGTACCTTCCTGGGAGTGCCGATCCGGGTTCGGGACGAGGTGTTCGGCAACCTCTACCTGACCGAGAAGTCCGGCGCCAGGCCGTTCGACGAGCAGGACGAGACCATCATCAATGCCCTGGCCACGGCCGCTGGTGTCGCCGTGGAGAACGCCCGGTTGTACGAGGAGACACAGCGGCGTGAAGTCTGGCTGGACGCCTCGGCCGAGGTGACCCGCGTCCTGCTGTCCGGGGCCGACCCGCGGGACGCGCTCATGTTGGTGGCCTCCCGGGCCCGGGAGATGTCAGACGCCATCGTCGCTGCCGTGGCCGTCCCGACCGACGACGGCGACAACCTCGTCGTCGCCGCCGTCGACGGAGACGGCTACGACGGTCTGGCCGGCTTCCAGTTCCCCGTCGCGGGCACGCTGGCCGGTGCGGTCCTCACCGGGGGTGAGGCACGTGCCGTCACCGACTTCCAGGGCGCGCCACAAGAGGCTCCCCTGGTCAGCCGACTCCCGAACGGACCGAGGCTGGTCGTTCCGCTGGGCGCCGAAGGGAACGTGCGAGGGGTTGTCCTGGTGGGCAAGCGCCGTGGGATGCCACCGTTTTCGGTCGCGGCGTCGCGTATGGTCGTCTCCTTCGCGGGACAGGCCGCCGTCGTCCTCGAACTCGCCGACGCGCGCCGCGAGGCCGAGCGGTACGGGTTGATCGACGACCGCGCCCGGATTGCCCGAGACCTCCACGACGTGGTCATTCAGCGGCTCTTCGCAGCTGCGATGACGCTCACCGGGGTCGGACGGCTCATCGATCATCCGGAAGCGGCCAAACGCGTGCAGACCGCCGTCGACGACCTCGACGACACGATCCGCCAGATCCGTTCCACGATCTTCGCTCTGCAGTCGACGCAGGAGGCCGTCGACGGCGGGCTGCGCGCACGGGTCATGGGCGTCGTCCAGGCGGTATCCGAACAACTGGGCTACGCGCCCGGTGTGCGGATGGAGGGCCTGCTCGACACCGATGTCTCGAACGAGGTCGCAGACCATGCCGTCGCGGTCCTGCAGGAAGCGTTGTCCAACGTGGTGCGGCATGCCCAGGCCTCGCGCGTCGACGTCGTGGTGGACCTGCGGGACGAGTGGCTACTGGTTCAGGTCAGCGACAACGGGGTCGGCATTCATGACGATGGGCGGCGCAGCGGCCTGGCCAACCTGGCCACGCGTGCCGCCTCGCTGTCCGGCACGTTCGAGGTCCACCGAGGCTCCGGCCGCGGCACCATCCTGGAGTGGCGGGTGCCCGTCTGACCCGGATCGCCGTCCCTTCCGGATGCGACGTCCACTGATCTCCTCGATGGCGAGCCGAATGAAGTGATCACGCCCGCCGGGTACCCACGGCCGCAACGGAAGCCCGGCAAGACGCGCGATCTCCGCCTCGTCGTCGACCTTGCGCGAACGCCCCAGGACCATCACCGACCACCCGGTCTCCGCGTGCTCGTCGAACCAGTCCACCTCGAAGGCGACCACGGCCCGCCGGGTCGCCGCCGCCAGCTTCGACCCCTCTCCGGTGCGGATGACGACGCTGCCGTCGTCCAGGATGAAGTTGACCGGCAGGACCGCCGGCAGCGCCCGCTGCGTGATCACGATCCGCCCGATCGGCACCGATGCGAGCAGATCGAGGCTCTCCTCGCGCGAGAGCACCTCCAGGCCGGCCGAGTCCAGGTTCATCTGGCCAGCATCGGAACCCGGAGGGTGGCGTGACCAGGGACCAAGGTCCCTCATCGGTCGCGCTTCGTGGCTTCCTCGGCCTTCAGCTGAGCAGCCAGCGCGGCCGCCTGGGTCCGGCGCTGCATGTCGAGCTTGGCGAGCAGGTTGGAGACGTAGTTCTTCACCGTCTTCTCGGCGAGATACATGCGCTCACCGATCTGCCGGTTCGTCAACCCCTCGCCGATCAGCTCCAGGATCCGGCGCTCCTGGTCGGACAGCGCGGCCAAGGGATCCTTGCGACTCGCCTGGTCACGCAGCCGGGCCATCATCCGGGCTGTGCTCCGCGGGTCCAAGAGCGACTGCCCCGACGCCACCGTACGCACGGCACCGACCAGGTCGGTGCCGTGGATCTGCTTGAGCACAAACCCCGCCGCACCCGCCATCACGGCGTCGAAGAGGGCGTCGTCGTCAGCGAACGACGTGAGCATCAGGCAGGCGACCTCGGGCATCTGTGAACGGATTTCACGGCAGACCGCGACGCCGTTCCCGTCGGGCAGCCGTACGTCGAGCACGGCGACGTCCGGGCGCAGCGCCGGAATGCGGGCGAGCGCCTGCTGTGCCGTGCTCGCTTCGCCGATGATCTGGATGTCGGCCTCGGTATCCAACAAGGACGCGACGCCGCGGCGAACGACCTCGTGGTCGTCCAAGAGGAACACCTTGATGGGTGCGCTCGCTGCCGTCGGCTCGTCGGTGCTCACCACATCGACGTTAGTGCGTAGTGCGGACATGAGAACACCATCGCGGCGAGAGTCACCATGCACCCGAGGCCAACGTCCCAGCTACTGAGGACCTTCGGCCCTGAATCGGCACCTGCCTCGTCCGGTGTGCTTGAGGGGACGTGAAGACCATCGAGAAGGGAACTGTCATGGCCATCATCAACGAGCGCCGGAAGGCCTACCAAGGTGAGGGCGACGTTCGCGCGACCATCGCGCCGGACACAGCCGACCGGGGTCGGTTCTACGCAGGCTACGTCTGGGCGTTCACCCGGCTCGCCCTGGGCTGGGTGTTCCTCTGGGCGTTCCTCGACAAGACCTTCGGATTCGGCTACGCGACGGAATCCGAGGCCGCCTGGGTCAACGGTGGCAGCCCCACCGAGGGATTCCTCGCGAACGCACCCACCGGACCGTTCAAGGAAATCTACAACGACATCGCCGGAGCAGCCTGGGCCGACTGGCTGTTCATGATCGGCCTCGCCGGCATCGGTATCGCGTTGATCGCCGGCATCGGCATGCGGATCGCGGCGGCTGCCGGAACGGTGCTGCTCGTCCTCATGTGGGCCGCGGTTCTGCCCCCGGAAAACAACCCGTTCATGGACGACCACCTGATCTACGCCCTGGTTCTCGTCGGCCTCGCGCTGGTCAACGCGGGTGACGTGCTGGGCTTCGGCCGGTGGTGGAGCAAGACCGAACTCGTTCGCAGGTACCCGATTCTGCGGTGAGATTCGGACGGAGTCCGGGGTCGCCACTGCGCCATCGGTGCGAGGCGACCCCGGTCCGAATGCCCGGGCCAACGCGGCGGATGCGCGCGGCGGCCCGGGCGCCTCTCCGCCGTGACTCAGGAAACGTCCCAGCGTCCGTCTGTCTTGGCTGCCTTCACCTCGGCAAGACCAGAGGCCGACCTCGTGAGGCTCAGCCGCGGCGGCGGCGCCCACTCCTCTTGACCTCGGACGCGCGCTGCTGCTCGCCGGCGAAGGAACTGACCACCACCAGCGCACCGGTCAGGGCCGGCACGGCCCACTGAAGAATGGCCAGCTGCCTCTGGGCACCTGCGACGTCGTCCGGCGTGGTCGGAGCAGGCTCGGTGCCCGACGCGGCCGGCACGTCGGTCTTCTCGGACACCTTCCTCCCGAGGACCCGGCTGTAGGCAGTCGCGCCGAGGGCAACCGTGGTCAGGGCGGTCTTCACGAGCGCCATGGAACCGACGCCCTTCTGCGCCTGGAGCCGGCCGACGTTCCCGACGAGCTGGCCGACGCTGCCGACCAGGTGGGTGCCAATGGCCGCGGCGTTGACCGGCGTCCACCGGTCCCACCCGACATTGGCCACCGCGCCCGTCCTGTCGGAGGTACCGGCCTGTGCCGCAGCAGGGTTCAGGGCGACGGCGTTGGCGACGGTGCCACCAAACCAGGCGGCGAGTCCGAGGTCGTGCATCGAGCGTGTGATCGTATTCCGAGCCATCAGTGTCTCCTTGTATGGGGGGCCGTGCGACGGGGTACCCGCCGGCGGTGCGCACTAACCGCGGACGGCTTCCCCGGGTAGCAGCGACGTCGGCGTGGGCAGACTCGCACCGTGACCGATCTTCAGAGCGGGCCCACCTGCCTGGTCACCGGCGCCACCGGTTACATCGGCGGCCGGCTCGTTCCGGAGCTTCTCGACGCCGGTTTCCGGGTTCGCTGCATGAGCCGCTCGCCGGAACGGCTGCGGGACTACCCGTGGGCCTCGCGAGTGGAACGGGTCCGGGCCGACGCGACCGATCCGGAGGCTGCGCGGCGGGCGCTCGACGGGATCCAGGTGGCCTACTACCTGATCCACGCTCTCGGCACCGGCCGCCGTTTCGAGGAGTCCGACAGGCGTGCCGCCCGAACCTTCGCCGCTGCCGCAGCCGCGGCGGGCGTGCGGCGCGTCGTCTACCTGGGCGGCCTCGCCCCTCGCGGTCAGGGACTCTCCCCGCATCTGCGTTCTCGCGACGAGGTGGGGCAGATCCTGCTCGACTCAACGGTGCCGACCGCGGTACTGCGGGCCGCGATCATCCTCGGCTCAGGGTCAGCCTCCTTCGAGATGCTGCGCTACCTCACCGAGCGCCTGCCGGTGATGGTCACCCCACGCTGGGTGCACAGCCGGATTCAGCCGGTCGCCATCCGAGATGTGCTCCGATATCTGGTCGGCTTCGCGTCGCTTCCTGCCGAGGTGAATCGGTCCTTCGACATCGGGGGTCCCGACATCCTCTCCTACGCGGACATGATGCGCCGCTACGCCGCCGTTGCGGGGCTGCCACGACGGGTCATACTGCCGGTCCCGCTCCTCACCCCGCGCCTGTCCAGCCTGTGGGTCGGCCTGGTCACGCCGGTGCCGGGCGCTCTGGCCCGGCCGCTGGTGGAGTCGCTGCGACACGAGGTGGTCTGCCGTGAGCACGACATCGCCGCCTATGTGCCAGATCCGCCACGGGGGCTGATCGGCTTCGAGCGGGCGGTCGAGCTGGCCCTGCAGCGGGTCCGCGAGGCCAATGTCTCCACCCGCTGGTCCTCTGCGGCCATCCCCGGAGGGCCCAGCGATCCGTTGCCCACCGACCCCAAGTGGGCCGGCGGAAGCCTGTACGTCGACGAGCGGGAAGGAACGGTCCAGGCCTCAACGCTGGCGGTCTGGCGGGTGATCGAGGGGATCGGCGGCCGGCGCGGCTGGTATTCCTTCCCGCTGGCGTGGAGCGTGCGCGGCCTCATCGACCGGATCGTCGGAGGCGTGGGCCTGAACCGTGGCCGACGCGACCCCGATCGGCTGTTCGTTGGTGAGTCGCTCGACTTCTGGCGCGTCGAGGAGATCGAGCCGGAGCGGCTGCTGCGGTTGCGCGCCGAGATGCGGCTGCCTGGCCTGGCCTGGCTGGAGTTTCGGGTGCGCAACGACGGCGGCCGGACCGTGTACACGCAACGGGCCCTGTTCCACCCGCACGGGCTGCTCGGTCACCTGTACTGGTGGGCGATCGCGCCGTTCCACGGGGTGGTGTTCGGCGGGATGAAGCGGAACATCGCAAGGGCGGCTGAGACTCAGGCCTGACCTGACGAGGACCCGTCCACGGCGGACCTGTGGCGGCGCGCATCCGGACGCGCTTGTCCGGGTGGCTGCATCTGCTCGGCCGCGGTGACCGGATCGTCGTCGAGCCGGCGGGCGCCGACGGACTTTGTGATGGCGCGTGTCGCGCCGGCGCCGGCGAGGGCGAGTGGGGCGATGCCCGCCAACCGGGAGAGGTGTCCGTCCACGGCATCGAACCGCGCCGATGTGACCGCGGCGAGGACGACGAGGTCTGGCTGCAGTTCCGAGGTAGTACGGGTCAGTTCCTCGAACGGGGTGTTCGCGCCGAGGAACGAGACCCGCCACCCGTTGCGGTGCAGCACGATCCCGAAGGCCAACAACGGGAGGTCGTGTTCCTCGCCGGGTGGGCAGGCGAGGATCGCTCGGGGCCCACGGCCACTGCCCCATCCCCGGGCGAAATTCGCCAGGCGCCCGCGGAGCAGGTTGCTGGCGAAGTGCTCCTGGGCGACGCTCGTCTGCCCGCGCTCCCAGCGCTCGCCAACCGCATGGAGATAGGGCAGCACCACGTCCCGCAGGACCGTTTCCACCGTGAAGTCGGCGAGCAGCCGGTCGAGCAGCGCCTGTACTGCCGGCTCATCCATCTCGTCCATGGCTCGTGCGAGGGCGCGCGGAGCGTCGATCAGACCGCTGGGTTGCCCGCTGGCATCGGTGTCCAGTCCGGACCGGAGTGCCTGATCCTCATCCAGCGTGACACGCGCCGCCTCGGCTGCGGATAGACCGCGCGCGAGATGAGCTTGCATGCGGCGGACACGGCGCTCGTCGTCCTCGGAGTACAGCCGGAAGCCGCCCGCTGACCGCATCGGTCGCAGCAGGCCATACCGCCGCTCCCAGGCACGCAGCAGGTGGTCGCTGATGCCCAGGCGCCGGCTGAGCTCGCCGATCCGTAGCACTGCCGACGCTCGCCCGGCATCCATGAGAAAACTATACGCTCCCTAGACAGACACTTGACAAGTCCGGACTGAAGCACGTCTACTGTCCTTCTAGACAAACTCTGGACGGAGGTGAGACAAATGAAGAAGCTCGATGCCCTTACCGGCGCTCTGCTCGTGATCGGCGGCCTCAACTGGGGCCTCGTGGCGATCGCCGAGTTCGACCTCGTCGCGACAGTCGTCGGTCTCGAGTTCGGCGAGACCAATGCCGTGAGCCGGATCATCTACGGGCTCGTGGGCCTTTCTGCGGTGTACCAGGCCACCCAGGTACGGGCCATGCGCCAACGGTGGTCAGACCGCTCGCACGCGATGACCGCCTGACGTGTCCCAGACCCAACGTGACCGGGTCGGTCAGGCGGTCACCGCCTGACCGACCCGCTCACCAGGAACTCTTCCCACGTCCGCTTGCCGACATCAGCCCCCTCGAGAGACAGATTCTCGCCGGCCCGGTACGCACGGCCGGCCTTTCCCGGCATCCGGACCGGCACCATCAGCCGGCGCTTGCGGCGCGTCCGCAGGTATGCGCGGATCAGATCGGCCATCTCGTACACCCTCGGCCCGGCCAGGTCGGGCACCAGGCCGATCGGCTTGTCGAGCGTCAGTTCCACCAGCCGGGCCGCAACCTCGTCCGGATCGACCGGCTGGAACCGGAGTCCGCTCGGCACCGGGATCACCGGCAGCTTCGCCATCTTCTGCACCAAGGTCAGAACCAGGTCATGGAACTGGGCGGCACGCAGCGTCGTCCACGGCAGGCCGGATTCGGACACCGCCCGCTCCGCACCCAGCTTGGACCTGAACCAGCCGAGCGGAACCCGGTCCGCACCGATGACCGAGATGTACACCAGGTGCTGCACTCCGGCTCGCGATGCCGCCCGCACCAGGTTCCGAGTCGCCTCGTCGTCACCCTTGGCACCGCCGGCGAGGTGCACGATCGTGCCAACGCCGTTCACCGCGGCGTCGAGCCCTTCGCCGGTGGCCAGGTCGCCGATCACGAACTCCATGCCGTCCTCCGACTCGTGGCGGCGCCGGCTGAGCACGCGCACTTGATAGCCGGCATCTTGCAGGCGCGGAGTGACGAGGCGCCCGAGCGTGCCGGTGCCGCCGGTGAGCAGGATGGGCATTGTCACGACTACTCCAATCTCGTTCGGTCCGTGGAGTGGATCTCCCCGGTCACATCGGCCGGGGTCTCGTGGGTCTACTGCTATGACCCTTCACGACGGAGGAATGTGACCTGATGGACGAGAACGAGTGGCTGGCCGAGCGTTTCGAGGAGCACCGGACTCGCCTGCGAGCGGTGGCCTACCGGATGCTCGGCTCAGTGAGCGAGGCCGATGACGCCGTCCAGGAAGCGTGGCTGCGGCTCAACCGAGCCGACACCAGCGGTGTCGAGAACCTTGCTGGGTGGCTGACAACGGTAGTGGCGCGGGTGTGTCTGAACATGCTGCGCTCGCGCGAACGGCGGCGCGAGGAGCCCCTCGACGTTCACGTGCCCGACCCGATCATCAGCAACGAGAACGGGGTTGACCCGGAGCACGAAGCACTGCTGGCCGACTCGGTCGGACTGGCTCTGCTGGTGGTGCTCGAGTCGCTGACGCCGGCCGAGCGGCTCGCGTTCGTGCTGCACGACATGTTCGCCGTGCCGTTCGAGGAGATCGCCCCGATGATCGAGCGGACCCCGGCCGCGGCGAGACAACTCGCGAGCCGCGCACGCCGCCGAGTGCAGGGGCAGGCCACGGTTCCCGACCCGGATCTCGGGCGCCAACGTGACGTCGTCGACGCGTTCTTCGCCGCCTCTCGGGCCGGCGACTTCGACGCGCTCGTCGCCGTGCTCGACCCCGATGTCGTGCTGCGGTCCGACGGTGGGCTCGCGCGTCCCCGCCAAACGCTCGTGATCCACGGCGCACAGGCAGTGGCCGGACAAGCGCTCGCCTCCGCACGACTCTCCCCGTTCGTGCGACCTGCGCTCATCAACGGAGCTGCCGGTGTCGTGGTCGCTGCACATGGACGGCCGTTGTTCGTGATGGCCTTCACCGTCGCAGGCGGGAAGATCGTCGCCATCGACGTGCTGGCCGACCCCGACCGCATGCACCAGCTCGACCTGGCAGTTCTCGACGACTAACACCAGCCACCCACTGCCGGGGGTGTCACCGAGGTCGCTCGGCTACCGTCGCGCGTACTGGTGGGACTGGGACGCTCGTTCAGTCCGTGGGGCGTGCCCGTCCGTCGCAAGCCGGTCGGCGTCGTCGTGGGTCAGAGGAGAAGTGCGATGCCGATGACGATGAGCCACAGCGACCAGGCGATGTAGGTGATGGGTGTGAGGGTTCCCGCGAGTCTCCAGCCTGTGCGCTCCGCGGGGCCGACGAACTCCAGCGAGCACAGCGCGAGAAGGCCACCGATGACGATCCCGGGGATCCCCAGCCAGGTCGGGGCGACGGTGGTCTGGGTAAGTGCGAAGCCGACCAGGATGCTCCAAGCGCCGGTGAGCAGATAGCCGAGGTGTTCGCCGACGGCGACGCCCAGATAGCGGTTGAAGGCCTGGAACACGACGTCGATCGCTTCACGTCTCGCCGGGCTGGCGTCGGGCTCGACGGCGGCGCGCGCCAGGTAGGGGACGAGGAAGGGCCAGCGCATGAGGCCGAGGAACTGCACGAGCGCGGCGAGCACGCCGACAGTCGCGGCAACGGCGCGCAGCGTGTCGCTCGCGCCGTCAAGCGCGCGGGCCAGGAGGACGGCAAGCGGTGCGAGGGCCGCGGCGGTCAGCGCGAAGGTCCACCACCACAGCACCAGCTTCGTGCCACCCGCGCGGAACCGGGCAAGGACCTCGTCGGTGGGACGGCGCAGGATGTCCGGATAGTCGAAGATGGCGGCCAGCGCGGCGAAGGCGGCGTTGAACACCAACGGGAGCGCTACCAGCACCATCCCGGCCACAGTGGCCGTGCTCATCGGTGTGCGGCGGCGACCGGCCGCGACATGAGTGCGCCGGACGGCTCATGGTCGCGGCCAGGGGCGCGCTCCTCAACCACGCAGCGGATCCTAGACGGGTAGGTCGGTGCACAGACCACCGAGCTGTGCGAAGCCCCCAGACGGTCGCCTCAAGCGGGAAGGATGAGGTTCCGCCGGCGGATCGCCACTACCCCGGCCACCGCGAGGGCAAGGCAGATCCCTGCAAGGACGACGACGGGGGCGGCGGTGACGTCGGTGGCCGGCGCCTTCGGAATGTGGGTGAACGGCGACAGGTCCTGCGCCCACTGCGGCAGGCCGAGCGTCGGGCCGAACATCGGGCCGAGTACGAGCGCGGCGACGAGGAGCGCCCAGGAGAGGGGCGCGGCCCAGCGAGGCAGTAGCGCGACCAACACGACGACGAC
>OBLS010000780.1_pt1 | contig 12229 bp, 11 predicted proteins | sample 1519901 | NCBI WGS metagenome assembly OBLS01 (sample SAMEA3113585, study PRJEB22503) | soil metagenome
GTCGAGCAGCTCCCGCTTCGTCGGGACGAGCGTCGCCGTGCCGTGCAGGCGGGCCATGCGGACTCCGGGGGTCCTCCAGGTGGCCAGGGTCAGCGGGCGACCGCGACCTCGACCCGCTGGAACTCCTTGAGGTCGAGGTAGCCGGAGGTCGCCATCGCCCGCCGCAGGGCCCCCACGAGGTTCGTCGTGCCGTCGGCGACCCGACTCGGGCCGAAGAGGATCTCCTCGAGCCCGGCGACCGCTCCCACCTCCACCCGTTCGCCTCGGGGGAGCTCCGGGTGGTGCGCCTCGGACCCCCAGTGGAACCCACGGCCGGGAGCCTCGGTCGCCCGAGCCAGGGCGGCGCCGAGCATCACGGCGTCGGCCCCGCAGGCGATGGCCTTCACGACGTCGCCGCTCGTGCCGGCCCCGCCGTCGGCGATGACGTGGACGTAGCGACCCCCGGACTCGTCGAGGTAGTCCCGGCGCGCGGCCGCGACGTCGGCGATCGCCGAGGCCATCGGGGCGTGGATGCCGAGCGTGCGTCGCGTCGTGTGGGCGGCGCCGCCGCCGAACCCCACGAGGACGCCGGCGGCACCCGTGCGCATGAGGTGCAGCGCAGCGGCATACGACGCCGCCCCGCCGACGATGACCGGGACGTCCAGCTCGTAGATGAAGCGCTTGAGGTTGAGCGGCTCGGCCCGGCCGGAGACGTGCTCCGCCGAGACGGTCGTCCCCCGGATGAGGAAGAGGTCGACGCCCGCGTCGACGACCGTCTTCCACAGCTGCTGGGTGCGCTGCGGGGTGAGCGCGCCGGCCACCGTCACCCCGGCGTCGCGGACCTCGCGCAACCGCTCGGTCACCAGCTCCGGCTGGATGTCGGCCCGGTAGATCTCCTGCATGCGGGTCGTCGCCAGGGCCGGGTCGAGGGTGGCGATCTCGGCGAGGAACGGAGCCGGGTCCTCGTAGCGCGTCCACAGGCCCTCGAGGTCCAGGACGGGAAGGCCACCGAGCTTGCCGAGCGCGATCGCGCTCTGCGGCGCCATGACGGAGTCCATCGGGGCGGCGATGAAGGGGATGTCGAAGTGGTAGGCGTCGATCTGCCACCCGACGGAGACCTCCTCGGGGTCGCGCGTCCGCCGCGACGGCACGATGGCGATGTCGTCGAAGGAGTACGCCCGGCGGCCGCGTTTGCCACGGCCGATCTCGATCTCGGTCACGCGCGCAGCCTACCGACGGGCCCTGCTCCCACCCGGCCACCCCTCTCTCCATGACGGCTCCTCACCGGACAGAGTGCCGGCGCTGGGCTGTTCGCCGGGAGCGGCGCGGGAATGCCGGTGGGGCGGGAAACCGTTTCCGCCCTGTCGGTGCCCTGCGGCAGACTCTCCCCCGGCAGCGTCGCCACCCTCCGCGCCGGGTGGACGACTTCCCATCCCGACGCGGGACCGCCCATCCGCCGACCTCACCTGGAGCCCCACGTGACCACCACTTCAGCGCCTGCCGCGCCACCGCAGTATCCCGACAAGATCGATGGTGCCGTCCTCAAGATCGCCGGTGTCGTCGTCCTCGGCGCGATCATGTCGATCCTCGACATCACCGTCGTCAACGTGGCGCTCCCGACCTTCCAGGTCGAGTTCGGGACGCCAGGTGAGCCCCTGCCCTACTCGACCGTCGCCTGGACGGTCACCGCGTACACGCTGGCCCTCGCGACCGTCATCCCCCTGACGGGCTGGGCCGCCGACCGCTTCGGCACCAAGCGCCTCTACATGGTGGCGCTCCTCCTCTTCACCCTGGGCTCGGCGCTGTGCGCCATGGCGACCTCGATCGGCATGCTCATCGGCTTCCGCACCTTGCAGGGCCTCGGTGGCGGCATGCTCATGCCGCTCGGCATGACGATCATGACGCGGGCCGCGGGTCCGGCCCGCATGGGCCGCCTCATGGCGATCCTCGGGGTGCCGATGCTCCTCGGCCCCATCTTCGGCCCGATCCTCGGCGGCTGGCTCATCGAGAACTACTCGTGGCACTGGATCTTCCTCATCAACGTGCCGATCGGCGCCGTCGCGCTCGTCTACGCCCTGAAGGTGCTCGCGTCCGACCGCCCCCAGCCCTCGGAGTCGTTCGACTGGATCGGCATGGCGCTGATGTCCCCGGGTCTCGCGCTGTTCCTCTACGGCATCTCGTCGATCCCGGGTGAGGGCACCTTCTTCTCGCCCAAGGTCATCATCCCCGGCACCATCGGGCTGCTCATGGTGATCGGTTTCGTCTTCTGGAGCTTCCGGCCGGTCCACCCGCTGCTCGACCTGCGGCTCTTCCGGAACCGGAACCTCACGGTCTCGATCATCACGATGTTCCTCTTTGCGGCCGCCTTCTTCGGCGGGCTGCTCCTCGTGCCGACCTACTTCCAGCAGGTCCGGGGTGAGAGCGCGCTCGAGGCCGGCTGGCTCATGGCTGTCCAAGGGTTCGGTGCCATGATCACGATGCCGATCGCCGGCGCGCTGATGGACAAGCTCCCGGTCGGCCGCATCGTGCCCTTCGGCCTCGTGCTCATCATCGGTGGCATGTACGCGTTGACCACGCTCACCGCGACGACGCCCTACACCTTCATCCTGCCGGTGCTGTTCATCATGGGTCTCGGCATGGGCGCCACGATGATGCCGCTGATGACATCGGCGCTGAAGACGCTCAAGTCGCACGACGTCGCGCGCGGGTCGACGCTGCTCAACATCACCCAGCAGATCGCGTCGTCGATCGGCGTTGCCATCATGTCCGTCGTGCTCACCACCGGCCTCAAGGACGATCCCCTGCTCAAGGCGTCCCAGGCCTTCAACGAGGCCTCGGCCGGCGTCACCGACCCCGAGAGGCTGGGCGCCATCGCCGCCCAGTTCCCGCAGGTCGCCGAACTGCTCGCGAGAGGCCAGGAGGCACTCATGCTGGCGGTCCACGAGGCCATGGCCGCGGCGTTCAGCACGACCTTCTGGGTGGCTGCCGTGCTGCTCACCCTGACGCTGGTCCCGGCGTTCTTCCTGCCGCGCAAGCACGAGGAGTCACACCTGCTCGACGACGCCGACGCCGATGACGTCGCGCCTGCCGTCGTGCTGCACTAGGCCGTAGCGCCTGGACCGGATGCCGGCCCCGCCCCCGCGGGACCGGCATCCGCCATGCTGGGCCAGTGCAGCCCGGGCCGACGAACGCCATCACCGACGTGCCAGGCATCCGGGTCGGTCACGCAACCCGGGAGGAGCCCGGATGGCTGACCGGCGTCACCGTCGTGCTGCCTCCGTCCGGAACCGTCGGGGGGGTCGAGATCCGTGGAGGATCTCCCGGCACCCGGGAGACGGACCTGCTGGACCCGCGGAACCTCGTGGACACGGTCGACGGCGTCGTCCTCGCGGGTGGCAGCGCCTTCGGCCTCGCCGCCGCTGACGGGGTGGTTGACGAGCTGTACGCCGCAGGCCGCGGCTGGCCGGTGGGGCCCGAGCACCACGAACGGGTGCCGATCGTCCCGGCCGCGATCCTGTTCGACCTCGGTCGCGGCGGCTCGTGGCTGCACCACCCGTCAGCCGGGGACGGCGCCGCCGCCTACCGCGCTGCCACCGAGGGGGACGGGCGGGTGGTCGAAGGGTCCGTCGGTGCGGCGACCGGGGCTCGGTGCGGTGGTCTCCGCGGCGGCGTCGGGACGGCTTCGGCCGTCCTCCCGTCCGGGATCACGGTCGGGGCCCTCGTGGTCGTCAACGCGGCCGGATCAGCCCTCGCCAGCGACGGCACCTTCCTCGGCGCACCGGTCCTCGCGGAGGAGGAGCGCCTGGGGCTGCCCACTCCCGACCCGGCGCTCACCGCCGCCCACCAGGCCTCCCGCGCGCAAGAGGTCGAGGAGTTGCGGGCCGGGTCCGGGCGCAGCCTGCGACCCGGCATCGCCACGACACTCGCCGTCGTCGCAACGGACGCGACGCGGACGCCGTCGGAGTGCGCGAGCCTCGCAGGGGCGGCGCACGACGGCTTCGCGCGGGCCCTCTCACCGGTGCACACGGCATACGACGGGGACGCCGTCTTCGCGCTCGCGACGGGAGCCGGGGCGGCAGCGACCGGTGTCGACGACGTGGAGCTCCAGACGGCGGCAGCCGACTGCGTCACGCGGGCGATCGTGCGCGCAGTGCTCTTCGCGACGTCCGTCGACCCACCCGGGACGGCGGGGTGGCGCTGCCGTCGTACCGGGACGCGCTGGTCGCTCAGCCCCGGGTGGAGTAGTTCGGCGCCTCGACGATGCCGGTGACGTCGTGCGGGTGCGACTCGCGCAGCCCCGCGGTGGTGATCCGGATGAAGCGGCCCTTGGCCTTGAGCTCCGGCACGGTGTGAGCCCCGACGTAGAACATCGACTGGTGGAGGCCGCCGATGAGCTGGTGGGCGACCGCACCGACCGGCCCCCGGTAGGCGACCTGGCCCTCGATCCCCTCCGGGACGATCTTGTCGTCGGAGGTGACCTCGGCCTGGAAGTACCGGTCCCGGGAGTAGGACTTCTTGCCCCGCGACGACATGGCGCCGAGAGATCCCATGCCTCGGTACGCCTTGAACTGCTTGCCGTTGATGAACACGAGCTCGCCGGGCGACTCCTCACAGCCGGCGAGCAGCGAGCCCACCATGACGGTGTCCGCTCCAGCGACGAGCGCCTTGGCGATGTCCCCGGAGTACTGGAGGCCGCCGTCGCCGATGAGCGGCACCCCCGCCGGGCCGCAGGCCAGTGATGCCTGGTGGATGGCGGTGACCTGTGGGACCCCCACGCCCGCCACCACCCGGGTGGTGCAGATGGAGCCGGGCCCCACGCCCACCTTGACGGCATCGACACCTGCATCGACGAGAGCCTGGGCACCGGCTCGGGTGGCGACGTTGCCGCCGATGACCTGGACGTGACGCGTCGCCGGGTCCTTCTTGACCCGCTCCACCATCTCGAGGAGGAGACGGGCGTGGCCGTGCGCGGTGTCGACGACGAGCACGTCGACACCCGCCTCGACCAGCGTCGTCGCGCGCTCCCAGGCCTCGCCGAAGTAGCCCACCGCGGCGCCGACGAGCAGGCGGCCGTCGCCGTCCTTGCTGGCCTGGGGGAACTGCTCCGACTTCACGAAGTCCTTCACCGTGATGAGGCCTCGCAGCCGGCCCTCCTCGTCGATGATCGGGAGGCGCTCGCGCTTGTGCTGGCGCAGGAGCAGTGTCGCCTCGTCGTGGCTGATGCCGACCTGGCCGGTGATGAGCGGCATGGGCGTCATGACCTCGCGCACGAGGGTGTGCGCCCAGTCCGCGACAGGGGTGAAGCGCAGGTCGCGGTTCGTGACGATGCCGAGGAGGTGGTCGCCCTCGTCGACGACGGGAAGTCCGGAGACGCGGTAGCGGCCACACCGCTCGTCGAGGTCCTCCAGGGTCGCGTCCGGGCCGATGGTCACCGGGTTGGAGATCATCCCGGTCTGGGTCCGCTTGACGAGGTCGACCTGGTACGCCTGGTCGTGGATCGAGAGGTTGCGGTGAAGGATCCCGATGCCACCGTGGCGCGCCATGGCGATCGCCATCGGGGCCTCGGTCACCGTGTCCATCGCCGCCGAGATCAGCGGAACCCGGATCGAGATTCCCCGGGTGAGCCGGGTCGTGGTGTCGACGTCGCTCGGGATGACGTCGGTCTCCCCCGGTTGCAGCAGCACGTCGTCGTAGGTGAGACCGAGCTCGGCGAAGGGCGATGGCGCAGCGGGCTCTGCCGACGCCGCGGACACGACGGGTGATGGAGCGCTCGACGGGGCGAGCGGGTCACCCGTGCCGAGGTGGCGCTCCGCCGAGGTGCTGGTCTCGTCGAGTCCGAGGCTCATTGCCCGATTCTACGGGGTGCGGTTCGACGAGCCGGACACGACGCCGATGACCGTGTCGGCGAACCATTCGGGACGCAGTGGGTAGCCGATGGCACGGATTCCGCACGCCGACAAATTCCGAGGTCAGGTGGCCGAAGTCCCGTCGACACAGGCCTTGACCAAGTCCTTACCAAACGCTTGCCCACCGTGTACCAATGCCCTCCTAGCGTGATGACCGAGCCACTCACTGAGGGGCACCCAGCACGCGGAGGTACGCATGGCCGAGATCACCCGACTGCCGGGTCCCGTGGCCGATCTGTGGGACTGGCAGCTCGACGGCGCCTGCCGGAGGGTGGGCCCGGAGGTGTTCTTCCACCCGGAGGGCGAGCGCGGAAGCAAGCGACGCACCCGAGCGAGCGCGGCGAAGGAAGTGTGCGTGAGCTGCCCGGTGCTCCAGCAGTGCCGGACCCACGCGCTCACGGTTCGCGAGCCGTACGGGGTCTGGGGGGGCCTCACCGAGGACGAGCGGGAGTCCTACTACACACGCGAGCGCCACATCGCGTCATGATCGTGCGGCGGCCCGTCCGGACGGGTCGCCGCCACCAACTCCGGTGGGGAGCGAGGGCCGGCAGGGCGGCCCGTCCGTCGGTGACAACGAGGTCACCACGGACGGGACGCACTGCGCGCGGGGGCGCAGCGCCCGCACTAGCCTGACCCGGGTGAGCACCCCCTTGGAGGTCGCCATCCGTGACCAGTCGATCCGGCTGGGCCAGCTGCTCAAGCTCGCGGGCCTCGTCGACGACGGTGGGGCGGCGCGCGAGGTCATCGAACGAGGGCTGGTCACCGTGAACGGCGAGGTCGAGACGCGCCGGGGCGCCCAGGTTCGCCCCGGCGACAGGGTGATGTTCGAGGGCCAGACTTTGGATGTCGTCACACGAGGCTGAGCGCGGTGTCGACCGGACCCGCTTCTGCGTGTCCCATGCAGGCGCCTCCGCTGCGCAGGGGCGGGAGGGCCACCTCATGACGGCGGTTGCGCCTCGTCGAGGAAGGACCGGATGACCTGCTCTGCGGCCGGCGACAGGGACAGCCACCTGGCATCCCCACTGACATCCGGGGGCTCACAGCGCAGCTGCTGTTGGAAGGCCTGGGCGTTCGGCCCCTCGGCTTGGAGCACCACCACGGCGCCCAACCAGGGGCATTCCTCGAGCGGACCGCTCGTGACCCGTCCCGATCTCCATCCCTGGACGATCGTCGACCCGTCTCCGGGGGCGGTGAACCCGATGACCGGTGTGAACCGAGGGACGGCGTCCACGATCACCTCGCGCGACGGCGGGTGCACGCAGACGACGACGGAGCGGATCGGCTCGGTCGTCTCGGCGCCGCCAGGACCAGGAGGCGGGTATCGCGGGTAGACCGGTGCGCATGCGGCACCCCCCACCGTCCGGCCCCCGCTTGCGGCCAAGTCGCTCTCGGCGCGCGCGGCATAGAAGGACTGCACGCTGTAGCGGCCGTCACAACGGAGTTCGTCGCCCTGGAGGCCGACAACCTGACCCGTGACGGACTGCAGGACGAAGCGCAGGTCCGGGAAGTCCAGGTCGTGGCCGCACTGCTCCGACGGAGGGCCGCCGTGGCCGAGCACAACGACATCCATGGCCCGGCCCGTGACGAGGCTGGGCATGGTCAAGGAGCTCCACGGTGACGCCGAAGGATCGGCCGGGCAGAGCGCCAGCGCCGAGTAGCCCTCGCTGAGAGGCGCCGGCACCAAGGCCTCCGCCGTGATGTCCTGGGCGGCGCGAGAGCACAGCTCTCCCGCTGTCACCGTGCTCTGCACCGGTGTTGACGTCGCCGGGACCAGCGTCTGCTCACGCCCGAGGTCGATGGCGCCCACGACAGCCACGGTGACGGCCACGGCCACCGCAGAGGCGCTCCCCAGCACGACCCGGCGCCGGGTCCGCGCGGCGGATCGCCGGGCTCCCCGGGCGAGGGCTGAAGGGTTCACTGGTCCCGTCTCGACCTCCGCGAGGACCTCGCGCAGCCTGCTCTCGAGGTTCGTCACGACGGGTCACCGGCTTCCCCGAGAAGGGGACTGCGACGCAGGGCCGCGAGTGCCCGGGAGCACTGGCTCTTGACCGTGCCGACAGAGCAGCCGAGCACCTCGGCGGTCTGCGCCTCCGAGAGGTCCTCGACGTATCTCAGCACGACGACGGCGCGCTGACCGCGCGGGAGGGCGGACAGTGCACGCAAGAGGTCGAGCCGCTCGGCGCTTGCCCTCCCCGAGTCACCAGCCACTGCGACCTCCGGTAGCACGTCCGTCGGCGCCTCGCCGTTCCAGCGTCGCCGCCACCACGCGATGTACGTCGTCAGCATGACCTTGCGGACGTAGGCATGAGGACCAGGCTCCGCCCGCTCGACGACGTGGTCCCAACGCGACCAGACCTTCCCGAGCGCCGTCTGCACGAGGTCCTCGGCACGTTGGTGGTCACCGGTGAGGAGGAACGCGGTGCGCAGGAGGTCTGCCCCCCGGGCTTCAACGTAGGCGTCGAAGCCGTCCGCCGCGGCCGCCGGGGGCCCGACGACCGGGGTCCGCGTCCGACCCACGCTCATACCCTCCTCCAGCGGTTGGGGAGCAGCCAAGGTTGTCGCTCACGGAGAAGACGGACGCGGGTGCGTCCCGGGTACCCGAGTGGCGTTCCGGCGTCCCGGCGACACCATCGAGCCGGGACGCGCGGATGCCGCCCGCTCCCGGTCCCACGTTCTGCGTGGGCGTGAGCGGACGGCATCCGGACATGCGCCGAGAACCGGCGCGGGGGGAGAGGCGTCAGTGGCCGTGGCCGTGGCCCTGGCCACCGGCGCCGACCGGCTCCTCCTCCTTCTTCTCGACGACGAGGGTGTCGGTCGTCAGGACCATCGAGGCGATGGACGCCGCGTTGCGCAGGGCGCTGCGGGTCACCTTGACGGGGTCGATGACCCCCACCTTGATGAGGTCCTCGTACTCGCCCGTCGCGGCGTTGAGGCCCATGCCCGCGTCGAGGTCCTGCACCCGGGCGACGGCGACGTAGCCCTGCAGCCCGGCGTTCTCGGCGATCCAGCGCAGCGGCTCGGCCGCGGCCTTGCGCACGATGGAGGCGCCCACCTTCTCGTCGTCCTGCAGCCCGAGTCCCTCGATGACCTTCACGGCCTGGATGAGGGCGGAGCCGCCGCCGGCGACGATGCCCTCCTCGATGGCCGCCCGGGTCGCCGAGATGGCGTCCTCGATGCGGTGCTTCTTCTCCTTGAGCTCGACCTCGGTGTGTGCGCCGACCTTGATGACGCAGACGCCACCCGCGAGCTTGGCGAGGCGCTCCTGGAGCTTCTCGCGGTCCCAGTCGGAGTCGGTGCGCTCGATCTCCTGCTTGATCTGGTTCACCCGCCCCTCGACGTCCGAGTGCGCACCGGCTCCGTCGATGATCGTCGTGTTGTCCTTGGTGACGACGACGCGGCGGGCCTGGCCCAGCACCTCAAGGCCGATCTGGTCGAGCTTCAGGCCGACCTCCTCCGCGACGACCTGGCCGCCGGTGAGCACGGCCATGTCCTGCAGCATCGCCTTGCGGCGGTCGCCGAACCCGGGGGCCTTGACCGCGACGACCGTGAAGGTGCCACGGATCTTGTTGACGACGAGCGTCGACAGCGCCTCGCCGTCGACGTCCTCGGCGATGACGAGAAGCGGCTTGCCCGACTTGACGACCTTCTCGAGCACCGGGAGGACGTCGGCGATCGCCGAGATCTTGCCCTGGTTGATGAGCACGTAGGCGTCCTCGAGGACGGCCTCCATCCGCTCGGGATCCGAGACGAAGTAGGGGCTGATGTAGCCCTTGTCGAACTGCATGCCCTCGGTGAACTCGAGCTCGGTCGACGCCGTCGAGGACTCCTCGACCGTGATGACGCCGTCCTTGCCCACCTTGTCGAACGCCTCGGCGATGATGTCGCCGATCTCGAGGTCCTGCGCCGAGAGCGCGGCGACCTGGGCGATCTCCTCCTTGGACTCGATCTCCCGAGCGACGCTCAGCAGCTCCTCGGAGACAGCCTCGACGGCCGCATCCATGCCTCGCTTGAGGGCCGACGGCGCAGCGCCGGCCGCGACGTTGCGCAGGCCCTCGTGGACCATGGCCTGGGCGAGGACCGTCGCGGTCGTCGTCCCGTCGCCGGCGATGTCGTTGGTCTTGGTCGCGACCTCCTTGGCGAGCTGCGCGCCGAGGTTCTCGTAGGCGTCCTCGAGCTCGATCTCCCGAGCGATGGTCACGCCGTCGTTGGTGATCGTCGGTGCGCCCCACTTCTTGTCGATGACGACGTTGCGCCCCTTCGGGCCGAGCGTCACCTTGACGGCGTTCGCGAGGGCGTCCACGCCCCGCTCGAGCGACTTGCGGGCGGAGTCGTTGAACTCCAGTTCCTTGGCCATTGCTGTCCTTCGTGATCGGGATGCCGGATCGGGGCTCGCGCCGCGCACCGGCGGGTGGTCTGTGGTTCTCCGTCACCCGACGCGCCCCGGCGGCACCCTCGCTGGGGTGCGCACCGGGGCGCGGTCACGGCATACGGACGGGTGCGTCAGCCGACGACGGCGAGCACGTCGCGAGCGGAGAGGATGAGGTACTCCTCGCCGCTGTGCTTGATCTCGGTGCCGCCGTACTTGCTGTAGATGACGCGGTCGCCGACGGCGATGTCGAGCGGGATGCGCTCGTCGCCGTCGTCGTTCCAGCGCCCGGGGCCGACCGCGATGACCTCGCCCTCCTGGGGCTTCTCCTTCGCGGTGTCCGGGATGACGAGACCGGACGCGGTCGTCTGCTCGGCCTCGAGGCTCTTGATGACGATGCGGTCCTCGAGCGGCTTGATGGAAACCGACACGGTGTGCTCCTCCCCTGTGGGGTGAGTCGAAGTGGACGGGACTGCGCTCCGGGCCGCTCTCGCCGTCGCGGGGGTCGATCACGACCCGGGTGCGCTGGCACTCACCATGGGTGAGTGCCAATGAGCCAAATCTAGGTCGCCCCTTAGCACTCGGTCAACTCGAGTGCCAGAACACGGCGCCTGAGTGGTCGGGACGCCCGGGATGCGGGGCGCCGCGGAACTGGCAGGATGGCGCGCCGTGGACGTTGGGACCGTACGAGCGCTGGGGTCGCCCGACGGTCGGGCGATCCTGCGCTCCCTGCCCGCCTACGACGAGCGCGAGGTCATGCGCCTGCAGGACCGGCTCCGTCGGGAGGGCCACTCGCCCGACTTCGTCGCTGCGCTGCTCACCCAGCAGCGACTGCGTGCCCGGGCGGTGACCAAGTTCGGCGAGTTCGCCCACGACATGCTCTACACCGCCGACGGCCTCGAGCAGGCGTCGCGCCTGGAGGTGGCGGCGACCCACGCGGGGCGCTTCTACAACGCGAGCCTGGCCACCGTCCACGACCTCGGCTGCGGGATCGGGTCGGATGCCGTCGCGATGTCCGCCTTGGGCGTCACCGTCCACGGCGTCGAGGTCGATCCGGTGACCGCCGCAGTGGCCGACATCAACCTGCGGCCGTGGCCGGACTCCCGCGCCCGGGTGGGGCTCGCCGAGGAGTTCGAGCCGCCGCGCGACCCGCTGCGCGCGCGTGTCGGGGTCTGGCTCGACCCTGCCCGACGCGTGCCGGGGCACACCGGCCGGCACGGGCGGATCAAACGGGTCTTCCGGCTCGACGAGATCAGGCCGACGTGGGAGTTCGTCCTCCAGGTGGCCACCGCGGTGCCCGCCACCGGAGCCAAGCTCTCGCCCTCGATGCCGCACGACGCCATCCCCCTCGGCACCGAGGCGCAGTGGACGTCGTTCGCCGGGGAGGTGCTCGAGTGCGCGGTGTGGTGGGGCCCTCTGGCTCAGCAGCCCGGGCGCAGTGCCCGCATCCTCGGGCCGGACCGCTCCCCCATCGAGGTCGACCAGACGATGGCCGAACCGGACCCGCCGACGACCGCGTCCCTCGCCACGGTCGGGCCGTGGCTCTACGAGCCGGACCGGGCCGTCACCCAGGCGGGGCTGCTCGGCGCCGTCACCGCGGCCACCCTCGGCAGCGAGGTCGACCGCGGCCTGGGGTACGTCGTGTCCGAGGCAGAGGTCGACGTCCCTTTCGCCCGTCGGTATGCCGTGCGCGAGGTCATGCCGTTCAGCGAGCGGTCCCTGCGGGCTTGGCTGCGGCAGCACGGCATCACCGGGCTGACGATCAAGAAGCGCGGCGTGCGCCTGGACGACGACGAGCTGCGCCGGCAGCTGCGCATCGGGCGCAAGGCCGGCGGCGGGGCGCAGGCCACCGTCATCCTCACCCGGGTGGCCGGCGAGCAGGCGGTCCTCGTGGTCGACCCGGCCTGATCGCCGCGGACCCCGCTCAGAGGGTGGGGTCGGGCTGGGCTCCCTCGTGGAGCACGGCCGCGGCGCCGGC
>OBLS010000781.1_pt1 | contig 12228 bp, 12 predicted proteins | sample 1519901 | NCBI WGS metagenome assembly OBLS01 (sample SAMEA3113585, study PRJEB22503) | soil metagenome
ACGTCCGCGGGGGCGATCGGGCACGCTGCGTCCACAACCCAGCCGCCGCTCGCCTCCGCGGACTTCAGCCCCCGGGCTTGACGGCCCGGATGAGGGCGCCATGGATGCCGTCGCCGGCCGCGTGCGTGAACCGCACCTCGGCGTCGACGAAGCCGGCAGCAGCGAGGCTGTCGAGGTACTCCCGGCGCGACAGGGCGCCGGCCACGCATCCGGTGTCGGAGCCGCGCTCGGCCCGTTCTGCGGGGCTCAGCCGGTCCTCGGCCACCACGTCGGAGATGCCGACCCGGCCTCCCGGCCGGAGCACCCGGTACACCTCCGACAGGACCGCGGGCTTGTCGGGCGAGAGGTTGATCACGCAGTTGGAGATGACGACGTCGACGGCGGCATCCGGCAGTGGGAGGTCCTCGATGACACCCCGGACGAACTCGACGTTCTCCGCGCCGGCGGTGGCGGCGTTGGCCCGGGCGAGGGCGAGCATCTCCTCCGTCATGTCGACGCCGTAGACGAACCCGCGCTCGCCGACCCGTCGGGCCGACAGCAGCACGTCGATGCCACCGCCGGACCCCAGGTCCAGGACGGTCTCGCCCTCGCGCAGCTCGGCGACGAGCATCGGGTTTCCGCAACCGAGGCTGGCGGCGACCGCGGCAACCGGCAGCTGGCCCTGCTCCACCGCTGAGTAGAGGCCCGCCCCGAAGGTCGCGTCGGTCTCCAGCCCACCCCCGCAACAGGAGGCTGCTGTTCCCGTGGCGGGGCCGCAGCACGCACTGTCGCGCCGGCTCAGCTCCGGCTGGTCCGTGTGGTCGGCGAGCAACGAGGCGGCCCGGGCGTAGTGCGCCCGCACCTCTTCACGCAGGTCGGGTCTGCTCATGACGTGCTCCTTCCCTTCCGGCTCTTCGGTCCTGGTGTCGACTGTGCGGGGGCCAGGGCGTCGGCGATCGCCGCGACCCGCTCCGGAACGGCCCGGTAGTACACCCAGGTGCCGCGCTTCTCGCTGGCCACGAGGCCACTGTCCTTGAGGATCTTCAGGTGGTGACTCGCCGTGGCCGCGCTCTTGCCGATGCCTTCGGAGATGTCACAGGCGCAGACCTCGTCGGCGTTGAGCAGCATCGCCATGATCGTGACGCGCGCCGGATCGGCGAGAGCCCTGAAGAGGGCGGCGAGCGTCTGTGCGGACTCGTCGACCCTGGGGGCGCTGGGCGGCTGGCAGCAGGCGGACAGGACCGTCAACGGGAGTCCCCTCGGGGCGGCCATGGTGGTTGTCCTCATGACCGTCATCCTACCCATCCTTCGATGTTCATCGAAGAAATACTTCCACCGATATCGAAGTTGTGCTTCGATGAAGGTCGAACCGCGCCCGTACCAACGTCGCGCTCTCCCGGTCATCGGCCGGTCCACGCAGATCGAAGGAGATCCTGATGCCTGTCGGCACCCTTGTGCCCACCCCACCGCTCACGAAGGCAGAGGATCCGCCCGTGGTCGTCATCGGTGCGGGTCCAGTGGGCCTGGCCGCTGCGGCGCACCTGACCACCCGCGACCTGCCCGTCGTCGTCCTCGAGGCGGGGGACACCGTGGGGGCGGCGGTGGCGCAGTGGGGCCACATCCGCACGTTCACGCCGTGGCGCTACATCGTGGACAGCGCCGCCGAGAAGCTCCTCGCGCCCACCGGGTGGTCGGTGCCGACCACGCGCCGCTCCCCGACGGGCGCGGAGGTCGTCACCCGGTACCTGACTCCGCTGGCAGGGGTCCTCGGCGACCGGGTCCACACCGGCGCACGGGTGGTCGCGGTGTCCCGTGAGGGTCTCGACAGGTCGCGGGGCGTGGGGCGGGAGACGCGGCCGTTCGTCGTCCGCATCGAGCACCGGGACGGAACGGTGCAGGACGTGAGGGCCCGCGCCGTTCTCGACGCCTCGGGCACCTGGGGCCAGCAGAACCCGCTCGGCAGCTCGGGCCTCCCCGCACTGGGTGAGCAGGTCGCCCGGGCCGGTGGACGCCTTCCCGGGCCACTCCCCGATGTCCTGGGCGCCGACCGGACGCGGTTCGCCGGCCGCACCACCCTGGTCGTGGGCATGGGGCACTCGGCCGCGAACACGCTCGTGGCGCTGGCCGAGGTTGCCCGCGAGAACAGCGACACCCGGCTGGTGTGGGCGATCCGCGCCACCACGGCGCGACGGGTGTTCGGCGGCGGAGCGGCCGACGAGCTCCCCGACCGCGGCCGGCTCGGCTCGGACCTGCAGGGGCTCGTGAGCTCCGGCGCCGTGGAGCTCGTTCACGGCTTCGCGACCCGCGAGCTTCGCCTCGGTCCCGACGCGACGACCGTGGACGTCGTGGGGGACACGGCGAAGGGCGAGCGGACGATCGCCGGTGTGCACAACGTCGTCGGCGCGACCGGGTTCCGGCCGGACCTCGACATCCTCGCCGAGCTGCGGCTCGACCTCGACCTCGGCCTCCAGGCGCCACGGGCCATCGGTCCCCTCGTCGACCCTGCCGTCCACTCGTGCGGCTCGGTCCCACCGCATGGCTGGCGCGAGCTGGCCCATGACGCCGAGCCGGGGTTGTTCGTCGTCGGCATGAAGTCCTACGGACGGGCACCCACCTTCCTCATCACCACGGGCAACGAGCAGGTCCGCTCGGTCGTGGCGCACCTCGCCGGAGATCACGCGGCGGCCGACGAGGTCCAGCTCGTCCTCCCCGAGACGGGGGTGTGCTCGTCGGGCAGTGCCCTGACCGACGCGGAGGTCGCCTCCGGGGTGTCTTCTGCGGACGGCTCCTGCGACGCGCCCGCCAGAGCGGCCGCTGAGACGTCGAGCGTTTCACCGTCTCTCGAGCGGCTGCGCGTCGGCTTCGCGACCGGTGTCGCGGCCGGCAGGCTGGGCGACGAGCTGTCGGCGTCCCACCCGGCATCAGAGGAAGAGTGACAGCAGCAGGTATGCCGCTGCCGCCGCGACTCCTGCCCCCGGGAACGTCAGCACCCAGGCCGTGACGATCTGCCGCGCGACCCCCCACCGGACCGCCTTGGCCGAGCGAGTGGCACCCACTCCGGTGATCGCCGCCGTGATCGCGTGCGTCGTCGAGATGGGCGCTCCGGTCGCGGTGGCGGCGTAGAGCACTGCGGCGGCTGTGGTCTCGGCCGCGAAACCGTGCGGGGGGTCCAGGTCGATGATGCGCCGGCCCAGGGTTCGCATGATGCGCCACCCACCGGCATACGTCCCGAGGCTGAGGACCACAGCGGACAGGGCGATGACCCACCAGGGGATGGAGAGGTCCTCCTCCGAGCGGTAGCCGCTGGCGACAAGTGCCAGGGCGACGACGCCGGCGGTCTTCGCCGCATCCTGCATGCCGTGCCCGAACGCCATGGCAGCGGCGGACACCGTCTGCGCGTAGCGGAAGCCGCGCGCCGTCGGCCGGGGCGCCGACCGCCGAAAACCCCAGAGGATCGCCGTCATGACGAGGAAGCCGCCGGCCAGTCCCAGGAGGGGCGAGAGGACCATCGGCACGACCACCCGGTCGAGGATGCTCGCCCACTTCACCGTCGCGCCGGCCGCCAGAGCGGCACCTCCCAAGCCGCCGATGAGGGCGTGTGACGACGAGGAGGGCAGGCCGCCCCACCACGTGACGAGGTTCCAGCCGATCGCGCCGATGAGGGCGGCAGCACACACGGCGACCCCCGACGGGCCCACCGGGACCTCGATGATGTCGGCCCCGATCGTCTGGGCGACCCGGACGCCGGCGAACCCGCCGATCAGGTTCATCACGGCGGCGAGGGCGAGCGCGATGCGGGGGGTCAGTGCCCGCGTCGACACCGAGGTGGCGATCGCGTTCGCGGCGTCGTGGAAGCCGTTCGTGTACGTGAAGCCCATCGCCAGCACGACGACGAGCGCGACGGGCAGCCAGTCCACCCCGTCAGGACTCTCGGACGGAGATCGCCTCGACCTTGACGGCGACCTCCTCGAAGCCGTTCGCGGCGGCCTCGAGCGCGTCGATGATGTCCTTGTGCTTCATCACGGTGATGGGGTCGGCGCCGGGGGTGTTGAACAGCTCGGCGAGCATGCGCCGGTAGGCCTTGTTGGCGCGGTTCTCGAGGCGGTCGACCTCGACCCAGTAGGCGGTGAGACCCTTCATCGACCGCAGCCTCGGCATGGCGTCGGCGGTGACGTCCGCCATCCGTGAGATGACCTCGACCTGCTTCGCCACGCGTGGGAGGACCTCGTCCACGCGGTAGAGGACGATGAGGTCGACGGCCGCCTCGATGAGCCCGACGCAGCCGTCGAGGGCGACGGCCAGCCCGTGCATGTCGGCGCGGTCGAACGGCGTCACGAAGGAGCCGTTGACCTTGCGGATGATCTCGTGGGTCGCCTCGCGGGCTGACGCCTCGAGCTCGTGCATTCGCTTGAGGATCACCTCGCGCTCGTCCGCAGACGCGCCGAGGAGGGCGGTCAGCTCCGCCGCAGCGTCGACGAGGTGCCGCGCGGAGGCGGCGAAGAGGTCGAAGAAACGGGGGTCCTGCGGGGTGAGGCGGATGCCCACGGTCGGTCTCCGGATTGGGGGCCAGTCGGTGGGTACAGGCTAGGGCCAACCCGCGAGTGCCCGGTAGGCGGACTCAGGCGTCGCCGTCGCCCGTCCCCGCACCGGAGGCGTCGCCCGTCCTGGCACCGGCGCCGGATCCGTCAGCCATCCCGGCACCGTCACCCGCGCCAGCCCCGTCGGCCGCGGTAGGACTGCCCTCGCCATCTGCTGTGTCCAGCCCGAGCACCTCATCGATGCGCTGGTCGGTGAGGTGCTGCTCGCTCTGCGACGCCGCGAGCACGAGGTCACCGACGAGCCTGATCTCGGTCTCGAGCTGGTGGTCGTGGAGCGAGGGGTCCGACGTCACCTGCTCACCGTACGGCCGTGGCACGGCGCGCGGCTCGTTGTCCACAGCCGAATGCCGCGTTCACGTCGAGCGGAGCGGAGGTGGGTGCCGGACCGGGAGCGCCTCACGGCGCGTGGCCGCTCGTAGCGGCTGATGTTGGGACCCGGGGCTGCCGCGGTCCGGCACCCACAGACGACCCTAACGCCTGTCCGCGCCAGATGTGTTCCCGAACGTGACCGGGGGTGATCGCGAGAGGTGCTCAGTCGAGGTCGCCGGACCGCCAGAGGTTGGCGCAGGCTCGCAGGTCCTCACCGGTCGTGAGCATCGCCGCGGCGGTCCTCGTGAGGTCGCTCGCCCCTCCGGGATCGGCCCCGTCCCGGTCGTGCGCGATCTCCGCACGACCGGCGGCGACGACCGCGCAGAATGCCGATGCGCGTTCCAGCGCCACGGCGAGGTCACCCTCGAACACGCCCTCCAGGATCTGGTCGGCCACCCGCTGCATCTCCTCGGGGCGCGGCGGCTCGGCGATCCCCGCCACAGCGTGGGCGACGTCTGTGAAGCGGATGCCGGCGGCATACTCGCGACTCGCCTGCTCCGGGGTGCGTCTCACCCACTCCCGCAAGGCGTAGAGGCGCCACAGGGCACCGGGCAACGAGCGCGCTGGGCGCGCCGACCAGAGGTCCGCGACCGTCGACAACCCCAGGTCGTCGACGAGGGTGACGAGACGGGTCGTGACCTCCGGGTCGTGGGCCGCGCGGCCGGTCCCCACGAGGATCGCCGCCGTCTGGTGGGCCACCTCGGTGACCTCCGCGGGGCCGGGCAGGGTGCCCCCGTGCGCCTCGAGGGCTGCGGGCCCGAACGGCACGGGCCGCCGGGGGAGGGCTCGTCCGCCGTCGCTCATCCACACAGTGTCCCATCCGCCCGGACGTCGCGCCTCGTCGTGCACCTCGGCGCTCTCTGGGGAGTGTGCCGAGGGTGGCGCAGGGGTAGGAGCCAGCGCATGGCACGAGAAGGAGCGGCAGCCGAGCGCGCCGAGACGGCTCCCCACCCGGATGCCGGGCGCAAGCCCGACTCCCCGGACGACATCGGCAAACGCGGGTGGGTCTACACCGCCAAGTCCGCGTTCCGGGAGTTCCAGCGCGACCAGTGCACGGACCTCGCCGCGGCACTGACGTACTACTCCGTCTTGTCGGTCTTTCCCGCGATCCTCGCCCTCGTCTCGCTGCTCGGGGTCTTCGGCCAGGGTGAGACGACGACCACGGCGCTCCTCGACATCGTCCGCCAGCTCGGGCAGGGCCAGGTCGCCGACCAGCTCCAAGGCCCCATCGACCAGATCAGCGGGGCCAGGGGGTCGGGCATCGCCCTGGTCGTCGGTCTCGCCGGCGCGCTGTGGTCCGCCTCGGGCTACGTGGGGGCCTTCGGACGGGCGATGAACCGCGTCTACCAGGTCGACGAGGGACGGCCGATCTGGAAGCTGCGCCCCGTGGTGCTGCTCATCACCGTGGGGCTCGTCGTCATGGCGGCTCTCGTGCTCATCGGGCTCGTCGTGAGCGGGCCCCTCGCCCGGGCCATCGGCGACGTGGTGGGCCTCGGCGACGCCAGCGTCACCACCTGGGACATCCTCAAGTGGCCGGTGATGCTCGGCATCGTCATCGTCATGGTCGCCGTCCTCTACTACGCGACGCCCAACGTCAAGCAGCCGAAGTTCCGGTGGGTCTCGGTCGGTGCCGCCGTCGCGATCCTCGTCTGGGTGCTCGCCTCCATCGCGTTCGGCTTCTACGTGAGCAACTTCGGCTCCTACAACAAGACCTACGGCTCGCTCGCCGGCATCATCGTCTTCCTTCTCTGGCTCTGGATCACCAACCTCGCTCTGCTCTTCGGCGCCGAGATCGACGCCGAGCTCGAGCGAGCCCGGCAGCTGCAGGCCGGCATCGAGGCCGAGAACACCTTGCAGCTGCCGCCGCGGGACACGCGCAACTCCGAGAAGGCCGAGAAGAAGCTGCAGGAGAAGGTGGCCGCCGGTCGCGAGCTCAGGCTCGACTCGCAGTCCCGGGACGAGGACGAGGGCGAGGGCGAGCGCCGTCACGGCGGTTCAGGCACTGGCGGCGGACCGGGGCGGGCTGCGACGCGCGGTGGTCCCACGGCATCCGAGCTGGGCACGCTGGCCTCGCACCAGACCTCTCCACGACACCGACGGCGGCACTGAGATCAGGGTGAGAGTGCCCGGCAAGACGGCAGGTCAGGATCGCCACCACCCTCCACCGCGTCGCCTACGATCTTCCGCGTGAGATCGCCGAGCACCGGGTGAACCGCTTCCAGGAGGGAGCCGTCCTCGGAGATCGGTACAGGTTGGGGACGCGGATCGCCTCCGGCGGCATGGGCGATGTCTGGGAGGCGACCGACGGCGTCCTCGAGCGCAGGGTGGCCGTCAAGATCCTCCGACCGAGCCTCGACGAGGAAGAGGTCTTCGCGCGCCGCTTCCGGAACGAGGCTCTCCACACCGCGAACCTGTGCCACTACAACATCGCCACGGTCTTCGACTACGGCGAGGAGGACGACCTCGCCTACCTCGTCATGGAGCTCGTACCGGGCGAGCCGCTCTCCGCGGTCATCACCCGAGAGGGTGCCCTCGAGCCGGCGAGGGTCCGGACGATCATGGGACAGGCTGCACTCGCCCTCGGAGCGGCCCACGAGGCCGGGGTGGTGCACCGTGACGTCAAGCCGGCCAACATCCTCCTCATGCCCGACGGGACCGTGAAGCTCACCGACTTCGGCATCGCGCGTGCCGTCGACGGCTCCGGGCAGACCCAGACCGGTGAGGTGCTCGGCACGCCTCACTACCTGTCGCCCGAGCAGGCGCTGGGTGAGCCGGCGACCGGCGCATCCGACCTCTACGCCCTGGGTGTCGTGGCGCACGAGATGCTGACCGGGCGGCGCCCGTTCGACAGGGGCACGCCCGTGGCAACAGCCCTGGCCCAGGTGCACGACACGCCGCCTCCGCTACCCCCCCACGTCCCGCAGGGGCTGCGTGCACTGATCACCCAGTGCCTGGCCAAGCGGCCCGAGGACAGACCGGCGACTGCCCGCGAGCTGGGCGAGCGACTGGGGCTGCCCGAGGAGGACCTGCCGGACAGCACGGAGGACGCCGTGCAGGTCGTCGGGGCCGCGGCCGAGGCGGAGGCCGAGGTGGACGACCGCCCGGCCGCCCCGCCGCGCTGGAATGGGACAGGGGACCCCACACCGACGCCCGCGAGCATCGTCGTGGCCCCCAAGGGGCATGTGCACTGGGCGTGGCTCCCGGTCTTCGGGCTCATCGTGCTGGTCCTCGCCCTGCTGGTGCTCGGCGGCCGCTGAGCCGGGTGGCAAACCTGGCGGCGCGGCACCTGGGGCATTCGATGCTGGGCGGTGCTGCTGGTCTCCTGTGGTCGTGCAAGGGTGCTGTCCGGCGTCCAGCCCGACCCCTGACACGGCGCATGCCCGCCCCAATCGCGTGCCACATGCGCCCGTTAGAGTGATCGCGCGTTGTGCGCGACGGATGCCGCGGCACTCGTCAGGGCCTCTAGCTCAACTGGCAGAGCTGCGGACTTTTAATCCGTAGGTTGTGGGTTCGAGCCCCACGGGGCCCACTTCAGTATCATGGCCGGTCACGTCGTTTGTCATTGGCCGAAGTCAGCAATCCGAAGGACCTCAGGGTTCGGTCTTGTGGGCACGTAGTGAGCAGAGCCATCCGAAATGGCCCTCCCGCGGGCGGCGTCGAGGGCGTCCGCCAGGGCGTCCGCGTCGGTGTCGAAGAGACCGGCGTACGTATCCCGCGTCATCGTGGCTGAGGCGTTACCCAGCATGGTCTGGACCGCCTTGACGTTGGCCCCGGCCTGCACGGCGAGGGATGCGGCGGTGTGCCGCAGGTCGTGGAACGTCTGAACAGCAGCGCAGGACCCATGGCTCTCGGCGTACCAATGGTGCCCGCGCTGTGCCTCAGCAGGCCGCCTGTCACAGCCGGATCGCGAGGATTTCCACGTGTGGATACACAGCTTGGGGCAGGGGCCGGCGTTCAACATCCCCGGGGTCAGCGCAGACGTGCCCGGCCTTGACGGGCCGGAGGTAGACCCTCGGAAGATTTTGCCAGTGGCGGCCTCGTCTGGCGCCTGACCCTTCGCCTTCGTCGCCGCGTTCGAGGTGGGGTTGTACGCGGACCCGGAGCAGCGACACGGACCGGCCAGCGTGGCCGCGCTTTTCTACGGGAGCAGCAGGAGCCCACAACCCCTTACGCCCGACACAACCCCGCGCAAGCGGCCTGACCGGCCGTACTGAGTCGGCTCTACGAGAAGAGTTTGTCCTCGTCGATGTCGAACGGGCGGGAGATGTGGACACCCGCGTGGCACCGGACACGACAACACGGATGACCGGAACTTCGCTTCACCCGCGCGGGGTGATGAACCCTTGTCTCCCCGGCTGGACGATGGCAGGACGTGAGTAGAGGAAGTCCGTCGTCGCCCAGGAGATGCTCGGGCTGCGGTTCGCCGACGGGACGACCGCGTAACCCTGAGCGTGCCTTCCCGCCGCCAGGCATCCGGCCAACAAGTGAAGGACCAGACCATGACAGACCTCACCCCGCAGGACAACCCGGCTGTCATCGCAGCAGCCCTGACCGACGGAGCCACCACGCTGTTCGTCGCCGACTTCGCCGACACGAGCACCGCATGGGAGGCCTACGAGGCGCTGAAGTCCATCGAGGACGGACGCCACGTCGCCATCGACGGCGTCATCGTCGTCAAGCGCGAGGCCGACGGCGACCTGGTGGTGCAGAAGGCGACCGACCACTCGACCAAGCGGGGCCTCACCTGGGGTCTTGTCGGCGGAGCCACACTCGGCCTGTTGTTCCCGCCCTCGCTCCTCGGCAGCGCCGCTGCCCTGGGCGCTGGAGGCGCGGCGCTGGGCAAGGCCCGTCAGCTCCACCACCGCATCGAGCTCACCCATCAGCTCGAGCACGCCATCACGCCGGGCCACTCCGGCATCGTCGCCATCGTCTCCGACCCGGCCGTCCTCGAGATCCGCCGAGCGCTGGAGCGGGCGGATGCCGTCGTCGAGTCGGCGCTCGACGACGTCGTCGCCAAGGACATCAAGGCCCTCGCCAAGGGGGCCGAGAAGGACTGACCGACCCGGGGCGCCGGCAGCGCATTCGTCTGCGGAGCGTCTCTCGGCGGTGGCTCGACCGTCGGCGCCGACATCCTCACCCCGGGCACCTTCGCCCGACAGGTCACACCCTCACCGTCGCCGTCGCGGCGGGCGTCCTCGTGGTTGTCACGGGGTGCAGCGGGGAGAGCAGGGACTCCTCACTTGCGGCGGCGCAGGCCAGCGTCACCGCCAAGGAAGAGGCCCTGGCGGAGGCCGAGGAAGGCGCAACGGCAGCGGCAGCAGAGTTCTGCACGGCGAGCACCGACTACGTCATCGCCATCGATCGCTACGGCGACGTCCTCAACGCGACGGCACCCACGGTCGGTGACGTCAAGGATGCCGGGAGCGACCTCGCCCAGCCGGGAAAGGACGCCCAGAAGGCCGCAGAGGACGTTGCGGTGTCACGCGACGCCGTAGCAACGGCGGAGCAGGAACTCGCCCAGGCCCGGGCGGTGCTCGCGACGGCTGAGGCCTCAGCAGCCGGCACGACGCCCTCGGCGGACCGGTCGACCTCGGCCGCCAGCCCTTCCGCGACCGAGACTCCTGCGAGTGTCACGCGGGTGCAGGAGGCGGAGGCCGAGATGGTGGACGCCCAGAAGGGGATCGCCGATCAGACCCCCCTGGCGCAGGCAGCCGAGCAGTTCAACGCGGCAGCCGTGGCCCTGGAGATGGCCTGGCTCCAGCTCATCGGCGACAGTGGATGCCTCACGGACGCGCAGCAGGACGAGGCACGGCCCCACTTCCAGCCGATCACCGGCCCCGGCTTCAGAAGAAGACCGCCCCGATGAGGGAGCCGACGATGACCGTTGTGCTCGACAGGATGAGCATGGGGATGAAGTAGCTGTGGTCGATGAGCTTGGTTCCAAGTTTGGTGGTGCCGCTCAAGTCGAAGTTTGCCCCGGCGATCTGCGGGCCTCCGGTGGGTAGTGAGTAGACCCCGCCGATACCGCCGGCCCACATGCCGGTGAGCAATCCGGGTGGCAGTCCGGCTGCCAGTCCGATGGGCACCATGGTGCGCGTCGCTGTGGACTGGCTGGTAGTCAGCGCGGCGACGATGAAGACCGACAACGCGAAGACGAACCTGTAGTCGTTGACCCACCCACCGACGGTGTCGACGATGAGCTCCTCGTGGGCGTTGATGAAGGTGGCGGTCATCCAGGCGATCCCGAACAGCGCGATCGCCGACACCATGCCGGCCCGGAACACCGACATCTCGGGGATCGTCTTCACGTCCGGCTTGCCGAGGAAGAGGATCACCACACCCACGGTGAACATCACCAGGACGATGGTGCTGGTCATGTCCAGGGGCACTGACTCCCCCTCGGTGGTGAAGCTGGGGCGAAGGTCCGGGAACAGGCCGAGGACCACGATCATCAGTACACCGAAGAGGAACGCCAGGGCGGAGTTGCGTCCACGGGTGGTGGCCGTCAGGGCCGCCGACGCCCGCGTGGGAGGCGACGGGTTAGGTGCTGCTGGCGAGGCAGGGCCGGACGGCGGGACGCTCGAGTCGGCGGTCGTCGTGGACCTCGCGCCGGTGGCCACCACCTTGGGTTCGGATAACTCTGGCTGGTTTGAGGCGGCCGCCGCTGGCAGGGGCGGTAGCAGACCGGCGCGGATCTTCTCCTGCACCTGCGGGTCGTCCACCAGCTCCTTGCCCATCCTGCCGACGACCAAGGAGGTGACGACGATGCCCACGATGCAAGCGGGCAGGGTGATGGCGAGAATCTGGGTGAGCCCGAAGTTGTACTCGCTGGTGTCGGTGAGCGTCAACATCGCGGCCATGGCCGCCGACACGGGGGAGGCGGCGAGGGCGACGCCCGACTGGACGACAGTGACCGACAGCGGGCGGGAGGGGCGGATGCCGTTGCGATACGACACGTCGTAGATCACCGGCAGCAGCGGGTAGAGGATGTTGCTGGTGCCCGCGCCGATCGAGAAGGCGAATGCGGTCAACGGGGCGATCAGGGTGATCTGCTTGGGTCGACTCTCGATCACCTTGGCGGCCATCTTGACCATCCAGTCAATGCCCCCCGCCGCTTGCATCATGGCGGCTGCTGTGACGACGGCCAAGATGATCGCCACGGCGCCGGCCGGTGGTTCGCCCGGGGCCTCGCCGAAGACGAAGACGAGCACGAAGACACCTGCGCCGCCCCACAGCCCGACTGCGATGCCGCTGTAGCGCGTGCCCATCACGATCGCGCCGA
>OBLS010000782.1_pt1 | contig 12215 bp, 14 predicted proteins | sample 1519901 | NCBI WGS metagenome assembly OBLS01 (sample SAMEA3113585, study PRJEB22503) | soil metagenome
GCCGCCGGAGCGTCTGAGACCATGCGAGGGTGACCCGGGTCGTGTCTGCCGCCACCGCGCTGCCAGCACACCGGTACGAGCAGGCCGAGATAACCGCAGCGGTCGCCGACATGCTCGGCCTGAAGGGAGCGCGCAAGCGCGTTCTGGAGCGCTTCCACGCCGCCAGCGGCGTGAAGTCGCGACACCTGGTGTTGCCGCTCGAGCGCTACCCGACGCTGAGCGGCTTCGGCGAGGCCAACGACACGTTCCTCGCCGCCGCCGTCGAGCTGGGTGAGCAGGCCGTCAAGGAGGCGCTGGCGGAGGTGGGCCTGGCACCCACCGACGTCGACGTCCTGATGACGGTCTCGGTCACCGGTATCGGGGCGCCGTCGGTCGACGCCCGGCTCGTTCCGCGGCTGGGACTGCGCGACGACGTCCGGCGGATCCCGGTGTTCGGCCTCGGCTGCGTGGCGGGTGCGGCCGGCATCGCGCGGCTACACGACGTTTTGCGTGGGGAGCCGGATGGCGTGGCCGTGCTGCTCGCGGCCGAGGCCTGTTCGCTGACCGTGCAGCGCGACGACGACTCCACTGCGAACCTGGTCGGCAGCGCCCTGTTCGGCGACGGCGTGGCCGCGGTCGTGCTGGTCGGAGCCGAACGGGCCCGGCGGCTGGGTCTGACCGGGCCCGACATCATCGCGACCCGAAGCAGGCTCTACCCGGACACCGAACGGGTGATGGGGTGGGACGTCGGCGGCAGCGGATTTCGGATCGTGCTGGCGCCGAGCGTCGCCGACGTCGTCGAGGAGCACCTCGGCGGTGATGTGCGCGCCTTCCTCGACGGACACAACCTGACGGTGGGAGACGTAGGCCGTTGGATCGCCCACCCAGGCGGGCCGAAGGTCCTCGAGGCGACCGGCCGGGCGCTCGGGCTCGACAACGGCGAACTGGACGTGACCTGGCGCTCGCTGGAGACCGTGGGCAACCTGTCCTCGGCATCGGTCCTGCATGTGCTGGCCGACGCACTGGCCCGTCCCACGCCCGCCGGCGGCTCTGCGGGCATGCTCTTCGCGATGGGCCCGGGGTTCTGCTGCGAGCTCGTCCTGCTGCACTGGACGGGGCAAACGCACCGGTGACCGCCTACATCCTCCTGATCGTGGCGGTCGCGGCCGAGCGGCTCGCGGAGATGGTCGTGTCGGCCCGCCACGCTCGCTGGGCGTTCGAGCGCGGGGGGGTCGAGTACGGGCAGGCTCATTTCCCGGTCATGGTGAGCATGCACGCGGCGCTCCTGGCCGCTTGCGTGGTCGAGGTCGTGGCGGCCGACCGGCCCTTCCTGCCGTGGCTGGGCTGGCCGATGCTGGCGGTCGTGCTGGCGGCTCAGACCCTTCGCTGGTGGTGCATCGCGACGTTGGGAAACCAGTGGAACACCCGGGTGATCGTGGTGCCCGGTCTGCCGCTGGTGTCCGCCGGACCGTACCGCTGGCTCCGGCACCCGAACTACCTCGCCGTCGCACTCGAGGTGGCCGCGCTGCCCCTCGTGCACACGGCCTGGCTGACGGCGGCGCTCTTCACGGTCGCGAACGCCGCGGTGCTGAGCGTGCGCATCCGGGTCGAGGAACGAGCGCTGGCGACCGTTCGGTGACCGTGCTCGACGTCCTCGTCGTCGGCGGGGGGCCGGTCGGACTGGCGGCCGCGGTCGAGGCGCGGCTGGCCGGCCTGTCGGTCGTCGTGTACGAACCGCGGTCGGCGCCGGTGGACAAGGCATGCGGCGAAGGGCTGATGCCCGGGGCGGTGACAGCCCTCGAGCGCCTCGGCGTTCTACCGGCCGGCCGGCCGTTCGCCGGAATCCGGTACGTCGACGGCCAGCACTCTGCCGATCACCGGTTTCGCTCCGGTCCCGGCCTCGGTGTCCGGCGAACCGAGCTGCATGCGGCGCTGGCAGCCAGGGTCGCCGACCTCGGGATCGAGGTGCGGCCCGAGCGGGTCGAGGTCGAACGTCAGGACGCCGCCGGCGTCGTGACCACGGCCGGTACCCGGGGGCGCTGGCTGCTCGCCTGCGACGGCCTGCACTCGGACGTCCGGCGCCGGCTGGGACTCCAGCGGCCCACCCGCCACACGCCCCGTTACGGGTTGCGCCGGCACTTCCAGGTGATGCCGTGGAGCGACCTGGTCGAGGTGCATTGGACACCGGTGGGTGAGGTCTACGTGACGCCTGTCGCCGACGACGTCGTCGGCGTGGCGGTGCTCGGCGGCCGAGGCATCGACTACGCCGGAGTGGTCGCACGAGCGGTCGCGATCGCTGACCGGCTCGCGGACGTGCCTCTACGTGACTCCTGTCGCCGACGACGTCGTCGGCGTGGCGGTGCTCGGCGGCCGTGGCGTCGACTACGCCCACGTGGTCGCACGAGCGTCCGCGGTCGCTGACCGGATCGCGGACGTGCCGGCGGTCTCGGACCTGCGTGGCGCCGGCCCGCTGCGTCAGGAGACCACCCGGCGCACCCTCGGTCGAGTTCTGCTGGTGGGTGACGCCGCAGGCTACGTCGACGCCCTCACCGGTGAGGGGATCCGGCTGGGCCTGGCGCAGGCCCGCGCCGCGGTGTCCGCCGTCGCGGCCGGACGCCCGGGTGACTACGAACGAGCCTGGCGCGGGATCACCCGCGACTATCGAGTGCTCACGACATCGCTATTACAGGCCGCCGGCCGTCCGGCGCTCCGGCGCCGCATCGTGCCGCTGGCCGCTCGGCTGCCCCGGATCTACGGCGCGATCGTCGACCGTCTTGCCACCTGACCGGGGGAGTGCTGAACGGCTGCGTGGCACGCTCGGCAGCTGCGGGTGGCACGCTGCACTGTCGTCCACGCGCCCGAGTCGTGCCGGTTTGTGGAACTGCAGAGCGTGCCACGTGAGTAAAGCAGCGACGTCCGCGGGGCCTGGTCAGCCGAGTTCGCCGGCGAAGATCGGAGTGGTCGTCGGCTGGTCCGAGCCGCCCTCCGGCTCGACGGAGAGCGCGATCGTGGTCACACCGGCGAGCTCACCGGGGGTGAGGTACGTGACGTCACCGTCGGCTGGCACGTCGACGACACCTCCGGAGACGATCTGGTCGCCGATCAGCCACAGTTGGTAGGTCCGGTCGTCGGGAAGCTCGGGCAGGCCCTCGGCGAGCAGCACGACCTCGCCGCGGTCGGCGGACGCGACCACCGCAGCCTGACCGCCGCCCTCGACGGCCGCGGCGGCATTCTCCGCGTCGGGAGCGGCAAGCAGGGAGCCGACCTGCGCGGCCTGGTCGCGGAGTTGGGCGGTCTCGGCGGCGAGCCGGTCGGCCCGCTGGTCGGCCTGGTACGCAACCACCCCGAGCGAGATCGCGATGGCGGCGAGCACGGCCGCCGCGGCCGAGAGCATCGTCGCGGTGCGACGTGTGACGCCGCGGAGCGGTCTGACGTTCGAGCGCTGCGGCGGCAGCTGACGCGTGCGTCCGATCTCGTTCAGGACGCTGTCTCGAAGCGATGGTGGTGCCGGGACCGCGGCCGCGACGCCGAGATAGGCCGCGGCCGCCGAGAGCTCCGCGACCTCGGCGCGACAGTCGTCGCACGTCTCGAGGTGGAGCTCGAACGCACGGCGTTCGACGTCGTCGAGGGCGTCGAGGGCGTAAGCGCCGACCAGCGTGTGCCGGTCGTCCATCGTCGTCGTCATCGGCCCACCCCCAGACAGTCGCGCAGGCGGACCAAGCCGTCACGCATCCGGGTCTTGATCGTGCCGAGGGGCGAATCGAGCAGTTGAGCGACCTCCGGGTAGGTGTAGCCCTTGTAGTACGCCAGCGTGACCGACTCATGCTGCAGCTCGGTGAGGGTGTCGAGGCAGCGACGGACCCGCTCGGCCTCCAAGGAGCGCTCGACGGTCTCGACCACCTCGTCGTACTCGCGAGTCAACGTCCGCGACGCTGCCTTCTGCTCGCGTTCGGTGGCGGCCTCGACCCGGCGGACCCGATCGACGGCGCGACGGTGGGCCATGGTGAGGATCCAGGTCCGGGCCGAGCCGAGCTCGGCGTCGAACCGTGCGGCCTGCCGCCAGACGTCGACATAGACCTCCTGGGTGACTTCCTCGCTCTGCGCCGGGTCACGCACGACTCGCAGCACGGTCCCGAAGACGTGCGATGCCGTGGCGTCGTACAGGGCCGAGAAGGCAAGCTGGTCCCCGCGGGCGGCCCGCCCGAGCAGCTCCTCGAGCAGGCCGCCCCCGGCCCCCGTGCCGGCGGACCGCTTGTGCAGTCCGACCGGCCTGCTCGACCTCTTCACGAGGCCGAGTCTGCCAAGTTCTTCGGTCATCGGCTCGCCACCGCGCCGGGGCAGGACGTCGGTCGCGCCGCGGCCGGTGCGGGTCATGGTGGAGTTCCGTAGGGTGGAGGACAGGTCTCACCCAGGTGTTCGCCGCTGTCCGCACGGCGGATTGGTCTCAGGTCTCGCCGAGCCGCTCCTGGGCGTCGAGAAGCGTGGGCTGCGGACGGCTCCACGTGGCCTCGAACACCTCGAAGCCTGCCTCCCGGGCCGTCTGGCAGACCGCCGGATCATCGTCGACCAGCACGGCTACGGGGCGCTCGCCGGCCAGCCGCCGCAGGATCGCGAGCTTCACGACCCGGGCCGGGCGCCGGTCTCCGTTCCGGCGCAGGAGCAGCCGGGCAGCGGGCGCACCCTGTCGCTGCAGCCAGGCCTCGGTGTCGCCTCGGGTGTGCTCCGGCCGGCCACTGAGGTAGACCAGTTCGTGGTCGGCCGCCAACCGACGGGCGATCGCGATTCCCTCGGGGTGTGGCGGGTCGTCCGGGATGCCCGCGAAGAAGGCGGCCCAGTCCTTGCGGCCGCCCTCGATGTGGTGCAGACGTGCGGTCACGTCGGCGACTACGCCGTCGAGGTCGACCACCGCATACGGCGGCGTCACGGCGCCGGGATCACGAACTCGTAGCCCGCCCGGTGCAGCTCACGGATCAGGATGTCGAGCACGGCGACGGTAGTCGACCGACCCGACCCGCCGTCGTGGAGGAGGATCACCGCCCCGGGCTCGACCCGATCCAGCACGGAGTCGACGTTCGCACGCGCACCGGGCCCGGCGGAGTCGGCGATGTCGACACTCCAGCCGAGCGGCACCAGGCCGTACGCGGCCGCGATGTCGTTGAGGCGGGTCGAGAAGCCACCGCCCGGCGCCCGGAAGAACGAGACGGTCGCCCCCGGTGCGATCCCGGTGATCGCATCCAGGGTGAGGCCGATCTCCCGCTGGACCTGGTCGTCGCTTCGGATGGCGAGATCGACGTCGTAGCCGAGGCCCTGGTCGCACAGCGCATGACCCTCGGCGGCGATCCTGCGGATGAGCCCCGGCTGGGCCTGCGCGCTGGTGCCCCCGACGCAGAAGGTGGCGTCGACGCCGTATCCGTCGAGGATGTCGAGCACCTCCGGCGTCGATCCGGGATCGGGTCCTGTCGAGAACGTCAGGGCAACGGTGCGGCCGCCGCGTCCGGTCGAGGTGATGACCCCGCCGGAGGGTGGGTCGGCTTGTCCGCCTTCGACCCGAGTGGGGATCTCGGAGTCGTCGGAGTCGTCGGAGACGTCCGAGTCGGAGCCGTCGAGCTGCGACTCCGACTGCGCCGCCGGGTTGTCGTCGACGCCGTCGTCGCCTTCGTCGCCTATGCCGAGGTCGATGGCCTGGGTCGCGAGGATCACGCCGATCACCAATCCGGTGACGACGGCTCCCGCCGAACCGTTGGCCACGAATACCTCGCCGAAGGTAGGCCCGAGTTGAGACAACTCCCAGGTCAGACCTACCCAGGATATTGATCACCGAATCGGATGCGACCAGGCGCGCCGGGAATCCCGTGGATCGCGGCGACGGGGAGATTCAGCAGTTGGGACGACATTGACGGTCGACCATGGCGTCGAGGAAGACCTGTTGGATGTCGCGCGGGTCCTCGGCCTGGTAGGCCTGGGCCCCGGTGGCCTCGGAGATCTGGGTGAGGGCGTCCATGTCCGCACCCGGACCCATTCCGATAGTGATCACCGGAATCGGCCGAGCCGGATCGACCTCGGTGCGCAGCGTGGTGAGCAAGGTCTCGAGGTCGATCCCGTCAGGGTCGTCTTCGTTACGGCCGTCGGTGAGCAGGACCACAGAGTTGATCTTCTCGGGATCGTAACCGGCGCGCACGGTCCGGAAGGCGGCGAGCACGGTGTCGTACAGGGCGGTCCCGCCATCAGTGATGGCCGGCAGGCTGTCGGCGGCCGCGACCAGGGCTTGTTGCCGCGGAACGCCCCCGACCTGTTCGGACAGGAGTCCGATCGGTACCAGTTCGACGTAGTCGTTCGGGGGATCGCGCTCGACGGAGAACGCCCACAGTCCGATCGCGCTCGTCGGCGGGAACAACGCCAGTGCCGTCTTCGCGGCGTCTCGGGTCAACTGGATGCGCGTCACCCCGTCGTCGACCTGCTCGTCCATGGAACCCGAGATGTCGACGACGGCAAGCATCTGGGAGTCGATGGACAGAGCGGACCACTGCCGCAGGATCTGGGCGGCCTGGGTGGGGTCGGGTGTTGGCAAGGCGGTCGGCATGTCGGCCTGGATGCCGTCGACGACCCCCGCTTCCTCCCGCGGCTCGCCGCCCGGGGCGCGGAAGCCGGCCTCCTGCAGGTGAGCGACCGCCTGCGGCTCGTGTAGCGCGGCGACGAACGCGGCCACGGCGTCGGACCTGGCTGTGCTCGTGTCAGCGTTCGTTATCGCCACCGTCGGATAGTCGAAGACGAACGTCCCCTCGGCCGGGTAGAACGCGACGGCCGGGTTCTCGGCGTCTTCCACGTTGTGGGCAACCACCGACTGCTCGGTCGCCGTGAAGAGCGGAGCCGTCGCCGGGTCATTGGTCAGCTGCCGGTACGCCGCGGCGACATCAGGCAACGCGGATCTGGCGACGGCGGTCATCGCCTGCACGAGCCGCGTACGGTCTGCCTCGTCGGTTCCGACGGTCGCGCCCACCGCCAGCAAGGTGGCCAGGCCTTCACCGGTGGTGATCGGATCGGTGATCGTGGCCGTGCCGGCCGACTCGATGACGCTGCTCCACGAGAAGACCGCGTCCGGCCAGCCGAGTTGTTCGGCCGCCGCGCGTGGCGCGACCACGACCAGCGGAGACGCCGCGACCGACTCGCCGGCCGTGACCGTGCCCGCGGCGGCCGTGCCCTGCCGGGTCCACAGACTCGAGTCGGGCACCCACAGGTCGGCGGTTACGTCGTCTCCGAGACCCGCGGCGACCTCTGCGGAGGCCCGAGGAGTCACCTCGACGCCGATGCACAGGCCGTTCACTGCGGGCGCCGGGTCCGCGTAGCTCTCGGCGAACTGCGACAGGGTGGGAGCGATGGCCGGGTCTGCCACGACCGCCAACGGCGCCGCCTGCTCGCATCGCGAGCTTCGGTCGGTCAGGAACGCGTTGGCCCCGACCGCCCCTGCGACCACCAATGCGAGCGCGACACCGCCCACGGCGAGACGCCGGGGTCGGGACGGTCGTCGGCGCGAAGATGCGTGACGTCCAGGCATCGTTCTCCGGGCGGTTACGAGAGGGCAGAGTACCGTTCGCGAGGACGAATCGGAATCCGCAGCTGTTTATGGGGCAGGTGACTCCAGGTCGGTCCGGGCGGTGTCGTTGGCGGGCACCGGATCGGTGTCCGACATCGGTGTCAGCGCCCGCGCGGTCGCGCCGATCGGTCCGGGAGCTTCGGTCCCGAGCTCGGCGTCGAACGTGACGACGGCACGCCCCCCGGCCGGCAGCGGGTCGACGGCGCAGACGGCACGACCGTCGGTCAGCCCGCACATTCCCGCGGTCGTCGTGAGGGAGACGGGATCGGGCTGGAGGCCGTCCGAGGTGGAGACGGTCAGGGTGGCCGGACCGGTCTGGTCGTCGGGCCCGGCGTTGGAGACGTCGACCGTCACCGTCACTGTTCCATCTGCGCTGGCCTTCGTGGGGGCGATGTCGGCGCTCACGCCCAGGTCGGTGACGGCCGCGGCGCGGCTGGCCGTCGTGACGGCTGCGACCAGCGTCTCCTCGGCCTCGACCGGCTCGACGGGGACCGTGACGGTGGAGTCGCCGGCTCGGACCTCGACATCGCCCTGTGCCTCGCCGCCATGCGAGACGACCTGGACCGTCGGGTCGACGGCCCGCCGGCGTGGCGTGGACAGTCCCGACACCGTGACAGCAGCGGGATCCGATGCCGTCGTCGTCGCCAAGCCGTCGACGACTCGCAGGTCGCGTAGCGGCTCGGTCGGTGAGCTCCACGCCGTGACCAGTGACCAATCCACGCCTGCCGGCCCATCGACGAACACGTCCACCGCCGGGCCGGTGCCGGCGAAGAGCTCGGTGACGTCGGCGACGGCCCCAAAGCCGAGGGGTGCGGCGTCGAGATCATCGGCGGCGACCGGCGTGGGCGGTGCGGAGCCCACCTGCACGCTCAGGGCCGTGGGGGCGCGAGCCGCTCCGCCCCAGTAGAGGCCGGCGAAAAGGAGCGTGCTGCCGGCCGGTCTGGTGGTCGTGCTCATGGGGGAGTCACTGGTGACGATGGATATGTCACCGCTGACCCGTTGCTGGAAGCGGGGCTCGAACGGGCGAACCTCCGCCGCGGAGGCAGACGCGGCGCTGCCGAGCCCGCTCCCGAGTGCCAGCAGGGCGGCAAACGCCCTGGTAGACCCGCACATCCTCATCGGAGGCCCAGCGTAGCCGCCGGATCAGGGAAGTCACGCGGACTAAACGGTCATATCACTCATATAGCCACGCGGCCGGGGTGCGGCCACGGGCAGTCGCCGTCGATACGGCGGGGGACAGGGGAGGGGTTCCCGGCGCGCTCGGGTCGGCTGGGTGCACGACTCCCTTACACACGGCCTCGGTTGAGGGCCACCACGACGCCTTGCCCGACCTCAGGCAGGCGTCGTGACGGCCGTGCCGCGGGAATCGGGCCTTAGATGGTGCCGTTACGAGGTGAGCCCAACCGAGGAGTGACATGGACCAGCACGAGATCCTTCAGCAGGTCGAGGCCCTGGTCGACCAGGAACACGAGCTGCGTGCCCGTGCGCAACGCGGCGAGCTGGACCCAGCGGAGGAGCAGGCGGAGTTGCGCCGTGTCGAGGAGGCGCTCGACCAGTGTTGGGACCTGCTCCGCCAGCGACGGGCACGTCAGGAGGCGGGGCAGGACCCTGACCAGGCTGTGGTCCGTCCGGTCAGCGAAGTCGAGAACTATCAGCAGTGATGACGCCGCCACCCCGGCGGATGGGGTCGCCTTCGGTAGGAGGGCCGAATACCTGGAGCGTCGGCGACGTCGGGGGCGTGCGGTGAGTGGGCGGATGGTTGGCGATTTCGAGAAAGTCTGGAGGTCATGTCGATCCACCCGGTCGTCGTTCGGCATACGGGGTGACAGCAACCCCAACGGGCACCCCCGCCCGACCGACCAAGGAGCATCGCGATGGGTTTCATCAAGTCCAGCCTTTTCATCTCCCTCGACGGCGTCATCGAGTCGCCCGAGACCTGGCACTTCCCCTACTTCGACGACCAGATGGGCGCCGTTGTCGGTGAGCAGATGAGCGGCAACGACGCCATGCTCATCGGCCGTCAGACCTACGACGAGTTCGCCGACTACTGGCCGAACGCCGACCCCGACGACCCGATCACCGGGGTCATGAACGGGACGCGCAAGTACGTCGTGTCGAACACGCTGACCGATGCGACCTGGGAGAACTCGTCAGTCGTCACCGGCGACGTGGCCGCCGAGCTGACCAAGCTCAAGGCTGATACCCGGCTCGGTACGACAGGCAGCGCCACCCTGGTGCGCTGGCTGCTCGAGCACGGCCTGGTCGACGAGCTGCACCTGCTCGTTCACCCGATCGTGGTCGGCCACGGCAGGAAGCTCTTCGCCGACGGCGCGACCGTGCCGCTGAAGCTGGTGTCGTCGACTACCTTCGACACCGGCGTGTTGCACCTCGTGTATGCCAGCGCGGACAACCCCGAGGCCATCGACACCGTCGACAACTGACCGCACCGCCACAACGAACCCCACCACACCTCACGCGGAGACGACCATGCGCTACATGGTGATGCACTACCAGACCCAGGACATGGAGGACGGAATCCTCCCGTCGCCCGAGCAGCAGGCCGCCATCGGCCAGTACATGCAGGAGGCGGCGATGTCCGGAGTCCTGCTCACGGGCGAGGGTGTCGCGCCGAGCTCGGCAGGCGCCCGGGTCGAGGTCAACGACGGCACCGTGCGCGTGATCGACGGCCCCTTCGCCGAGGCCAAGGAGCTGATCGGCGGCTTCGCGATCCTCGAGGTCGACTCGCTCGCCGAGGCCGTCGAGCACGCGCGCAAGTTCGCGCTGCTCGTCGGCACCGAGCGGGTCGACGTGCGACGGGTCATCGAGTTCGAAGACCTTCAGCAGGACACGCAGTAGTCCGCGCCGGACTCGACCGCCGCAGCGCCATGACCGACTACCCCGAGACCTCGCCTCGGCACCAGCCCGAGGACGAGCTCGACCAGCGGTTGGCGACGCTGTGGCGCGTCGAGTCCCCGCGCGTGATCGCCCGGCTGATGCGTCAGGTCGGCGACCTCGACACCGCCGAGGAGCTCGCCCAGGACGCCTTCGTGGCGGCGATCGAGAAGTGGCGGCAGGACGGCGTGCCCGACGATCCGGCGGCCTGGCTGAACACGACCGCGCGGTTCCTTGCCGTCGACCGGATCCGCCGCCGCGACACCCAGCGCGGCAAGTACCACCTGGTGGCCGCCTCGCAGCCGCAGGCGCTGGAGCACAACCTCGACGAGATCGTCGACGGTGACCTGGCCGACGACCTGCTCGGGTTGATCTTCATGGCCTGCCACCCGATCCTGTCGCCCGATGCGCGCTCCGCCCTCACCCTCAAGCTCGTCTGCGGCCTGAGCACGGACGAAGTCGCCCGGGCGTTCCTGACGCCCACGACGACGATCGCCCAGCGCATCGTGCGGGCCAAGCACACGCTCGCCGCGGCGAAGGTGCGGTTCGAGCTGCCCCCGGAGTCGGAGCGGCAGGCGCGCCTCGACGCGGTACGCGAGGTCATCTACCTGATCTTCAACGAGGGCCATTCGGCCACCAGCGGCGACCTGTGGATCCGCGGCGACCTGTGCGCGGAGGCGCTCCGGCTCGGCCGGATGCTGGCCGCGCTGACGCCGTCCGACACCGAGACGCTGGGCCTGCTCGCGCTGATCGAGCTCCAGGCCTCGCGGCTGCGGGCCCGCACCGGGCCGGACGGCGAGCCGGTGCTCCTGCTCGACCAGGACCGCACCCGCTGGGACCGCCTCCTGATCCAACGCGGCCTGGCGAACATCGATCGGATCGAGCGGCTCGGCGGCACCGTCGGTCCGTACGCCTTGCAGGCCGCGATTGCGGCCTGCCACGCGCGGGCCACGGTCGCCGAGGACACCGACTGGGAACGGATCACCGCGTTGTACGACGGCCTCGCCCGGATCAGCCCGTCGCCGGTCGTCGAGCTCAACCGCGGGGTCGCGACCGCGCAGGCCTTCGGCCCTGAGGCCGGCCTCGAGATCGTGCTGCCGTTGTTCGACGTCCCGGGCATGCGTGACTACCACCTGCTGCCTGCCGTGGCCGGTGAGCTGTTGTGTCGCTCTGGTGCGCACGAGCAGGCCCGCGAGCACTTCCTGCGTGCCGCCGCGATAACGCGGAACACCGTGGAGCGGACGACGATGCAGGGCCGCGCCGCCCAGTGCGCAGCCCGCCACTCGACGTCGCCGTGACGCGTCAGGCGCGCTCGCGTCAGCATTGCGTTCCGCTCCGAGCCTGGTGCGTCCCGCTTCCTCAGACCAGGCGACCGGTTCGGCGGTCGGGGAGGGGGGTGCCGAGCACGCGAGCCACGTGAAATGCGCCGAGTTGACATAATGTACCTTATCGGCGCCAAGGCAGGACGAGTTCGACCCGCCGTCGGCGAGGCTGCCGGACTCACTTCGGAGCGCTACAACGCTGCAGCCAGCCGACGCTTGGTCAGTCGGCCCTCAGCGTGGCCCGACCGATGATTTCTCCGCGCCGTGCTGGTCTGTACACCGAATACCGACTCACGGGAGGCTGACGCCATGCGCAAACTTACCTTCGGCATGAACCTGAGCCTGGACGGCTACATCGCCGCGCCCGGCGACGACATCGGCTGGAGCGTGCCGAGCGACGAGCTGTTCCAGTGGTGGTCCGACCGGGTGGG
>OBLS010000784.1_pt1 | contig 12207 bp, 12 predicted proteins | sample 1519901 | NCBI WGS metagenome assembly OBLS01 (sample SAMEA3113585, study PRJEB22503) | soil metagenome
ATAGAGCATCTTTTCGAAGTGCGGCACCACCCATTGCGCATCAACGCTGTAGCGGGCGAAACCACCGCCGAGTTGATCACAGATACCTCCCCGAGCCATCGCCTCGCAGGTTCGGTTGACCATGATCATCGCGTCGTCGCTGCCATCGCGCAGCAGCGCTTCCAGGACCATCGACGGTGGGAACTTCGGAGCGCCACCAAAACCGCCGTCAACCGGATCGTACGAACGCCTGAGGTTGGCGATCACGTCACCGATGTTGATTTCTGCGGTGCCACCACCGCCGGTCGCCAGGTTCGCCAGCTGATCGACGATCTTGACCGCGCTCTCGACGATGTCAAGACGGCGATCACGCCAGGCGTCAGCAACCGCTGTGGCAACCTGCACGAATGACGGCATGCCGTGTCGCGGCGTCGGTGGGAAGTAGGTGCCGGCGTAGAACGGGCGCCGGTCGGGAGTCAAGAAGACGGTCATCGGCCAGCCGCCATGGCCGGTCATGGCTTGGGTGGCCTGCATGTAAACAGCGTCGACGTCAGGTCGCTCCTCCCGGTCGACCTTGATCGCCACAAACTGATCGTTGATCAACTCTGCAATGTGGGAGTCCTCGAAGGACTCGTGGGCCATGACGTGGCACCAGTGGCATGCGGCATAGCCGACGGAGAGAAAGACTGGGACGTCGCGGGAGGCGGCCTCGGCAAAGGCCTCGTCGCACCACGGCCACCAGTGCACCGGGTTGTCCGCATGCTGCAACAGATAGGGACTGGTGGCGGTAGCCAGGCGATTGCGACCGCTCATCACACGACTCTATGCGGTTCGGGCCATCGGTCTTGGGCGGGCCGGATTCTGACCGCGCGGAAGCCTAAGACAGCGTTGAGCGTCAGGTGGCGTCGTCCGAGTCGCTGCCTGGAGTCGCTGCTGCTCCCGGTTGACTCGGCTCCTGAGAATCGCCGACGTTGATCTTGCGGAACTGGCGCCGCATGCTGAAGAACAGAAACACCAAGGCGATCGCCAACAGGAGAATGACAACAAAGGCGATCCAGCCTGGTCTGGCGACGCTCGGATCAACCTCTAGAGTGACCAGATAGGTCATATCGTCACTCTACGCGTTGACCATCGCCCGGGATTCGACCGCGATACCGTCGAACAGGTCGTCCTCCGGAATCTCGGTCTTCACCAGCGTCCGGACCAGCTCCCAGTCCTCAGTCGGCCAGACGGCTTGGTGGACGTCCAGCGGCACCGAGAACCAGGGCCCTTCCGGGTCCACCTGAGTGGCGTGGGCCAACAGCGCGTGATCGCGAATATGAAAGTAGTCCGCACACGGCACCCGAGTGGTCAATCGCGCCGCATGCGCCGGGTCGGGCTCCCAGTCACGGAGCCGTTCCGCGTACGGCGACTCCAATCCGCGCTCGGTCATAGCCCGGTCCAAAGCAACGATCCGCTCGCGGTGAAATGCGAACTGGTAGTAGAGCTTCTTGGCCTGCCACGGCGCCCCCCGCTCTGGGTAGGCCGTGGAGTCCGCCGCCGCGTCGAAGGCGGCGACCGTGACCTTGTGGCACATGATGTGGTCCGGGTGCGGATAGCCGCCGTTCTCGTCATAGGTGGTCACGACGTGCGGCCGGAAGCTGCGGATCAGCTCGACCAGCGGAGCCGCGGCCACCTCGACGTCGAGACTGCCGAAGCAGCCGTCCGGCAACGGCGGCAGCGGATCGCCCTCGGGTAGTCCGGAATCGACGAAGCCGAGCCACACCTGTCGAATGCCGAGGATCTCCCGCGCCCGGTCCATCTCCTGACGCCGAATGTCGGCGATGTTGGCCAAGATGTCGGGTCGATCCATCGCCGGGTTGAGAATTGAGCCGCGCTCGCCGCCGGTACATGTCGCCACGACGACGTCCACCCCTTCGGCTACGTACTTGGCGGTCGTCGCGGCGCCCTTGCTTGACTCGTCATCGGGATGGGCGTGCACGTGCAGCAGCCGAAGTCGTTGGCCCTCGGTGTCGGTACGCAGCGCCGGATGCGTCACGGCGTTCATGGTGCCACGGGCCGTCTCAAGGTTTCGTTGCCAATCGCAGCGTGAGAGCGGGCAGAATGTCGAGGTGACCGACGAACCTGGGCAGGCGGTAGCCGAGCGCCTGAGACGCCGCTATCCCGGGTCACGCGTGCCGCGACCAGTGGTCGTGGTCCTGGTGGGAATCGGGGTGGCGCTCGCGGGCACATGGCTGGTGGTGACCGCCTGGCAGCGCGCCCGACCGCCCGCCGTCGCCGAGGTCAGCGGCTTCCAGGTCGTGAGCGATACCAAGGTCGACGTCACGCTTAGCGTTGAGCGTCCGAACCCAGCCGTGGTAGTGACCTGCCGGCTCATCGCCCAAGCGCAGGACCTCCAGCTTGTCGGAGAACAAGCGGTGTCCCTACCGGCGAGCAACCAAGACCAGGTTGACGTCGTCGTCAGCATGGTCACCCTGCGCCGGGCGGTCTCGGCCACCGTGCGCGGCTGCACCCCTGCGTGAGGGCAGGGCGCTGTTCGCTGGGCGGACTCGGTCCGCGCCGCCTTGATAAGATTTCCGGATGTCTGAGAACTCGTCGCAGGCGATTTGGCTGACCCAAGAGGCGTACGACAAGCTCCGAAGTGAGCTTGATCACCTCTCGGGACCTGGCCGGGCCGCCATGGCGCAGAAGATCGCGCAGGCACGAGAGGAAGGCGACCTGCGGGAAAATGGTGGTTACCACGCCGCACGTGACGAGCAGGGCCAGCAGGAGGCGCGGATTCGTCAGCTGTCCGACATGCTGGGCCGGGCGCAGGTCGGCGAAGCCCCGGCAGCGGCGGGTGAGGTTGCCCCTGGCACGCGCGTCACGATCGCCTTCGACGGCGACGTGTCAGACACCGATACCTTCGTCCTCGGCTCACGCGAGCTGCTGGGGCTGGACCCGAGCATCGACACGACGAATGTGTACAGCCCCCAATCGCCTCTGGGGGCGGCCATCTTGGGCAAACGCGAAGGAGACGCCGTGTCCTACGTTGCTCCGAACGGCCGCTCGATCAACGTCAAGGTGATCAAGGTGGAGCCCTTCTGACGCTGCTCAACTCAATTCGACGAGCAGTGCCTGAGCTTCAGCCGGGCTCAGAACGCCCGCGGCCACCTCGGAGAGCACCTGCTCGCGGGTCAGAGTTTGGACTGGCTCCGGCGCGGCGCCGAGGCCCAGCTTTTCCAGGAGGTCGGCGAACCGCGCCCTCGCGGTCGGATACGACACGCCGAGGTGCTTCTCGACCTCCCGCAAGTTGCCGCGTGAGGACAGAAAGACCCGCAGCAGCTCAGTGTCCTTGTCATCCAGCGCACAGAACTGGCAGGACGCAAACACTCCTGCCAGCTCAGTGCCGCAGGAGCCGCAGCCCAGCCGGGTGACCGACAACTCCTCGCCGCAGACCGGGCAGTCGGTCGGTGCCCGGTGCAGCGTACGGGCCGGATCTGAACGCCGGCTCCGGTCCGATTGCCCGCGCGACCGTTCGCTCACGAGGCCGTCGTTGTGGCGGACTGATCTGAGCCAACCCGGACAGCTGCGTGACCCATGACCACCTCGATGTCCAGCTTCGCGCTGCCGTTGCCCATGACGACTTCGTCACCGGCCCCGGAGTGCCCGCCCGACCAGCTGACCTTGCCCAGCTGCGCCTCTCCCTTGACCGTGACGTTGGAATCGTCGTGCAGGGTGATCGACAGCGATCCGGACTCGGCACGAATCCGGTTGCGGCCGGTCGTTATCGCTCCTGAAATCGTGGCCTGTCCAGCCTGGATCAAGGCATCGTTGATCTCGCTGACGTCGAGCAGCTTGGCGCCGCCTGCGGTCACCCGCACTTTGCCCAGGTGAGGTAGCCGTTCGGTGTTCAGGCTGCCAGCGGTGACCTCGACGTCGACGGTGATGTTGGGATTGACCCGAAGAAAGAGTTCCTTGCCCAATCCCAGCGACCGAAAGTCGTCCAAGCTACGTGGCGCGCGGAGGATGCTGAAGCCGTCGAGCGACGCCCCCAGCTCACCGTCGCTGGAGACTTCCAGTACCGAACCGTTGCGCCGCAGCACGTGGGGGCCGTCCGCGGACAAGGTAGCCACCGAGGTTTCCCCCACGATACGAACCCGCCGGCCGATGGCACGCACCGAGAGGCGCTCCACCCCGTTGGTATTCACCGGCATGCGGACCGGCTCCTCGGCGGCGGCTGGCTCCTCGCGCACAGGTTCTGACTCGGCGCTTCGGAAACTTTCGGTGTGGTACGTGGCGTGCTGCGGGCGGTCCGTCTCAGCAGCCCACGGATCGGTATCCGCCTCGCGCTCGGCGGCCAGTTCTTCGTTGGTGGGTTCGGGGCTGGGGTCCGGTTCGGAGTCGGCTGCCGACACGGATGCTGTCTCGGCTGTCTCGGCTGCCTTCAGTGCGTCGATCCGGCGGGATGCTTCGGCGGCGTCAATGCGACCCGCCGCGAGCTCCTCCAGAATCGCGGTCATGTCTGGTGTGGTCATGAAACGAATGTAAAGCGAAAGTTTCACTAATGGGAGGTCACCGCACCCAATTGAGGGTTCTCTCAGGGTCGTCCATCGTCACCGGGGATCATCCTCTCCGACTTTGTGAGCCCGCTTGACACTCGTCGAGCCCCGTCCTAGGGGCTCAAAGAGTGCCGCTGGGGCTCAAAGTCGGGAAGGGGTGGAGAAGACAGGGCGGCTCGCTCGCGGTGCGCCACAGCGGTGCCCAAGAGTCGACCTTGGCCGAAGGGCCCGGCAGTTGCTTGCAGCATGCATCTAGTTATATGTTTGTTTTATGCAAGTAACGGCCGATTCCTCCGTGGTCTCCCGAGCGAAGTCCGTCGAGTCAGTGATGCACGCGCTGATGAGCATCGGACGGCTGATGCGGCAGCGGCCTTCCGCCGAAACCTTGGACATCGGCACCTTCTGGCTGCTCAAGATGGTCGGGACGAGCGGCACCGTTCGAGTGACTGATCTCGCATCGTCCTGCAATCTCGACGTCTCGACCGTCTCTCGTCACCTCGCTCAGCTGCACAAAGGGGGAATGATCGAACGCGCTCCTGATCCCGTCGATCGCCGGGCGCAGCGGGTGAAGTTGAGTATCGCAGGACAGGAGGCGCTGACTGCCGCCCTTCAGGCGCGGCGTGCACTCCTGGAGCGCAGTTTGGAGGGGTGGGCGCCCACTGACCTTGAGCACTTGGACCAGTTGCTAACCCGCCTCGTCGAGGACATTGACACGCTTACCGAGAATTTGGAGAAAGCATGACCGAGCGGGGACCTGGACGCTCCGACAACATGTCGGCGTCCCGGAAGGCAGTCGGGGAATCGGTCGCGGAGGCGGCGCCTCCGGCGAGCGCATCGCACGCGCCCAGCTCCAGCGCCACTCCGAGCGGGGACTACCTGAGCCACCGCCAGATTTTGGTCGTCATGGGCGGCTTGATGGCCGGGATGTTTCTGGCCGCGCTCGACCAGAGCATTGTGGGCGTCGCCCTGCCCAAGATCACCTCCGAACTCGGCGGCCTAGACAAGCTGTCCTGGGTCGTAACCGCCTACCTGCTGACCTCGACCGCAGCGACCCCACTCTGGGGCAAGATCTCCGATCTGCGTGGCCGTCGGCCCATCTTCCAAGCGGCGATCGTGGTTTTCTTGATCGGCTCGCTGATCTGTGGCTTCGCCGGCGAGATCGCCGACGTCACCGGCATCTCGGGCATCAACGTCATGATCGGCGGCCGCGCCGTCCAAGGCCTCGGCGGCGGTGGACTGATGTCGCTCGCCCTGGCCGTGATCGGCGACGTGATTCCCCCGCGTGAGCGCGGCAAGTACCAGGGCCTCTTCGGTGCGGTGTTCGGCGTTGCGTCGGTGGCCGGCCCGCTGCTCGGCGGGCTCTTCACCGATCACCTGGGGTGGGAGTGGATCTTCTTCATCAACATCCCTATCGGCGCCGTCGCCCTGGTGGTCACCTCCATGGCGCTGAAACTGCACCACGTACGCCGGGAGGCAGCGGTCGACTATCTCGGCGCCGCGACGATCGTCGGTTCGGTGACCAGCCTGATCCTTTACCTCAGCTGGGCGGGTCCCGACGTGGGCTGGACATCCACCGTGGGTGTGGGTCTTTTGATCGCCACAGTCGTGCTCGCCGCACTGTTCGTCCTGGTCGAGTCCCGCGCCAAGGAACCGATTCTTCCGCTGGAGCTGTTCACCCACTGGACTTTCGATTCCAACATCATCTACGCCATGATCATGGGCGTCGCCATGTTCGGCGGCCTGATCTACCTGCCGATCTACCTGCAAGCGGTCAAGGGCATGTCAGCCACCGAGTCCGGACTGGCCATGCTGCCTCTCGTCGTCGGTATTTTCTCGACCTCCATTAGCGGGGGCCAGATCATGAGCCGTACGGGCCGTTACAAGTGGATGCCCATCACCGGGGCAATCGTGGTCGGTGGCGCGCTGCTCGCCTTCTCCCGGCTGGCGGTCGACACCCCGTACTGGGTTGTCGCGCTGAACATGTTCGCCTTCGGTGCCGGGCTCGGCTTCACCATGCAGGTCGTCGTCACCGCCGTACAGAACAGCGTGGACCGCCGGCATATGGGGGTTGCCACTTCGGCCGTGGCGTTCTTCCGATCAATGGGCGGTGCGATAGGCACCGCGCTGTTCGGAGCCATCCTCAACACCCGGCTGCAGCATCACCTGATCGAGGCGGTGCCGAGCAACGCCCAGGCCCAACTCGGCAACGCCGCGGAGTCGCTGCGCGACGTCACCGCCATCCAGGCGCTGCAAGAACCAGTGAAGACGTGGGTACTGACTGCCTTCACCCGATCCATGGACGATGTCTTCCTCGTCGCGGTGCCGTTCATGGTGGTCGCGCTGATCGTCGCCCTTACGATGCGGGAGAAGCCGCTGACCGGACGCAATGCCGTACCAGCCGCCCGATCCGCCAGCGAGCCTTCGGATGCCGACTTAGTTGGGATGGGACATTAGGTTGAGAAGCAGAGCAGTTCACTCAGACGGTTGAGGGGTTTGCGTGCGATCGAGCGCGGCATGTGCGCTGTCCGGAGTGACCGTGGCCGCGCTCTTGACCAGCTTGCTGTCGGCGTGCGGCTCAGGGCCGACTCCAGAACCCGCTGACGCCGCTTCCCAGCAGGCGCCAGCGTCGGGCTCAGCCTCCCGGAGCGCCTCCAGCGCTCCGGGGCCGGCACCCGTCAAACCGGTCAGCCTGACCAGCAATGTCAAAGACGGTGCCACCGGGGTGAAGGTCGACACGCTGGTCTGGGTGAAAGCGGCCGCGGGCACGATCGCCAAAGTGACCCTGACCTATCGCGGACAGGACCGGCGGGGCGGTACGGTCAAAGGTCGCGTCGACGGTGTCCTCAGCAAGGATCGCACCCGCTGGACGGCCACCGAACGGCTCGAGCCTAACTTCAGCTACTCGCTGGCCCTTGTCGGCAAGAACACTGCCAGCGCGGTGGTCAAGCAAGCGCGATCGTTCCGTACCCATAACCTGACGCTCGCCCAGCAGACCTTCCCGACGATCTATCCGCTGCCGCAGAGCCGAGTCGGGATCGGCATGCCGGTGATCTTGACTTTCGACGTACCGGTGAAGAACCGCAAGGAGTTCGAGAAAAACCTTCACGTCAGCGCGTCACCGGCCCAAGCCGGCAGCTGGCGTTGGTTCTCCTCCCGTGAGGTCCATTACCGACCGAGGAACTACTGGAAGCCAGGCACCAAGGTCAGGGTGCACGCGAGCATCAATGGCGTGAACGCCGGTGGGGGCATCTACGGCCAAAATTCGACGAGCACATCATTCACGGTCGGCCGGTCCCTGATCACCAAGATCAATCTAAGCGCTCACACGGCAAAGGTCTATCGCAACGGCACACACGTCCGAACAATCCCGATCAGCGCCGGCAAGAGCGGATGGCAGACCCGCAGCGGCACGAAACTGATTATGGACAGGGAATACACCCATCGGATGACCAACGAGATGATCGGCGCCGAGGAGACCTACGATCTCAACGTTCGGTACGCGATGCGGATCACCAACTCGGGTGAGTTCCTGCACGCCGCGCCGTGGAATTCCGGGAACTTCGGACGCCGTAACGCAAGCCATGGATGCGTCGGAATGAGTACTCCCAACGCCCGCTGGCTGTTCAACCAGGTCCTGATCGGCGACCCGGTCATCACGACGGGCAGCCGTCGCCGGGTCGAATCTGGCAACGGGTACGCCGACTGGAATCTTTCCTACGCCGAGTACGCGAAGGGCTCAGCGCTCTGAACTAGTTCCGGCGCCGCCCGGACGGCCAGCGGATCGCGGTCGCCAGCGGCGGCTCGCTGACCCCGGCCAGATACTGGATGAACGCCTTGCCAAAGGCCAGGATAGGGACGGCGATCAGCGCGCCGACGATACCGCCGACAATGATGCCGGTGGCGATACCGATGATCACCGCCAACGGGTGCAGCTTGACCGCTCGTCCCAGCAGGAAGGGTTGCAGGACATGGCCCTCCACCTGCTGGACCAGGATGATCGCTCCCAGCATGATCAACGCCTTGACCCAGCCGAGCGCGACGAGCGCGACGAGCACCGCGACGAAGCCCGCGACAAGGGCGCCGACAATCGGCACGAAGGCACCGAGGAAGACCAGCGCGGCAAGCGCCGGCGCCAGCGGAACGCCGATGATCAAGGCGGCGATCAGAACACCGATGGCGTCCACGAACGCCACCAAAATGGTCGCCCGAACGAAAGAGGAGAGCGACCCCCACCCTCGCTGGGCGGCCTCGTCAACCCGCTCGCGGGCCTGGATCGGGAAGAACTTGAGGAGGAAGGCGAAGATCCCACGGCCGTCGTAGAGGAAGTAGAAGAGCGCAAACAGCATGATCGCCAGACCGGCGAAGAAGTGCCCGATGCCCGCGCTGATGTCGGCGGCATAGGAGGCGATCGTGTCTCGGCTGTCGGCGAGGAAGCTTTGCAGCCGGTCGCCCCACGTGCCGACGTCGAACCATCCGGGATCCAGATTGAGCGGCCCGCTCTCCAGCCAGGCAACCAGCTGGTTGAAGCCGCTGACGACATTGCCGGAGAGCGAGGCGGACTGATCGACGATCTGGGTGGTGATCAGGGTCAGCACGCCGGCGATCAGCGCCAGCCCGCCGAGGACGGTGATGGCGGTCGCCGCTCCACGGGGCAACCGCCACTTCCGGAGGCGGTTTGCCACCGGCTGCAGAAGGGCCGTGACCAGGATGGCGACGGCGACGGGCACCAGCACTTCAGACAGATAGCGTGCGATCCAGCCGAGGCCGTAGAGCATGGCGGCGATGGCAATGATGCGCCAGCTCCAGGCGGCGGCAACTTGAATCCCTCGTGGCACGATCGAGTCGAACTGCGGGGTCGTCGCCAGCGCCACCGGCTGGATCTCCGGCGGGGATGGGGCAAGCGGGGTTGAGGGGCGCTTCCCTTCCGTGCTCTCGTTGAGCGTGGGCTCGGCGGCACTGGGCTCCACCGGGCCCCAATCGATCCGTCCGGAATCTACCGGGCCAGTACGATCTTGGTCCGCATCCGACGGCTCGGCCTCGCGGGCGGCTTGCTCGATTTCCGAAGTCCTGGGTTCTTGGTCCGAATGCCCTGATTCGCGGCCATCCGCCGGAGCCACTGGCGGTGAACCTTGCTGTGCGGTGAGCAGGAACGGCAACCGAGAGCGAAGGCTGCGCCTTGCGGCGAGCCACGCGCGTATGTCACCGAACACGGCCACCGCTGCCTCCTGGTTCTGCTGCCGCCTTTCCCACCGTAGCCCACGCCCCTAGCGTCTCGGGGCGTCACCGCCGGTCTGCAGCAGGCAGACTATGGCCGTGAACGCCTCCCGTCCGGCGCCGAGCTGGCTTCGCCGCCACGGCCCGGACCGGATGCCACGCGAGGTCTTCGTGCTCGGGCTGATCGCATTCTGCGTGGCGGTGGGTTTTGGGGTGCTGATCCCTGTGCTGCCGGTCTTTGCGCGGAGCTTCGGGGTCGACAACTTCGCGGTCGGTGCCGTGGTCTCGGTCTTTGCCCTGATGCGCCTGATCACTGCTCCGTTCTGCGGCCGCATGATCAATCGCGCTGGAGAGCGGGTGATCCTTGCGCTCGGCATCTTCATCGTGGCCGTCTCCAGCGGCCTGGCGGGTATCTCGCAGTCCTACCCGCAGCTGTTGATTCTGCGTGGAGTGGGCGGCTTTGGATCGGCCATGTTCACCGTGTCCGCGACCACGTTGTTGCTGACCTCGGTGGAGGCCGGGCTGCGTGGCCGGGCCAGCGGCGTCTTCCAGGCTGGATTCTTGATCGGCGGCATGGCGGGTCCGGCTATCGGGGGCCTGCTGTCGGCCATCTCGCTGACCGCACCATTCTTCTTTTACGCCGCCACGCTGGCCGTGGCGGGGACTGTGGGCCTGCTGATGCTCGGACGCTCGGGAGCCGGTCCCGCAGCGCGGACGGCAAGCGATGCGGTCCCACTACGACAGCTTGTTCGAAACCGGAGCTATCAGGCGGCGTGCATGGCCAGCCTCGCGCAGGGATGGACCTCGTTCGGCGTCCGCATGTCCCTGGTGCCCGTCCTCGTGGTGGAGGTGCTGCACCGACCGACGTCGTGGACCGGTGTGGCCTTTGCCTGCGCCTCGGTGGTTCAGACGATTGCCGTGGCACCGGCGGGCAAGTTCGTCGATACGGTTGGCCGCCGGCCGGCGATGATCATCGGCGGGACGCTGGCCGGGATCTCGATCCTGGCGGTTCCGTTCGCGCCGAACATCTGGCTGCTCATCGTGGCCCTCTGCCTGTACGGTGTCGCGTCGGCGTTCCTCGGAACCGCGCCCGCGGCGACAGTGGGCGACGTGGCGGGGGCCAGGGGCGGTACGGCCGTGGCAATCTTCTCCATGTGCTCTGATGTCGGCGCGATCGTCGGACCGCTGGCCGCCGGCCTGCTGGCAGATCGGGTGTCGTACGGGACGGCCTTCGGGGTGGGTGCCGCCCTGTTACTCGCCGGAGCGGGCGCCGCGATACGGATGCCCCGCAACGGAAGCGATCACCGAACCGAGGAGGCCGATGAGCCCACGACCGCTCGCTGAATTGATCAGTCCCGATTGGGCTGATGCGCTCGCGCCGGTGGCGCCGACCATCGCCGCGATGGGAGACTTTCTCCGGGCCGAGATGGCCGCCGGCCGGAACTACCTGCCGGCCGGCCAGCACGTCCTGCGAGCGTTCAGCCGGCCGCTCGCCGACGTCCGGATCCTGATCGTCGGCCAAGATCCGTATCCGACCCCCGGGCACCCGGTGGGGCTGTCGTTCTCAGTGGCGGCTGACGTCCGCCCGATCCCCCGCTCGTTGCAGAACATCTACGCCGAGCTGCATGCTGATCTTGGCATCCCGCCCGTCGAGTGCGGTGATCTGACGCCCTGGTTCAGCCAAGGTGTCTTGCTGCTCAATCGGGTGTTGACCGTGCAGCCGGGCCGCTCGGGTTCCCATCGGGGGCGAGGCTGGGAAGCGGTCACCTCGTGCGCCATCGAGGCCCTGGTGGCGCGCGGCGGTCCGCTGGTAGCGATCTTGTGGGGACGCGATGCGCAGGCACTGATCCCGATGCTGGGGCCCGTGCCCTATGTCGCGAGCCCCCACCCGTCACCGTTGTCAGCCCGTGCCGGCTTTTTCGGCTCCCGGCCCTTTAGTAGGGCCAACGAGCTTCTCATCCGCGCAGGCGCCGCACCCATTGACTGGTGTCTGTCCGCTCGCGCAGATCGCACTCCATGACCCTGCCTTCCTCCCGCGCTCGCGGACTACAGGTCCAGTGCTTGATCGAGGTCGGCGATCAGGTCCTCCACATCTTCGATACCGACGCTTAGCCGGACTAGGTCGTCGGGCACTTCAAGCTCAGTGCCGGCGACAGAAGCGTGCGTCATCTGGCCCGGGTGTTCGATCAGCGATTCCACGCCGCCGAGCGACTCGCCAAGCAAGATGATCTTGGTGCGCCGGACGACGTCGAGCGCGGCCGGCTCGCCGCCGTGCACCCGAAAGCTGATCATGCCGCCGTACCGGCGCATCTGCTGCTTGGCCAGGTCGTGACCTGGATGGGTGTCCAAGCCGGGGAAGTACACCTCGGCCACCCGCGGGTGTTCAACCAGCCAGTCGGCGATGCGTTCGGCGTTGTCACAGTGCCGCTCCATCCGGACGGCCAGCGTACGCAGACCGCGGAGCACGAGCCAG
>OBLS010000785.1_pt1 | contig 12184 bp, 10 predicted proteins | sample 1519901 | NCBI WGS metagenome assembly OBLS01 (sample SAMEA3113585, study PRJEB22503) | soil metagenome
CCCTACGTAGTGAAAGCCCGCTTCACGCGCCCTGAAGGGGGCGATGGCGTTACGGCCGTCGAGGAGCATCGGGATGTTCATGGTGGCCGCGACGCGGGCGAGGTCCAGCGTCCCGAACTCGTCCCACTCGGTAAGCAGCAGGACGGCGTCCGCTCCCTCAGTAGCTTCGTAGGGGTTCTGGCACATGGCTGTGCAGGGGAGCTCGACAGCGGCTTTCTTCATCGCCGCCGGATCGTAGGCCCGCACCGCCACGCCTTCCCGCTCCAGCGAGTCAATTATCTTCATCGCGGGTGCTTCCCGGATGTCGTCGGTATCCGGCTTGAAGGCTATACCCCAGACTGCGACGACCGCCCCTTCCAGATAGCCGAGGTGATCCCACAGCTTCTGCATCACTCGCTCAACCTGGCTAGTATTTACCTCCATCACCGCCTCGAGCAGGCGCGGCTCGACGCCGTTCTCCGAAGCAATGTGGCTCAACGCGAGCACGTCTTTCGGGAAGCAACTCCCACCGTATCCGATCCCCGGACGCAGGAACGAGCTCCCGATGCGCCGGTCGAGGCCCATCCCTTCGGCGACCAGCGAGCTATCTGCGTCCATCCGCTCGCAAATGTTCGCCACCTCGTTTATGAAGCTGATCTTGGCCGCCAGAAACGCATTCGATGCGTACTTGACCATCTCCGCCGTCCGGGTGTCGGCGAGTAGCACCGGCGCTCCGAGCGGTTCGTACAGTTCTTTCACCCTAGCAGCGGCCTCGTCCTCGTCCGCCCCGACGACCACCCGATCCGGGCTCATGAAGTCGCGTATGGCCGAGCCCTCCCTCAGAAACTCAGGATTGGAAACCACCGGCACGGACTCCAGCGCGGGGTCCTCGTCCCCGAGCAGTTCGCGCAGCGCCTCGCAGGTCCCCACGGGAGCCGTGCTCTTGTTGACGATGATGGGGCACGGCTCGTAGATCACCTCCGCCAGTCGGCAAATCGCCGAGCGAAGTATGCTTGTGTCGGCGGCTCCATTGGGGCTGGGCGGGGTCGGCAGACACAGGAAGATGAAGCTCGCGCCCGCGACGCCTTCTTCGTAGCTGGTGGAGAAAGCGAGTCTACCGGAGACAGAGTTCCGCTCGACTAGCTCCGCCAGCGAGGGCTCGTAGAAGGGCATCTTTCCCGCTCGGAGGGCCGCGATGCGTCCGGCGTCCGTGTCCACGCACGTTACCCGGTTGCCGAGGTCGGCGAAGCACGCTCCGGTGACCAGCCCCACGTATCCGGTTCCAATAACGCAGATTTTCCGAGCTTCGTTCATCTGTCCACTTTCCTCTTCTGGCAGCCTGACTCCGAGATGCGGAGGGTGTATTGCAGGATGGAGCGTTCGGCCTTGCGGTGGCGGATGCGGGAGAGACGGCAGGCCAGGATCTCACAGGTCGCCTTCCCGGCGGGCTGCAAGTGGTCCCGGAACTTCGCCAGCATCACGCCGGCGTCCAGGGCGTCCCCGAGCCGTGGAAAAGCGGAATCTCCGAGAAGCGGCAGTTCGCAGGGCATCTGCACGGCTACATCTCCCCGGCTTCGTGGCGGCCCGTCTTGAGCTTGTGGAGCCGGCGGTAGCGCAGGCTGCGGGAGATCAGTTCGGCGTGGCTTCCCTGCTCGACGATCCGCCCGTCCTCGAGGAGGAGCACTAGGTCCGCGCCGGATACGGCGTGCAGGTCGTGGGTGATGAGGAACGAGGTCCTGCCGGCCATCAGGCGGTCGAGGGCCTCCTGCACACGGGCCTCACTCTCGGCGTCGAGGCCCGTCATTGGCTCGTCCAGAATCAGGACGGGAGCGTTGCGGATCACGGCTCGCGCGATGGCGATGCGCTGTCTCTGCCCGCCGGAGAGGGTGTCACCCCGCTCGCCGATAACGGTGTCGTAGCCGCTATCCAGCCGCGTTATGAACTCGTGAGCGTTGGCTGCTTTCGCGGCGGCCTCGATCTCCTCCTGCGTGGCGTCGAGCCTGCCGTAGGCGATGTTCTCCCTAACCGTAGCGCCGAAGAGCACCGAGTCCTGCAAAACTATCCCGATCTGGCGCCGCAAAGACCTGCGTTTGTAGTCCCGTACGTCAATGCCATCAACGAAGATCGCACCCTCTCGAGGCTCGTACAGGCGCAGGATGAGGCTGATGAGCGTGGACTTCCCGGCTCCAGATGCTCCCACCAGCGCCACCCGCTGGCCGGGGTTTGCGGTAAACGAGACGTCCCTGAGCACGCCGTCCGCTTCGGCGTCGTCGGCGTAGTCGAAGGACACGTTCTCGAAGGAGACCGCGCCGCGGAGCGTCGGTGCTTCGATGGCGTCGGGCTTGTCCTGGATGCCCGGCTCGATCTCGAGGATCCCGGAGATCCTCTCGGCGCCGACGGAAGCTTTGGAGAACCGGGTCGAGAGCTTGGCGAGATTGCGGACTGGCTTGAACATGCTCTGGGTATAGGCCGTGAAGATCAGGAGATCCCCCGGCGTCAGCGAGCTCGCGAGGACCTGCATGGCCCCGTAAAAGACCACGGCGGCAGTCCCCAGAGCCCCGATGACCGTGACAGCGCGGGTCATGACGGCCTCTATGCGAGCGTTGCGGATAGTCTCCTGAAGGTGCTCGGCGCTCTCGGCTTCGAACCGCTCCTCCTCGTACCTCTCGCGTCCGAACGCCTGAACCAGCGGAACAGTGGTCATGACCTCGCTTATACGGGTGGCAATCTCCTCCTCCTTCTTGCGCTGCGCTCTGGAGGAAGTCTTGGCGCGGCGGTAACAGTAGAAGATGGTCCCGGCGAGCATCGGCACGGTCACGAGGACCACGAGCGCCAATTTCCAGTTGAGGAAGAACATGATCGCGAACATCCCCACGAAGGTCAGGGCCTGCGAGGTGAAGACGAGGGCCGCCTCCGCGAACACGTCCTTGAGCGTGTTGGTGTCGGAGACGATCTTGGTCATAAGCTCGCCGGAGCGGGTCCGGTTGTGGAAGGTGAGCGAGAGCCGCTGCATGTGAGAGAAGAGACTCCTACGCAGCGTGTATACAAGCTCGTTGCCGATGCGCGAAGTTATGTACACCTGAAGGTAGGCGAATCCCGCGACGAGCAGCGCGATCACGAGTATGGCCAACGTGAACACCGCCAGCGCCAACACCTCGCCGCTCCCGAACAGCCCTCCGGCGATGGAGAGGTATGGCGGTAGCGGCTTGCCCAGCAGGATGTTGTCTATGATGACCTTCAGAGGCCAGGGCTTCGCCAGCTCCGTAAGCGTCAGCCCCAGCATAGACAGCGCCGCAAGAAGCACGCTCCCCTTCGCCTCGCGCAGATAACCGCCCACGATCCCCCGGAACTGCGTGCGCTCTTGCTTCCGCGGCTTGGCGGACGCCTTGTCTAAGGCGGACGCCTTGTCTAACATCTCGTCTCCAGACGTTCCTCGCAAAGTGCCAACAGGTCCCCGGTGAGATGGCGGCGCTCCGGGAAGAGCGTGCTCAGGTGGATGTGGCGCGCCAGCGTGAGCGCCGAGTATGCCCAGACGGCGTGACGTGTTTCTTCTCCCGAAAGCTCGACGAACCGCTCCTCCATCGCCCGCTCCAGATAGGCGAGCGCGCTGTAATCTCCGGTCGTTCGGAGGCTCTGCTCCGTCACGTGGCCCAGGAAGTTCCCGACATCGAGAGCCGGATCGCCCCCGCAGTACAGGTCAAAGTCGAGCAGGACCAGCCGCCGCCCGCGGACGAGCACCTGGTCCGCGTAGAAATCCCTGTGGACACCGCAAGCGCGAGGCTCCGGGACGGACCCGCCGAGCCGGTCGCACGCCGCGAGCAGTCGCTCGATGCGACGCTCCCATGCCGGCTCCTGGCATGCCACTTCTGGCAGGCGCTTATGCAGGATTCTCAACTCGTCGGCCATTGTGTGGCGGCGCTCGGCGGGCACATCCGCCCGGTGGATTTTGTGCGCCGCCTCCGCGATGCGCCGGACCAACTCCACGCCGCCCAGCTCCACGAGGAGTTCCGTAGCGGTCCGACCCGGCTCCTTGCGCTGGAGCCACATCCTGAACTTCGAGATGGTCCCGAACGGCTCCGGCACGCTGATGCTGTCGGGAGCTTCCGCGTCGAAGCCCGCGTCCCACAGCGAGCGCAGCATCCGGTAGCCCGACTTGCCGAAGCGCCTCGCCCGCACTTTGCCTAGCAGCGTGAAATTCTCCGGTGGCTCCTCCGGCCTCGCAGCTACCAGGTCGTACTCGATCACGCATCGCCGCCCCGGTTTGTGCCGGACGACTCGAATGGCGCGCAGGTAAAGCGGACCGCCATCACCGGCCAGATGAGACATCCGCTCGTCGAATTGACGTTGCGCCTCGGTGGGATCAAGCGCGGCCCGGAGAGAAGGTAACTCCGCGTCCGAGGCTGCGCCAGACGGGTCCGAGACCGGGACGGATAGCGTTTGACGGCTCATCCGAGCCTCCTCTTCGCGATGAGAGATTCGGCGATCTCGGCCACGCGCTCCGCGTTTCGGTCCCAGGTGTAGTGGGTGTGGATCTCCTTCGCCGCCGCCTTCCCGAGGCGCGACCTGAGTTTGTGGTCGTCGAGCAGCCGCTCGCAGGCAGCCACGAGTGCGCCGTGTTCGCCCGGCGGGCAGAGCAGCCCTGTCTCGCCGTCGTGCACGACCTCCGGGATCTGTCCGAGGTTCGTCGTTACCACCGGGATTCCGCAGGCCATGTACTCGAAGAGCTTGAGCGGTGAGAAGTAGAAGGCGTGTTCGGGCCGGGGATAAGGGGCGAGAGCGATGTCGAAGTGCCGGATAATGGGCGCGACCTCCCTGTGCCCCATCCATCCCGTGAACACGGCGTTCTTCTCGAAACCTCGGTCTTGCAGATCGCGCTCCAGTGCGCCGCGCAGGGGGCCGTCGCCCGCGATCACGAGCTGCGCCTCCGGGTATCGTCCGATCACGCTCTCCAGCAATGCCGGCAGCGCCTCGACGCCGTGCCAGGGCCTAAGTCCCCCGACGAAACCGAGAACGGGACCATCCCCGAGGTTCCACCGCTTTCGAACCTCCGGGTCGGGGGCGCCCGGTCGGAATCGTTCGATGTCTACCCCGTTCGGGACCACGTGTACGTGTTCCGGCTCCACGCCGAGCGAGATCGCGTACTCGCGCAACAGACTGGAGACAGTCAGCACCGCGTCGGCGGCTTCCAGGGTCCTGAGTTCCGCGTGGGCCGCGAGGTCTCCGAGCCCGGTTGTCCGGTAGGTCCTCTGCTCAAACGCGAGCGGCGCGTTCAGCTCCACGATGAGGGGACGCTCCAAATCGCGCGCCAGATGAACCCCGGCAGTCGCATACAGCGAGGCGCGCTCGTAGATGAAGTCCGGGCGGTGGTTCTCGAACATCCGCTTGAGCTCGAGCCCGAACTCCTGGTTGTGCAGGATGCGCCGCAGCTCCCCCGGCAGCGAGTTCTCGAGGCCCAAAGAGTCGTTGTACGTCTTGAGCGCGAGGACTGCCGCCACCGTCTCGGGGCCGGGCGGCACGTGCAGGAGCCGTCCATCTACTAGCTCCGATGATTCCTCCCAGAGCGACTTGTTGAGTTGCGGAGCCGCCAGGATCACCTTATGGCCGGCCCGCTCGAAGGCGGCGGCCATCTCGCGCACGTGGACCGCCGCTCCTTTTTGGCCGAGGACCGGAATGCCGGGGTCCGGGCACAGGTGCAGTATCTTCATGCCCGGACCGCCTTCCTGGAACTCCTGGCGGACTGCGCGAAGATTTCGCGCAGATGGGCAGCGTTGGCGTGGACGTTGAAGTCGGTCTCGATCAGACGTCGCGCCCGATCCGCGAGCCGGATGCGCAGCGTGGAGTCCCTGGTCAAGCGCGAGATCACGCCCGCTAGCGCCGCCGGGTTACGCTGGGGGACCAGCAAACCGGTCTCACCGTCGCGCAGCACCTCCGGGATGCCCGTGACATCGGTCGAGACGACGGGTGTGCCGAGCGCCATCGCCTCCAGGAGAGCGGTGGGAAGGCCGTCCCGGTTCCCGTCTTCTCCCAGGACGCAGGGGGCGACGAACGCCGCTGCCTCCTGGACGAGCCGGACGACCTCTGCCTGCGGACGAGGCCCGATCAACCTGACAATGCCGCCGGCCCCCGACTGCTCGATCCGCCCCCGAAGGTCCGCTTCCAGCTCGCCCGAGCCCACGATCTCGCACGTGAAGCGCCAACCACTTGCGGCGAGCGTCGCGCAAGCCCCGATCAAATCCGCGAACCCCTTCTTCTCCACCAGTCGCCCGACCGCGACGATCCTCGACGGGCGATGCAGTGGAGCCTTGTATGTAAATCTCTGGAGGTCCAGACCGTTGTAGACGCGGCGCATGCGTTCCGCTGCGGGGCCGTAGTTCTCGCGCAGGTAACGGAGGTTGTAGTCGCTCACCGTCACGACGCCCGCCGCGTCCTCGAGCTTGCGCCGGAAGTCCTCCGGGCAGACGCTCTCGTGGAAGATGTCCTTCGCATGCGCCGTGAAGGTGTACGGTATCCCGGCGAACTTCGCGGCGAGCCGGGCAACCGTGGTCGAGGCGGTGGCGAAGTGGGCGTGGAGGTGTGTGATCCCCTTCAGACGCGCCTCGCGAGCGAGCAGCGCGGCCTGATATACGTCGCGCGCGTCCTCGCTTCCGGCCTCCCCCAGCGCCGTCCACAGACCGGGCGACGAAACCGCCGCCCCTCCCAGCGCCGTCCAGAAGTCCGCCGCCTTGATGCCGCTCGCGGACAAGTAAGTAACCGGTGCGCGAACGCGGGAGATAATGTCCTGGAAATGGGTGTCGCTCGGTGGCCGGAGGGCGAAGATCTCGACCTCCAGCCCTGCCGCCTCGTGGGCCAGGATCTCGTTTACGACAAACGTTTCGGAGTAACGGGGATACCGCTTTAGCACGTAGCCGATCTTCATGCCGCACTCCTGCCGGACGCCTCGGGGCCAACCTGCCTCACCTTCGCGACTTCGTCCACGAAGAAAGTCTCCGGGTCAATGGGAAACACCGGCTTCACTTCGCATCCGGGATAGCGGCGCTGAATCCTCTCCACAGCCCGACGGATGCTCTCCGCCTCAACCATGACCCGGAATGGACCACTCGCATACCTTATCTCCACCGAAATCCGAATCATCCTCATCTTCCTTTGCCGCCTTATCCCTATACTCCTACCGTCAGCCGCCGTCGGAGCCTCGCGCAGGAGCAGACCAGTTGCACCGCGCGCTCGGCCCCGGAGAGGTCCACCTGAACGCGGACGCGAGATCTGTGTCCGTCCTCCAGAAGGTCCTCGACCTTGTGGCGCATCAGCTCCGGAGTGACGTCGTTCGGATGGATCATGTCGATCAGCCCCATCTCCGCCAGACGTTCGGCCCGGATGAGTTGCTCGACCCTCGGCTCGACGCGGGGAACTATGAGAGCCGGCTTGCGCGAAGCGAGGAGCTCGGTTGTCGTGTTGTACCCTCCCATCGCCACGACCGCCCCGGAGCCCTGGATAAGGTTTTCCATGTCCGGGCGGAACTTGGCCACCTGTACCCGGAGTCCTCTGGCGAGCCGCTCGACCCGGCGTCTATCTCCGTCCTCCATCAGCGGACCTGTAACAACCAGCGAGTCGAAGTCCGGTTTAGAGAGCGCGAGCCCTTCCAGATAGGTCCTCACCAGCTCGAACCCGTCACCGCCACCGCCGGGGGTGACGAGCACGTAACCTGGAGTGAAGGGCAGGTCGAGGGTGGGATAAGGGGTACGCTTCTTGCCAATATAGCCAACGTAGTGGGCGCGCTCCAGGGTTTCGGCAGAGAGTCCGTACTGCGGCAAGGGATCGTAGATCTCACGCGGACCGTAGACGAAGACCAGGTCGTAGTATTCCTCTACCGCCTCTGGGATACGCTTCTGTGCCCAACTCTTGCGTACCCGATCGGGATCGTCCATCACGTCCCGCAGGCCCAGAACGCTCAGGGTGTCCGGGCGCTCTTCGCGGAGGTATGCGAGCGTCGCCTCGACCTCGCCCTTCATCCCCAGAGGGGCCTTGTCCACTATGAAGACATCCGGGGCAAATGACTCGGCTGTGCTCTGGACAATGTGGGATCTCAGCCCCCTGAGCAGGGCGAAGCTCACGGACATCCGGCTCGGCTCGTAGATGCCATTGCCCACTTTCACGGCCGAAGGCAGCTTCAACAGATCTATCCCCATCGACATCCGGTATGCTCCAGAGACCGTCGAACCTGTCAGGATCAGAATGCTCGCGTCAGGGTTCCGTTCTACGAAGGTTTCGGCCAGCGCGAGCGTGCGCCTCAAGTGCCCAAGCCCATAGGAATCGTGGGAGTACATCAAGATTCTCACTTTTGCTCCCTCTCTGTCGGCAAACGTGTCATGTTAGAAAGCAGTTTGCTCTGCGAAGGTAAATGCACAGTAAACCCAGGATAACAATGCTCTAATTTTCGGCCTGTATAAAGAGATCTTTATCGTGCTTTTAGGCTGGTTTTATGATGCTCATCCAATATCCAATGTGGGTAACTTTGCGAGAGCAGCGAGAGGCAATCCTGAAAGGACGATCACGCTCAAACCAACTTTGTTCGTACTGGGGGTTCTGGCCTCCGCTCTGATGCTGGCGCTGGTAGGGTTCGGCATCGGCTGGTTCTTGTCTGGTCAGCAGATATCCAACCTGGAGGAAGGCCAGAGCTCACCGTCGGCCATATCCAACACTACCACGAAGCCGGACGCCTCCTTGCCGAAAGCCGACGTGCCGGGTGAGGATTTCTCCGACTTACCCCGCTACCCGAGCTCGGTTCGCATCAAGTACGAGCGGCGCGTGTCCAAAGTTGGGCTCGTTCTGGTCGATACCGAATACGTTGCCTCCGCCAAACTCGCCGATGTGCGGGAGTTCTACCGCGGAGTCTTCCGGACCGAAGGTTGGCACGAAGCAGGTCTCGATGTCTCAGAAGGTGAGTGGGACTTCCTCGTCACCAAAGGAGATAGGGAGGCCGTGATCGAGATCGAAATCCGAAGAGGATTGGTCGAAACAGAGATCGAGGTGAGCGAGCCTCAGAAAGAAAGGGAAGCCCGAAAAGTTTCCGCCTCACCCCAGAGACGGGAACAGGCTGCTCCCTCGACTACTCCGCCTTCAGACGGAGACGAGGACTCTGGCGACGGTACTGAGGGTGACTAGAAATCTCCTGGTGGTTCGAACCTGTAACCTGCGCCCCGGACGGTGGTGATCAGTGAGGGTTCTCCTGGACGGTCGATCTTGCGCCGCAGGTGCGTCACGTACACGTTCACCACGTTCGAGCCGGTATCGAAGGAGTAGTCCCATATGGCCGATAAGAGCTGCCCTCTGCTCAGGACCTGTCCCCGGTGGCGCATGAAGTGTTCCAGCAGGGCGAACTCCCGGTTCGAGAGTTCTATGCTCTCGTCGCCGCGCCAGACGCGACGCGAGAGCAGGTCGATGCGGAGGTCGCCGGCTTTGAGCCACATGGACTCGGGCTGCTCGGTGCGCCGGGTCAGGGCCCTGATCCGCGCGAGCAGTTCCTCGAACTCGAACGGCTTGGTCAGGTAATCGTCGGCGCCGGCGTTGAGGGCGGTCACCTTGTTGAGGAGATCGTCGCGGGCGGTCAGCATGAGCACCGGCAGTTCGGGCCGCAAAGCACGGATACGCCTCAAGACCTCCTGGCCGTCCAGCCCCGGCAAGGAGATATCGAGCAGCACGAAATCCACCGCCGCCTCCCCGGCCAAAGCAGCCCCGTCCTCGCCGTTCTCCGCGCTGAGGAGCTCGTGGCCGTGGGCGGAGAGCCCGCGACGCAGGGCCCGCACGAGGGCGGCGTCGTCTTCTACGAGCAGGATCTTCATAGCGTTGGTTGTAAAGTATAGTCGTTGTCGTTCGCGAGTATGCTTCCAGGTGGAAGGGTTTGTGAAGTGAAATGGGTCGATAACATCCGGATGCAGCCCGGGCACCTCGCCATCGCGGCAGTCGTCGGACTGCTGGCCTTGGTCGTCCTCGGGGGAGCACTGGAACTCGCGCTTCACGAGCGGGTCGACAGCGTTACCGATCGGGCCCTGCAATACGACATCAGCCTGGAGGATCAGGGCGACGACCTGAGATTGGCCGTCTTCAACCTCGATCTACAGCACCGCAACCTTGCCCTGGTGGGTCCCTCGCGCAAAGGTGTTGACGACTTCGATAGAGCCTACGACGATTTGCAGGTGGAGATAGGCAAGATGGACGAGCTCGGTGTCCGGGGCACAGGGGTTCCCCAGCCGGCCCGGCTCCGCGAGATGGCGAAGACCTACTACACAGACTTCAAGCCTGCGATAGAGCTTTACGACTCCGAGCCAAAGCAGTTCACGCAGGCCAGCGATCGAGGTTTGGTCAGGCTGGACGAGTTGGAGCAAGCCGCCCACGAGATCGACAAGCTGGGCGAGAAGCGAGCGTCGATCGCGCTGAAGAGCGTGGAAGAGGTCTCCAGCATTGCGCGCGTGCTCCTGATTGTGCTGGTCGGCGGGCTGATCCTGATAGGGGCGGCGTTCGCATACGCGGCGGTTCGTATGGTCCGCCAGATCCGCGAAGCCAGGGAAGCCCTGGCGCGGGCTCTGCAGACCAAGATGAACTTCCTTGCTGACGCATCCCACGAACTCAGGACCCCCCTTACCGTGGTACACACCAACGCGGAGGTCGGCGCACAGCTCGAGGAGGATCCCTCCCAGCGGGAGATCTTCGAGGATATAGTCAACGAATCCTCCCAGATGTCGCGGATGGTCGAGAATCTCCTGTTTCTCGCGCGCTCCGACTCCGAGTCGCCGCCGCTCGAGATGGAGATCATCGCCGTGCCGGCCTTTCTGGCAGCGCTAAAGGGACGGGCCGAGCCATTGGCCCAAGGTCTCGGAGCGTCTTTCGAGGCCCACCTGAGCGGCGAAGGATGCCTCAGGGCGGACCCTGCAAGGATAGAACAGGCCGTTCTCATCCTGGTGGACAACGCCGCCAAGTACAGCCCGGACGGGGGGCGCGTAACCCTCTCCGCAACCACTGAGTCCGGTGAGTTGCTTATCCGGGTCGAAGACCGCGGTCCCGGCATTCCCGAAGAGCACCTGCTACACATCTTCGAGCGCTTCTACCGGATAGAGAAAGCCAGGACGCGCAAGCAGGAAGGCGCAGGGCTGGGCCTCTCTATCGCCCAAACCGTAGTACAGGCACACGGCGGTCGCATCGAAGCCGAAAACCGCACCGCCGGAGGGACACGAGTGTCGATTCTTCTGCCGCTAACCGCTACCTTCCGGAACGCAGAGGAACAGCCGCCTAAATAGGACGTGCGAGCTCGCCAACGATGGACGCGCCATAGGCAGAATTAAAGGCGTCGGAGGACCGTCCCGCCTTCGTAGCGAACCAGTGGCTGGCCCGGCAGGATCTCGCCAAAGGATTGGGCAATGCTTCGAGGATCTCCTTACCGATAGGGGGTTTCTTGTCCTTGGCGCGCCTTTTGCTTGATGATCCTGTGGTTATGGTAGAAGCGGGATAGGCTCGGTGGGCGAGAGCACTTTGTATCCTATTCACCCAACGTCGTGGAATAGGAAGAGTTCTCCGAAGTTCGTGCGGTGGCGCCCTTGAAGATGTGCCGCTAGCGGATGCACCTGACCCGAGCGGGCTTATGCTACGGTCGTTGCCTGACCTTCCCCTCCTGTGGAATAAGTAGGAGGGGTGGACGCCGGAAACGTCTCTGCCGGAGCGACACGTGGTGCCGGGAGGAGGTGATGATCACGCCGCCAGCGCTACGGAGAGCACTCTGCGTCAAACGGGTTGCAGTAAATCAATGCTGACGTAGCGCTGACGCCACCATGGTGCTCTGCGTTTTTCCTGCAAATCGCGGAAAAAAGAGCCGACGAGCGGACTCGAACCGCTTACCCCTGCTCCAGCTACGAGTGATCGATACACTTTCTGTGGACTGCGGTGAATAAGCCCACCCTCAGAAGTTCGCTGTGCAGGTGGAGGATTAAATTCTATACACCCTCGGCTGGAGGAGCTTGCTCCTGCTCGGCGACCGGCCTCCGCTCCTGCTCGACGATCAGCTCCCTCACGTGCAGCCGGCCGACCTCTAGTTCTTCTATATTGAGGCGCCCGATCCTGCCGCGCTTCACAGCGAGCGCCCGGATAGCCAAGGCGCCGATCGCCACTGCTCCCGCCGCGCTCGCGCCTACTGCCAGCGCCCCGAGGCCCGTCCATGCTA
>OBLS010000786.1_pt1 | contig 12168 bp, 11 predicted proteins | sample 1519901 | NCBI WGS metagenome assembly OBLS01 (sample SAMEA3113585, study PRJEB22503) | soil metagenome
TCCCGGTCATCGACGCGCTGGAGCTTCGCGGCACCATGCGGCCCGCGATCATCGGGGCAGCGGTCGAGATTCAGCGGCAATCCGGAACAGCCTGGGGCAAGGTCGGCCAGGCGACGGTCGCCGAAGACGGCACGTTCAGCGCCGCGATCAACGTCCCGCCGGGGCGGTATCGCGCCCTTATCGCGCGGCCGGGCCGCGGTTTCGTCGCCGGAACGAGTCAGACTCTCGTGGTGACGGGATGAGACGCCTCTTCGCACTCGCCGTGCTCGCGCTGGCGCTGCCGGGAGCCGCGGATGCGGCCCGGTACGCCGTCGGGATCGCGCCCGGCGCGGACCGAGCAGCGGTGGCCCGGGCCATCGAGGAGCGCACAGGCGGCAGGGTCGAGCCGCTCGCTCCTTTCGCGCTCGCGCTCGACGCGACCGGCGCCAAGGGGGTCGCACGGGTTCCGGGCGTCGCCTACGTCGAGCGGCTCGGCGCCAGGGGGCGAGCGCTCTCCTTCCTGCCGACAGACCCGATGGCGACACGCCAGTGGCACCTGGGTGCGGTGCAGGCCTTCGACGCCTGGCTCCAGCGCCCAACGCTTCCCTCGATGCGCGTCGCCGTGATCGACTCAGGCATCGACGGCGGACATCCGGAGTTCGCAGGTCGGATCGCCAATGCAAAGAGCTTCGTCGGCGGCTCCGCGCGGCGCGACCGGCACGGGCACGGGACGTTCATCGCCGGCCTGATCGCGGCGTCGCTCAACAACGGAGAGGGGATCTCCGGCATGGCGTTCCCGGCCCAGCTGCTCGTCGCGAAAGTCGTTCGCCCGGACGGCGTCGTCCCGCTCGAGGCGGAGGCGCGTGCGATCCGCTGGGCGGTCGACCAGGGTGCCGCTGTCATCAACCTCAGCCTCGGCGGCGTCCGTGACCCGGCAGACCAGGGCAGGGACAGCTTCTCACCGCTCGAGGCCAACGCGGTCGAGTACGCGATCCGCAGGGGGGTGATCGTCGTTGCGGCGGTCGGGAACGGCGACAACGCCCCGGAGCAGCCGTGGCGCTACGCGAGCTACCCGGCGGCTCTGCCGCACGTCCTCGGCGTAAGCGCGTTCTCGCGTGACGGCGCCGTGCCGAGCTTCTCGAACCGCGATCCGGTCTACAACGACGTCGCCGCGCCGGGCGACGAGCTGTTCTCGACGCTGCCCCGCGCGATCACCGCGCGAAGGCCGCTCTGCGCAGACCAGGGGTACTCCGACTGCGGTCCGCAGGAATACCTGCGACCGCAGGGGACGTCGTTCGCGGCAGCGGTCGCGTCCGCCGGGGCGGTGCTCGCCCGCGGAGCATGGCCGAATGCGCGGAGGGAGCAGGTCATGGCGCTCCTCCAGCGCACGGCGACGGACATGACGTCGGCGACCGGCTGCCGGCGCTGCGCGGACGGCCGCGACGCCGTCAGCGGCTGGGGCCGATTGAACGTCGCAGCGGCCGTCGGCTACCCGGGTCGACTGGCGCCCCTCGACCGCACCGAGCCGAACGACGACGCAGGAGCCCGATCGTTCCGCGTGCGGAAGCCCACGGTCAACCGCAGCGCCTCACTCGATTTCTGGGACGATCAGAACGACGTCTACGCAGTGCGACTACGCCGCGGCGGCCGGCTCGTGGCGACCCTGAGTCGAGCCAGTGCCAACGTGAGCCTCGTGCTCTGGAAGCCGGGAACGCGGAGCGTGAACGAGCGGCGCTCGCTGGCCAACGTCGCCGCGCAGTCGGTCAGCGTGGGCCGGGTGAAGGTCGTGCGCTTCGGCCTGCAGAGCCGCGTCCGTCGAGCCGGGATCTACTACCTCCAGGTCTCGATCACGGAGCCGGGCGCGACCGCCTACACCCTGCGCACCGTCCGCCGCTAGCCAGAAGGCGCCGCCGAGTCGTGCGCCTTAGAGCAACTCATCGTCGGGCACTGCCCGGATCTGCCGCGCCGGGTTGCCCACGACCACCACTTTTGCAGGGACGTCCTTCGTGACGACTGCGCCGGCGCCGACGAACGCCTCCTCCCCGACCTCGATCCCCGGGAGGAGCACCGCGGCGCCGCCGACGCGGGCGCCGCGACGGATCGTCGGGCCCTTGCGCAGCTCGTGCCGCTTCTCCGTCCGCCCCATGAAGTTGTCGTTCGTCGTCGCGACGCACGGGGCGATGAAGACGTCCTCCTCTAGCGTCGAGTAGGCAGTCACGTATGCGTTCGCCTGGATCTTCGTCCGGGCGCCGATCGTCGTGTCGTTCTCGACCAGCGACCCGCGGCCCACGACCACGTCCTCGCCGAGCTCGCAGCGCTCGCGGACGCAGCTCTGGTCGCCGATGACCGACCGCGGGCCGATCCGCGTCCCCGCGAAGACCACGGCGCCTGTCGAGACGATCGTCCCCTCGCCGAGCTCGAGCGGCGGCAGATCTTCGCGCTTCGCCGTCGAGCGTGGCGAGAGCGACGGCTGTTTCCCGAGGACGACGTTGTCGCCGATCCGGCAGCCGTCGCCGATCACCGTCCCGGGATAGATCACGACGTTCTGGCCGGCCGTGTAGTTGCTCAAGCCGGGGCGCGTTCGAGAGAGTGCTGGAGCTGTTCGAGCACCCGGACGACGGCGGCGCCGTCCCGCGCGGCAACTACCGGGTCGCCGTCCCCGGCGACAAGCGAGAGGAAGTGCCGGCATTCGAGCCGCAGCGGCTCGTCGTTCGGGATCTTCGGGATGTAGATGTCGCCCGTACGCGTGCGCCACTCCCCGTAGCTCTCGGCCCGCTGCTCGGTGCCCTTGTCGTACACCGTGATCTTGCGCTCGAGGTCCATGTCGTCGAAGACGGCCATCTTGTTGCGCCCCACGACGGTGATCTTGCGCATCTTGTGCGGGTCCAGCCAGGACAGATGCATGTGTGCCACGACGCCCGAGGGGAAGCGGAGGTAGCAGAAGACGACGTCCTCGACGCCGTCGTGGATGAACGACTCTCCGCGCGCCCAGACTTCTGCAGGCTCCTCGCCGATCAGGTGCAGCATCACGGACAGGTCGTGGACGCCGAGCGACCAGAGCGCGTTCTCGTCCTTGCGGATCTGTCCGAGGTTCTGACGGTTCCCGTAGAGGTAGAGGACGTCCCCCAGCTCGCCGGACTCGATCAGCTCCTTGAGCTTCGCGACCGCGGGGTGGTAGAGCAGGAGGTGACCCGGGAGGAGGACGAGGTTGCGCTCCTCGGCGAGCGCCACGAGCTCGTCCGCCTCCGAGGCGGAGAGCGCCGGAGGCTTCTCGACGAAGACGTGCTTGCCGGCCTCGAGCGCCCGGCGCGCGAGCTCGTAGTGCGTCGTCACGGGCGTGGCGACGACGACGGCCTGGAGGAAGTCGTCCTCGAGCAGATCCTCGAACCGGCTCGTCGTGCGGGCGCCCGGGTAGCGGGCGCCGAACTGGTCGAGCAGGTCGGCCGAGAGGTCGCAGAGCCAGGTCAGCTCGGCGAGGTCATCGAAGTTGCGGGCGAGGTTCGGGCCCCAGTAGCCGAGGCCGGCGAGGCCGACCCGCATCAGAGCTTCCAGACCTTCTCGCTCGATTTCCCGTTCCGGCCTGTGGCGTTGCGGAGGTCGACGACCACGTGCGAGCGCTCGACGACGTCGTCGTAGTCGATGCCCGAGTGCGCGGTGACGATGACGACGCAGTCGTAATCCGAGGGCTCGAGCGCTGCGGAGCCCAGGCCGACCTCGGGGAGCTCGTGCACGTGCGGGTCGTGGTACGAGACCTCGGCTCCGGCGGCGCGGAGCAGCTCGATCAGCTTGAGGGCGGGCGACTCGCGCGTGTCTCCGATGTCCGACTTGTAGGCGACGCCGAGCACGAGCACCCTCGCACCGCTGAGCGACCGCTGCCGGCCGTGGTTGAGCGCCTGCGAGACGAGCGACCGGCAGTAATACGGCATGTTCTCGTTGACCTTTCCGGCCAGCTCGATGAACTCGGTCGAGAAGTCGTACTCGCGCGCTTTCCACGTCAGGTAGAAGGGGTCGATCGGGATGCAGTGCCCGCCGAGGCCCGGCCCCGGCTGGAAGCTCATGAACCCGAACGGCTTCGTGGAAGCGGCCTCGATCACCTCCCAGACGTCGATCTCCATCCGCTCGCAGAGCTGCGCGAGCTCGTTGACGAGCGCGATGTTGACGGAGCGGTAGATGTTCTCCAGGAGCTTCGTCAGCTCGGCCGCCTCCGGCGTCGAGACGCGGTGGACGGTGTCGACGGCTCCTTCGTAGAGCTGGGCGGCGCGCTCGGTGCACTCCGGGGTGATCCCGCCGACGACCTTCGGCACGTTCTTGGTCGTCCAGGTGCCGTTGCCCGGGTCGACGCGCTCGGGCGAGAACGCGAGGTGGAAGTCGCGACCGGCCGTGAGGCCGGTGCTCTCGAGGATCGGCTGGATCACCTCGCGGGTCGTCCGCGGGTACGTCGTGGACTCGAGGACGACGAGGTGGCCGTTCCGCAGCCGGACGCTGATCTGCTCGGCGGCGCTGATGATGATCGAGAGGTCCGGCTCGCGCTGCTTCGAGAGGGGGGTGGGTAGGGCGATCAGGATCGCGTCGGCGCGCCGGATCTCGTTGTAGTCCGTCGTCGCCCGGATCTGCCCCGCTCGGACGAGCGGCGCGAACTCCGCGGAGGGCACGTCGATGATGTGGCTCTCGCCGCGGTTGATGCCCTCGACGACCTCGGGCGAGACGTCGATCAGCAGGACCGAGCGACCGGCCTTCGCGAAGGTGTGCGCGAGCGGGACGCCGACATAGCCCGCACCGACGACGGCGGCATCCCAGGTCTTGGCGTCCTGGGACGGGGCTGCGAGCGGTTCTGTTCTCTCTTCAAGCATGCGTCACAGGCTAATCAGAACGTCTGCGATTCGGTTCGCGGCCTGGCCGTCGCCGTACAACTCTGGACGGTTGGGGGGCATGAGGGCATTTGCCGCCGCCTTCGCGATCGCCTCGGGGTCGTCATCAACCAGGACGTTCGCGCCCAATTCCACGGTGTCCTTCCATTCGGTTGACGGCCGGAGGGTCACGCACGGCACGCCGTACCAATACGCCTCCTTCTGGAGCCCGCCCGAGTCGGTGAGGATCACCCTCGCCTGGGAGGCCAGCGCCGCGAAGTCCATGTACCCCAGTGGATCGACCAGCGCGACATTCGTTCCAAGTAACAGTCTGTTACTAGCGACGGCGGCTCGGGTTCTCGGGTGCGCTGGGAAGACGACACGCTCGTCCAGCTGAGACAGGCCTTGGAGGATCCGCGCGAGGCGGTCGGGTTGGACGTTTGCCTCGCGATGCACCGTGGCGACGGCGTAGTCGCCCGCCTCGACACCGAGCTCCCTCAGGATCCGCGAACGCTCGCGGGCCAGCGGTGCGAGACGCATGCTCGCGTCGGCCATGACGTCTCCGACCACGTCGATTCGGCCCTGAACCTCCTCCGCTTCGAGCACGTCCTTCGAGCGCTCGTCCGGTGTGAAGAGGAGTGACGAGATGCGGTCGACTTCGATGCGATTGTGCTCCTCAGGCATCGTGAGGTCGCCGCTGCGAAGCCCGGCCTCGACGTGCGCGACCGGCGTCCGACCGGCCGCTCTCGCGCCGGCCAGGGTCGAGTTCGTGTCGCCGTAGACGAGCACCCAGTCGGGCCGCTCAGCGTCGACGGCTCCGGCGATCGCCGGAGCCAGGCGCTCGACGTCCGCGGTCTGGAGGTCGAGCGAGTAGGCGGGCGGCGGCAGCTCCAGCTCCTCGAAGAAGACGTCCGAGAGCTCACGGTCGTAGTGCTGCCCGGTGTGGACGACGACCTCTCTGATCCCGCTCCCGCGGAGCGCGACCGACAGTGGCCCGGACTTGATGAACTGCGGCCGGTTCCCGACGACGGAGAGGACCTTCACGGCCCGCAAGCCTAGGACTCAGCCAGCTGGCGCGAACCAGGGCTTCGCCGTCGGATCCTTCTCGAAGAACTCCGACAGCAGGCGGGACACCTTGCGGACGCCGCTCGGCGACGGGTGCATCCCGTCCTCCAGGACGTCCTCGCACGCCCACGTCAGGCCGTCGCGCCGCCCGGCCAGCCCGTCCGTCCAGAGGTAGGGGCCCCACCCGACCCACACGCGGCCGAGGCGCCCCTGGATCCCGTCCTGCACGAGCCACTTCGCGGCGAAGCCGGTCTCGTAGGCGAACGGCTCCGGGTTCAGGTGGGTCACTGCATAGCCGCCGTACGTCCGGCTCGAGACGTAGATCAGGCGCAGGTTCGGAAAGCGGTTGGACAGGAGCCGGACGATGGCGCGGAGATGCGTCTGGAGCGCCCGGGCGTCTTGCGGAAACGGGCGGTCTTCGCCCGAGATCGCCTGCTTCAGCCAGATGACCTGGACCTGGCCGCGCGTGAGCCGCGCGCGCTCAATGCGGGCGTCGAGGTTCCGCCAGTAGGCGGCCGTCGGCTTCGAGATCCGGGTTGCGTCCCAGCCGCCGCCTGGACCCTCGACGAAGGTCAGGCTCCGGCTCTTCGACGGATCCTGGGCTGTGGCCTTCGCGAAGGCCGAGAACTCGGTCATCGCGTTCGACATCCCGACGCCCAGGACGCCGATCTGCCCGCGGATCGGCCGCACGCGCCGAGCCGCGTTGAGCCCGCGGAGCAGGTGCGCCCGAGGAGGCTTGTTCGCGCCGGCCGGGTACAGGCCGCCGAGGTGGCCCCGGTGCCGCATCCTGTTCATGTCGGTGAGCGGCCTCAGGCCGGTCTCGCGAACCGAGCAGTCGGCGCCGGTGCGCGCCTCGCCGGTCGGTGAATACGCAGCGGCCGGGAGCAGCGCAAGCGCCACCAAAGGAAAGATCTTCAGGGCCTTCACGCTCCCAGGGTAGGCCGCCCCTGTTAGCCGGAAGTAAGCGGAAGAGGTGGGCCGTGAAGGATTCGAACCTTCGACCTTGGGATTAAGAGTCCCCTGCTCTACCAACTGAGCTAACGGCCCGTCGGCAGGCGAGTATAGCCAGCGCATTTAGGCTCTCCTGAACAGCGAAAGAGAGGAGAGTCATGCCCTTCGAGCTTCCCCCGTTGCCGTATGACTACGCGGCGCTCGAGCCGCACATCGACGAGCAGACGATGCGCCTCCACCACGACAAGCACCACCAGGCCTACGTCGACAACGCGAACAAGGCGCTGGCCGGCACCGTCTGGGAGGACAACTCTGTCGAGTCCACGCTCGCAGAGCTCGACGCGATGCCTGAGGAGATCCGAACCATCGTCCGCAACAACGCCGGCGGGCATGCGAACCACACGCTGTTCTGGGAGATCATGAGCCCCGACGGCGGCGGCGAGCCAGAGGGCGACCTCAAGGCGGCGATCGACGACACGTTCGGCTCCGTCGACGAGTTGAAGACGACGGTCAACGACGGCGGCGTCAAGCGCTTCGGCAGCGGCTGGACCTGGCTCGTGCACGACGGAACCGGTCTCGCCGTGTACTCCACTCCCAACCAGGACAGCCCGCTCATGCAGAGCGACGAGCCGCTCCTCGGCATCGACGTCTGGGAGCACGCCTACTACCTCGCCTACCAGAACAGGCGTCCGGAATACCTGGAAATTTGGTGGAACGTCGTAAACTGGACGGAGGTAGCACGCAGGTTCGAAGGGGCCGACAAACGCCGACGCTAAAGAGCTTTCTTTAGCGGCCGATACAGGCACAGACCCCTCTTTCGAGGGAGGTGCATGTGGATGAAGAGAACTGCGGCCGCAACGCTTTTCGTGTCGCTCCTGCTCACGCCCGCCGCGTGGGCGGTCGGTGATCCCGAAATCGCAGCCCTCCAGGTGGGGCTGCGGCAGCGTGGGTTCTACGGCGGCACCGTCGACGGCGTGCTCGGCCCGGGAACGGTCTCGGGCGTGCGCCTGCTTCAGCGCCGCGCTCGCCTGCCCGTCGACGGAGTGCCCGGCCCGAGCACGAAGAAGGCTCTCGGCGGGTTCGGCAAGAAACCGCGTCTCGGTGGACGGATCCTGGCGGCCGGCATGCGCGGCTGGGATGTCGCAGCGCTGCAGTTCGCCCTTGCCTGGCATGGATTCCCCTCGGGCAAGCTCGATGGACATTTCGGCGCGTCCACACGCAAGGCCCTGCGCAAGTTCCAGCGCTGGGCGGGTCTGCCCGCCGACGGCGTCGCAGGTCCTGCCGTCGTCGCTGCCCTCAGAAGGACTCCGCCGAGCTGTCCCATCTCCCTCTCGTCGCCCGTTGCAAGTGCCTACAGCGACGTCTTCGGTCCGCGCGGCAACCGCTTCCACACGGGGATCGACTTTCCCGGCAGCAGGGGAACGCCGGTCGTCGCAGCGGCGGCGGGCCGGGTCGCCTTCGCCGGCTTCAGTCTCGGTGGCTGGGGGAGGCTCGTGACGATCGCGCACGGGGGCGGGACGCGAACGATGTATGCGCACCTCTCCCGGGTCGGCGTCCGCGTCGGCCAGTACGTCCAGTCCGGTCAGCGCATCGGCCGGGTCGGATCGAGCGGGATGTCGACGGGGCCGCACCTGCATTTCGAGGTGCGCGTCCGGGGCGCCGCGGTTGATCCGCTGACCGGGCTCTAGCTCAGGCCGCGGACTCGCGCGGCAGCTCGAAGTGGAAGCAGGCGCCGGACGGCTCGGCCGGCTCGTAGCGAACGTCGCCGCCGAGCGCGTTCGCATAGGACTTCGCGATCGCCAGGCCGAGGCCGGCGCCCTGCCGTCTCGGCGTCGTCCCCTCACCTTGTGAGAACCGCTCGAAGAGAAGGGGGACGAACTCGTCGGGCACGCCCGGGCCATGGTCGACGACGATCAGGTCCATGACCTCGCTCCAGCGAGTGCGTACCTCAATCGGCGGCTCGCCGTACCGCAGAGCGTTCGTCAAGAGGTTTCCGATCACTCGCTCGAAGGCGTGCGGGTCGGTGACGACCTCGAGTGCGGGCTCCACGCCGACCTCGACATCGTCGACCCGCTCGGGTGCGATGCGGGCCAGCAGGTCCTCGATGCGCTCACGCGGGTGGAATCGCTCCGGCATCAACGCGAATGCCTGCGCGTCGAGCCGGGAGAGATCGAGCAGCTGATCCGTCAGCTCCGCGAGCCGACAACTGTGCTCGTAGAGCGTCTTGCGAAGCTCGGTGAGCTGCTCTGCGGCGAGCTCGTTTCCGCGGAGGTGGAGCGTCGTCGCGATGCCGTGGACGACCGAGATCGGGGTTCGCAGCTCATGGGACGCGAGCGTGACGAACTGCGTCTTGAGCTCGTCGAGCTTCTCCAGCTCGGCGAGCCTCTGCTCGAGCTCCGCGATCCTGTCGTCGGCCGGCTCCAAAGGCGAGTGAAGGCATGCGCGGACGGAGCGGCCGCCCGCGCTGCCGTTCTCCCTCAGGCTGGGGGCGGGCCCTCTTCGACGTAGGTCGACCGGCGACGGCCTCCCACGCCGCCCCAGCTGGACCAGAACATCATCGAGAGAATCAGCCCCAGCGCGCCGATGACGATCAGGATGACGCCGATGGCGTCCTCGCTGATGCCTGCAACATCGCTCTGCAGACCCCAGATGAGAATCGCCCCGACGGCGATCAGCAACAGGCTTACTCCGAGTCCCATTCGATGCCTCCTTTTCGCGGTTGCGTCGAGCGGACGCCCTGCGCAACCATCGCCTGTGTACCCGCTCCAGCCCCGCGACTAACTCGGTAGGCTCGCGGGCGGTGCGCGCAGGGTCCCTGATCAAGGTTCTCCTGGTTTCACTCGTGTTCGCCGCGCTTGCGACGGCGGTCGCGATCTTCGTCCCTTGGCTCCCGGACCAGTCGTCGAAAGAGGCGGAGCGGATCGACTTCGTCTTCTGGTTCGTGACCGCGATCTGCATCGCAATCTTCGCCGTCGTCGCCGCGATCAGCGTCTATTCGCTGTTCAAGTTCCGGGCTCGGCCGGACGACGACTCGGACGGCCCGCCGATCCACGGTCACACCGGCATCGAGATCGCGTGGACCGCGATTCCGCTCGTCCTCGTGGTGGCGATGATCATCGTCAGCTCCGTGGCGCTGGCGCAGAACGACCGGGTGCCGGACAACGCGCTCCGCATCGAGGTCTGGGGCCAGCAGTTCGCCTGGACGTTCCTCTACCCGCCTCCAGGGAAGGATCCGGGCGAGGACAAGATGGCCTGCGTCGAGCGCGACGCGGGACGGATCGTCGATGGCTGCAAGGCGTCACCGAACCTGCGCCTCCCGGTCAATCGCGGAACACGCCTGTACCTCTCGTCCCGCGACGTGATCCACTCGTTCTGGGTTCCGGAGTTCCGGCAGAAGCAGGACGCCGTGCCGGGCATCACGACCGAGATCACGATCACTCCGACCGAGACCGGCAGCTACCGCCTCATCTGCACGGAGCTCTGCGGGCTCGGCCATGCGCTGATGCGAACCCGGGCGATCGTCACCTCCGCGGCCGACTTTGAACGCTGGTTATCGTCGCGCACGACTCCAGGTGGCATGAGTTGACGACGGTTCACGACCACACCGAAGAGCACGAGGCTCCCTCGGCGCCGTCGCGGCGTCGGACGGGCCTCTGGCGGCTGCTGGCGCCGGGCTGGCTCCGCGCGATCTGGATGACAGCGCTCTTCGGCGCGCTCGGCTTCGGCCTCGTGGTCGGCATCCGGGCGCTCGCCGGCTGGGAGCCGGTGATCGACTGGGAGCCGATCATCACGGTCGCTTTCCTGACCGCGGCACCGATCGGCTTCCTCGCCGGGCTTGGCGCCTTCGATTACTGGCTTCGGTGGGCCTTCGGCTTCCCGACGCAGCCCGAGGACCACTCGGGCCACGGCGCCAAGCGCTGGACGGACTACTTCCGCATCAACACCGACCACAAGGTGATCGGGGTCCAGTACGTCGTCACGACCGTCTTCTTCTTCCTCGCCGGCGGGTTGATGGCGATGCTCGTCCGCGCGGAGCTGGCACGACCCGATGCGAATTTCGTCGACTCGCAGACCTACAACGAGCTCTTCACCGCGCACGCGGCACTGATGATCTTCCTGTTCGTGATTCCGGCGTTCGCCGGGCTGGCGAACTACGTGCTGCCGATCATGATCGGAGCGCCCGACATGGCGTTCCCGCGCCTGAACGCCCTCTCGTACTGGCTGCTCCCGATCGCCGGGATCATGATGCTGACGAGCTTCTTCTTCCCGGGCTTCGGCGCCGGTTGGACGAACTACGCGCCGCTGTCCGTCAATCAGCCGTTCGGCAACGTCTTCTTCTCGATGGCCGTCCAGTGGGCCGGCGCCTCGTCGATCGCGACGGCGCTCAACTTCCTGGTCACGATCATCACGATGCGTGCGCCGGGCATGACCTTCTGGCGTATGCCGCTCCTCGTCTGGGCGAACTTCACGACGTCATTGCTCGTCGTGATCGCGACGCCGTTCATCGCCGGCTCGCAGTTCTTCGTGATGTTCGACCGGGTCATGCACACGCACTTCTTCGACGTGGTCGGAGGTGGCTACCCGCTCGGGTACCAGCACATCTTCTGGTTCTACTCGCACCCGGCCGTCTACATCATGATGCTGCCCGGCTTCGGGATCGCCTCGGAGGTGATCTCGTCGATGTCCCGCAAGCCGATCTTCGGCTACCGGCTGATGGCCCTCTCGCTCGTGGCGATCCTGATCCTGGGCTTCTCGGTCTGGGCGCACCACATGTTCGTCGCCGGGATGGCGCCGTGGCTGCGGATCCCGATGATGATCACGACGCTCCTGATCGCGGTGCCGACCGGGATCAAGGTCTTCTCCTGGCTCGCGACGACCTGGGAGGGGAGGATCAACTTCGCGACGCCGATGTTATGGGCGCTCGGGTTCGTCTCGATGTTCGTGATCGGCGGGCTGTCCGGGATCTTCCTCGGCGCGGTCCCGATCGACATCGCCACCTCGGACACGTACTTCGTCGTCGCACACATCCACTACGTGCTGCTCGGAGGCTCGTTGTTCACGATCTTCGCCGGCTTCTATTACTGGTTCCCGAAGATGACCGGACGGATGTACAACGAGATGCTCGGGAAGGTGCACTTCTGGATGACGTTCCTCGCCTTCAACGCGACGTTCTTCCCCATGCACATCATCGGAGTGCAGGGCCAGCCGCGGCGCGTTTACACCTACGAGGACCAGTTCAGCGAGTGGAACATCTTCATCTCGATCTCGTCCTTCGTCCTCGGCGCCTCGTTCATCGTCTTCATCTACAACATGATCGTCAGCTGGG
>OBLS010000787.1_pt1 | contig 12168 bp, 11 predicted proteins | sample 1519901 | NCBI WGS metagenome assembly OBLS01 (sample SAMEA3113585, study PRJEB22503) | soil metagenome
GGCCGGAGAGGGCGAGCGCGTCGGAGTAGTTGATGGAGTAGCGCAGCAGCGTTCGGCTGTTGCCCTCGGCGAGCTGCCCAGCCGCGACCAATTCGGCAAGTCCCTCATCCTCGCGCCCCAGACTCACCAGGCTGCTGCCCAAGATGTTGCGGGCATGTGACTCCAATGTTGCGGACCCTCCCGCGACCGCCGCATCGATCGCTTGGCCGGCCGCCTGGACCGACTCGTCCTTGGCCCCCGTCAGCATGGTGGCGGTCGCGAGCTGGTTGAGTACCTCCGCCCGAAAAGCCGGTGGGCTGTTGTCCGGCAGCAGCGCGACTGCTTCCGCGATGGCCTCGGTGGCGCCTGGCCGCAGCAGGAAAGAAAGCAAGCGGCTCTTCACGATCAATCGACGGATCAGGGGTTCGGGTCCCGACTTCACGTCGGTCTCAGCCAGCGACGCGCCGATCAGTGCAAGGGCCCGCTCAGTCTCACCAGCATCGACTGCGGCCTGCGCCGCTTCTTCCAGCACGGAGGCGCGGTCACCGGCGATTCGCTCCGGCTCGGCCACCTGGTCCCACAACTCGAGCGCGCGGTCGTACATCTTCAACATCTCGTGGAACGCGGCCTGGCCCGACGTAGCCGCCCGGATCGACCAGGAGAACGCCTTGTTCACCTCGTGGGCAGACGCCCAGTGATGGGCAATCTCCGACGCCGCTGTCTGGGTGGATCCATGGCCAGTGATCAACTCCGGCCGCTCCTCCAGGGTCGCGGCAAATCGCGCGTGCAGCCGGGCATGTTGTCCTGGCAGCAGATCGTCGTAGACCGCCTCCTGCAGTAACGCGTGCCGGAAGCTGTATCCCGTCTCGTCGGCCACGAGCACGGCAGCATCGACCGCCTCACGTAGCGCTGAGTCGAGTTCACTAGCCGGTCGGGCGGCGACCGCCTCCAGCAGTTCATGATCGACGCGATTGCCGGCCACCGCAGCCAGCTGAACGATGCTCTGAGCCGGCTCGGACAGGGTCTGCACGCGCAGGTTAAGCGCATCACGAAGGGTGTCCGGCATGTCGATACAGCCACGTGTTGCGGAGCTGGCGAGCTCCTCGACGAAGTACGGAATACCTTCACTGCGCCGGTGCACAAGATCGATCACGACATGGCTCGGGCGCCGGCCGAGCAGAATGGTGAGCAGCTCGGCGACTTCCTCGCGAGCAAGGCTAGGGACGTCGATCCGCACGGTACGGGGGAGGCGGCCGACCTCGGCCAGGAACGGCCGCAGCGGATGGCGGCGGTTGAGCTCGTCCGCGCGGTAGCTGGCCACGATCATGATGGGTGCGTCGGTCAGGGCCCTGGCCAGAAAGCGGAGCAGGTGACGGGTGGACTCGTCAGCCCAGTGGATGTCCTCCATGATCACCACCAGCGGGCCGTGCTCGCTGGCGCGCTCCCACAGCAAGGCGACCGCCTCGAACAGCTGCAGTCGCAGGGAGTCGGCGGCCCCCGGAGCGGCCACGAGGTCAGGTAGCAGGGCGCCGAGCGCGGTGCGGCCGGCCCCTGCCCAGTCGAGGATCTGGTCAGGGCCGTACCGCGCCACCAGATCGTGAAGGGCGCCGACCACCGGAGCGTACGGGAGTCCGTCTCCACCCAGCGGTACGCACTGCCCAGTGATGACTTGCGCTTTGCGGTCGCTCATCCGGCCATTCAGGTCATCAAGGAAGCTCTCGATGACCGTCGTCTTGCCGGCGCCTGCGTCGCCGCCCATGATCACAAACCGGCTGCCGTCGGCGATGACGTCGTCGAGTACGTCGAGCAGTTGGGCGCGCTGCTCGGCGCGGCCGACGACCAGCTCGCTTCGCTGGCCACCGTCGGATCGGGCCGCGCGGGTCACAAGCACTATCGTGCCACCGCCCTACGACTATTCACCGCTGTCGCGAGTCAGCAAGGTACGGGCTGGCCCGGGACGGTCACCCCGGAACGGCCTGGCAGCGAGGCCGCCGGCGTAACGCTGGAAGGGACTGGCCGCTTGGTGGCCCGGACAAAGCGAGTCGGGACAAGGCGCCGCCACCCCATCGGGCGGTCACCTCGCGCCAAGGCAGCGAGCCGATCGTTAGCTGCCTCTGCCCACAGATCACGCTGGCGCTGCTGGGCCATGATGCTGACCGTGTAGTCGTTGTTGATGCTCATCGCTTCCTCCGAAGCTCTCGTTCATCCGATAGCTCCATGGTGTTGCTAAGCCCGATGCCCCACATCATGCAGATGCCTGATCTTTCGGCGGCCCATGCTCCTGAGGTATCTGAGGTGCCTTAGTCGGCCGGAGACGGCCTAGCGGCTACCAAATCTGGCAGCCGCTACCGAATATTCGCGAGCGGCTGCCAGTTTCGCGAGCGGCTGACGTCACTCGCTGCCGGTAACTTTCCGCAATTCGGGTAGGAAGGTGCCGTGCCGCGACTGCGTACCGTCTCCCCCCGATATCCCGGCTGGACGCGGCGGCGCGCCGGAAAAGGCTTCTTCTACCTGAACGAGTTCGGACAGCCGCTCGCGCCCGAGGACGTGGAGCGTTGCAAGCAGCTGGTCATTCCGCCGGCATGGCAACAGGTATGGATCTGTCCAGCGCCCAACGGCCACATCCAGGCCGTCGGCACTGACGACGCCGGCCGTCGGCAGTACCTGTACCACCCGTACTGGCGCTTGAAGCGCGACCAGTCCAAGCATGACCGGGTATTGACCGTCGCTGCCCGCCTGCCCACCGCACGTCGCCGGGTGATCAAGCACCTGCGGCTGGAGGGCATGCCGTACGAGCGGGCCCTGGCGGCGGCCTTCCGGTTGCTCGATCTCGGCTTCTTCCGCATCGGCGGCGAGGCGTACGCGGAGGCGAACAACAGCTACGGCCTCGCCACCATTCAGAAGGAACACGTCTCGATCCAAGGCCACACGGTGGTCTTCGACTATGTGGCCAAGTCCGGGCAGGAGCGCTATGTCGCCCTCGCCGACAATCTCGTCCGAGCCGCCGTGCGTGATCTCCTCAGCCGGGGAGACGGCGGTCCCGAGCTGCTCGCGTACGAGGACAGCACCGGCTGGCACGACATCAACTCGACCGAGATCAACTCCTACATCAAAGGTATGGTCGGCGGCGAGGTGTCGGCCAAGGACTTCCGTACTTGGCACGGAACGGTGATTGCCGAGGTGTCGCTGGCCGGGGCGGTCGAGAAGTCCCGGACCTTGAGTGCCCGCAAACGCGCGGTGTCCGCGGCCATGAAGGAGGTCTCGAACTACCTGGGCAATACGCCCACGGTGGCTCGCAAGTCCTACGTCGACCCCCGCGTGGTCGACCTGTTCCACGACGGCGTCACCATTCCGCCGAAACTCGCTGCCACCGATCGCGATCTTCACGACGGGACAACTCACGGCAAGATCGAGCGTGCGGTGCTCGAGCTTCTGGCCAGCTGAATCGTCGGGAGGTGTGATGGCCGACCAGTCGGTCTTGCGCGACAAGGTCCGGCTGTATTCGAAACCCCGGGCGGGGATGTGACACACGCCTCGGAGCTTTGTCACGACGACGTCGTTCCTCCCGTTCCGGATCCCTTGCTAAGGGTCTATTGCCAGTCAACCGACCGTCCGCGGTACTGACGTGGGACAAAGGAGACCAGACATCCGCCGGGCAGTGGGGTCACCCTGAAATCCCGGTCCGACGTCAGCAGGTCATCGGGGTCGACAGTGCTCAGCTCCTCTGGGGTCGGCAGTTCCCACAACTCCCGTCGGCGAGGAGTCGGTGGGACAGGTGCGCGCGCTGGTTCCACTGCGCTCGGGAGACGCGTCTTCACCGCTTCCCGGAGTGCTTCGCCGGGCGGCACTTGGGCCCCGCAGGCTGTGCAGGTCCTGCCACCGCGGTTCACGCCTTCGCAGACCGGGCAGCGCCAGATCGCGCTCATCGCGGAGGTGGATCCGATCGCTTCCGCATGAGCTTTCCGACCAGTCGACCCCCGAGTCGCGACTCGGCGGCCGGGGGCCGCTGTAACGCGGTGCGAAGACCCTTGCCTCGTAGGGCGCTCGGCGGCCCGGATGGGATCTCGCCCTCGGCCTCGGGTCGGATTGTCATCAAGGTGGCGTGCACGTGGCCGATCGTCGGACGACGGGCCTGATCGGGCGACATCATGGCATCGATCAGATCGGCCAGCTGGGTGGGAATGCCACGCCGCGGGATGCGCAGCGTCTCGCCGCTTCTGACCGCCACTGCGGGCTCGTGATATCTGGCCACGTCGAAGGGCGGCGGGGCTCCTGTCAGGTACTCGGTGTAGATCAAGCCCAGCGCGAAGATGTCGGACGCCGCTCCCAGTTCGCCGGGAGCCACCCCGGCCTCCTGGATGTAGCCCAGAAGCTCCGGCGAGTAATAGTTGATCGTGCCGACGATCTCCTCGGGAGGCGGTGGCCGACCCGCGATATAGGCGCTGTCGAAGTCGATCAACTTCGTGGTGTAGCCCAATTCAGTGCGCTTGATCAAGACATTGCTCGGCTTGAGGTCGCTGTGGACGATCTTGAGATCGTGAAGGATCTTCAGGCTGTGCGCCACGGTCTTCATCAACACGAGCTGCGGGCGCAAGCCCAGCGCCGTCACATCGGCACTACTCAAGCCTTCGGCGTCGACCTTCTCGGTGATCTTGTAGTACTTGGCGCCCCAGCGGAAGAAGTCCAGCGTGACGATCAGGTTTCCGCCGTATGCGGACAACGGAGCCAGAGCGCGCTGGACGCCTCGGTGATGAGCCTCGAAGGCGGCACAGCGAGCCCGCTTTTTCGCCTTGATCTTTTCACTGCCGGGTGCGTCGTCGTCCGGGTAGGTCGGGCTCAGGAACTCCTTGATGAAGTACTGCCGACCTCCCCGCTCGGCGAACGTCCATTTGCTCAGACCAGCGCCCACGACCTTGAAGTCCTCAAGAATCCGGTAGCCGTTGAGGATGTCACCGGCCTTCATGACGACGATTCCCGAGTGTCTTGCGGTGTGGAGTCCTCCGTTGAGCCCGGCGCGTCGACCTGCGGTGACTGGTCGGCGTCAACCTCGTCGTCGCCGGCCGCCGGCTTGTCCGGCACTGTCTCCCTGTCGTGGGAGCTGTGGTCCGTACCGATCGAGTCTGTGGACTCCAAGTCCTCTTCGAGGGATGCGTCCTCTTCCATCAGGGGTTCTGGTCGCAGATAACGTTCGTATCCGGACTTGTACTGGTTCCACCTTTGCGTTGTCTCGTCGAGCTGGCGCGACCGCAGCGATTGGAGCTCCTGCTCGAGGCGCGCAACGGCGTCGCTCAATTGGTCGATCGGCTCAACGAAGTCGGAGGCAAGCTCGGCTACCCGTGGCGCGAACAGCTTCTGGAACTCTTTGAAATCGGCGCCGACCCCGAGCGTCGACATAGCCGCGTCGTCACCCGTGACCGCCGCGATCTCGGCCTGCAGCGACGACGACCAGCCCTCGGTATTGCGCGCCTCCAGTAGGCGACTCAGCACGAGGTGCTCGAAATGCATGGGGGTTCGCACGTATCCGAAGCAACCATCGGTCGCGCACACCACCAGGAATGGGGCCCGCAGCTCGACCCGACGGTAATTGACGTGGAACTCGGTATCGGCCGACATGGCATTGCTGACCACGGAGTCGCGGCGGAGGTTTGTTAGGGCGTCGCTGGGATCGCGCAGGTCATCGGTGCTGAGCTGGCGCGCCCCGCTGGACTCGAAGACGTACGCACGAGAGTCGCCGGCCCAAAGGACGTGACCGGCCCAAATGTGACCCCCCGGCTGGGTGCGCTGCAACGCAACAAGCGCCATCGTGGTGGGAAGGGCCCGGATGAGCCGCGACCGCAAGCCGCTGGGCGCGGGATTGAGTTCTTCCAGCCTCTCCCTTAGCGCCTGTTGAACCGAACGCTGGATGTCGCTGGCGGCACTCCTGCCGTTGAGGTGCCAGTCAGGCTCGAGCAGGTCCAGCATTCGCCGTTCGACGACGTCTCGAGCGATGCGCGATGCCAGGTAGGCGCCGGTACGCCGACCCTCCGGCGTCTCGTACACGGTGCCACCGGCTCCGCCCATACCGTCGAAGACCCCGACCAGGCCGAGGTCCGGACCGTCGCGCAGGATCGGGTCTGAGTCCTCACCCTGGTCCGGGATCTTGCCGAGGTTGAACGCGAACGAGATGGTTGGTCCGGGCGTTGCCATTGGCGGCGAGGCGGGCCAGGCGCTCGGGCTTTCGGTCACACCGAGTTGCCGATGGAGTCGATGATCGTTCCGTAGTCGACCTCCGACAGCCCACCGCCGGCCTGGGACGGATGATGCACCACGTTTTCCCAGACACCGGAGATGTCACTCCATCCGGGTCCGTCGGGAGCGAACAGAATGAGCCGCTTGGAACTGGATCCCATCCGGCCCTGCTCATCTTCCCAGGCGTCGGTCAGAGCACTGAAGTCCGCCGGCACCCGTGACGCGATGTCTGGAGGCAGCACTGAAGGGCTGAGCGATTGTGCGGGCTGGTCCGTCCACACCACGATCACCTGCCGGCGGCGATCACCGGTCGTCGTCCACGGTGAGTCGATGGCCAGTGCTACTGCCTCCAAGCCGGACTCCGGGGCATCGCCACCTCCTTCGGCGACAAGCCCGTTCACGAACTCCGAGAAGTCAGCCCGCTCATCGGGGAGAGTGAAGAACGGCGACTCGTCCAGGGCGGCCGCACCGTCGGCGGCGAAGTCGCGGAACGCGATTACGCGCACGCGGAGCTGATCAACGTTCTTGCCCTTGGCGGTGAGATTCGACTGCACGTCGTCGTAAAAGCGAAGTGCGTTGGTTTTGACCTGGTCGATGATTGGGGTCATGCTGCCGGTCACGTCGACGCAGAAGACGATGTCGACCGCATAGCTCAGTCCGCGCGGGGCGGCCAGGCTGGTCTGTCCGCCGGCGGCGGCGGCGGCAGGTGAAGCGGGTGAACTCGACTCGGCGGGGGCTGAGGGCGCACTTTCCTCAAGCACAGGCCAGTCGGTGCTCGAAGGGCTGCTCGCAGGAGGGGCGTCGGGAGCCGGCTCAGTGGACGGGGCGGGTGTCGGACTCGGGTTCGCGCTCTCGCTCATACATCCTCCAGAATCAATGCAAAACAAAGTGCCGCGGCCCTTGCCGCAGACGTAATTACATACCCTAAGGGTGACGCCTCAAACCCTTGGACCGTTGGTTGTTGGAGTTGCCCGGGGATGTCGAACTGGACGTGTCCGCTGGGAGATGGACGCCATCTTCCGCCCAGACCGAAAGGTCCCGGCGGGTCGCCGGGACCTTTCGTTTTGGGCTGGACGGAGCCTGCCGCCGAGCCTTGCTCAGGGTGCGCCAGCCGTCGCGGTCACGCCAAGTCGGGTAAAGCCCGCGAATGGTTCTTGGCTGGTGAGGGGCCCTTCTGTGCCACCCATCTGCTGGATCAGCTCCAGGACCCCTCCGCGGGGGGTTCCGTAAATCTGCCAGCGACCCTCCCGCTCGAGGAAGTCCACATACGCGGTGGCCACGTGCTCGGTGATGACCGACAGATGATGGAGCATGGATTCCGCGTCCGGGTGGACCTGCACAACCGTGACTTCGTTCCTGGCAGGGTTTGCGTAGGCATTGAACGACAGCAGGCGGGGTTCTAGCGGTTCGACGGTGGTGTCGCAGTAGTCGGCGAACCAGGCCTTGAACTCCTCTAGCTTGCCCGGCTTGACCTTGTGGGTCCCGATGAAGATGAATGGTGCGTCCATGACGACCTCCTCGCTGAGTGCACACCGGCGTTCGGGTGCTTTTCATCAGAGTGCGGTCGTCTGCTGACCCTCGGCATCGGCACAGCGGGCCATTCGGCGCCGATGACTGTGAGTACTTCTACCGAGCCCTCTCGTGGTGGATGCTGGTGGAAGGGAAGGGGCGTCGATGGCGGACGTTGCCACTCGGCTGATCCGGGCTCGGGAGTTGCACCTCCAGTCGCGTTGGGCTGAGGCGTGTGACGAGTTCGCGGCCGCTGATCAGCTGGTGCCCCTAGCCGCCGACGATCTCGAGGCTTTCGCCGAGGCCTTGCAGGTGCTCGGCCGGGGCGAGGAAGCTATCGCGACGCTTCGGCGTGCGTTCCAAGCGCGCATGGAAGCGGGCGAGATCGATCGAGCGGTGACCTCGGCCTTTTGGCGGTGGCAGGCACTGATCATCAACGCCGAGTTCGCGCGCGCCAACGGGTGGCTGGCGCAGGTGCGAAGTCTTGCGCAGGAACACCGCACACCAGAGGTGCCGGCGGCCGAGGACTCGGGCGCCGGGCCGCACCTCGCCCACGCCGACCGCTCGCTGCCGGTCAGCGACAACGGCTGGTTCCTGGTCGCGGACGCTTATCTCCTGATCGCGGCGGCCGACTACGACGCCGCGGTACAGCTTCTTGCGCGCGCTGCCGAAGTCGGGTTACGACTCCGCCAGACCGATCTGGTCGCTTTCGCCACCATGATCAGGGGTAGGGCACTGATCAAGTCGGGACGTCTGAAGGAAGGCCTCAGCCGAATTGACGAGGCGATGCTGCTGGTCGTCGATCGCGACACCTCGCCGAGGGCGACCAGCATGGTGTACTGCAGCGCGATAGGTACATGTCAGGAGGCCCGCGAGTTCGCCCGCGCCCGCGAGTGGACGCTGGCTCTGAGCGCGTGGCTCGACTCCCTCCCCCAGCTCGGGGGCGCGTACTTCGGCGACTGCCGGATCTACCGGTCCTGTCTGATGCGACTCTGTGGTGATTGGGGAGAAGCGCTCGCTGAGGTAGCCGTGGTCTGCGACGACCTGAGCCGCGGCTTCGGTCAGCGCATTGCGGGGCACGCCTTTTACGAGCTCGGCGAGATACACCGGCTGCTTGGGAACCCGGAGGCCGAGGAGGCCTACCGTCGGGCGGGCGAGTGCGGCGCGCCAACCCAGCCGGGGTTGGCGCTGCTGAGGCTCGCTCAGGACGATGTCGACGCAGCAGTGGTCGGCATCCGACGCGCGCTCACCGAGACCCAAGGAAAGTTGGAGCGGCTGGGACTGCTGTCCGCTTGCGTCACCATCATGCTGGCCGCCGGAAACGTCGACGCCGCGCGGACCGCGGTCGATGAGATGGAATCGATCGCCGAGGTGTACGACACCGCGGCCGTCCAAGTCGAGGTCGATGCCGCTAGGGGCGCGGTCGCCCTGGACGAGGGCGATGTGGCGACCGCCCTCCCGCTTCTGCGCAGCGCCGCGCGGTGGTGGCGTGAAATCGACGCCCCCCACGCCGTCGCCACCCTGACCGTTCTGATTGCGCTCGCGTGTCGAGCCATCGGAGACGACGAGGCCGCCCATCTCGAGCTCGAGTCGGCGCGGGCCACGTTCTCCCGTCTCGGAGCCCGCCCCGATCTGCACCGGGTCGAGACCCTGCTGGACCCGTCCCAGCCGGTCAGCTCCCACGGCCTGACCGCTCGCGAGACGCAGGTGCTGAAGCTCATAGCAGCCGGAAAGACGAACCACGCGATCGCCAGCGAGCTGTTCCTCAGCGAGCGCACGGTGCACCGTCACGTAACGAACATCTTCGACAAGCTTGGGGTTCGCTCTCGCACGGCCGCCGCTTCGTACGGTATCCAGCACCACATCGTCGACACGGGCATACTCTGAACGCTCGAGCGAGTCCATGCCGCCGCGTTCAGCCTTGAACGACGGCATAGATTTCGTCGGCAAGGAGTCCGTGTGCCTCGTTCTCGACTGCAGACCGTCTACAGGCTTGGGCATCGGCACAGCGGGCCTTTGGTATCCATCACTGCGTACTTGTACCTAGAGCACGCGGGCTGCCGGTGCGTCAGCGCTCTGGCCGAGCTTGCTTATGCAGCCTCAGGGCCCGCCAGGCAAATGTGATAGGCCCCTGCGCCCAAGGCACAATCGCGGGAAGCCTGCGTATCGCAGTCAAGGGCTGGATTGCTGTGGTCTTAACGGACATGGCTGTTCACTTCCAGAAATCAACTAGTGCGTCAACGATCGGTTGAGAAGCCATCGCCACGGATCCGTGGTGCTGTCGGGGCAGCACGCGATGCTCTGCATGCGCGAAGGCACCGGCAAGAGCTTTGGCACCAGAGTGGAAGAAGGCTTCACTCTTCTCGCCGGTCAGGACCAGAGTGGGCGCGGTAACGGATGCCCACCGCTCCGCCGGCAATGGCTTTCCGGACTGAACGCCTTGCAGGATCGTCAGGTCGTACGCTGCCGTGCCGGCCATCGCCACCGACTTGGACCAGCCGGGCATAAGCCGCATGAACGCCACACCCAACGGCGGGATCCCCATGGCGCTACGGAAGAACAACTTCACCGCCTCGCTGCCGCGGCCGGCCGCGGCCAGGCGCGTGATCTGCTCGGGCAACGCGTCTGGCACCGGTGGCCGACTGTTGTCGATGATCAGCGGCGGCTCGTACAGAGCCAGCCGTACGACTCTGTCCTGAAGGGCGTTCGCGGCGTCGAGCGCCAGAACCGCCCCGGAGGAGTTGCCGAACAACCTGACCGGCTCGTCGAGAGCATCGCTCAGCGCCTCGAGGTCCTCGACCTCCCGGTCCGGCGAGTAGTCCGGAGCGTCGGTACTGTGCCCCCGCCCGCGCCGGTCGTAGTTGATCACGGTGAACGATCCGCTCAGCCGCTGAGCCAGCTTGCGGGTGTCAGAGCGATCCGCGAGCGCAGATGAGACGAGAACAACGACCGGCCCTCGCCCCGACATCTCGTACGCGATCGTGGTGCCGTCCCGCGAGGTCACTGTCTTCTGCGGGAGATTCATTTTCATCCTCCAATCCATCTACGCCGGCGCGCGTGCTGAAAACACTCAGCCGCGAGCGAGCACCGGGCGGGCTTGATGCTGGAATTTGACGCTGCCGGGCAGCCATCCCCTGATACGAGCGGCCAATGCCGCGACGAAACCCATTTGAAGAGCCGTGGCCAAGACCAGCCGCACGCTGATGGAACTGAGATCAGGCCAGAGGGCGATGCCCAAAACGGCTGCCACGGTGGCGAGGCAAGCAACCCCCCAGCCTCGCTGACCCGCACCGAGGAATGTCCGGGTGAAGATCGAGCACGCCACAGTCCAGGACACGAGGGAGACCAGGAAGCCGATCTCGTGCAGCACAGCGTGCCAACTCATCCGTTCGGGCGCGCCGAGCGGTGCGCCGGGTGGGAAGCCGGCGCCGGGATCTGTGACAAAGACTCCGGCCATGATGAGTCCGGCTCCGTAGCCTGCGACGAACGCCGGCCCCCAGACACCGCCCGAGCGTTCGCGCAGCGCCCTGCGCATCCCCGCGGCACATGCCAGGTTGAGTGCCCCGGTAGTGACGAAGTTAGCGATTTGGACCCAACCGATGTCGCCCAGGCTGAGCAGGCTCAGCGGGTGTCGGCTGAGGTCGAACCCTTCTCGGGTGAAGGCCTGGGTCAGGCTGACAGTCACGAATAGCGGTCCGGCGGAGATGCCGGAGGCCAACAGCTTGTCCTTCATGATGCCTCCTTTGACGAGCCTTTTTCTGGGACTTCGTAAGGAAGTCGGAGCAGGCGGCTCGTTCCGGACATTCGTCGGACAGGAAGTTACGGCTCCAAGAGACGAGCAGCTCGTGTGTTGAGGTAGCGCTGCTGGGGCAGGCTCCTGGCTCGGTGCGCTGCCTCGGTATATGCCTCGTAGGCACCGCTGCGATCACCGGTCATCTCGAGGAGGTGGGCACGAACCGCGTGCAGGCGATGGTCTTGCGCGATCCGCTGATCATGCTGCAAGTTGGCGAGGAGGTCCAACCCTGCTTGAGCGCCTTTCACCATGGCCACAGCCACGGCGTGGTTCAACGCAACGACCGGGTTGTCCGCGATGTGCAAGAGCTGCTCGTACAGAGTCACGATCTGTGGCCAGTCCGTTGACTCGGCATCAGGCGCTACATCGTGCACTGCCGCGATTGCCGCTTGCACCTGATAGGGGCCGGGCGGTCCGCCGGCTCTGGCGGCGGTGACCAGGGAAACCCCTTCCGCGATGTAGCCCGTGTTCCATAGCTGCCGGTCCTGATCGGCCATAGGAATCAGGCTGCCGTCGGGTGCGGCTCGAGCCGGGCGGCGCGCATCGGTGAGCAACATCAGAGCCAGCAGCCCGGCCACCTCGTGATCGTCAGGCAGCAGGCCGTGCGAGTTCGGTCTCGCGACGCTGTCGAGCCTGCTCGCTGCGCAGCAGGTCGGTTA
>OBLS010000788.1_pt1 | contig 12166 bp, 11 predicted proteins | sample 1519901 | NCBI WGS metagenome assembly OBLS01 (sample SAMEA3113585, study PRJEB22503) | soil metagenome
AGCAACCGAACTGTGTGACGCCGGAGAACATCGAAGCGGTGAACTTCGTCCTGGAGATGGTGTCGAAGGGCTACGTCGACCCGGCCAGTGCCACCTACACCTCCGACAACGTGGACACCCAGTGGAGAGAGAAGAAGTTCGCCATGGGTTACAACACGGGGGGGTTGGCGGAAAATGTCGCCGGGGCCGTGGGGAAGGACCTGGAGGTCATCAGCCCACTCAGCTCGCCCTCGGGGAAGAAGGGCGCCCTCTACTTCCCGAACAACATCATGATCTACAAGAACAATCCGAGCGTTCCCGGCACTCATGCCTTTCTCACCTACTACTACCAGAACATGGCGCCGCTCTGGACCGAGAACACCGGCATCGGACTGCCGCCGCTCGTTTCGATCAGCAAGACCCCGGAGTTCCAGGCCGACAAGAACAAGGTCAAGATCATCGAGGAGTGGCAGCCCATCTCCAAGACGTGGGCTGCCCCGGGCGGGGAGGCCAACTTCCTGAACGTGACGACGGTGGACGCGACCCCAGCGATGAACGTCTTCACCCAGTCGATCCTCGGCGGATCAACAGACGCGACAGCGGCCTTGACGAAGCTCCAGGATGAGATCAAGGCCAACATGAAGTCCTGACGTGCTGCCCAGCACGATCAGGACGAGTCCAACACCTGAGCGACACACAGTGGTGGGCGCGACCGAGTCACGCGCGCAGCCAAGGAGGTGACGGCAAGTGTCAACGTCAACCGCCGGACAGGGCCTGACCCGCGCGCGAAAGGGCGTCGCGGTCCGAGGCTCCGGGGCACCATTGGAGCCGCGCAAGGTTCGACGAACGGGTGCGGGTCCGTTGATCCTGCTCGCATTTGCGGCGCCAGCCCTGATCCTGCTGCTGCTCATCAACCTCTATCCGGTGATCTACGCCGGCTACCAGAGCTTGCGGGACGGCAGCTTGATCTCGGCCGGCGACTTCGTCGGCTTGGAGAACTACCAGCAGGTACTGACCGATCCAGTCTTCTGGGCGGCAACCCGTTTCACGGTGATCTTCACGCTGGTCGGCGTATTCGGCAGCTGGTTGGTGGGTCTCGCACTCGCACTTCTGTTGAAGGCCCGGATCCCCTTCAACACTGGGTTCAAGGTGCTGCTCCTGCTTCCATGGGTGGTCCCGGTCGTCGTCTCCGCGACCTCGTGGAACTGGCTGGTCGCCACCCCCCAGAGTCCGATGCCAATCCTGGCCGAGGCCTTGGGATTCGGTAACGTCCTCTTCCTGGCCAATCCCTTGCTGGCGCAGATAACGGTCTGCATTTTCAAGGTCTGGATCAGCTTCCCTTTCATGATGACGATGATGGCCGCCGCCCTCGAGTCGGTGGACAAGAACGTGTATGAGGCGGCCAAAGTCGACGGGGCGAGTAGCTGGAACACCCTCACGGGTATCACCTTGCCGATGATCTCGCGGTCGACGTACATCAGCTGGATCTTGATGACGATCTTCTGTGTGAACGACTTCTCCACGATCTTCCTGCTGACCGGCGGCGGACCGGTGAATGCCACGCAGTCGCTGGTCGTGCTGTCCTACGTCACCGTCTTCCAGAACTTCGACACAGGCACTGGGGTGGCGATCGCCTTCATCATGACCTTCGTCCTGATCGTGATCTCCGTCGTCTTGTACCAGCGAATCAAGAAGGTGCAGATCCTATGACCGCGGCAATCTCGCAGAACCCGACGGCGGTCGGCCCGCCTGTCGCGCCGGCGGCGCGCAAGAAGGTCGAACCGGAAGCGCGCGGCACCTGGTGGCGGTTCTTCGCCATGTTGGTGATCACCGCGGTCGTACTCGTCCCGATCATCGCGGTTGTCTTACTCGCCCTCCGGCCTTCGCTGGGCAGCGACACCACGGCGAGCTTCACGCTCGAGAATTTCGTCCTGATCTTCAGCCAGACCGATGTCTTGATCTGGCTGAAGAACAGCATGCTGGTTACAGTCGTCACGGTCGTGGTGTCCGTCGCCGTAGCGGCGCCGGCCGGGTATGTGTTGTCACGAGGGCGGAGCCGGTTGGTCTCCGGGTTCTCATTGGTGTTGTTCGTGGTGCAGTCCCTGCCCATCGTCACCGCGGTGATCCCGCTGTTCGTCCTGTTCGCCGAGTTCGGCCTCGTCGACAACCTGACCGGCCTCACGATCATTTACGTCGGCTCCACCATGTCGGTGGCCATCTGGATGATGGCGGCCTACTACGACTCGATCCCCATCAATCTCGAGGAAGCAGCGTGGATGGACGGCTGCTCGGTCTTCGGCGGTTTCCTCCGCGTCGTGCTGCGGAACTCGCTGCCCGGCATCCTGTCGACGGCGATCTTCTCGTTCCTGCTGGCCTGGAACGACTATCTCGTCGCCCTGGTCTTCCTGCGAACTAGTGCCAACTTCGTGTTTCCGGTGGGCTTGCAGAGCTTCTTCCAGCAGAACTCGACGAACTGGGGCCTCGTGATGGCCGTGGCGGTCGTGATGATGCTGCCGCCGGTGATCTTGTTCGCGGCGCTGAATAGGTACTTCAGCGTGGGTGGGATCGGCGGGTCGCTGGCCGGCGCGTGATCGGAGTCGCGCGCGGGCGCTGCCCCGCTGACCGGGGAGGGCCCGAGCCCTCGCCGGCCTCTGTCGCCTACTGGTGGGCGAACTCGTTGAACGCCTCGTGGCCCGCGCGCAGGGAGCCGTCGGCCTCGATGAAGTGCAGCCATTCCGGCCACCCCACGGGCCCCCACCCGTCCCGGTGCAGGTCGGCGACCAGGCTGTGGTGCAGCGCGTGCACGGTGTACCCGATGCCGCGCTTGGTCAGCTCGGTGAGGGTGTAACGCATCACCTCGACGTGGGTGGCGTCGTCCCGCGCGCCCCACACCGTCTCGTTGGCGATGAGCTCCTTACCAGCCCGCTCGGCGATCGCCACGCACTGGTCCAGGTAGTCTTCGAAACCGTCCTTGGTCTTGGTCTGCAGCCGGTCCTGGTTGCCGTTCCACATGTAGTACGGGTGGAAGCCCAGGATGTCGCTGATCGGCTCGGTCAGCTCCAGCGCCTTGACGTTGGGGTAGTTGCCGATGGTCAGCGGCTGCCGGGCGCCGAGGTCCTTGCTGACCCGGTAACACCAGGTCAGCCAGGTCAGCTCGGCCTTGCGGACGGGACTGTTCTCGTCGTCGATGTAGCGGCCCATCAGGGGCTCGTTGCACAGGTCCCAGGCGTAGATCCGCTCGTCGTCCCGGTGCGTGCCCACCACGTCGGCCAGGTAGCGGTGGAAGAGTCCCTGCACAGGCGCGGCGACCGGGTCCCCCGCGTCGGGGTTCACGAACAGGTCGGCCACGTCCGTCCACGCGCTGTGGTGGGGAAGGAGATGGTCCAGGGGCACGCCGCCGAAGTCGCACACCGGGTCCCGCCACCGGTTGAACAGCACCGGCATCACCAGGATGCCGTGCTGGGCGAAGATCCCCAGCCCGGCCTCGAAGTTGGCCAGGAAGCGCTGGGGGTCACGCTGGTGGGCCTCGTGGGACAGCCACCAGCGGGCGACGTTCCAGCCGGGGAAGTACTGCTTGCCTCGGGCGATCTCGACCGACATCTTGCCGTGGTCGTGGTGCTGCCACAGATCCAGTCCGCTGGTTCCCCAGGACCCGTCGTAGTTGAACCCGTGGACGTCCTTGCTCCTCACGCGTCGCTCCTCCTCGTCGTGGCGTCGTGCTCCTGCTGCTCGTCCCGACCCGGCTCCTGCGGGAGAACGAGGACCTTGCCCGTGCCCGGGGCCCGGTCGCGCATCGTGGCGACGGCCTCGCCGACCGCTCCCAGCGGGTAGCGGTGGGTGACCAGCGCCGAGGGCCGCACGCGTCCGCGCCCGAGCAGCTCCAGGGCCTGCGGCCACACGTCGGGGCTGCCCAGGGACCCCAGGACCACCTGGTCGTTCACCACAACCCGGTCCAGGTCAACCGGCACCGACTCCGCCCCAGTCAAGCCGATCACCACCAGGCGCCCGCTGGGGCCCAGCCGGTCCAGGGCCGCGGCCACGCCGCCCCGGCTGCCACTGGCCTCTAGCACGACGCCGGCCCCGGCCGCGCGCACGCCCAGCGACGCCAGCCGTTCCATGCGACCGGCGTCGGGCTCCAAGGCGGCGACCTCGGCGTCCAGGAGGTCGAGGAAGACCGCAGCGGCCAGCCAGCCCAGGGTGCCGCCGCCCACGACGAGCACGCGCGAGCGGCGCTCGGCGCCGGAGCGCAGCACGGCCCGCAGCGCGACCGCCGTCGGCTCGGCGAAGACGGCGTCCTCCACGACCACGCCCGGCGGCACGGAGTGGGCGCTGCGGGCGGGGAACCGCAGCTGCTGGGCGAGGGCACCGTCGCGGTTCATCACGCCGGTCTCCTGCCGCCGCGGGCACTGGTGGTAGGCGCCCGAGGCGCACACGGGGCAGTTGCCGCAGCCGATGCTGCACTCGCCCACCACGACGTCGCCCACGGCGAACCCGCTGCCCGGCACGCCGGGTTCCACCACCCGCGCCACCCACTCGTGCCCGGGCACCAGGGGCAGGTGCGCGCGCCCGTCGCGCAGGTACACCATCGAGCCGTCGAGCAGCTCCAGGTCGGTGGCGCACAGCCCGACGGCCAGCGGGGCCAGCAGCAGGTCACCCGGGCCGGCCGGCGGCAAGTCGTGGTCGAGCAGCGAGTGGCGGCCTGCGCAGGAGATGACCAGTGCGCGCATCCGAGTCCCTGGGTCGAGGTTCCCCGTCGTGGGCCGTGCGTGCGGTTCACGCCGACAGCGCCATTGCCCGTTAGACAATTCCTACCACGCCCGCCCGCGGCCGGGCGAAGCGCCGGCGGGACCCGGGTTTCGGGGGGCACCCGCGGGGCCGGTGCACTCGTCTGCGGGTCTCGCAGGCGGCTCAGGTACACCCCGGGGTGGCCCAGGCCTGCCTGATTGTCGCCGAGAGGCCGGAGGACGCCCGGCGGCTGACCATAAAGCGGAATACCGTCGCGGTGGTCAGATTGAAGCCGCTTCCCAGTGTTGAGCTTAGCTGGCCTAAAACAATCTCATTGTGACCGCTTTTCGCATGGTTTGTTTGACGGTCAATCCACATGACGCTTCCTGGCTTTGACTCCCCAGCAACCTCTGGGGCATGGGTGGTTAGGATGATCGAGATTCACTCGCTTCGACCTCTCGCATGAGACGGTGCTGTAGATCCGGATCGAGAAACGTCCGGCTCATGATGATTACCGTCGGTCATTGGTTGATCGCCACATATGACATAGGAACTGCGGCCAGATTCGGAGGCCATACCGGCCCACATTGTCTCCTTCTCAATTCTGCTTCTGTGGTCGCAATACATCAGATCCAGGTAAGTGCATCTCGGCGGCGCCGGCACCGCGCCGCCAGTGATATCCGTTGGCCGGCTGCTTTCCTGCATTGGGTCGGCGCAGTCAAGCGGCGATAGAGTCGAGACACCAAGGGCTTTCACCTGGGGATCAGACGGAGGTTCAAGGATGACCCAATCAGCAACCGAGCAGGCAGGCCAGCTCCCAGAGACGATGAATGCGGTCATCTGCCATGGTCCAGAGAGGGTGAAGCATTGGTCAAGGTCGAGGCCGTGGGTATCTGCGCCAGTGACCTGAAGTGTTATCACGGCGCCGCCAAGTTCTGGGGAGACGAAAACCGTCCGGCCTGGGCTGAGACCGAGGTTATCCCTGGCCACGAGTTCACTGGAATAGTTGTTCAGCTCGATGACGCGGCAGCCGAGCGTTGGGCTATTGGGGTTGGCGATCGCGTTGTGGCCGAGCAGATTGTGCCGTGCTGGAAGTGCCGGTACTGCCTTGACGGCAATTACCACATGTGCGGCCCGCACGACATGTTCGGCTTCAAGAGGCGGACCCCGGGGGCCATGGCGGAGTACATGCTCTACTCCAAGGACGCTGTGGTGCACAAGGTGTCCAAGCACCTCCCGCCCGCCCACGCCGCGTTCGCCGAACCGCTTTCCTGCGCGCTCCATGGGGTGGAGCGCGCTGAGATCAAGTTCGACGACGTGGTGGTGGTCGCTGGTTGCGGCCCGATCGGGCTCGGCATGATCGCAGGGTCCAAGGCCAAGAACCCTCGGCTTGTGATTGGCCTCGACCTGTCCCAGACCAAGTTGGAGTTGGCCAAGCAATGTGGTGCTGACGTGATCATCAACATCGGCACTGAGGACGCCGTGGCCAGCGTCAAGGAGCTCACGGATGGCTACGGCGCCGACGTCTACCTGGAAGGCACCGGCCACCCGTCCGCTGTCGGCCAGGGCCTCAACTTGCTGCGCAAGCTCGGCACGTACGTCGAGTACAGCGTGTTCGGCAGCGATGTCACCGTCGACTGGTCGATCATCAGCGACGACAAGGAACTGGACGTACGAGGTGCGCATCTCGGTCCGCACTGCTGGCCCGCCGCGATCAAGATGATCGAGTCGGGCAGGCTCCCTATGGACAAGATCTGCACCCACCAACTGCCCCTGGAGCGGTTTCAGGAGGGCCTGGACTTGGTCGCCTCAGGCGACAGGTCGGTGAAGGTGTCGCTGATCCCGTGAACAGGCGGGGGCGCCGGCGGGCATAACGTCGTCGATGGCTACGGCGGTCGGCCACTGTTGAGTGCGACGCTGCTATAGGAAGATGCCCACGTGACTGAAACTTCTTCAGCTGATCTCCTCGACTTCTCACTCGCAGGCAAGGTGGCTGTCGTCACTGGGGGCGCATCAGGCATTGGCGCGGCAATTGTGGAAGCGTATGTAAGCAAGGGCGCCACGGTCGTGATATTCGACCGTGCGCTCGAGGCAGCGCAGCGCGCGGTCTCAGAGGGAACGGCAGCGGCCGCAATCGCATGCGACGTCACCGACGCCTTGTCGGTGGCTGACGCCATCAGTGCCGTAACGTCTAACTTCCATTCGATCGACATCTTGGTCAACAGCGCAGGTGTGGTGGTCCTCGGCGCTGCAGAGGACCTGGCTCTCGACGCCTGGGATCGCACCATCTCGGTGAATCTGCGGGGGGCTTTCCTGATGAGCCAGCACGCCGGCCGCGTCATGCTGAGTCAGGGCCACGGCACGATCATCAGCATCGCCTCGCAGGCGGCAACGGTGGCGCTGGCAGATCATGTTGCCTATTGCGCCTCCAAGTTTGGACTGGTCGGGATGACCAGGGTGCTCGCGCTCGAGTGGGCAGGACGCGGCGTAACGGCCAACACGATCAGTCCCACCGTGGTGCTGACCGAACTGGGTCGAACTGCGTGGGACAACCCCGAGGGCGAGAAGCTGAAGACCCAGATTCCTACCGGCCGGTTCGCGCTGCCCGAGGAGATCGCCGCCACGGCCGTGTTCCTGGCCAGTGACGCAGCCGCCATGATCAACGGCGCGGACCTGCTCGTTGACGGTGGCTACACCGTTCGGTAGTCCGCAGGCCTCGGCACAGGACGATCCACGCCGTCGCTGTCGTCGCGGCTCGACCCGTGCATCGTTGTTGATGCAGCACGGGCCGCTAACCCGTGATCTTGTCCTCGTACTCGATGATCTCGCTCACCTTGGCATACGAGGGACTGTCCGGGTCGAAGATGTAGCCCAGCCATTCCTTGGCGAGCCGACGTGCCAGTTGCAGGCCGATGACCCGCTGTCCCAGGGTGAGGATCTGGCAGTCGTTGGACAGAATCGACCGCTCCACGCTGAAGGAGTCGTGGGCGACGGTGGCGCGGATACCTGGCACCTTGTTCGCGGCGATGGCCACGCCGATGCCTGTACCACACACCAGGATGGCGCGATCAGCTTCGCCGGCGGCGATTCTTTCGGCTGCGGCGATAGCCACCTGGGGGTAGGAGGCGTTCTCCAGATCACCTGCATAGACACCCAGATCCTCGACGATCTCGACACGTTCGTCGGCCTGCATGTCGGCCAGGATCGCATCCTTGTAGTCGAATCCGGCGCTGTCACCGCCCAGCAGCAGGCGGATGGGCTTATTGCTCATGATCATCTTCTTTCTTCTGGGACTAGCGCGGAGGTTGAGCACGCTGGGCGAGGGTCTCGCCGAAGGCAGTGACTATCAGTCCCAGCGAGATGGCTCCCGGGTCAGGAGTGCCGACGCTGCGTTCCGCCAGCGGTCGCGCCCTTCCGATCCTCGGTACAAGTGATGCCGTGGCCTCAGCCGCCCTGACGCATGCCTCTGCGGCTGTACGCCAGCCGTGATCGAGCGACGTTCCTCCGCGGACCTCCAGGACAAAGGTGTCGACGAATGGAAAGAGTGCATCGAGCATGGTCTTGTCACCCAGCTCGGCCCCGCTGAAGCTCTTCAGGTCGGAGGCGGACTGTTGCAAGGCTTCAGCCAGCCGCTCAGGAGTAACCGCCTCGGCGTTGCCGAGCGCCTTACCCACCCCGCCGAGCAGCATGCCCCACAAGATGCCGCTGGTCCCGCCGGCCTTGTCAGCAAAAGCGGCACCGGCCGCGGCCAACACAGTCTGCACACCACCCTCGGTTTGGGCGGCGGCCTCGGCAGCCGCCTTGGCTCCGCGCGACATTCCGATGCCGTGGTCGCCATCACCGGCGACCGCGTCGAGCTGCCCGAGGAAGTCCTTGTGCGTCTCAACGGTCTCACTGAGGGTGCGTAGCAGATCGCGCGCGATCGCCGCTGCCACGATGGACTCCTCGCTCGCCTCCTCGGCAACCTGCTCGGATGAGTCTTCAGCGGCCCGGCGCGTTGCGGACTTCCGACTCTGGTGAGCGATGCCACGGCGGAAGGCCGGGGTGTCTGCCGGCGCCACCCAATAGCCCTCCAGCTCATCGTCCAGCCAGGTGATCGACAGCGAGCAGCCGGCCATGTCGAGGCTCGTGACAAGCTCTCCCACCTCCGGCTCGACCAGCACAGCCCCCGCGGCTAGCAACAACTCCGCCACGTCGCCGAACAGCGCATACAACTCCTCGTACTTGGTTGCGCCAAGCCCGTTGACCAGTACTGCCGCCCGACCGGTGGCGTCGCCGGGGCGCTCGGCCAGCACCGTCTGCACCAGCTTGGTCGCCAGATCCTTGGCGTTCATCCATGGCGCTGAGCTGATCCCGGGTTCGCCGTGAATGCCTAGACCGAAATCCATCTGTCCCGGCTCGACAAGAAAGAGCGGCTGATCGGCGCCGGGCATGGTGCAACCGGCGAAGGCCACGCCGAAGGAGTAGGTCGCCGCGTTCGCCTTCGTCATCACCCGCTCCACCTCGTCGAGGTTCGCACCGGCTTCGGCAGCCGCGGCGGCGATCCTGTAGACGGTGAACGTGCCGGCGATGCCCCGTCTCTTGCCCTGCTCTTCGGCGGCGGCAGAGGCGATGTCATCGGTGACATAGACGATCCGGGTGTCAATACCCTCGGCCCGGAGCCGGTCCGCGGCTACCCCGAAGTTCAGCCGGTCACCCGCATAATTGCCGAAACCAAGCACGACTCCGGCGCCACCATGGGCCGCCTTGGCGACCCGGTAGACCTGCTCAGCAGACGGCGACGCGAACAGGTCGCCGAGCACCGCGCCATCAGCGAATCCGGTACCCACGACGCCGTTGTACGACGGGTAGCGCGGCCCCGTCGGCGAATCCAGTACCAACCACGCCGTTGTACGACGGGTAGTGGCCGGAGCCGCCGCCGATGACCAGGCTGACCTTCCCCTCCAGCGGTCCGCCCGCCCGGGTGAACCCGGATGCGCCCTCAACGCGGCTCACGTACTGCGGGTACGCCGCGGCGAAGCCCTTGAGAGCATCGTTCTTGAACTCGGTTGGATCGTTGTAGACATAGGTCATCGGTGCCTCCAGATTCAGTCGGTTCGCTACGGTGCTAGAAGCCCATCCTGACCGGCCAGGCAGTCGATCGATTGCCCGGGACCATGACCGAGGTGCTTAGTGCTGCATCGAACTGCAGCGTGGAGTGTCGGATTGATCACGGCCGTATGAGTGGTGGCTAGTGCGCCGTGTCGGAGGACTGGGCTGAGATCCGACGGCTGCACAGGTCGCAGGCTGTGTCGATTTCGGAGATTGCGCGGTTGATGGGCTGCTCGCGGAACACGGTGAAGGCGGCGTTGGCCAGCGATGGGCCGCCGAGGTATGTCCGGTCGGGGTCGCTGGTGGATGGGTATGAGCCGCGGGTCGGGGAGTTGTTGTCAGCGTTTCCGCGGATGCCGGCGACGGTGATCGCGGAACGGATGAGTTGGCCGATTCGATCCGAACGCTGAGTGGCCGGGTGGCGGAGTTGCGGCCGGCGTATCTGCCGCCGGACCCGGCCAGCCGGACTGCCTATGCCGCCGGTGAGATCGCCCAATGCGACTTCTGGATCCTCGACACGAGCTGCCGGTCGGCTTCGGTCAGAGGGGCTGCTGGTCCCGACTCGGGCGGCGCAGGATCTGTATGCCGGCTGGTGGCAGCTGATCAGCCGGTTGGGCGCGGTGCCCCAGGCGCGCTATAGCCGGGCCAGGTGCCAGGCAGTGGTGGTCGAGCCACCTGGGGGTAGGACGCGCAGGTCTTTGCCGGAGTTGAAGGCGTCGGGCGGGCAGGTCATCGGCTCTACCGCTAGACCGATCCGGCTCGACTCCGGATCGGGCATGTCCGCCGTATGCACTTGGAGCCAGGGGCAGTCCCGGCCCCAGCTCATCCCCACCCCAGCTCCGGTACCATCGGTCAGTCTCGCCTGACACTGGCCGTCCGGGCCGGCGGCAAAGTCGGTGAAGGCGTGGTCGAGAAAGGTCTCTGCGATACGGCGCGAATGCCGGAAGTCGAATTGTTCGGCCTGGTCACGAACGGGGCGCACGTCGAGAGGTACGAGCCGGTCCGGCGTCACCATCATCACACTCGATGCGGGCAGCTCCAGCACCCAGTCGTCGACCCTGCCGGGACCGGCGCAGAGGTAGGGATGAATCGAGGCGCCGTAGGGCGCCGAGTCGGGCCCGGTGTTGGTGGCGGTCAATGAGATCGCCAGGCCCTGCTCACTCAAGACGTAATCGACCTGCAGCGCGAGCCTGAATGGGTACCCGGTCTGAGCCGGCAGTGTGGCATGCAGCGTGACAGCCTGAGGTTCCTGTCGGATCGGCTCGAAGGCCTGCCACACCACCAGGCCGTGAAGCGCATGGCCTCGGGTCGGTTCGGTCAGGGCCAGCGCGTGCTCAATCCCCTCGAACCGGTACCTCCCGTCCACCACCCGGTTCGGCCACGGTGCAAGGATGGCGCCGCGGAAGGCGGGCCGGACCTGGTCGGCGTCATACGGAACGATGAGGTCACGCCCTTGCCAGGTCAGCTGCCGCAGGGAGGCGCCAACCCCGGCCACGGTAGCTGCATAGTCGGCGGCCACCAACTCGAACTGGGTGCCACTCAAGGGGTCCACGGACATCACGGCCGGTCCTAGAGCCAGGGCGTGGTGAGCGCCTTGAGGTCGGCCCCCAGCTCCTGCTGGAGCCTGGGTCCGAAGGTGACCCGATGAACGCCGAGCGCCTGCAGGTCGGCCAGCGAACCTGCGGTCGAGCCGCTGCGAGGGTTGGCGATGACGTTGACGGGACTGGACAGCTCCTTGAGCAGGGTGCGTAAGGTACCCGCGTCGGGCACGCCCACCGGGTAGACACACCGGGCGCCCGCCTCCTCGCAGGCCCGGAGCCGGGTGATCACCTCCGCGACCGGGTCCTCAAAGGTGCCGGCCGGCTTGAGGAAGACATCTGTCCGGGCGTTGATGACGACGTCGACACCCGCACTGTCGGCTGCCTGCCGCAGCGCGCCAATGTAGTCGGCGTGCTCCTCGACGGACCGCATCCGCCCCTCGGAGTGCACCGTGTCCTCGATGTTGAGGCCAACGGCCCCGGCGTCCAGCACCCGCTCGATCAGCCTCGCAGGTGCGGTGTCGTAGCCCGACTCGACGTCGGCGGTGACCGGCCGGTCCGGCGCGGCGCCGCAGATCCGGCGTACGCCGTCGAGGGCGTCGTCGAGCGACATGTGCTCTTTGTCGCCCTGCCCGCGGGAGTCGGCGAGCGGGTGGCTGCCGATGCTCAGTGCCGGGAAGCCGGCCTCGATCACGACCTTGGCCGACCACGCGTCCCAGACGGTGGGCAGCACCAGCGTGCGGCCAGTGTGGTGAAGGTTGAGAAGGGTGCGGGCGCGGGTCGCGAGGTCCATACCGATCAGGCTGCCACGCGACCGGGGGCCGGGGATAGGG
>OBLS010000789.1_pt1 | contig 12163 bp, 11 predicted proteins | sample 1519901 | NCBI WGS metagenome assembly OBLS01 (sample SAMEA3113585, study PRJEB22503) | soil metagenome
AGCAGATCCCCACCAAAGACCTGGAAGCCTAACGCTCCCAGCGGAACTTGCGCTCGGACTCGTCGATCTTGTAGTCGTTTATGCTCGCGTCGCGGCGGCGCATGTACCCCTCGTCGTCGAACTCCCAGTGCTCGTTGCCGTGGCTGCGCCACCACTGGCCGTCCTTGTCGTGCGACTCGTACTCGAAGCGCACCGAGATGCGGTTGTTCTGGTAGCACCACAGCTCCTTCATCAGCCGGTAGTCGAGCTCGCGCTCCCACTTGCGCCTCAAGAAAGCGACTATCTCCTCGCGGCCCTCGAAGAACTCGTCGCGGTTGCGCCACACGGAGTCCTCGGTGTACGCCTGCGCAACCTTCTCCGGGTCGCGAGTGTTCCAGCCATCCTCCGCGGCCTTGACCTTCTGGCGGGCGGTCTCTTCATTAAACGGGGGGACGGGTGGTCTCGTCATGAGTCTGTTCTCCTCTCGATCCTCGTTTACGCGGCCAATGTACAAACCTTCGCCTCTCGGACCAAACCCTCGCGTTCTGAAAGGCGGTACAATTTGCTTCGTGAAGGGCGCAGCCCTCATAGTGAATGCGCGTTCGCGCACCGGGGAGAAGGCCTTCGACAAGGCCTCGAAACTCCTCTCATCCCTCGGGGTGGAGGTTGGGGCGAGCTACGCTCTCCACGACCCGGCCCGCCTCCCGGAGACGGTCAAGCAGGCCGTGAACGAGGAGCACGACCCGATCATCCTCGGCGGCGGGGACGGCTCGGTCTCCTCGACGGTGGACTTCCTGGCGCACCACCACTCGACCTTGGCCCTTCTGCCCCTGGGTACCGCGAACGACTTCGCCCGGACGTTGGAGATTCCCGAGGATCTACAGGCAGCCTGCGAGACCATAGCCCGCGGCAAGGTCGTAAACGTGGACCTGGGGCTCGCGGGGAACAACTTCTACGTTAACGTGGCCTCGGTCGGCCTGGCGGCGGAGGTAACGCATCAACTCTCGCCCCAGCTCAAGAAGAGCATAGGTCCTCTGGCCTATCCGGTGGCGGCCTTGAAGGCCTTCTTCAAGCACGAGCCCTTCGCCGCCCGGCTCTCCTTCCCCGACGGGGAGCACAAACCGGTGGATTACGGGCGCCTGTTGCAGGTCGCCGTCGGCAACGGACGGTTCTACGGCGGGGGGATGGTGGTCGCCCCGGGGGCCGGGATGGACGACAAATCTCTGGACGTCTACGCTATAAAGCTCGGGCGCAGACGCGACTTGATGGGCGTTGCCCGGTACATAAAGAGCGGCGACTTCGTAAAGAACGAGAGCGTGGATCACTTCCGCACCAGCCGCATCCTCGTGGAGACAGAGCCCGACCTCCAGGTGAACGTGGACGGTGAGCTCGTCGCCAGGACCCCACAGGAGTTCTCCATTGCCGAGAACGCGCTGCGCGTGATCGTACTCGAAACCTCCACCGTCGCTCAAATGGATAGATAGCTTTCAGCTTTTCGCGAAGCGAGTTTTCCGATGCCGGAGTTTGGTCTTTGGCCGAGCCCTGTAGTCAACTCTCGGCCTTCGGGTTTTTAAAAAGAAACTTGCCAAACAGAGGCTCAGGCACTGGAACTACCACATAGATTTGTTAAGATTGTCAAAGGAGTTGAAGGTTGGCTGGCTTCGTAAGATAATAGCGTCGGCAAGTCTTTGGTGGTCTTGGAGGTGGGGTCAGGCAAGCCGGCACTACTGGAGGGGCGGATATCGTGAAAGAATTTTACAAGAGAAAGAGCCGGCCTCACGACCTCCGGTCGCGTGGTGGCAATACAGCGGCCACCAAAAGGGCCACTGCGTACTACAACACCCGCAAGCGCATGCGCAGGCGCATGATAGTGGGCGCGGTGCTAATCCTGTCCGTCCTGCTGCTCGTCGTACTCGTAGCCGACTACCTTATAAACGAAGGCAATCCCCTCCAAACGGGTAGCACCGGCGAACCGGAGGAGAGCGTAGAGACGGACTCCGCCACCGGCGTCCAGGAGGAGGCCGCGCTCGAAAACGAGACGCCCGCCGAGGCTTCTACGGCCACGGTCCTTCTCGGCGAGTTCTTCACCGACTACGCCTGGGACCCGGATCCGGGCCGGCAATCCAATCTGAAGACCGCTGCGGAAGCCATCGACAACACCGTGCTGGAACCGGGAGAGGAGTTCTCGGCACTCGCCGCGCTAGGGTCGCTGGATTACGAGCAGGCAAAGGTCTTCGCCAACGGCGGTGTGGACTACGAGATAGGTGGAGGACTCTGCCAGGTCTCCTCGACCATGTTCATGGCGGCCAACTACGCCGGTCTCGAGATCGTCGAACGCAACCCACACTACGCCGAGTTGCCCTACATCCGGCCCGGCTTCGACGCCACCGTGTGGTTCGGGGAGAACGGGTGGGGCGCCCTGGACATGAGGTTCAAGAACAACACGGACGGTAACATCTTGATCCGCGAGTTCGTCAACGAGGACGGCTTCCTCGTCGCCCAGATCTGGGGAGAGGAGGCCCCGGACAAGACGGTGAGCATGGACTCGGAGAGGGTGGAGGAGGACATTAACAGGGGTCTCAAGTGGGTCACCTACAAAAAGGTAATAGATGGGAACGGTAGGGTCGTCGAAGACGACATCCTCTACGAGACCACCTACAGCTACAACCCACCCGTTCCTGAGGAGTTCAAACACGAGACCAACGAACCGCGCGGTGCTGGATGGTTGGATCTGAGTAACACCACGAACTGGAATGACAAGGACGACTGACGGCGGCGACGCCACGCTGGCGGACGGGGAAGCCTCCTCCCGTCCGCCATTAGTTATCGACAAGGCCCTGACCCCCGAGAAGGTCCCACCGCTAATACCCGCGTAGCATTTCCCGCTTCCCTGGCACGGCCAGCCTCACAAACGACCTACTGTTCGGTAATAACGAACAAAGCGGTTGTCCGGGGTTCTACAAAGCCTTATATTCGGAAGACGGAGTTAGGGTAGTTATGGGTTGGGCTGATGGATGCTGCGGACAATTGAAAAAGCGACGCAGGTGCTGGATCTGTTCTCGCTAGAGCGACCCGAGTGGGGCGTCAGCGAAGCGGCGAGGACTTTGAAGCTCCCGAAATCGACCACCAGCGAGCTGATGTCCAGCCTGGCGAATCAGAGGCTACTGAGTCGTACCGCCAAGGGACGGTACCGGCTGGGATGGCGGCTGTTCGAGTTGAGCCAGGCCCTCCTGGACACCACCGAGTTCCGCACCGAGGCCCGAAGGGTAATGGAGCAGTTGGTGAAGGCCCGGGGAGAAACGGTGCATCTGGCGGTGCTGGACGGCGTGCAGGCGGTGTACGTCGAGAAGCTGCAACCAACCCCAGCGGTAAAGATCAAGATCTCACGGGCCGGCGCCCGGCTGCCCGCGCACTGCAGCGGCGTCGGCAAGGTCTTGCTGGCCCACTGCGAGTGGGAGTACGTCGCAGAGTTACTCGAAGACCAGGGTCTACCGGCCCTGACGAGCAACACCATCACGGAGCTCGACGCTCTGGCCGACGAGCTCGAGCGGGTGCGGGAGCGGGGGTGCGCCTACGACGACGAGGAGACCCTGGTCGGGCTGTGCTGCGTGGCCGCTCCCATCTACGGCTCCAAAGGCAAGGTGGTCGCGTCCGTTAGCCTCTCGGTACCGGCCTACCGGTTCCACTCGAGAAAGGACGAGTACACCGCGGCCATCTTCGACGCGGCCCGGCATATCTCCGAGAGCGCGGGCGCCAAGTTGCAGGAATACCCCAGCTACGAGATGGAGGTGCAGGGTACGTGAGCGAAGACAGCAAGTCCGAAGGCCAGGTGAAGGTCGCCATCGTAGGGTCGGGCAACATCGGCACCGACCTGATGTACAAGATCCTTAAAGAGCCCGGACACATGGAACTCGCGATGGTGACCGGGATAGAGCCCGAGTCGGAGGGCCTGAAGCGGGCCCGAGACGAGGGTATCGGTACCACCCACGAAGGGATACAGCCGGTCTTGGACGACCCCGAGATAAAGATAGTCTTCGACGCGACCAGCGCCAAGGCACACGTCAAGCACGCGCAGATGTTAAAAGAAGCGGGCAAGATCGCCGTGGACCTGACGCCCGCGGCCCAGGGTCCCTACGTGGTCCCCACGGCCAACCTGACGGAGCACCTCGACGAGGGGAACGTCAACCTGATGACTTGCGGGGCTCAGGCCACCGTGCCGATGGCGTACGCGGTCTCCAGGGTAACCTCGGTGCGCTACGCCGAGATGGTCAGCACCGTGGCGAGCGCCTCCGCGGGTCCCGGCACCCGGCAGAACATAGACGAGTTCACCTTCACAACCGCCCGCGGTCTGGAGGAGATCGGGGGGGCGCAAGATGGGAAGGCGATCATCATCCTCAATCCCGCCGACCCGCCGCTGATCATGCGCAACACCGTCTACGTCGTGCCGGACGCGGAGCGCGACGAGGTAGACGAAGAGGCGATCACGGAGTCGGTGAACGAGGTCGTGAGCGAGGTACAGAAGGCCGTGCCCGGCTACCAGCTCACGAACGGCCCGACGTTCGACGAACGAGACACGCCCTGGGGCGAGAAGCCGGTGGTGATGATGTTCCTGGAGGTAGAGGGCGCCGGCGATTTCCTGCCAAAGTACTCGGGTAACCTGGACATCATGACCTCATCGGCCAGAACGGTGGGCGAAGCGTTCGCCCGGCACCTCCTCGGGGTAGAAGAGGTGGTGGCATGACGGAAGCGAAGCAGACAGTGCGTATCACCGATACCTCTCTGCGCGACGGCTCTCACGCGATGAGCCACCAGTTCACCGCAGAGCAGGTACGGGAAGTATCGAGCGCCCTGGACAAGGCAGGGGTCCAGGTGGTCGAGGTGACGCACGGAGACGGGCTCGCAGGCTCCTCCATTCAGTACGGCTTCTCCAGAGAATCGGAGATGGACCTGATCTCGGAGGCCGCAGACGTGTGCGAGCAGGCAAAGATCGCGGCGCTCCTCCTCCCCGGCGTCGGCACCGTTCCTCAACTCAAGGAAGCGGTCGAGCGCGGGGTAACGGTCCTGCGCGTCGCCACCCACTGCACCGAGGCCGATATCTCCCAGGAGCACTTCGAGATAGCCAAGGAGATGGACCTGGAGACGGTCGGCTTCCTGATGATGGCTCACATGAGGGGGCCGGAGGTCCTCGTGGAGCAGGCCAGGCTCATGGAGTCCTACGGCGCAGACTGCGTGTACATCGTGGATTCTGCCGGCGCCTTGCTGCCCAGGGGCGCGGCGGAGAGAGTAGAGGCCCTCAAGCAGAACCTGGATTGCCAGGTAGGGTTCCACGCCCACAACAACCTCGGCGTAGGAATCGGCAACAGCATCGCGGCTCTAGAGGTCGGTGCCGACCAACTCGACGGGTCCTTGCGGGGTCTGGGTGCCGGGGCGGGCAACGCTCCGACCGAGCTTCTGGCCGCGGTTTTGGACAAGATGGAGGTCGAGACGGGCCTGGACGCCTTCAAGCTTATGGACGCCGCCGAGTACACGATAGCGCCGATGATGCCCTTCCAGCCGATGCCCGACCGTGACTCGATTATGATCGGCTACGCCGGCGTCTACTCTACCTTCCTCCTGCACGCCAAGCGCGCGGCGGAGAGATACGAAGTGGACGTCCGCGACGTGCTGGTGGAGCTGGGAGAGAGGGAGGCCGTCGCGGGTCAGGAGGACTGGGTGATAGACGTGGCGCTCGACGTGGCCAAGGAAAAGGAAGGCGCGGCCTCGTAACAGAGACCAGGCTTGCGTTCGTCGGGCCAAAGATCAAGGAGAGATAAGTGACCGAAACCGTAGACACCAACGTCAAGACCGGCTCCTACGAGACTTACCTCAACCGCGCGGGGGAAGGTAACGATGAGGCCGTCCTCTTCCTGCAAGGCTCCGGACCCGGCGCCACCGCGTGGTCCAACTGGCAGTTTGCTCTGCCCGCTCTCGGTGAGCGGTTCGACTGCCTGGCGCCGGACCTCATCGGTTACGGCAAGAGCGATCACCCCGACGATCCGCCGCAGGGAGCGGAGGCCTGGCTCGACATCTGGGTGAACCAGCAGATCGAGCTGCTCGACAACCTCGGTCTGGAGAAGGCCCACTTGGTCGGAAACTCGATGGGCGGGGCTCTCTCCCTTCATCTGCTCCACCGCCACCCCGACCGCGTGGATCGCCTCGCTCTCATGGGGACCATGGGGACCCCGCACCAGATCACCCCCTGGCTGGACCAGCTCTGGGGCTTCTACGACGACCCTTCGGAAGAGCGAATGGCCGAGGTAATAGGCTGGTTCGTCTACAACCCCGACGCGGTGGGCGGCGACCTGGAGGGCATCGCCGAGCAGCGCTACCCGGCGGCGATGGACGAGAACGTGTCGAGCAGCTTCGCGTCCATGTTTCCCGAGCCCCGCCAGAAGCACGTGGACGACCTCACGCTGCCCGACCTGGCGTTCCAGCGCATGGACCACCCGGTGCTCCTGGTCCACGGCCGAGACGACGGGATCATCCCGCTGGAGACCAGCCTGTACCTGCTGGAGCGTCTGCCGAACGTACAGATGCACGTCTTCGGGCAGTGCCGGCACTGGATCATGATCGAGTACGCCGCCGCCTTTAACGAGCTACTCTCCGACTTTCTAAAAGGCGACGGACAGTAGAGGGCGCCCCGGCAATGGACGTCGAAGCCCTCGCCCGCCGGTTAGACGAAGCCTGGGAGAACCGTAAGCCCATCGCGCCTCTCAGCGAGAGCGAAGGATTGGAGGACGTAGAGCGGGCCTACGAGATCCAGAGCAAGTGGAGCGAGCTCCGCCAGGGTCGGGGGGAGAGGATCATCGGGCGCAAGATAGGTCTGACCAGCTTCGCCATGCAAGAGCAACTGGGCATTAGCGAGCCCGACTACGGTAGCCTCTGGTCCTCCCGCTACTTCCCCGCAGAGGACGGCCGGGTAGAGATGCCGTTCGAACCCTTTCTACAGCCCTTCCTGGAGGGGGAGCTCGCCTTCCTCATAGGTAGACCCCTCTCCGGACCCGGCGTAACCCTGCAAGAGGCCTTGGCGGCGACCGACGCCCTGGCCGTAGCGGTCGAGGTGGTGGACAGCCGCATCGAGGACTGGAACATCAAGCTGCCCGACACCATCGCCGATAACGCCTCCTACGGCGGGTTCACCGTAGGTCCCTGGAACCAGGCCTTGAGGGAGACCGACCTGCGCACGATTGGGATGCTGATCAACAAAAACGACTCCCAGGTGGCCGAAGGCTTGGGGGCCGCATCTTTAGGCCACCCGGCCCAGGCCGTGGCCTGGCTCGCCAACAAGCTGGCCTCGTTCGGGACCAGCTTGGAACCGGGGGACATAGTGCTCTCCGGCTCTTTGGGTGGGGCGGTCCCGGTAGAGCGTGGCGACGTTTTCGTGCTCGAGGCCCATGGACAGCCTCCCCTCACGGTGACTTTCACTTGACCTAGCTCGTCGCCTCGGACCCGACGGACTGCTCCTCCTCATCCGAGGCTGCTGTCGGCTCCCTCACGAACAGCAGTATCACGGCGCTAGCCAGCAGGATACCCGCGTCCAGCATCACCGCTGTATTCCAGTCCCCCGTCGCGCCTCGCAACACACCACTAACGGCCGGAGAAAGAACAGCACCGATCTCGCCGACCAGGTTCCACATGCCAAATGCCGCGCCGAGAAGGGCGGGGTTAGTGACTATGTCCGCGGTGAGCGCCATGGAGATCGGCTGTAGAGCGAAGAAGAACGTGGCCTGGAAGAACAGCAAGATGCCCATCACGAAGAGAGATTGCCCCCCGTTGATGATGTAGAGGCCGAAAACGACCGTCAAGAGTCCCGCAATCAGCGAGAAAGCCACGAGCATCCATTTGCGGCCCCATCCTTTGCGCTTAGCGTAATCGGCCAGCCAGCCGCCGGCAGGGAACCCAAGTATGCCGGCTCCAGTATTGAATGCAGCCGTCAACCCGGCATACAACAAAGATCCTTGCCCCGCTGCTTGAGAGACGATGGACACCGACCAAAAGCCGAAGAACCAGAGGTTCCAGAGGATCGCGATCGCCGAGATGTAGATCAGGATCAGGTTCCTGTCGTACAGCACCGGGCCTACCTCCTCACCCTTCCTGCCGAAGGCGAACCCGACCAGCGCCATGGCTACGAGGGTTATGAGCACCGCTACTGCCCACTCCGGCAAGCTCACCCAGTCGGCGGCGAGGAAGATAGCCATTACGGTTGCCAAGAAAACGACGGAATATTTGCCTAAATCCCTGAGCGCGGGTAAGAAGGCGGGCCTGAACTCGTGTTCCCCCCTTTGCCCGCGGAAGAACCTGACTATGCCGAACCCGACGACCAACGTAATGGCACCCGATATGAAGAACGGCATCCGCCACCCGTTTCCTGTACCAAGTACCGACTCCCCTAGCCCGATCATAGGTACCGTGAATATGAGCGCGAGTGTAAGCCCGATCGGCAGCCCGGCGATGGCAACACCCATGCCGAGGCCCCGTTTTTCGAAGGGTGTTTGTTGCGTAATTACAGTGCGATCGTTGGAGTAGAATGTGCCCTCCCCGAGACCTGTAATCACGCGGAAGGCCACGAAGACGATAAGCCCTGTCATCAGCCCGCTCAAGAGCGTGGCTATGCCCGCCCAGAATATACTAATAATAATGATGGTGCGGTGCCCAAACCTGTCTCCGAGGTATCCTCCCGGAAACTGCGTCAGTATATAGCCCGCAAAGAACATGCTGCCTATCAACCCACCCAGGGCGTAGGGGTTGACTGCGTCTGCAACAAAGGCAAGGTCATTGTCGATCATATAGGACACGACAGGTCCCGTGATCGTGCGGTCAACGTAAGCGACCACCCAGCCCAGCAGCAGCCACATCCACAGCGTGCGGTATGCTGGATAGCCTCGTCCGCCTTCCCTGCTAGCTTCCATTGGAACCTCCTATCGTTCGGTTTTTCTTCTCGACAGCCCGGTTAAACTGGTTCCAGCCTCCGACGCCGGAGTCACTCCTCGAAAGCTTGTCCGACATAGTTCTCGGCCAGCGATGTTGCCGCGGCTTGCGAATTCGTCACATAGTCAAGCTCGGCGAGCTGCAGGTTGTGCTGAAAGCCCTCGTCGTCGGTGAGGCAGCGGCCCGCGTCGGAGAAGTTCGGGTCGAGCGGGGCCGGGTGCCGGTCGTTCTGATGAGTGTAGCGGCCGGCGGCGTTGGCCTGCCAGATCTCGATCAGGCTGTTGCGGACCGGACGGCCGTCGCCGTCCGTGACGCGCCCGGTGACTATGATCCGCTCCCCTAGAAGTTCTCCTGCGTGCTGGCGCGTGAGGTCGTTGTCTAGCTCCCCTATCGGGTCGCGCCCGTAGGCCGGACCCGTAGTGTCCGAGAGGGTCTTTGGCAGGATGATGAGCGGCTTCTTCGGCGCCCTAAGGCGTGTGGATACGTAGTCCGGGTACAGGTACGGTGGGTGGATGTCGGCGTCGTCGCGCCGGTACCCGGCGTTTCCCCTTCTCGCCTGCTGGGTCATGACATGTTCTCCTTCCCTTGCCCCTAACTTGCTCTACTCTCCTTGCTCCCCGCCTTCGCCAAGCCTGAAAAGCTTCGCGGCGTTCTCTTTAAGATGAGCGGCTTCACCTCATCCCGAAAGCTCGCCTTCTCGAAGTCCTCCATCCATTCTTCTTCAAGACCGAGTTGGAGCTGGGCCACTTCCTCGTGCTCCCCCAGGAGGGGCCGTGCGAGTGCGAGCTTTACCTCAACTGTCCCAAGTTCGGAGTCGGTCTGCTTCGAGCATGAAGCGGGCGAAGAACGCCGCCAACTCGTCGTGTGCATCCAGCGGCAGCACATGAGCGACGTACTGGTCCGGGCGCACCACCACCAGGCAGCCCTTGTCGCGATCGATTCCGCGCATCTCAAAGATATCATTACCATCTTTCAGATCGGGGCAGAACATCTTCTCGTAATCCACCAGTCCATAGCGGCCCTTGCGCGGTAGCAAGTAACCTGGCATCTCGTGCAGTGCCAGGTCACGATGGCCCTGCTGGAAGATAGCGCGCACATCGATTACTGAATCGACATCGGCTCCTTCGGGGGTGTAGCGGCGCACCGGCGAATCCGGCGAATCCTCCAGGAAGCGGCACAGATCCCGGATGCCGGACGAGGCGCTGGTGGGATCCTGCCGGTCGGCAAAGACGAACACCCGCCATCGGCCATCGGCCTTCACTGCGTGGCCCAGATGCACCGGCTTGGCATCTGCCAGGCGGATCACCGGCGCCGAATGGAAGCGCTTGCCGATGGTCAGTCCCTCAGCCAGTGCCTGGTGGGTGGGCTCGGCAGAGATCAGCGAAGGGTAGTACTTCACGGCGGTGCCGGCGGTGAAGCGGCCCTGCTTGACGAAGTACTTCTGGAACTCCTTCGGGTCGACGCTATCGCTGCTGTCATCGCCTTCCGCCTTGGGTGGTGCGCTGAACATCTTGGCGAACTCTCGATCGAAGTCGATCAGCTCTTGGGCCACGGTTTGGCGTTCGGCGGAATAGGTGTGCAGCAGTTCAAGTGCACACTTGCCCTGGATGACCGAAGCTAGCTTCCAGCCCAAATTGAAGGTGTCGCCCATGGAGACGTTCATGCCCTGGCCGGCCTTGGGGCTGTGGGTGTGGCAGGCGTCTCCGGCGATAAACACGTGGGGAAAGCGCCCGCCGACTTCTTCTTCGGGGACGTCGTCGAACTTGTCACAGAGGCGTTGGCCGATCTCGTACACCGACCACCAGGCGATCTCTTTTACGTCAAGGGTATAGGGGTGCAGGATGCGCTGTGCCGCGGCGACCAGTTGGTCAGAAGTGATGTTGTGGCGGACGACCCGCTCGCCCTCGTTGAGCTTGTCCAGTTCGATGTACAATCGAACCAGATAGCCGCCTTCCCGGGGAATGACCAGGATGTTACCCTCGTTGGCGGAGTGGATCACCGCTTTCATGCGGATGTCCGGGAAGTCGGTGACCGCCAAGACATCCATGACCCCCCAGGCCTGGTTGGCCGAATCGCCTTGCATTGAGCGGCCCAGGGATTTCCTGACCGCACTGTGCGCCCCGTCGCAGCCCACCACATAGCGAGCCCGCACGGTCTCTATCTCGCCCTCGTGGACCGGGTCGGTCCTCTCGAGCGTCACCGTCACCGGATAGTCGCTACAATCAGCCTTTACCCCCTCAGACTTTGGAGCGTCGATCTCCAGATCGACCAGACGACTGGAGTAGTTCGGCTCCAGACGGGTGGGGGAGTTTCGCATCACGTTCAGGTAGAAGTCGTGGACCCGCGCCTGGTTGAGCACCACATGGGGAAACTCGGAGAGGTCATCCTCGGTGTCCTGCTCGCGTCCGCTGCGCACCATGTTCTGCCGGTTGTCTTCATCCGGTTTCCAGAACACCGTCTCGTTGATCCAGCAGGCTTCCTTTAGCACGCGCTCACTGAAGCCGAAGGCCTCGAACATTTCCATCGTGCGTACAGCTATACCATCCGCCTGGCCTAGCTTCAGGGGACCATCCTTCTGTTCAACGATGCGGGTCCTGATCTCCGGGAAAAGTGACATCTGCGCCGCCAGGGTCAGTCCACCCGGCCCGCAGCCGACTATCAGCACATCGACCTCTTCGGGCAGGCTGTCTGAGCTGGCAGGCTCGCCGACGGGCTCGTGAACCGTCGGATCACCGACGCGAAATCCGTTGAGATGAAATTGCATGAGGTACCTCAGTCAAGTTCCTAAATTTCGGTGTCTTGTCTTCCAAGTTAAAAGCTCCTCTTCGATTAACTCACGGCATCCGCTGCCTCCTCCTTGTGCTCCAGCGGACAATCCCTGCCTGCCCGACGCTTCAGACAGCCGGCTCCAGACTCCGAGCCTACCCAGGCGGGCCAAGGTTTTCCCCGGACTAAGCGAAAAGTTAGTTTCCGTATTCACAGGCTTTCCTTTTGATCGTATGCCCCACACCGAAACTGTCCCCAATCCTAGACGGACGCTCACCAGATGTCGTGTCCCAGAGCGCCCTCAATTTAAAGATTTGGGGACGTTCGTGTCCACCAGGACGTTCAGGACGTACGGACGTACGGCGTTCAAGGCGCCTTCGAGGGCCTCGGGCAGCCCCTCCGGGCTATCGACCGAGGCGCCCTCGCAGCCGAGGCTCCTGGCCGCCCCTAC
>OBLS010000790.1_pt1 | contig 12159 bp, 9 predicted proteins | sample 1519901 | NCBI WGS metagenome assembly OBLS01 (sample SAMEA3113585, study PRJEB22503) | soil metagenome
CCTGACCGGGGCCTTGACCCGGGCTTCGGGGCGGGGCAAGCTCACCGGTGGCGGTGATCCAGCGCCCAACCTCTGGTGGCCCACCCCAGCGGGGCCCGTGGAGAGGCAAAGGGGGGCACACTCCCGGATCGCGCGTCGCCCGGTGCCCTCCGGTCGCGCGGGCCGTGGCTGCTGGGGAGCCGGCCCTCGCGACCCGACGGAGGACTGGGTCATGCCGACTGACAAGGATTTCAAGCGGCTGGTCCGCGCCCGCATGGGCCGGACCGGCGAGTCGTACACCACCGCCCGCTCCCACCTGCGCCCCGGGGGCGACCCCGGCCGGCCGCACCGGTTCCAGGGCCGCCACCCGGACACGGCCGCCCTCACCCGCCTGCTCGCCGCCCTCGGCGTCACCGGCCCGGCGGACGGCCGGCCGCTGAGCGAGGCGATCGCCCTCGGCGTCGCCGGCGGCATCGGGTTCGCCTACTTCGTGTTCGAGTACGACGAGCTGGCCACCCTCTACCTGGGGGGCCGGATCAACTCCTATGTGCAGAAGCTGGACCCCACCGAGGCTGCCCTGGCCCGCCTCGGGGTCCCGGTCACGGTGCGGACGACCACCGGGCCGGCCACGGCCGAGCGGCAGCTGCGGGCCGCGCTCGACCAGGGCCGGCCGGTGATCGCCACCGTCGACATGGCCCGCCTGCGCTACCGGGCCGTCCCGGACTGGCTGTGCGGCATGACCCCCCAGGACGTCCTGGTCGAGCTGGGCGACGGCCAGCCGGTGCTGTGGGACCTGGCCCCGGCGCCGATCCATGTCACCTGGGCCGAGCTGGCCGAGGCCCGGGCCGGCGTCCGCTCGGCCAAGCACCGGCTGGTCGTGGCCGAGGCCCCAGACGAGCCGATCGACCTGGCCGGGGCGGCCGCCGCCGGGATCGCCGACACCTGGCCGGGGGCCTCGGCCCCTCGGCTCGCGAGGTCGACCTGGCCGGGCTGGCCGCCGCCGGGATCGCCGACACCTGGCCGGGGATGCTGGACCCGCCGATGGGCAACTTCGGCGTGCCCGGGCTGACCAAGTGGGCCGACCTGCTGACCGCGCCCCGCGACCCCAAGGGCTGGCCGGCCCTGCTGGGCCCTCCCGGCCGCCAGTTCCAGCTGCTCACCTGGCTGTACGACTGGGTCGAGACCGCCGGCACCGGCGGCGGGCTCTTCCGGGCCATGTACGCCGAGTTCCTGGAGGAGGCGGCCGGGCCGCTCGGCCGGCCCGAGCTGGCCACCCTGGCCGGCGACTACCGCGAGCTGGCCGCCGCCTGGACCGACCTGGCCGCCGCGGCCGTGGCCGCCGGCGGGGACGGCCCCCTGGCCCGGGGGGCGGCCCTGCTCGACCGCCGCCGCCGGCTGGTCGAGGAGCGGGGCGCGGACGCGGCCGCCGAGCTGGCCGCCACCCAGGCCGAGCTGACCGCCCTGGCCGGCGCGCAGCGCGACCCCCAGCCGCTCGACACGGCCGCGCTCACCGCCCTGCTCGCCGACCTGCGGGCCCAGGTCCTCGACCTGGCCGAGGGGGAGCGGGCGGCCGCCACCACCCTCAAGGCAGCGACGCCACCGAAGGAGACGCGATGACCGCCCTGCCCCGCAACATCACCTTCGACTGTGCCGACCCCTGGCTCCTGGTCACCTTCTGGAGCCAGGTCACCGGCTACCAGGAGGATCCCGAGAACCCGAACCAGCCGGGCGACCCCGAGCAGTACCTGCCCGGGCCGGGCGGCCAGCCGGGGCTGCTGTTCATCCCCGTGCCCGAGCCCAAGACGGTCAAGAACCGGGTCCACCTGGACCTGGTGCCCACGGACCGGACCAGGGACGAGGAGGTCGAGCGGCTGCTCGGGATCGGGGCGACCCTGGTCGCCGACCACCGCCGGTCCGACGAGACCGGCTGGGTGGTGCTGGCCGACCCCGAGGGCAACGAGCTCTGCATCGAGCGCAGCGACGCCGAGCGGGCCGCCACCGGCTAGTCAGGCCCCAGGGCCGAGCTTGGCCAGGAACTCCAGCACGACCTGGTTGCAGGCCTCCGGCCGCTCCATGCTGGGCAGGTGGGCGGTACCGGGGAGGACGGCCCGCTCGGCCCTGGGGATGCCGGCGGCCAGGGCGCCGGCCATGGCGTGGATGTCGGGGCGGTCGTGCTCGCCGACCACCACCAGGGCCGGCACGGCGACCTCGCCGAGGCGGCCCGCGGCCGGCGGGTCGGGCTCCTCCAGGTCGGCCTCGCCGTGCTCGTAGGCCACCAGCAGCATGTCCCGGACCCGGCGGCGGACCTCGGGGTCCACCGCCGAGGGGTCCCGGCCCATGCCGACGACCCAGGCGTCGATCTCGACCCGGGCCGCCTCCTGGTGGTCGCCGCGCTCGATCGCGGCCTCGCTCTGGTCCCAGAGCTCGAACAGGGCCGGCTCCTGGAACGGGTGCCCGGCCAGGCTCGAGCCGATCAGGACCAGGGCCCGGACCCGGTCGGGGGCGGCCAGGGCCAGGTCGACCGCGGCCCGCCCGCCGAGGGAGGAGCCGACGACCACCGCCCGCTCCACCCCGAGGTGGTCGAGCAGGTCGCGCAGGGTCACCCACAGGGCCACGGGCCGGGCCGGCGGCGCCGTCTCGCCGAAGCCGGGCAGGTCGGCCCGGATGACCGTCCAGCCGGCGTCGGCGAACGGCCCCATCTGCTCGTCCCACATACGCCGGTCGGCGATGCCGGCATGCACCAGCAGCAGCGCCGGTCCCCACCCGGCCGTCCTGGCCGGCCCCGACCCGGCGACCTCGTGGGCCAGGATCACGGGGCCGCCGGGGTGCCGCTGGTGGCCGAACCGGTCTCGCTCAGGGTGCGGATCTCGCGCAGGGCCACCGAGAGCATGGCGATGTCGAGCGTCTCCGCCTCCTTGAGGTCGGACAGGATGGCGTTGGCCCGCTCGACCGCGGAGGCGTTCTCCTCCAGCCAGGCGTCGATCAGGGTATCGGCGTCCTTGTCCTCGGTGCCTGGCTTGAGCACCTCGATGGTCAGCTGACGCTGCTCGGAGTAGAGGTCGTCGCGCAGCGCCCCCTGGGCCAGGGTCTGCCAGTGGGTCTCGGCCGGCAGCTTGGCGATCTGGTCGCGCAGCCAGTGCAGGTCCAGCCGGTAGCCGAGGGCGAAGTAGACGGCCGCGACCGTCTCGACCGTCTCGCCGCAGGCGGTGGCCACCTCGATCACGTTCAGGCCCGAGAACAGCGCGTCCAGGCTGGCCACCCTGGTGGCCAGCTCGGGCGGGACCCCGGCGGCGGTGAACCGCTCGGCCAGCCGCTCCAGCGACTCGGAGTCGGCCGGGGCCAGCAGCTTGGGCAGCTCCTGGGCCAGCGAGGCGATCCCGGGGGCGAAGTGGGAGACGGTGGCCGCGATGTCCATCGGCTGGCGCCGGTTGCGCAGGAACCACAGGGCCGACCGCTCGATCATCTTGCGCCCCTCGGCCTGCAGCTCCAGCTGCACGTCGGCCGGGACCACGGTGTCCAGGGTGGCCAGGTCCTTCCAGAGCCGCCGGATATCGAACACCTCGCGGGCCACCGTGTAGGCCCGGGCGACGTCGGGCGGTCTGGCCCCGGTCTCGTCCCGGAGCCGGTTGGCGAAGGTGCTGCCGGCCCGGTTGACCATGCTGTTGGTGACGTAGGTGGCGATGATGTCGCGGCGCAGCGGGTGCCGGCGGAGCTGCTTGCGGAACTTCTCCCGCAGCTTGGGCGGCATGTAGCGCTCCAGGTCGTCGGCCAGGTACTCGTCCTCGGGCACGTCCGAGGCGACCAGCTCCTCCTGGAGGACGATCTTGGCGTAGGCCAGCAGCACGGCCAGCTCGGGACGGGTCAGGCCCCTGCCGGCGACCCGGCGCTCGGCCAGCTCCTCGTTGTTGGGCAGGAACTCGAGGCGCCGGTCCAGCCGGTTGGCCCGCTCCAGGCGCCGCATCAGCCGGGCGTGCTCGTCCAGCAGCTGCGGCGCCTGGGCCTCGGTGACGCTGATCGCCTGCACCTGGCGGTAGTTGTCCTGCAGCACCGCGGTGGCCACGTCGTCGGTCATGTCGGCCAGCAGCTTGTCGCGCTGCTTGCGGGTCATGTCGCCGTCGGCGACCACCTGGTTGAGCAGGATCTTGATGTTGACCTCGTGGTCGGAGCAGTCGACCCCGCCCGAGTTGTCGATGAAGTCGGTGTTGATGCGGCCGCCGGCCAGGGCGTACTCGATCCGCCCGAGCTGGGTGAAGCCGAGGTTGCCGCCCTCGCCCACGACCTTGGCCTGCAGCTCGCCCCCGTTCACCCGGACCCCGTCGTTGGTCCGGTCGCCGACGTCGCCGTGGGTCTCGCGGGCCGCCTTCACGTAGGTGCCGATGCCGCCGTTCCAGAGCAGGTCGACCGGCGCCTTGAGCATGGCGTTGATCAGCTCGTTGGGGGTGAGCGCCTCGGCCTGGATGTCCAGGGCCCGGCGGACCTGCTCCGACAGCGGGATCGACTTGGCGCTCCGGGGCCAGACCCCGCCGCCCTCGGAGATCTTGCCGGTGTCGTAGTCGGACCAGGACGAGCGGGGGAGGGCGAACAGCCGCTCCCGCTCGGCGAAGCCCACCTCCGGGTCGGGGTCGGGGTCGAGGAACACGTGCAGGTGGTTGAACGCCCCGACCAGCTTGATGTGGCGGCTCAGGAGCATGCCGTTGCCGAACACGTCGCCCGACATGTCGCCGATCCCGACCACGGTGAAGTCGGTCGACTGGGTGTCGAGGCCGGTCTCGCGGAACAGCTGCTTGACCGACTCCCAGGCGCCCCGGGCGGTGATCCCCATCTTCTTGTGGTCGTAGCCGGCCGACCCGCCGGAGGCGAAGGCGTCGTCCAGCCAGAAGCCGTACTCCTGGGCGATCGAGTTGGCCAGGTCGGAGAAGGTGGCCGTGCCCTTGTCGGCCGCCACCACCAGGTAGGGGTCGTCGTCGTCGTAGCGGACCACGTCCGCCGGGGGGACGACCTTGCCGTCGACGCGGTTGTCGGTGATGTCGAGCAGCCCCCGCATCATGGTCGAGTAGCAGGCCACCACCTCGTCCATCAGGCCCTCGCGGCCGCCCTCGGCCGGTGGCTGCTTGACCACGAAGCCGCCCTTGGCCCCCACCGGCACGATCACGGCGTTCTTGACCATCTGGGCCTTCATCAGGCCGAGGATCTCGGTGCGGAAGTCCTCCCGCCGGTCCGACCAGCGGATGCCGCCCCTGGCCACCTTGCCGCCGCGCAGGTGCACGGCCTCGGTGCGGGGCGAGTAGACGAACACCTCGAACATCGGCCGCGGCTTGGGCAGCGACGGCACCTGGGTCGGGTCGAGCTTGAACGACAGGTACCGCTTGGGCTCCCCGTCCAGGCCCTCCTGGAAGAAGTTGGTCCGCAGGGTCGCCTCGACCATGCTGAGGAAGCTGCGCAGGATCCGGTCCTCGTCCAGGTTGGCCACCTGGTCGATCGAGTCGGCCAGCCGCTCTCGCAGCTTGGCCGCCCTGGCCTCGGCGCCGTCGGGCTGGGTGGGGTCGAAGCGGCTCTCGAACAGCTCCACCAGCCAGCGGGCGATCTGCGGGTTGCCGGCCAGGGCCTGCTCCATGTACTCCTGGCTGAAGGCCAGCCGGGTCTGGCGCAGGTACTTGCAGTAGGCGCGCAGGACCACGATCTGGCGCCAGGTCAGGTGGGCCCGCAGGACCAGCCGGTTGAAGCCGTCGCTCTCGGCCTCCCCCCGGAGGATGGCCGCGAACGCCTCCTGGAAGACGTCGCGGACCCGCCCCAGGTCGACGTCGCCGTCGCCGGTGTAGGTCACGCCGAAGTCGTGGATCCAGACCGGGCCCTGGCCGGGCGGGTGCAGCTCATAGGGCCGCTCCTCGACCACCTCGACGCCCATGTCCTCCAGCATCGGCACCGCGTCCGACAGGGGCAGCGGCCGGTCGGCCCAGAACAGCTTGAACCGCAGGGTCCCCGGCGGCGCCTCCAGCGGCCGGTACAGGTTCATGTTGAGGCCGCCGCGCTCGGCCAGGTCCTCCATCCGCTGGATGTCGTAGACGGCGTTGCGGGCCGGGAAGTCGTCCAGGTAGGCGGCCGGGAACGCCTCGCCGTAGGAGGAGAACAGGGCGTTGCCCTCCTCCTCGCCGTGCAGTTCCAGCAGCAGGGAGTGGAGCTCGTCGCTCCAGGACCGGGTGACGGTGGCCAGCTTGGCCTCCAGGTCCTTGGCGTCGTAGCTCGGCATCTCGCCCGGCGGCACCCGGATGATGAAGTGCAGCCGGGCCAGCACCGACTCCGACAGCCACACCTGGAAGTCGAAGCTCGCCCCCGGGAAGGCCTCGTGCAGGACCACCTCGATGCGCCGGCGCACGGTGGTCGTGTAGCGGTCGCGGGGCACGTAGACCAGGCAGGAGACGAAGCGGCCGTAGTCGTCGTGCCACATGAACAGCCGCACCCGGCGGCGCTCCTCCAGCCGCAGGATGCCCATGGCCGTCTCGAACAGCTGGTCGTCGGAGATCTGGAACAGCTCGTCCCGGGGGAAGGTCTCCAGGATGTTCAGCAGCGACTTCCAGTCGTGGCTGTAGCGCGGCAGGCCGGCCCGCTCCAGCACCTTGGTCACCTTGCGGCGCAGCACCGGGATGTCGCGCGGGTTCCGGTTGTAGGCGGCCGAGGTGTAGAGGCCGAGGAAGCGGCGCTCGCCGACGACCTCGCCCTGCTCGTCGAACCGCTTGACCCCGATGTAGTCCAGGTACGACGGCCGGTGCACGGTCGAGTGGGAGTTCGCCTTGGTCAGGACGAGGATGTGCGGCTCCCGGGCCAGCCGCCGGGCCTCCGGCGGCAGCTTGGCGAAGCTGCCCGAGGCCGGCTTGGACTGGCCCTGGCGCAGGATGCCGAGGCCGGTGCCCGGCACCGGTCGCAGCATGTCCTGGCCCTTCTCCTGCACCAGGTCGTAGGACCGGTAGCCGAGGAAGGTGAAGTGGTGGTCCTCGATCCACTCCAGCAGCGCCCTGGCCTCGGCCAGCTCGGCCTCGTCGACCGGGGGCGGCCGCTCGTCCAGCTCCTCCAGGATGGTCCGGACCTGCTCGCGCATCTCGGCCCAGTCCTCGACCGAGGCCTTCACGTCCTCCAGGACCCGCTCGACCTCGGCCCGCAGCCGGTCCAGGACCTCGGGCTCGCTCTGGCGGTCGACCTCGAAGTGCAGGTACGACTCGGGGACGCCGTCCTCGGCGTCGGGCGGCAGCACCTCGACCAGCCCGCCCGCCTCGTCGCGGCGCACCACCACCACCGGGTGGATGGGCAGGTGGATGACCAGGCCGTTGCGGTTCAGCTCCATGGCCACCGAGTCGACCAGGAACGGCATGTCGTCGGTGACGATCTCCACGATCGAGTGTTTGGAGCGCCAGCCGTGCTCCTCGAAGCGGGGGCTGTAGACCCGGACCAGGGCCTCGCCGGGCTGACGGCGGTGGGCCAGGCGCCAGTGGGCCAGGACGGCGCCGTAGAGGTCGTCCGGGTCGAGCTCGAGCAGGTCCTCGGGGGCCAGGCGGCCGTAGTACTGGCGGGCGAACTCCTCGACCTGCTCGCGCCGGTCCTCGGGCACCTTCTCGTTGATGGTCGCGACAATCTGCTGCAGGATCTCCGCTTTGGCCTGCTCTGGCTGCGTCGACATGACAGCTCCCTCGGTTGTCCGCCCGCCCACGATGGCAGATCGGCCGTTCCGGCGGTAGCGATAGCATGGCCCCATGTCTGAGCTCTCAACCAGCAATCTTGACGACGTGGTGAGCGGTCTTCGCTTCGACGCCGCCGGGCTGATCCCGGCGGTGATCCAGGACGATCGGGACGGCACCGTCCTGATGGTCGCCTGGATGGACGCCGAGGCCGTCCGGCGCACCCTGACCAGCGGCCGCACCTGGTTCTGGAGCCGCTCCCGCCGCCAGCACTGGCGCAAGGGCGACACCTCCGGCCACGTCCAGCACGTCCGCTCGGTGACCGTCGACTGCGACGCCGACACGCTCCTGGTCCGGGTCGAGCAGGTCGGCCCGGCCTGCCACACCGGGACCCGCTCCTGCTTCAGCGACACCCTCCCGCTGGGGGGCGGGGCGTGACCGGCGAGCGGCCCGGCTTCGAGGAGTTCGTCCGCCTGGCCGCCGAGCACTCGGTGGTGCCGGTCTGGCGGGAGCTGCTCGGCGACCTGGAGACCCCGGTGGGGACGTTCCGCAAGCTGGGCGACCAGGACGGCTCGGTGCTGCTGGAGAGCGTCGAGCACGGCGAGCGCTGGGGCCGCTACTCGTTCATCGGCACCGACCCGTTCGCCACCCTGACCATCCGCGCCGGCCGGGCCTCCTGGACCGGCCGGCCCCCGGCCGGGCTGTCGGACGGGCTCCCGCTGGAGGTGCTGCGCGAGGCCCTGCGACGGCTGCGCTCGCCGTCCCTGCCCGGCCTGCCGCCGCTGTTCGCCGGGGCCGTCGGCTACCTCGGCTACGACCTGGTCCGGGAGCTGGAGCGGCTGCCCGACCAGACCGAGGACGACCTCCAGCTGCCCGAGGGGATGCTGGTCTTCCCCCGCTCGGTGGTCGTCTTCGACCACCTCGGGCAGCGCCTGGTGCTGGTGGCCAACGTGGTCGTCAACCAGGCCACCGAGCTCGACGCCGCCTACGCCGACGCCACCAGGCGCATCGACGCCCTGGCCGCGCGGCTGTCGGTGCCGGTGGCGACCGTCCCGACCCCGCTGCCGGCGGCCGGCCCGCCGGCGGCCGCCACCAGCGACCTCGCCCCCGGCCGCTACCAGGAGATGGTCCGGGTGGCCAAGGAGCACATCGGCGCCGGCGACATCTTCCAGGTGGTCCCGTCCCAGCGGTTCTCGGTGCCGACCACCGCCGACCCGTTCGACGTCTACCGGGTCCTGCGGGTGGTCAACCCCTCGCCCTACATGTACTTCCTGCGCCTGCCCGGGGTGACCATCGCCGGCTCGTCGCCCGAGGTGCTGGTGACCGTGCAGGGCCGCCGGGCGACCATGCGGCCGATCGCCGGGACCCGGCCCCGCGGCGCCGACCCCGAGGCCGACCTGGCCCTGGAGGCCGAGCTCCAGGCCGACGAGAAGGAGCGGGCCGAGCACGTGATGCTGGTCGACCTGGCCCGCAACGACCTCGGCCGGGTGTCGCGGCCCGGCACCGTCCGGGTCGACGAGTTCATGCGGGTCGAGCGCTACTCCCACGTCATGCACCTGGTCTCGGATGTGGTCGGCGAGCTGTCCGAGGAGGTGGCGGCCTTCGACGTCCTGGCGGCCAGCTTCCCGGCGGGCACGGTGTCGGGGTCGCCCAAGGTCCGGGCCATGGAGATCATCGACGACCTGGAGCGCCACCGCCGCGGCCCCTATGCCGGCTGCGTCGGCTACTTCGACTTCTCCGGCAACCTCGACACCTGCATCACCATCCGCACCTGCGTGTTCGTGGACGGCGTGGCCTACTGCCAGGCCGGCGCCGGCGTGGTCGCCGACTCGGTCCCCGAGCTCGAGGAGCGCGAGACCGAAGCCAAGGCCCGGGTCCTCCTCACCGCCGTCGCCGCCGCCGAGGCCCTGTCGGGGACCGGGTCGCCCGACGGCCACCGCCCGGTTCCCGCCCGCACCGGTGGCTGACACCGGCCCGGGCGCGGCCCGCCCGGGTCCGGAGGTGGGCCCAGGGCCGGAGGCGGCCGACCACCCGATCCCGGGCACGCCGGAACCCCGCCCCCTGGTCGGTGGGCCCCCGAATCGGGAGGGTAGCCCGACGCCGGAGGGGGCGGCGCCGGTTGTCCACACCCCCGCCCCGTCCGCCCCCGGACCCTCCGACCGGCGGTCCATGCAGCTGGCGATGGTGGCGGTGCTGGCCGGGGTGATGCTGGCGGTGACCGGGGCCGGGCAGGCCTGGGCGAGGGTGAGCGCGGCGGTCGAGCTGCCCGGGATCGGCTCGGCCCGGCTCGGCGGGGCCGAGGTGACCGGCAACGACCTCGCCCCCCTGGGGGCGCTCGCCCTGCTCGGGCTGGTGCTGCTGGTCGCGGTGGCCGCGACCCGGGGCCGGGGCCGCTGGGTGGTCGGGCTGGCCCTGCTGGCCCTCGGCGGCGCCCTCGTCCTGGGCGGCGCGCTCGGCGGCGCCCGGGTCTCGGACGAGGCGATCGAGCGTGCCGAGCAGGGGCTGCTGGAGGGCATCCCGGCCGGCACCGGCCTCCGGGTGGCCACCCCGCCGGCCGGCCCGGTCATGGTCGTGGCCGGCGGGCTGCTGCTGGCCCTGGCCGGGGCCGAGGCGCTCCGGCGGGGGGCCGGCTGGCCGGCCCTCGGCGACGCCTTCCGGGCCCCGCCCGACCGCGCCCAGCCCCTCGCCGGCCAGGACGAGCCGCCCTGGGAGGGCGACTGACCAGGATCTTCACCTCGCTCGAACCTGCCGCGATGCGCTCCCGAACCTGCCGCGGCGATGCTAGCGTCGGCCCGACGGCGAAAGGGGACTGGTTGACGCCGGAGCAACCCTCCAAGGGGACCGTGCTGCTGGTCGAGGACGAGGCGTCCATCGCCGACCTGGTCCGGCTGTACCTGGAGCGCGACGGCTTCCGGGTGGTGTGGCGGACCGACGGCCCCTCCGGGCTGGCCGCGGTCGACGCCGAGCGCCCCCGGCTGGTCCTGCTCGACCTGATGCTGCCCGGCATGGACGGGTTCGAGGTGACCAGGGCGCTGCGCCAGCGGGGCGGCAGGGTGCCGATCATCGTGGTCACGGCCAGGGAGGAGGAGGCCGACCGGGTCCTCGGCCTCGAGCTGGGGGCCGACGACTACGTGACCAAGCCGTTCTCCCCCCGCGAGCTGGTGGCCCGGGTCAAGGCCGTCCTCCGCCGCGCCGAGCCCGAGCCCGAGGCCGGCCCCGAGGCCCCCCTGCACCTGGGCAGCCTCACCGTCGACCCGGCCCGCCACGAGGTGGTGTTCGAGGGCCGCCCGGTCCAGCTCACCGCCCGCGAGTTCGAGCTCCTCAGCTACCTGGTCCGCAACCGCGGCCTGGTCCTCACCCGGGACCAGATCCTGGAGCGGGTCTGGGGCTACTCGTTCCCGGCCGACACCCGCACCGTCGACGTCCACATCCGCCAGCTCCGCTCCAAGCTGGGCGACCACGCTCCCATCCTCACCATCCGCGGCGTCGGCTACAAAGCCGACGACCGGACCCCCGGGGCCGGGTCGGGGGGCGGGTAGATGGGGTGGACCGGGGGGTCGTTGCGGGGGCGGCTGGTGCTGGCCTTCGTCGCCGTGGCCGTGCTGGCGGCGGTGCTGATCGGGGTCATCACCCTGTCGCTGATCCGGCTGCTGCCCGAGCGCAACCTCGAGCAGCAGCTGGCCGACCAGGCCCAGGCGGTCGGCGACACCATGGCCGGGCCCCGGCCGGGCCGGCAGCTGTGCGCCCTGGCCCGCGTCCTGCGACGGGGGGAGACCGAGGTCTACCTCCTGGACGCCGACGCCACCCCGCGCCGCCCGCCCGCCTGCCAGGCGCCCAACCGGCGCGACCCGATCGCCCCGGCCCCCGACAGCGACCTGTCCGCCGCCCTGGCCCAGGGGCAGGTGGTCACCGGCACCGACGACGGGCTGGCCTGGGCCGTGGTCCCGGCCGAGCGACCCGTCCTCCGCGCCGGCGGCGGCGTCCTGCTCGTCCACGAGGTCCGCCGCCTCGGGCTCAGCCTGCTGCCGGTGGTCGCCTGGCGCCTGCTGGCGGCCACCGCCCTGGCGGTGGCGGTGGCCGCCCTGGCCGCCTGGCTGCTGGCCGGCCGGCTCACCGCCCCGCTGGGCCGGCTGGTCACCGCGGCCCGCCGGGTCGGCGAAGGCGACCTGTCGACAAGGGTCCACGTCGACGGCGACGGCGAGGTGGCCGAGGTCGCCACCGCCTTCAACGACATGGCCGCCGGCCTGGAACGGGCCCAGACCGAGCAGCGCGCCTTCCTGGCCAGCGTCGGCCACGAGCTCAAGACCCCGCTCACCACCGTCCAGGGCTACACCGAGGCGCTGCTCGACGGCACCGTGGACGACCCGGCCGAGCGCCGCCGCTCCCTGCTGCGCGTCCACGCCGAGACCATCCGTCTGGCCCGGCTGGTCCAGGACCTGCTCGACCTGGCCCGGCTGGGCCGTGGCCAGTTCGCCGTCAGCAGCGTCGACGCCGACGTCGGGGCGGTGCTCAG